>Ga0210103_1000223_pt1 | contig 11235 bp, 11 predicted proteins | sample RushSE_CattailNL_6_FD_185564 | JGI IMG/M metagenome (GOLD analysis project Ga0210103, IMG submission 185564) | Wetland microbial communities from San Francisco Bay, California, USA, that impact long-term carbon sequestration - RushSE_CattailNLA_D2... | ecosystem: Environmental > Aquatic > Marine... | reverse complement strand
GCGCGGCGACGAGACCCGCCGTAGCAAACCTTCCTGATTGCGGGCCGTGGTCCGCCGCGCAAGCCCGGTCGGAGGCGGCGGTGGGCGAGTGGCGTCATTTTTCCCACGGCGCGGACATCGGCGTCGAGGGTCGTGGCGAGACGCCGTCCGAAGCCTTCGAGCAGGCGGCGCTGGCGTTGACTGCGGTCGTCACCGACCCCGCAAAGCTGCGTGACGAGGTCTCCGTGCCGATCCGCTGCCGCGCACCCGACCTCGAGCTGCTGCTCTTCGAGTGGCTGAACTCGGTGGTCTACGAGATGGCGACCGGTCGACGGCTGTTCGGCGGGTTCCGCGTGCGCATCACGGATGGCGAGCTCGCGGGCGAGGCACGAGGGGAGGCGGTGGACGTCGCGCGCCACTCGCCGGCCGTCGAGGTGAAGGGTGCAACATTCACCGAGCTCGCAGTCGGACGCGACGATGACGGTCGCTGGTTTGCGCGCTGCGTGCTTGACGTGTGAGGTGGCTGCAAGTCCCCGAGGTGCTTGAACGCGTGTACGTGCAGGACCTGCATCGAGAAGGCGATTGTCGCTGGCGGATCGATCCCACGGGCGCCATGCGAGTGCCGGCCGTGATCTACGCCGACCAGGCGCTGCTCACCGACATGGACGACAAGGTGCGCCAGCAGCTCTGCAACGTCGCGAGCCTGCCCGGCATCGTCGGTGCGGCTTACGCCATGCCGGACGCACACTGGGGCTATGGCTTTCCCATCGGTGGCGTGGCCGCTTTCGACGCCGAGGAGGGTGGCGTGGTCTCCGCGGGCGGCGTCGGTTTCGACATCTCCTGCGGCGTGCGCACGCTGGTCTCGTCATGTACGCGCGAGGACGTGCGCGGCGTGCAGGAGCGCCTCGCCAACGAGCTCGCACGCGCAATCCCGGCCGGCGTGGGCAGCACGGGCCGGCTGCGGCTCGGAGATCGCGAACTGGACGAGATGCTCACGGGTGGTGCCCGGTGGGCGGTGACCCGTGGTTACGGATCAGTCGAGGACCTCGAGCGCATCGAGGAGGGCGGCTGCATCGCCGGCGCCGATCCAGGCGCGATCTCGCAGCGCGCGCGGCACCGGCAGCGCGACGAGATGGGCACGCTGGGCTCCGGCAACCATTACCTCGAGGTCCAGTGGGTCGCCGAGGTGCACGATGCCGACGCGGCCGCGGCGTTCGCCCTCGTGCCTGGAAACATCGTCGTGAGCATTCACTGCGGCTCGCGCGGCCTCGGGCACCAGGTGGGCACCGACTACCTGCGCGACATGGTGATCGCGGCACCGGCGTTCGGGCTCACGCTCCCCGACCGCGAGCTCGCCTGCGCGCCGATTCGCTCCGATCTCGGTGCGCGCTACCTCGGCGCGATGCGCGCCGCGATGAACTGCGCGCTCGCGAACCGCCAGATCCTGACGCACCTGTGCCGCGAGTCGTTTCGCAGCGTGCTGCCCGGCTTCGAGGGACACCTGCTCTACGACGTCTCGCACAACATCTGCAAGGAGGAGATGCACGCCGTGGATGGCCGACCGCGGCGGCTGCACGTGCATCGCAAGGGCGCGACGCGTGCCTTCGCGCCTGGCAACGCGGCGGTGCCCGGGAGCCTGCGAACTCATGGCCAGCCGGTGCTGATCGGCGGCTCGATGGGCACTGCATCCTTCGTGCTAGCGGGTTGCGAGACGGGCGAGGCGCTGTCGTGGAGCTCGGCCTGCCACGGCGCCGGCCGCAGCATGTCGCGCCACCAGGCGACCCGGCAGTGGCGCGGCCGGGAGCTAGTGGATCAGCTCGCCGCGCGCGGGATACTGATCCGCAGTCCTTCGCTGCGCGGAGTGGCCGAGGAGGCACCCGGTGCGTACAAGAGCGTGGAGCGAGTGGTAGAAGTGGCCGAGCGTGCCGGGCTCGCCCGTCGCGTGGCGCGCCTCGAGCCGCTGATCTGCGTAAAAGGATGACTGCATGACGACACCGTTGATCTTCGCGCCGCAGGCCAGCGGCGAATTCGGCCGGCGCGTCGCGGCGGCGGCGGGAACCTCGCTCGCTCCCATGGAGGAGCGCGAGTTCGAAGGCGGCGAGCACAAGACGAGGCCGCTCGTGAGCGTGCGCGGCGCGGACGTCTATGTCGTGCAGTCGCTGAGCGGGGACAGCGCCGGCAGCGCAAATGACCGCCTGTGCAGGCTGTTGTTCTTCATCGCCTGCCTGAAGGACTGCGGGGCCTCGCGAGTGACGGCTTGCGTCCCGTTCCTGGCCTACGGCCGCAAGGACCGGCGTACGAAGGAGCGCGACCCGGTGACGCTGCGCTACGTCGCGCAGCTCGTCGAGGCGGTCCGCACGGATCGCGTGCTGGCGCTCGATGCGCACAACCTTGCGGCATTCGAGAACGCATTTCGCTGTCCGGTGGACCACCTCGAGGCCGCACCGCTGATGGCCGACCACCTTGCGGCGAGCGCAGGCGGGGCGACGGTGTCAGTCGTCTCGCCGGACATTGGCGGGGCGAAGCGGGCGCAGAGGCTGCAGGAGCTTCTGGCGGCGCGCCTCGGGCGGGACGTGGGGTTCGCAATCATCGACAAGCGACGCAGCAGCGGCGTGGTCTCTGGCGGCGACCTCGTCGTCGGGCCGGTCGAGGGACGCCACGTGGTGCTGGTGGACGACCTCATCAGCGCGGGCACCACGCTGATGCGGGCTGCAGCAGCGTGCCGCAAGGCCGGTGCGACACGCGTCGACGCCTTCGCGACGCATGGTGTCTTCGAGCCGCAGGCGCGGCAACTGCTCGGACCCGGCGGTCCCGACCGGCTGGTGGTCACGGATTCGATCCTGCCCACCCGACTCGCAGACGACTCCGGTCGCCTGGTGGTGCTAGAGGCATCGAGCCTGTACGGCGAGGCGATACGCCGCATGGGCAGCGGCGAGTCCGTCGTAGCGCTGCGCGAAATGGAAGTCAGGCTGCGCTGAGCCGCGCCGCTTTCGTCGCCGCGCCGAGTGCTGCGGCCAGGTAGCTGTTGGCCGTTTCCCGTGATTTCTGGGGAGGGCCCCCGTCCGGCTCGGTCGCGCGCCACACGTAGATCTTGGCACGGGTCGCGGCGCGATGGCTGCGATAGAAACTGGCGAGCGCCGAAGGCACGTCGTCACCGAGTCGCGCAAGGCATTCGAGCGTGATGCGGCGGCCGACCTCGGGGTGACCCAGGCGCCCGCACTCCAGTTCCAGGAACGCGAGTTCCTCGGCGCGGTCCATCACGCGCAGGTTGCGGTCGAACTCGAGGCAGTCGATTACGGCCGGCGGGTCGTCGAGCAGCACGTGCTCGGGGCGGAGATCGCCGTGCGCCTCGATCACGCAGCCACCGCTGGCTCGTGCATGCAGCCAGTCGCGGTGTGCATCGACGAATGCGAGCTGCACGTCCTGTAGTTCCCTGGCGCTCGAGGCAGCGAGCGTGGCGAGCACCGCGTGATTCGCGTCGACCTGCGCCCTCAGCCGGGCCCGCAGCGCTTCGCCCTGCGTCACGACCGCCTGCTCAGAAGCGTAGAAGCTGGCGAGCAATGCCGCGACGCGTACCAGGTCTTCGTCGCGGACCGCGCCGCGCGCGAGCATCGCATCGAGCATTCGCGAACGATCGATGCGCCGCATCTCGACGAGCCAGTCGACGACTTTTCCGGTGCCCCCGATCGAGAGGCGGCCCTGCGGGTCGCGCGTCAGGGGCCGGGTGCGCAGGCTGACTCCTGGTGCCAGACGACGGTTGAGGCGCAGGTCGGCCTCGGAGTCGACGCGCCTGGCCTCGAGGCTGACGTAGTCCATCGTGTCGCGGCGCACTGGCTTGCGAAGCTTCCACGCGCGATCGCCGATCAGGAACACCCAGGCGAAGTGGGTCTCTATGGCCTCGTCACCCGGGCCGAGCAGTCCGCGCAGCCAGGCGACCTTGTCCGCCAGGCTGCACGTATCGTCGTTTGTCGACGTGAATGGCCGCGATCCTGCCTGATCGCTCATGCTCGATTCCTCCGCCCGAGCATAGCACTTAGGTACTTGCGCGCATGACGCGGCCGCGCCGCGTAGCGAACATCATGAGCGGTACGGAGACCAGGCATGCGCCGCGTGTTCGAGGATCGTGCGGAAGCCGGGCGTGCGCTCGCCGACGCGCTCGCCGAATGGCGCGGCGCGCCGGAGACGGTCGTGCTCGGCCTGCCGCGCGGCGGCGTGCCGGTGGCCTACGAAATCGCGCATGCGCTCGGACTGCCGCTCGACGTGCTGCTGGTGCGCAAGCTCGGTCTGCCCTGGCAGCCGGAGCTGGCGATGGGGGCCATCGCGAGCGGCGGCGCCCTCGTCCTGAACGAAGAGGTCGTGAGCTACCTGCCGCCCGGCAGCGACGCGCTGGAATCGGTCCGTGAACGCGAGCAGCGCGAGCTCGAGCGGCGCGAGCGGGTGTTCCGTGGGGATCGTCCGCCGCTCGACATGCACGGCCGCACCGGCATACTCGTGGACGACGGCCTCGCCACCGGGGCCACGATGGAGGCCTCCGTCCGCGCGCTGCGCAAGCTCGGTGCCAAGCGTGTCGTCGTCGCGGTGCCGGTCGCCTCGGTGGAGGCCCGCGACCGGATCGCGGCGGTCGCCGACGAGGTCGTGTGTCTCTCGGCTCCGGAGTGGTTCAGCGCGGTGGGGCAGTGGTACCGCGACTTCCGGCAGACCGAGGACGCCGAGGTCAGCGAACTGCTGGAGCGTGCGGCGCTGCATGCCGCGGGAGACAAGCAATGAGCGAGCCGGGTCCTGCCGTCATCAAGATCGACGACTTTGTGGGCCGCGAGGAACCGCTGGAACTCGACCCCGCGCGGCTCGCGCCCGGCAGTCAGGCACCCGCACAGTTCGTCCGCAATCTCTACACCGACGACACCGGAAGGTTCTTCGGCGGCATCTGGCGTTCGAGCGTGGGCGCCTGGCATGTCTCCTACACCGAGAATGAGCTGTGCGTGCTGACCGAGGGTCGCGTGCGAATCTCGGATGAGCACGGCCGAAGCTGGACCTTTGGCCCCGGGGATTGCTTCGTCATGCCTGCGGGGTTTACGGGGCTCTGGGAGGTGCTGGAGCCGGCCCGCAAGTTCTACGCGATCTACGAGCCGCAGGCGGCTGTCTGAACGCGCTCGGTCCATCGCGGTGCAGCGGCTTGGTGCAATTGCGCTGCCGCGGTGCAAAGATGTGACGGTTGGTTCGCCTGGATGCCTTGATTGCGAGTGGCACGGATTCTGCAAAGGCCATTCGTGTGCAGCCAGGATGCCGGGCGCTCGCTCAATACCTGTGTCGAATCTGATACGCTCGGTCGCCTGACGGGACTTACTTGTAGTTTTTGTGCAACTTAAGGGGTGCAGCATGAAATTGACTCATGGCGTGGCGGCGCTGGTCCTCCTGGCGTCGGCCACCGCGGCTCAGGCAGAGTTCTCGGGCACGGTGACTGCGACGAGCGACTACGACTGGCGCGGCGTGACGCAGAGTGCGCAGGATCCTGCGCTGCAGGGAAGCATCGACTGGTCAATGGACATGGGCCTGTACGCCGGCGCGTGGGCCAGCAACGTGGACTTCGGCAGCGGCGACCCGAACGTCGAGATCGACCTCTATGTCGGCTGGGCCGGCGGCGAGACGCTGGTGTGGGACGTCGGCGCCGTCTACTACACCTATCCCGGCGAGAGCGACTTCAATTTCCCCGAGATCTACGGAAGCCTCGGATGGGAGTTCCTTGAAGCAAAAATCTCATATTCATGGGATTTCGCTGGGGTTGACGAGTCCGCCTGGTATTACGAAGCGAACCTGGACTATGGCCTTCCGGCCAACTTCGGCGTCATTGGCCACATCGGTTACAGCGACGGCGACGGCATCAGGGATGCCTACTCCGATTTCGACAAGAACGGCAACTTTGTCGTGGTGGACAATTACTACGACTGGGCGATCGGCCTGACCTACACATGGAGCCACTTCGACTTCTCGCTGAAGTGGGTCGACGGCGAGGACCTGAAGAGCAAGCGTGATACGGTCGACGACATTTCCAGTTCGGAAGCCCGCGCGATCTTCTCGGTGTCGACGAGCTTCCCGTGGTCGGACGAGTGACCGGCTGACACGCCTGGATCGCGGCGAAGTCCGGGATCGCATGCAAGCAGACGCCCGGTCCCCGCGAGGGGACCGGGCGTTCCTGCTTCAGCAGCCAGGGCAAGTCGATCTGTCGACGAGGCGAACCCCGTCAGGCGGTGGCCTTGAGCACGTCCGCCAGCTTCCCGAACAACTCGTCTACGTGCGACCGCTCGATGATCAGCGGCGGCGACAGCGCGATGATGTCGCCGGTGACGCGGATCAGGATGCCTTTCTCGAAGGCGCGCACGAAGGCGTCGAATGCCCGTGCGCCGGGCTTGCCCGCGATCGGTTCGAGTTCCACCGCGCCGATCAGCCCAAGGTTGCGCAGGTCGATCACGTGCGGCAGGCCCTTGAGCGAGTGCACCGCATCAGCCCAGTAATCGGCCATCTCTCGCGCGCGGGTCAACAGTCCGTCACGACGGTAGACCTGCTGCGTGGCGAGGCCCGCTGCGCAGGCCACCGGGTGCGCCGAGTAGGTGTAGCCGTGGAACAGCTCGATCGCGCCTTCCGGCCCCTGCATGAACGCGTCGTAGATCTGCCTGCTCGCCGCCACCGCGCCCATCGGCACCGCGCCGTTGGTGAGGCCCTTGGCCATGGTGATCATGTCGGGCACGACGCCGAAATACTCGGCGGCGAAAGGCGCGCCCAGGCGTCCGAAGCCGGTGATCACCTCGTCGAAGATCAGCAGGATGCCGTGCTTCGTGCAGATCTCGCGCGGCTTCCTGAGATAACCCTGCGGCGGGATCAGTACGCCCGTGGAGCCCGCGACCGGCTCGACGATCACCGCCGCGATGTTGCTCGCGTCGTGCAGCGCGACGATGCGCTCGAGGTCGTCCGCGAAATGCGCGCCCCACCCAGGCTCGCCGCGCGTGAACGCGTTGTGCGCGAGATCGTGCGTATGAGGCAGGTGATCCACGCCCGGCAACTGAGCGCCGAAGAACTTGCGGTTGTTGACCATGCCGCCCACGGAGATGCCGCCGAAGCCCACGCCGTGGTAGCCACGCTCTCGGCCGATGAAGCGGGTGCGCGTGCCCTCGCCACGTACACGGTGGTAGGCGAGCGCGATCTTCAGTGCCGTGTCCACCGACTCCGAGCCGGAGTTGGTGAAAAATACGTGGTCCAGGCCATCGGGCAGCCAGCGCACGACCTCGTTGGCGAGCTCGAACGCGGCCGGGTGACCCATCTGGAAGGGCGGGGCGTAATCCATCTCGGCGATCTGCCGGCTGACAGCCTCCGAGATTTCCTTGCGGCCGTGGCCGGCGTTCACGCACCAGAGTCCCGCGACCCCATCGAGGATCTGCCGGCCGTCCGGCGTCCAGTAGTGCATGCCGGAGGCCTTGGCCAGCAGCCGGGGATTAGCCTTGAACTGGCGGTTCGCCGTGAACGGCATCCAGAAGGCTTCGAGCTGTGAGCGGTCGGGGCGGGACTGGGATGACATGGGGGGTTCCAGAAGGGTGGGGCTGCTGGATGATAAGAAAAATTGACACCCCCCTCAAATGAGCCGGAAACTTCGCGCCTTTTCGTGCTCCCTGTGCAGGATATTCAACACTCGTGTCGAACCTGACTCTGGATGTCGGCGCCCAGCTGCGGGCCGTCCGTACTCTCTACGGCCTCTCCCAGCGCGAGCTCGCCAAGCGCGCCGGCGTTACCAACGGACTGATCTCGCTGATCGAGCAGAATCGGGTGAGTCCTTCGGTAAGCTCGCTCAAGAAGGTGCTCGACGGCATCCCGATGTCGCTCGCGGAATTCTTCACCCAGGACCTTACCTCGAGCCCGCAGGTGTTCTTTTCGAGCGACGAGCTGACCGATCTCGGCGATCGCAGCGTGTCACTGCGGCTCGTGGCAGCGCGGCGGGCGAACCGCGCCATGTCCGTCATGCACGAGCGCTATGCTCCGGGCGCCGACACCGGGGCCGACATGCTGCGGCACGAGGGCGAGGAGGGTGGAGTCGTGGTCCGTGGTCGCATCGATCTCACCATCGGCGGCGAGACGCGGGTGCTGGGGCCCGGCGATGCCTACTATTTCACCAGCGCGATCCCGCACCGCTTCCGCAACAGCGGCACCGAGCCCTGCGAGATTGTCTCCGCCAGTACACCACCAACCTTCTGAGTCACTTCATGACCGACAGCAATACCAAATGGCACGCGCGTGCGCAGGAGCTGGCCATCGAGGACCGCGCCTTCATCGGCGGCCGCCACGTGCCGGCCGCCTCCGGCGAGACTTTCGAATGCGTGAGCCCGATCGACGGCCGGGTGCTGGCCAGTGTCGCTTCCACTGACACGCCTGACGTCGACCGCGCGGTCGCGGCTGCGCGGCGCGCCTTCGAGGCAGGCACGTGGTCGCGCCGGCCGCCGCGCGAGCGCAAGCGCGTGCTGCTCCGTTTCGCGCAGCTCATCGAGCAGCATGCCGAGGAACTCGCGCTGCTCGAGACGCTCGACATGGGCAAGCCGATCTCCGACAGCTTGGCCGTGGACATTCCGGCCACCGTGCGCTGCATCACCTGGTATGCCGAGGCGATCGACAAGCTCTACGACGAGGTGGCGCCGACGGGCCACGACGCGCTGGCGCTCATCACGCGCGAGCCGGTCGGCGTGGTCGGTGCGATCGTGCCGTGGAACTTCCCGCTCATCATGGCAGCCTGGAAGATCGGCCCGGCGCTCGCCGCCGGCAACTCCTTCATCCTGAAGCCGTCCGAGAAGTCGCCGCTTACCGCGATCCGCATCGCGGTGCTCGCGAGCGAGGCGGGCATTCCCGATGGCGTATTCAACGTGCTGCCCGGCTACGGACACACCGCCGGCCAGGCGCTCGCGCTGCACATGGACGTCGATTGCATCGGTTTCACCGGTTCGACCCGCACCGGTAAACGCATGCTGGAGTATGCGGGCCAGTCGAACCTGAAGCGGGTGTGGCTCGAGTGCGGCGGAAAGTCACCGAACATCATCCTCGCCGACTGCCCCGACCTCGACCGCGCTGCCGCCGCAGCGGCCTCGGCAATTTTCTTCAACCAGGGAGAGATGTGCTCTGCGGGATCGCGGCTGATCGTCGAGGAAGGCGTGCGCGACGAGGTGCTCGAGAAGGTCGTGGCCGCGGGCCGGTGCATGGTGCCCGGCGACCCGCTCGATCCCGCGACGCGTCTCGGCGCGATCGTCGACGAGGTGCAGACGAAGACGGTGCTCGGCTACATCGAGTCCGGCCGTACGGAAGGTGCGCGGCTCCTCGCCGGTGGCCGCCGCGTGCGCGAGGAGACCGGTGGCTGCTACGTGGAGCCCACCGTGTTCGACGAGGTGCGGCCCGAGATGACCATCGCGCGCGAGGAGATCTTCGGGCCCGTGCTCGCGGCCATCACGGTGCACGACGCGGAGGAAGCCGTGAAGGTCGGCAATTCCGTGATCTACGGCCTCGCCGCCGCGGTCTGGACGCGCGACGTGACGCGCGCGCATCGCATCGCCCGCGCGCTCCGGGCCGGCGTGGTGTACGTCAACTGCTACGACGCCGACGACATCACCACGCCTTTTGGCGGCTTCAAGCAGTCCGGGACCGGTCGCGACAAGTCGCTGCACGCTTTCGACAAGTACACGGAGCTCAAGACGACCTGGATCGACCTCTCGTGAGCGGGTACCGCAACGTCACCTTCGACGAGCTGGAGGTCGGGGCGTCCGCCACCGCCAGCCGCCCGCTCACCCAGACCGAGATCGAGGCGCTGGTGCTGGTCTCCGGGGACGTCGAGCCGTTCCATATCGAGGCGGATGGCGCGCCGCCCGCCGACGAGCTGCTCGCGGTGGACGCGGTCGGGGTGAGCGCGGTGATCTCCGGCATGCTCGAGCGGCGGCTGCCGGGCCCGGGCACGCGCATCGTCTCGACGCGACTCGAGTACGCGGGGCAGGTAAGGGCTGGCGAGGAACTCACCGCGACGGTGACCGTCCGCGAGAAGCACGCCGACACCGGGCTCGTCGTGTTCGACTGCGAGGCCCGCGTGGGCGAGCGACGCGTCGTGACGGGCTCGATCGTGGTCGAGGCGCCGCGCAGCCGCATCAGCTACTCGGACATCGCCACGCCCGAGATCATCCTGCGGCGCAACGATGTCTTCGCGAAGCTGCTCAGGCGATGCGAGCCGCTCGAGCCCGTGAGCTGCGCCGTCGTGCATCCGTGCGACCGTGATTCGCTGCTCGGTGCACTCGAGGCTGCCAGGCGCGCACTGATCGTGCCGGTGCTGGTGGGTCCCCCCGCCCGCATCGATGCGGTGGCCGAGGCCAATGGTGCCGACATCTCTGGGCTCCGCCTCGTGCCGACCGAGCACAGTCACGCTTCCGCCGCGGCCGCCGTCGCGCTCGCACGGGCGGGCGAGGTCGAGATGCTCATGAAAGGCAGCCTGCACACCGACGAGATGCTGGCCGCGGTGGTCTCGGCCCAGACGGGGCTGCGTACCGAGCGGCGCATGAGCCATGTGTTCGTGATGGATGTGCCGGCCTATGACCGCGTGCTGCTGGTGACGGACGCCGCGATCAATATCGCGCCCGACCTCGCCGACAAGGCCGACATCGTGCGCAACGTCATCGACCTTGCCCACGTGCTGGGCGTCGCCATGCCCAAGGTCGCGATCCTCTCGGCGGTGGAGACCGTCAACCCGAACATCGTTTCGACGCTCGACGCCGCGGCGCTGTGCAAGATGGCCGACCGCGGACAGATCGAGGGCGGCATCCTCGACGGGCCGCTCGCCTTCGACAACGCGGTGAGCGAGCACGCGGCGCGCACCAAGAGCATCCGTTCGCCGGTTGCCGGCCGGGCCGACGTGCTGGTGGTGCCGAACATCGAGGCCGGCAACATGCTCGCGAAGCAGCTTCAGTACCTGGCCGGCGCCGACAGTGCCGGGGTCGTGCTTGGCGCACGGGTGCCGGTGGTGCTGACGAGCCGCGCCGACAACGTGCGCATGCGCATCGGCTCGACCGCGGTCGCGAAGCTGATGGCGCACGCGCGCCGCGCCGCGCTGCCCAAGGTGGTCGCGTGACCACCAGCGGGGAGGCGGTCGTCGTCCTGAACGCCGGCTCCTCGAGCATCAAGTTCTGCACCTTCCGGCGCGACGGCGCCGGGCTCGAGCGCGAACTGCGCGGGCAGGTCTCGGGGCTCGGC
>Ga0210103_1000222_pt1 | contig 11239 bp, 10 predicted proteins | sample RushSE_CattailNL_6_FD_185564 | JGI IMG/M metagenome (GOLD analysis project Ga0210103, IMG submission 185564) | Wetland microbial communities from San Francisco Bay, California, USA, that impact long-term carbon sequestration - RushSE_CattailNLA_D2... | ecosystem: Environmental > Aquatic > Marine... | reverse complement strand
ACTTCGAGTGGCGCAGCGGCCCGGAAACTGCCACATGAGCGTGCGACGCGTGCTGCTCGTGGATGACCACGCACTGGTGCGGGCCGGCATCCGGGCGTTGCTCGAGACGTTGCCGCGGATCGAGGTCGTGGGGGAAACCGGTAACGGTCTCGAGGCCGTGCGGCTCGCGCGAGAGCTCGCGCCGGATGCTGTCCTGCTCGATATCACGCTGCCCGGCCTCAACGGACTCGAGGTCACGGCGCGCGTCGCCCGTTTCGGCACGAACACGCGTGTGCTGGTACTGTCGATGCACGCGTCGCCCGAGTATGCGGCGCGGGCGTTCGCCGCAGGCGCCGCTGGCTACCTGAACAAGGACTCGGCCTTCGACGAACTCGCGGCCGCACTGGAAATGATCGGCGCCGGGCGACGTTACCTGTGCCGGGCCGTCGACGCGGTACAGGTGGCCGAGATCGAGAAGCGAGCGGCGAAAGGCAGCTCCGGACTCGACCTGCTGACCCCTCGCCAGCGCGAGATTCTCCAGCTGGTGGCCGAGGGTCACGGCACGCGCCAGATCGCCGAACGGCTGTTCCTGAGCGTCAAGACCGTCGAGACGCACCGCGCCCAGATCATGCAGCGCCTCGACATCCACGACGTACCCGGCCTGGTGCGCTTCGCCATCCGCCACGGACTGCTGCCCCCGGAGTCCACCTGAGGCGGTGCCGTGCTGCCAATATCAGGCGTTCCCCGATAGCCGGCGAATCGGTACCCCGTCACATTCTCGGCGGTGACGGAGGCCTTCGGGCCGCCGGCCCCGACCCCTGATTCGTTGACTGGAGGCTGCATCGTGCCCAGAACCCCGTTCCATTCCCGCCTGTGCCTCGCCGTCCTCACGGCGGCAGCATTGCTCGGGACCCCGGCGGCGCATGCTGCCAAGCTCAAGCCGCAGAATCTCACCCGGCTGATCGCCGACGCCGACCAGATCGTCGCCGGCAAGGTGACGCGAGTGGCCGACGGCGTGAGCGAGCGCGGCCTGCCGTACACCGAGATCACGATCGCGGTCGCCGACAGCGCCAAGGGCGAGCTGCGCGGCGGCAAGCGCTACACGTTCCGCCAGTTCGGCCTGCTCGAGCCGCGCAAGATGCCGAACGGCCGCACGCTAGTGGCGGTGACGCCGGAGGGATTCCCGCGCTGGCAGGAGGGCGAGCAGGTGGTCGCGTTCCTGTACCGGCCCGCGTCCCGCACCGGGCTGCAGACCACGGCCGGGCTCGCGCAGGGCAAGCTCACAGTGCTGAACGGGCGCATCGCCAACGAGTTCGACAACCGCGGCCTGTTCGACGGCGTGCAGATCAGCGACGACCTGCTGACTGACAAGGAACGGGCGATGCTGAAGAGCCAGGGTCCGGTGGACGCCGCGACCTTCGTCGGCCTGGTGGGCCGCGCCGTCAACGAGAGCTGGGTCGCCAGAGGGGAGATGCGCTGATGAAGACCGCAATCAGGACGCTGCTCCTCGCGCTCGCCGTGGCGGGCCCGCTCGCCCAGGCCGCTGGACCGCTCTATTTGCACGATTCCGATCCGCCGCGACCGCTGGTGTGGGATACCTCCAGGGGCCCGATCCCGGTGTGGACCGATGGCGGTGGAGCATTCACCTACGACTTCGATGGGGTGACCCCGTTCATCACCATCGAGCGCGCCAACGAGATCACGCAGTTCGCGTTCGACCAATGGAGCGCCGTGCCGACGGCAACGCTCGAGGCGAGCATCGCAGGCACGATCGAGAGCCGCACCGGGATCGCCGACGTCACCGGCGCGAACGCCGCGCAGTTGTATGAGAAGCAGAACGGCTATGGCTTCTGGGTGCTCTACGACACCGACGGAGCGATCCTCGAGGAGTATTTCGGCGTTTCGCGCTACGCCGTCCTCGGGATCGCATTCCCGGAGTGGGCCGATGAGAACGGACGCATCACCGAGGCGACCGCGCTGCTGAACGGCTGGTACGTCGACGCGGCCGACACCAACGGCGACCGCGTCGCCGGCGTGTTCACGCACGAGTTCGGCCATGCCATCAACCTGTCGCACTCGCAGGTCAACGGCCCGCTGGTGTACTCGAGCTATCCCTTCGACGGCTTCCGCCGTTATCCGGGCGTGCCGGGCTGCGTCGACCCGGTGTACGCGTCGAACTGGTACGACGACAGCGTCAATCGTGCCGATCCGGCGATCATCGAGACCATGTACCCTTTCATCGACACCTTCGGCGACGTCGGTCAGGAGCAGAGCACCGTCACGCACGCGGATGACGTCGCGGCCATCTCGAACCTCTACCCGACGCCCGCCTACCTGACGGGCCGCGGCTCGATCAGCGGCGTGCTGCGCCTGAAGGACGGGCGCACGCAGTTCAGCGGCATCAACGTCATCGCGCGCAACGTCGCCAACCCGCTGTTCGATGCCGTCTCGGCGATGACGGGCGACCAGACCCAGGGTCTGCTCGGGCCCGACGGCCGCTTCACCATTCGCAACCTCACCCCGGGCCAGGATTACCTCGTCTACATCGAGGAGATCGCTGCCGGTGGCTACCCGACGGAGCCGCAGATGCTGGTCTCGCAGGGCGAGTACTGGAACACCGGGGAGAGCAGCGACCCGGCGACCGACCGGCCGTGCAACGCTACGCCGATCCGCGCGCAGGCCGGGGTCACGAAGACCGCCAACATCACCTTCAACGGATACGCGCAGGGCGTGCAGTTCACGCCGATCGTCAGTGCCTACCTCACGGACCTCGCCAAGAACGGCCGCAGTGCCGCGGGTGTGTTCGAGACGACGGCTTTCATCTGGAACCAGAGCAAGGGCTTCGAAGTCCTGCCGCCCGAGGTGATCGCCAACAACGGCAGCATGACGCGCAACGGCCAGTGGATGACGGTCAACGTCGACTTCGACGGCGACGGCATCAGCCAGGCCGCGCTGCGCGCGTCGAACGGCAGCGTGATCTCGCTCGGCGACCTGAACGGCGACAGCTGTGGCGGCAGCAGCGCGAACGGCGCGGCGAGCAGCTACGGCTGGGCGGTGGACGACACCGGCCGCACTGCGGTCGGTACGGCCTACGTGGATCGCGACGGCGACGGCAGCTGCGAGAGCCCGGGCCGCAGCGAGATCCTGCCGTTCATCTGGACGGCGGGGAAGGGCATGCGTGCGCTCGACACGAAGAAGCTGCCGATGGACGAGCTGCCCTGGGTCCGCGCGCATGCGGTGTCAGGCAACGGCGAAGTGGTGCTCGGTACGTCCAACTTCCAGTACGCCTACGCCTGGGTGAAGGAAGGCCCGGCCATCAACCTGACCGAGCGCTACGGCGCCGATGCCAATGCCTACGCCGTCAGCTTCGACGGGCACCGGGTGGCGCTCAACATCGTCGACCCCGCGACCTACCAGGGCCGCGGCGTGGCGTTGTGGGACCACGCGCGCGGGCTCACGCCGATCGGTGCGCTGCAGTGGTGCAAGGATGTGCCTTACGTCGACTGGTTCGGCGGCGACCAATGCGAGTACATGAGCGGTGCCGAGATCGAGGCGATCGTGGGCAAGCCGTCGATGGAGATCTTCGACATGAGCGACGACGGCTCGGTGCTGATCGGCCGCTCGGGCTCGTTCTTCACCGGCCTGGTCGGCGCACTCTGGATCGAGAATGTCGGCTGGATGACCTGGGACGATTTCTTCCGCCGCCAGGGCGTCGTGGAGGCGTCGAACGCGCCGTTCTCGAACCCGATCTCGATCAGCGGCAGCGGCCGCGAGGTGGTCGGCGGCATCGTCGGTGCGTCGTTCTCCTGGCTGGTGAACATGAGCCAGGTGTTCGTCTGCGAGCGCGGCAACTCGATCCAGACGGGCTTTCCGAATGGTCTGCGGGCGAAGATCGCCGCCGGCGCGAAACTCGGCCGCTGCGAGCACCTGGAGGACTGAACCAACTGCAACGATGATCGCTGCTGTCCCTGTGCCTGGAGGCGGGGGTGACCCCGCCTTTTTTCTTTTCGCGTCTCAGGTCGGACTACAATCGGGGCCCGGTCCGCTCCGAGCAGGGTTCGCAAGCAGTGTCCTATGTCGAGTGGTTCCTGCGGGCGCTGGTGATCGTTCCAGTGACGCTGCTACCGATCATCAATCCGCTGAGCACGGCGCCGGTGTTCGTCGCGACCGCCGGGACGAACCGCACGGTCGCTCGGCGGCTGGCGCGCCAGGTGGCGATCAACAGCTGGTTCGTGCTGGTTGTCTCGATGCTGATCGGCACCTACGTGCTCGCTTTCTTCGGTGTGTCACTGCCGGTGGTGCGCATCGGCGGCGGCCTGCTGGTCGCCGCGACTGCCTGGCGGCTGCTGCACCACACGGAAGATGACGACGTGCACGCGGTGGCGGTCGAGAAGGCCGTGACCCTTTCGGACGCGGAGATCGTCCAGCGCAGCTTCTTCCCGATTACTTTCCCGCTCACGACCGGGCCCGGCACCATCGCGGCCTCGATTGCGCTCGGAGCGCAGATTCCCTCCGAGCCGAAGATGTACGTGCTGGGAGTTCTCGTGGCGGCATGCGGCGCCGCGCTCGTCTCGCTGGCGCTCTACCTCATTTTCGGGAATTCGGCAGCGGTGATGGCGCGGCTCGGCAGGATCGGCACGCTGGTGATGGTCCGCCTGATGGCCTTCATCCTGCTGTGCATCGGCATCCAGATCATGTGGACCGGCTGGGCCGAACTGAACGGTCTCGACTGACGGTGCCACGCGTCATCGACCCGAACGCTCCGCCACCCGCCACGGTGCGCAGTCGCATGGCAGGCTGGTTTCCGGGCCTCGCGGCATTCGGCAAGTATCGCCTGGCCGACCTGCCGCACGACGTAGCGGGCGGCATGGCCGTGGCGGCGGTGACGGTACCCGTGAGCATCGCCAATGCACAGCTTGCGGGGCTGCCAGCCCAGCACGGGCTCTATGCCAGCATCCTGCCGCTCGTGGTCTACGCGGCGCTCGGCACGTCGCGCCAGCTCATCGTCGGTACCTCGGCAGGAGCCTCGGCCCTGATCGCTTCCGCGCTGGGGACGCTCGCGGCGGGCGATCCCTCGCAGCATCTCGCGCTCGCGATGATGCTGACCCTGCTCGTCGGGCTGATGTGCCTGACCGCCAGCCTGCTGCGCCTCGGCGCGATCGCCGACTTCCTGTCGCGGCCGATCCTGGTGGGCTTCATGAACGGGCTCGCGCTCAGCATCGTCCTGTCGCAATTCGGCCCGCTGTTCGGCATCACGCTCACGGCCGAGGGCTTCTTCCCGCGCATGGCCGAGTTCGTCGACAGCCTGCCGCGCACCCACCCGCCCACGCTGGCAGTGGGCCTGGCGTCGCTGGGAGTGCTGCTGGCTGCCGGTCGCTTCGCACCGCGACTGCCGGCAGCGCTGGCCGCGATGCTGGTCGCGGGCCTCATCGTGATGATCTTCGGGTGGCAGGCATCCGGCGTCGGCGTGGTCGGCGAGGTCCCGGCCGGACTCCCGGCGTTCGCGATTCCGTCTGTGCCGCTGCACAAGTTCCCGCTCCTGCTGGCCGAGGCGGCTGGCCTGACGCTGCTCAGCTTCTCGAGCACCGTGCTTGCGGCCCGGAGCTTCGCCGAGAAGAACCGCTACGACATCGATGCCGACCGGGAGATGACCGCGCTCGGCGCAGCGAACGTTGCCGCCGCCCTGTCGCAGAGCTTCGCCGTGACCGGATCCGCCCTGCGCACCGCTGTCGCCGAGGACTCGGGAGCCCGCACCCAACTGGCCGGACTCGTCGCCGCCGCGGCGCTCGTGCCCGTGTTGCTCTTCTTCACCGGTCCCCTGCAGTACATCCCGTCAGTCGCGCTCGCCGCAATCCTGATCAGCGCCGGGCTGTCGCTGCTCAACTGGAAGGACCTGCGTGCCATCCACAGCATCGAGCCGCAGGAATTCTGGCTGGCCATGATCGCGACGGCGGGCGTGCTCGTGTTCGGCGCCATCCAGGCGATGCTCCTGGTCGTGGTCCTCGCGTTACTGCGTTTCGTGAGGCTGACGGCGCGGCCACGCGTGGAAGTCCTGGGCGTGCTCGAGGGCGACGCCGGCTACCAGCCCTTGGCGCGCCACCCCGCGGCGCGCGCGGAGCCGGGCCTGCTGATGTTCCGCTACAACGGTCCGATCGTGTTCTTCAGCGCGCCGCACTTCAAGCGCGAGGTGGCTGCGGCCGCCGCGGCGGCGGGCCCCGGGCTGCGCTGGTTCGTCATAGACCTGCTGCCGGTCAGCCAGATCGACACGACGGGCCTTTTCGCCATGCGCGATGCGTTCGACGCGCTGCGTTCGCGCGGCGTCATCGTGGCCGCGGCCGGCCGTGATACTGAGTGGGCCGACCGTTCTGCGCGCCGCGACATCGGCGGAGTGCTCAGCGGCATCCGCTTCTTCCCCACGCTGCGACTGGCCGAACTCGCGTATCACGCAGACCTGCCCGGGACGCAGACCGGCGGGCACTCCGCATCGTGATTCGGATGGCAACGGCGCTGCGCTAGACTCCGTGCCGCAAAGCGCACCCTCGAGTCCGGCTGTCACGAGCCGGCGAGTACGATCTCGAGGTGCGGGGTGTAATCGAGCAACGGGTCCGGGAGGGTTCGCATGATCAAGCACATCGTCGCCTGCCTCGCTTCGGTCGCAACGGCGCTGGTTGTCGCCGGCTGCGCTTCACGGCCCACGTCGATCGACGCGCAGTGGGTGAGCCCTTCGATTGCCAGTGCGACCAGAGTGCAGAACGTGCTGGTCATCGGCGCCCTGCGCGACTCGACGCAACGCCGGCTGCTCGAGGATCGCATGGTCGAAGCCCTGGGTGCGGCGGGCGTCGAGGCTGCGCCTTCGCACCGGTTCCTGGCGGACAGCGCACAGGTATCCGAAGAGCAGTTGCGCGAAGCCGTGGCCGGCGCGGGCGCCTCGCATGTCCTGATCAGCAGCATTTCCGGCATGACGACCGATGTCCGCGTGACGCCGGGCATGGTGACCGGGCCGGGCTGGGGGCCGGGCTGGAGCCGGACTCCGGCCATGGGGCCGGGTTGGCGAGGGATGAGTTCCTACTACAACACGGCCTGGGCGCGCTCGATCCCGCCAGACGTGCGCACCACGCAGAACCTGCATGGGGATACGCGCCTGTTCGACGTCGCATCCTCGGAAGTCGTGTGGTCGGTGGCGACGACGACGGTCACCAGCGGGGGCAGCGTGCCAAACCTGATCGACCAGTTCGTGCAGCTGATCGTCGATACCCTGAAGCAGGACTCGCTGATCCGGTGACGGGACCGGTCAGGTGCAGGCGTTGCGCAACCGCTTGAGCGTCCGGTTGTTCCGGGGCAGCACCGCGCGGTCCTCGTCCGGAAAATAGCGCTCGCCGCGGGGGATGGCGTCACTGCCCCGCGGCGGGAAGCCGCGCACGGCGACGACACCCGGAACCAGCGTCGCGGCATCGACCCTTCCGTTGTCGAGGTCCCGCTGGCAGACGAAGAGCACCCCGCCGGCGGCCACGACGCGTTCGCGAACCGCGGCGGCGGACGGGCTCGCGTTCGACGTCAGCGCCCCGGTGTTCGGCGGCAGCGCCAGCACGAAGAACCGCTGGCCCGGGGGATTCTTCGCCAGGCCCTGCTCGGCGGCCCGCTCGAAGTTGAACCGGTAGCCGGCGATGTAGAGGCCCCCTTCCTCCTGGGCGAGCGCAGCACCGGGCAGGGCACATGCGAGCAGTGCGGCCATGCAAGGTCCGGCGATGGAGTTCCTCATGGCGGATGTGCGTTCGCTCATGTCGTTGCCTCATGGCGCTGCCGTAAGCGCCAACGGTGCTTCGCAGCTCACAGCAGGTCGTTGAGCGTGATGCCGAGACCGACGGTGGTCTGGTTCCAATCGTAGTCGATCAGGCTCTCGCCGTAGCCGGAGAACAACTGAAAGTAGACGCGCAGCGGCCCGAGGACCGGCCGCGAACTCCAGGAGAACTGCGCCGCACCCTTGCCTGTGCTCAGGTTGCCCCGGCCCATCAGCGTGAACGTGTTGTCATGCCACCGGTACAGGGCGGTGACCTGCCCATGTCCCATGTAGTCAAGGATGTCGGGGTTGTCGTCCTCGTAATCGCCGAGTTCTATGCGTGTCCATGCGCGCACGACCAGCGCGAAATCCTCGCGGTCGAAGCCACCCTCGACGAACAGCCGGTCCCAGCTGCGGGAGATCGGGTCGGCCCGGCCGTTGGACTGGTGATTGAATCCGAAGTTGAGCAGGTTGAACCTGAGACCACCGAGGTCGACGCCGGGACGGAAGCTGCCGAACAGCTCGGGCATGTAGTTGGTCTCGCGGAACGGCGACGAGATGTCGCCGCTGTATACCTGCCACTGGCTCTGCTGCGTGTAGGCGAACCACAGTCCCCAGCGACGATCGTCCGTGGTAGCGAGTCGTCCCTTGAAGCTGATCTGGAACTTGGCCTCGACATTCTCGAAGTCGTAATCCTCGGCGAAGGCGTCGAACAGCGGTTCATAGGGTTCGCGATTCACGTCGGTGGTGTAGCGCGCCAACAGGAGGTAATTGGGCTCATGCAGACGCACGTAGGCCTTGCGCGAATCCGGAACAAAGCCCCACGCCGCATCGATCATTGACGGCGGCGCAGCCATCGGCGTGGCTGCCGGCACCGCGCTTCCCGCCGCCGCTGGCGCCGTGGCCGATACGGCTGTCGCCGACCCGGCAGGCGACTCGCCCGGGGCATCGAGTCCGCCCGCAGCGCGCGCCGCCTCGCCCACGGTGCGATCGAAGCAGGCGAGCCTCGCGGACTGGTCCGGAATCGACAGACATTCGGATCCCGGCACCAAGGGATCCGCGGCCGCCCCGGCAACGGGCGCGGCCGCGGTGACGAGCAAGCCCGCGATGGCGGCCGCGACGCCTCCAGGACGCGCAGGCGGCCGTCGGCTGGCCCCAGACCTCACAGTTGCAAGCGTGTGATGCGCGCGCCGTCCACCGTTACGCCGGCCATCAGGCCGCTGTTCGACAGGACGTAACCGACGACCGGCTGCTGCGCCGTGGCGGTGGTCATCTGCGCGCTCGCGCCGACCGAGATCATGGTGACCGACGCGTCCACGCCGGCGGTCCAGCCGCGACTGCTCTCGAACCTGCGCAGCGCGTCGTCGGTCATGAACAGCAGGAACATCGCCGTGGACTGGGCACCGGCCTGCAGGCCGATCGATCCGGCGGTCGTGCGGTGATAGCTCACGGTCTTGCCGCCCTTGCGCAGCGCGCCGTCGCCGCGCGAGGCGCCGACGATGAAGCCGGCCTCTAGCACGGCCGGGAACACCAGCACGGCCCTGGCGCGGCTCACGAGTTCGCGTGAGCCCGGCTCCTGCTGGTAGAGGTTGGCGAGCGCGTTGTCGACGGACGAGTCGATTGCCTGTCGCCGGGTCGCCGGGTCGCCGGAACCCGAGCCGGTGGTAGTGCAGCCGGACGCGAACACCACGAGGGCGGCGAGCGAAGCGACGAAAATTCTCTTGTTCATACAGCGAACCTCGATTGCATTTGAGATATCAGGACTTGGAAGTCGATTCGGGCGACGGTGCCTTCAGCATGCGGATGCCGAGAAACGCCAACGCGACCGAAATCAGCGGACTCAGTATGTTGAAGAAGGTGAAGGGGGCATACGCCACCGTCGCCACGCCCAGGGTAGCCGCCATGAACGCTCCGCAGCTGTTCCAGGGAATGAGCGCGGACGTCACAGTCGCCGAGTCGCCGAGCGAGCGCGACAGCACCACCGGCGCGAGCCCGCGCTTCTGGTAGGCGCCCTTGAACATGCGGCCGGGCAGCACGATGGCGATGTACTGGTCGGCTGTCACGACGTTGGTGGTGACGGTGGAGCCGACGGTCGCGGCAACGAGGCCGCCATTCGACTTGATTGCATTCAGCACCGGCGCGATCAGGCGCTCGACGACGCCGGCTTTCTCCACCACGCCGCCGAAGGCCAGCGCGACGATGATCAGCCAGATCGTGTCGAGCATGCGTTCCATACCGCCACGCGAGGCCAGCATGTCGATCGCCTCGTAGCCGGTGGTGGATGTGTAGCCGCTCGCCAGCGCCAGCCAGGCGCCCTTGAGCAGCGCCAGCGGCGCCGACAGGCCGGGGTCCGCAGCGAAGGCGATCACGCGCTCGGGAGCGGTGACCACGGCGAGCAGGGCGCCCGCCAGCGCGCCCATCATGATGGTCGTGAACGGCGGGACGCGCAGGGCCGCCAGCACGATCACGACCACGAGCGGCAGGAAATGCACCAGCGAGACGTCGAAAGTCTTGCGGATGCTCTCGAGCTTCTCCGTTGCGTCGAAGTCGCCGGGCGAGCCCATGAAGAAGAAGATCAGAAGCGTGATCGCGATTGCCGGGATCGATGTCCACAGCACTTCGCGCAGGTGCTGGTACAGGTCCGCGCCGCCGACGGCGGCGGCGAGGTTGGCGGTATCCGACAGCGGCGAGGACTTGTCGCCGAAATAGGCTCCCGAAATGACTGCACCGGCCGTGACCGCCGGGCTCAGTTCCATGTTGACGGCGATGCCGACGAGCCCGATGCCGATCGTCGCTGCAACCGTCCATGAGCTGCCGATGCTGAAGGCGACGATGCCGCAGATGAGCGCGGTCGTCATGTAGAAATAGTTCGGGCTAAGGATCTGCAGTCCGTAGTAGACCATCGCCATCAGCGTGCCGCTCATGGCCCAGGCCCCGGTCAGCGCACCGACCGCGAACAGTATGAAGATCGCGCTGACGCCGGTGCCGACGCTGGCGATCGCTGCTTCACGCAGTTGCTCGAGTGTGTAGCCAGCCTTCCGCCCAATGACCAGCGCGACCAATCCGGCGAGCACCAGTGCAACCTGGTTCGGCCCCTTGGCGCCTGCGTCCCCGAACAGGTAGAAGCTCAGAGCGACCAGCACGATCAGCGCTACGACGGGTAGCGCGGCTTCGCCGAAGCTCAAATCCCGCGCGCGGGTGTTTTCGTTCTCGGCCATGGTCGCGGCGCTGCGCCCGGTGCCTGGAGAGGCCCGGTCGCGGCGACTGGAGCCGCCGCGACCGGGCCTGGTCGCGACTCAGTCGCCGCAGAGCAGCCGCATGCGACGCTCGGCGCGGTCGAAGTCGTCCAGCGCGGCCTGCAGCAGCGGGGTGCGCTGCGAGCGGCTCAGCCCCTGGAGCAGCTCGACGCGCAGCCGCTGCGCCGTCTCGCGCGCGTCGGCCACCACGCTCTTGTTGCTCCCCGTGCGGGACGCGAGCCGGTAG
>Ga0210103_1000221_pt1 | contig 11294 bp, 9 predicted proteins | sample RushSE_CattailNL_6_FD_185564 | JGI IMG/M metagenome (GOLD analysis project Ga0210103, IMG submission 185564) | Wetland microbial communities from San Francisco Bay, California, USA, that impact long-term carbon sequestration - RushSE_CattailNLA_D2... | ecosystem: Environmental > Aquatic > Marine... | reverse complement strand
CAATCGAAGCGATGCTCTCCCCGGATAGCACCCTCAAGGCGATCTCACCCGTTTTCCGGCCCATGGCTTCAATTTGAGTCATGCGGCCGCCGACAGTCCCATAGCCCAGGGCCGTGTCGATCATGCTGAAGAGCGGCGCATTGGCGGCTTGCGACACCAGTTTCTGGGTAACTGCCGATGAAAATATCCGCCCGGCACCGTCTCTTTGCAACGTGAGGTAAAGAATACACGTTGATGCAGGCAACCGGGATACTCGCTCGAGCAGGCTGTCCAGGGGCAGGCCTGTGAGGTCGATAAATTCGAGCTTCTCTTTGTAGTCGTTGAAGACATCGTGGAAAAGCGATAGCAGGTATTCATCAACCATGCCCGTGCCGGCGACGACGGCAATCCGCTTCAGACCAGGCTGAAGAGCGCGCGCAAGCTCGATCGTGCCGGCAATATCCAAAGTCAACGCAGTTCCGGTAACGCCCTTCCGGTGCTCCAGCCGCTTGTGCCCGTGAGCCACTTCGCCGCAATACACAACCGGTATCTCGGAAAAGATGCTGTCGCGTGCGCGAAGCACAAAATTCAGACTGGAGTGCGCTACAGGGATGATGAGATCAATTTTCATGTTGCCGTACTTTTCCCCTAAAAACTCGGCAAGGTGTTGTTGTGCAGCTTGATCGGGAAATAGATAGAGATCGAGGCTTTCACCGAAGAGAGTGGCTTCGATTTGGGGAGTTTCGTCGAATCTATGTTTAATCGCGTCGTAGACCGTCCGGTAGGCAGGGGCGGACCAGCCCTCCTCGGGAAAGATAATCAGAACCTTTTTGACATCCGCAGTGTCACCGTCACCGGGATGGAGCATGCAGATGCAGACCGCCACCAGGCAGGAAAAAACGACTCGCGCAAGTATGCCTCGTTTGGATGGGAAACGCATGCGGAAAAAACTCTTTTTTCAGGTTTTATCCGATGGCCCTAACCCTTGCACCTTGAACCAGAACCCTGTCCACCTGATTAATTTTCGAAGTTATTGTTTTTTTCTCACAAAAACAACATCAAACCGCTGGCCCAGGGCGGCCTGGAAATAAACCCCGGAGAGCAGATCGCTGCGGGGGTCGTGAATCAGCTCATAGGTGGACCCGGGGTAGCCGGCGTCCCGCAGCTCGATGAACAGCTTTGCCGTGTTACCGGCGACGGACACCTCGGCCCTGGCGACGTTGATCGGTCGCGGGTTCAGGTAGGCCGCCTCCACGCGCCCGCCCGGCGCGATCCGGCGGATGGAAAGCACGTACCCGCCGTCCGGCCGCATCCAGTCCCCGATCAGCCGCTGCAAATCAGCTTTCGGCATCGCTGCGGTAGCAGGGCTTCCCGCTGCCCTCTGGCCGGGCGGCGAGAACATTCGGCCGCCCCAATACACGTATGCCGCCGCTGCCAGCACCACCGCCACTGCGATGGCGACAAGGAGTATGGACTTCCGCCTGGATTTGGCACGAATACCCTTCTTAGCTTGTTTGGCCTTGGCTGGCTTCATTTGTTCTCTTTTGGGTTTTTGGTTTTGGAATTGTTTCGAATTTCGGATTTGGTGCTTCGAATTTCCTTTTGGATGGCCTCCAGCAGTTCATGCCCTAAACGCCGGGAGGGGTCTGAAGCAACCATTTTCTCGGCCATCTGTTCGGCGAGGAAAATTTTCCCCCGTTTGAAGTAAAATTCCGCCAGGGCGTAAAGAAAATCGATGTTCTGCGGTTCGAGTGAGAGCGCTCTTTTCAACGCTCCTTCCGCTTCGGCATCACGCTTCAGCATCTGTAACAGCAAGCCCTGATTGTAGTGTACCCGGGCCTGGCGCGGAAGCCCGGCGGCCGCCTTTTCAAGGTAAAGCGCGGCTTCCGCATACTTCTGCTGCTCGGCCAGCAGGAGCCCCAGGGAGTAGGCCGCATCATAGACCTGCGGGTGGGCGGACACGACTTCCCGCAGCAGGGTCTCGGCCTCCCCTTTGCGGCCCAGGCGGTCGTAAAGCATGGCCAGGTTCACCTTTGCCGGATACTCCTGGTCATCGATTTTGATCGCCGCCCGGTAGTTTTCGATCGCTGCCTGGGGCCGGTTCAGTTCGACGTCGAGATTTCCCAGGTTGAATCGGCCGAAAACGAAGTCGCCGGAGTACTCCATGGCGGCGATGTATTCCCTCAGAGCCGTTTGGAACATGGCCTGCCGGTCCGGCGGCAGGCGGCGGGAGGGTTCCCCGGCGAGCATGGATGCCGCCTGGATGCGCGGGGCCTTGACCGGGTCGTACAACAGGGGACCGGCCAGCTCGACCCGGCGCCGGGGGTCGGTGAGGTTGAGATGATCCAGCGCCGTGCGCCGGATCAGGGCCTCGGGGTCCATGAGTGCCTGCGCCAGGAGCCGGTCGAGGTCCTCGCCGGGAAAATAGGCGCCGAGCAACGCCAGCGCCGTGGATCGCACGATCACGGGATAAAGCGGGTCTCCGGCCAGCCGGATGATGCTTTCGCGGGCCCCGGCTTCCTGCCGGCGCCCGGCGGCAATGATCGTTCCGTAGTGGGGCCGCCGGCCGGGGCCATACCACTTGGTGACGGCTTCATCGGACCATTTGGCGGTCTTGTCGACGTGGCAGCGGTTGCAGGCGTTGGGGCTGCCGATGGCTAAACTAAGGTCGGGCCGCGGGATGCGTATGCTGTGGTCCAGCCGGTAGTCGACTCCCATGTAATAGCGGCCGGGCATGTGGCATTGGATGCACTCGGCGCCGGTGCCGACCCCGAAGAGCACCTTCCCATCGGCGGATTTGATCGGATCCCCTTTCTCTCCCTTCTTTTTGTGAAAGTGATGCGCCTGGGTGTCGTATTCCCCTGCCCGGTGGCACTGCAGGCAGAGGGCGTTGCCTTCCTTGTGGAGCTTGATGCTGTGCACGTTGTGACAGTCGCTGCAGCGCACGTCGCGGTGGTACATCTTGCTCTGCGTAAAGGACCCGTAGACGTAGACCTCATCCAGGATCTGGCCGTCCGCGAAATAAAGCCCCTCGGTGAGCAGGCTCGGCAGCATGCTGTCGAGCAGATCGGGCTCGGCGTGAGTGTAGTCCCCGAGGATGGCGCGCCGGGAATGGCAGGGTGCGCAGAGCTCGACCAGCGCCCGGGACCCGAGCCCCGACGTTTTTACGGCCAGGTCGTAATTCTTCACCGCCGGCCGCGCCATGTCCGGCAGCTCGGCCCACTTCAGGTGCCGCGAGCCCGGCCCGTGGCAGGCTTCGCAGCCGACGTTGATGTCGGTCCAGGTGGTTTTGTAGCTGTCGGTCCGCAGATCGTAGTTTTTCTTCAGGTTGGTGGAGTGGCACTCGGCGCACATGCCGTTCCAGTTCTGGGCGGCATTGGTCCAGTAAAGCCAGTCCGTGGGGTCGGGCGGGTCGTTCGGGTAGAGGTGATACCAGCGCTTGTCGCGCGAATCCCAGGCGATGGGCAGGCACTGCAGCCGTCCGCCGGAAAACGGCACGAGGTACTGCTGCAGCGGGAACCAGCCGAAGGTGTGGGTGATCTCGAAATCCCCCATCTTGCCCTCCGGCCCCTGGGTGTGAACGAAGAATTTGCCTTCCCTGCGGTAGAACTTCGACGATATGCCGCGGTGCTCGAAAACGGTGTCGTTGAAATCGCCGAGCACGCTTTTCTCGGAGGCCTCCCCCATGGCGTGGTCGTGGTGCGAGCCCTTCCAGAGCTTGTATTCCGGCTGGTGGCAGGCCTTGCACTTCTCGCTTCCGACAAATTCAGCCGCAATGTCGGCTGCCTGCTTCCCCAGCGCGGATTGTCGATGGTTGAATTTCACCACGGACAACGGGATCGCAAGGACGATGATGGCGGTGGCGGCAAGGCCGATGAGTTTCCATTTATGCATATGCATTTCGAACTTGTTGGCGGCTACCCGAACCCTCTCTACCTGAGAAGCAACGATTGTTCCGAATTTACCCTTTCGGGGGATACGTAACTTGTTTAGCTTCGAAGCCGCTGCGCTTTATTCGCCTGGAGGTGTCCACCTTCACGATGTTGTTCTCGATGGTAATCGGAAAAATATCAAGCGCCCGCGGCGCCGGGGCGGCGGTCACGTTGCCGGTGATATCGAAGGAGGAAGCGTGGCACGGGCACAGGAATTTCTTTTCTTTTGCAACCCAGGGAACGGTGCACCCCAGATGGGTGCACTTGCAGGAAAGCGCCAGGAATCCGCCGCCATCCAGACGCACGAGGTAGAACTGCCCTCGCTGGAATGCCTCCACCGTTCCGGGCGGAAAGGATTCAACCGCTCCGGCCGAGACCACCGCGTTTGCCGGTTGGTCTCCAGCGCTTCGTTTTCCGGGGCTCAGGAAGGAAAAGGCCACCCACACCAATTCCGCCAAGGCCGCAAGACCGAGGGCGCCCCAAAGGAAATTGAAAAAACTCCGCCGTGAAACGCCGCCGCCTGAGGGCGTCGGCGTTTCAATTCTGACTGCCGTCGGTTTGGGTTTCTTGGGGTTCATCTATCTTTCTTCGCCCCGGCTGATTTCAAATAAGTCCGTTTTGCTTCGGATGTTCCTTTCCGCATCCCGAAGTTGCTAACTCCCGGGCCACCTGAGGGCCATGCTCTCACCTCGGAATATGGCGCAGATGATGGTCAGCATCACGAACATGACAACCAGAAAAACAACCAGCGCCTGGACGGTCTCCGGACGCGGAGCGCGAAACGCCTTTTTTATCGCGATAGTGACCCCGGCGAGCAATCCGATGAACAAGGCGGCCGGGATCAGACCGTTGCTGATTTCCGGCGGCCAGCCGGGCATCCAGCCTGCGAAATCGACCACAGCCTCATCCAGGATCACCGCCAGCGGTGTGATCAGGCCGGAGGCAACGGCGCCGGCGACAGCGGTTCGGCGGCCGATTGCCGATATAAACCAGACGCCGGTGGAGCCTGCGCTGCCGCCAAGATAGGGCAGCAGGGAAAAAGCCGCCAGCGCAAAGGCCAGGACGATCAGCAGGGCGAAGGTCGGGTGGAAGTGCACCAGCATTTCCTGGACCCCTGCAAAATACCAGGGCGCCTTGGTCGGGTTGGGGCTGAGACCGGGGTTGGCCGGCAGTCCCAGGGGAGCGTCGAAGAGCAGCGCAACCGTCAGCACGAAGGCGATGGCGGAGAGTGCGACCGCCGCCTCGCGCAGCAGCAGGTTGGGGTGGCTCGGGACCATGGCAGGCTTCTCTTCGGGCACCTCCAGAGGCGAATGGGGCACCACCAGGCCGCCGGCCTTGCGGGTCTTCCAGAAGTGGTAGGCCATCAGCGCAACGATCACCACGGGCAAAACCGCCGTGTGGAGGGCGAAGAAGTTGCGCAGCGTGGCGGGTCCGAGCTGGGGGCCGCCCATCACCCACTGTTGCAGGCGCTGTCCGATCCCCGGGATGTACTCCAGCATGCCGAGGCAGATGGTGGTGGCCCAGTAAGCCAGTTGGTCCCAGGGCAAAAGATAGCCGGTAAGATTGGCGGCCAGTACCAGGACGAAAAGGCTCAGCCCGACGATCCAGTTCACCCGGCGCGGCGGTCGAAAAGCGCCGGTGAAGAAGACGCGCAGACCGTGCAGAAAGAGCACCCCCACGAGAAAATTGGCGCTCCAGAAATGGATGTTGCGGATGAACTGCCCGAAGGCAAGCCCCGTCTGCAAACGGGTCAGCGAATCGTAGGCCTGCACGGGAAACGGCTCGTAGGCGAACTTCAGGAGGATGCCGGTGAAAAGCTGAAGCGTCACCAGCACCACCGCCGTTCCGCCCAGGCCGAAGGTGAGGGTGAACCGCAGCGTCCGCTCCGCAACCATGCGGGGGCGGATGTGGAAAACCAGGGTTTTGAAAATTCGATGAGGGCTTCCGGGATCCTCGCGGCGGGAACTCAGATTAAAAAAGGAAGCGAAATTTCGGATGATTTTAACCATGCCTGCCCGGTGCGTTGGTTCGGTGGAGTTCTCCGACTCGGTTGAGGATGGCACTCAATCAGCGATTTTCATACCCCGGGGCGGCACAAACTGTCAAAACTTCTTTCTTTCGCTTTGAAATGACGGCAGGATTACGGCTTGCCCACCTTTTTGCGATAGCCTTCGGCGCTCATGATGGCATCGAGAAGGAACCCGCGGATGTGGGCGTCGTTTATCTTGAAGCCTTCCTCCGTGACGATGAAGTTGTTTTCGAGGAGGTCCTTGAGCTTTGCGCACGCCTCCAACAGCAGCGGCGCGGCGGCGATGAGGTCTGCATCGGCGATCCGCTTGGCGTCGTCGTCTTTTTTCCTGCGCATCACGGCGACCAGGGAGGAATCCTTCCCGATGACTCCGATGGCGTCGTCTTTCGTCTTTACGAACCAGGGGCCGGGCGTGCGTTCGCTCATGTTGCTTCCTCACATCTGATCTGAACTAAAACGAGATGTTTAGCGGTGGTCGTATGAAAATCGAATTTCGAGGAAACGGCGTTCAGGCATGGGCTTCGGGGTTCAGCCCCCCAGATAGGCCTTCTTGACCTCGGCGTTCTCGAGCAGCTCCTGCGAGCGCCCTTCCAATACCAGCCGGCCGCTTTCGATGACGTAGCCCCGCTGGGCGAACTGCAGCGCCAGCCGCGCGTTCTGCTCCACCAGGAGGATCGTGGTGCCTTCCGCGTTGATTTCCTTCAGGGCCTTGAACATGCTCATCATCAGCAGCGGGGCGAGCCCCATGGACGGTTCGTCCAAGAGCATCATCCGACGACCGCTCATATAGGCCCGGGCCACGGCCAGCATCTGCTGCTCGCCGCCGCTCATGGTCCCGGCCTTCTGGCTCCGACGCTCCTCGAGCCGGGGAAACAATGTCAGCATGCGCTTCAGGTCGGCGGCGATGCGGTCTGCATCCCGACGGGCGAAGGTCGCCAGCTTCAGGTTCTCGGTGACGGTCAGGTTGTCGAACAGCCGCCGCCCCTCGGGAACGTGCGAGACCCCGAGTTCGCTGACCACGCGGTCGGCGCTGTAGCCCAGAAGGTCCTTGCCCTGCAGCGTCATGCGGCTGCCCGGCTCGGGTTTCACCATGCGCGAGATCGCCCGCAGCGTGGTGCTCTTGCCCGCGCCGTTGGCCCCGATGATGCACACGATCTCGCCTTCGCCGATCTGGAAGTTCAGGCCGTGCAGCGCCTTGATGTTGTCGTAGGATACCCGCAGGTTTTCAACCGATAACAGCGTCACGCCACCGCCTCCTTGCCCAGATAGGCATCGATCACGGCCGGGTTGTTCTGGATCTCGTGAGGGGTGCCCTCGGCGATGATCTCCCCGAACACCAGGGTCTGGATCCGTTCGCAGAGCTCCATCACCACCCGCAGCCGGTGCTCGATCAGAAATATGCCTATGCCGATTTCGTCTCGCATGCGGCGGATGATGTCCATCATCTGGGAGAGCTCCTCCGGGTTCATGCCGGCCGTGGGCTCGTCCAGGAACAGGATCTTGGGCTCCGTCGCGAGCGCCCGCGCCATTTCCACCCGGCGCTGGGCGCCGTAGGGCAGGTTCGTCACGACCTGCCCGGCCAGCCCCTCTATCCCCATCATGGCCAGAAACCGGCGGGCCGCCGCCTCGTGCTCGGCTTCTTCCCGGTGTCGTTTACGGGTGCCGAGAAAAGCGCCGGTGAGGCCATAGCTGAGCTTTGAATAGCGCGCCAGTTTGATGTGATCGAGCACCGTCATGTGCCGCCACAGCAGCATGTTCTGGAAGGTGCGCCCCAGCCCGCGCGAGGCGACCTCGTGGGGCGCAAGACCGACCAGGTTCACCCCCTCCAGCGTGATGCGGCCCTCGGTGGGGCGATAGATGCCGGTGATCAAATTGAAGATCGTGGTCTTGCCCGCCCCGTTCGGGCCGATAAGACCGCACACCTTCCCGGCCGGGATTTTGAGATTGTAGTCGTGAACGGCCCGGAGCCCGCCGAAGAAGTGGGTCATGTGTTCGACATTCAGCAACGCAGTCATATCTGAACTCAAAGATGTTGGCGGTTGTCAGTTGCGTGTTCGATCGAGGCTGAAAGCCTCTCCCACAAAAGCGCTTCAAATGTGGGAGCGGCGTCCCGCCGCGATCCTTATCGGCTATGAACTCCGCTTGCCTTTCGGCTGAATCAGCCGCACCGGGTCGAAGTCCCGAAAGGCGATCAGGCCCGTGGGCCGGAAAATCATCACCAGGATGAGCAGCAGTGGGATGAAGATCCACTTCCAGATCTCGAGCGGCCGCAGCATTTCGCTCAACATGTTGATGCTCACCGCCCCCACGATGGACCCGTAAACCGAGTTCAACCCGCCGAAGTACATCATGGCCAGCACCTCGGCCAGCTGCTGGAGGCCGAAGGTGCCGGGGTTGACATAGCGCAGCACGTGGGCGAAGAGCACGCCGGCCACCCCGGCCCAGAAGGCCGAAAACGTAAAGGCGATCATCTTGGTGCGCTGGGTGTTGACGGTCATGGCGTCGGCGGCCATCTCGTTGTCGCGCACGGCGTTCAACGCCAGGCCGTAGGTGGAGCGCACGAAGTTGTTGATGACCGCCACGCAGATCACCGTGCAGGCAAAGACCGTCGGCAGGTTGGACCAGTCCGGCTGACCCCTCATCCCGCGCGGGCCGCCCACGATTTCAAGATTTTCGATCAGGCTCTTCACGATGAAGGTGAAGGCCAGCGAGATGATGGCGAGGTAGTCGCCCCGGGTGCGAAACGAGGGGATCGCCACCGCGAGCGCTCCCACCGCGGCCACGCACCCGCCGACGAAAAGGGCCACCGGGAACAGGAACGGGCCGATGGCGGGCGGCAGCAGCGCTTTCCCGTACATGCTGCTGTTCGTGAACAGGACGATCGTGAAAACAGAGCCCGCATACGCCCCCAGCGCCATGAAGCCGGGGTGGGAGCAGCTAAACTCCCCCATGTACCCGTTGATGACGTTTAGGCTTAAGGTGAGCATCACCGCGATGAGAGTGATCTTGACGACGATCACGCGGTAGTCGTTGATGTCGGACCAGATGTGCAGCACCGCATAGAGCAGCGCCAGGTGGAAGACAATGGACGCGGTCGGCCAGCGCCGCGCCAGAAACCCCGCCACGCGGTTGGCGGGAAGTTGAAGCAGGCGCCCCACCAGAAAAACGGGTAGGAGGTAGATCAGCAGGATGTAAAGAACGGTGCCGGGGATCAGCTCGGGTTTTTTCAGGGCGTTCTCGAACCCGAAGAGCACCGGGATCTTGGGAATGTCCACCAGGTGCGCCAGGTCCAGGCCCACAAACTGCTCCGCCAAAACCGCCGCCAAGGCCCCCGTCAGCCAGCCGAGCAGTGGGACGTCCTGGAAAATGCTTCTCAGGCGGCTGAAACGGCGCGGGGCGCTCTGAGTGTCGTTGGGTGTGCTCATGAATGCTCGTTCCCCGTTTTCCTCCAGCGGCGTTTGCGCATGGGAATTAGAGTCTCAGACGGACGGAGTAGGGTTCTCCGAAAAGGCCGTACGGCCGGAAGACCAGAATCAGCAAAATGATGGAGTAGGCGATGAAGTCCCGCAAGGTCGAGGGAAACACCATCGCGACAAAGATCTCGATGAACCCCAGGATAAAGCCGGCCAGGGTGGCGCCCAGAATGGAGCCGCGGCCGCCCAGGATGGCCGCCACGAAAGCCTTCCAACCGAACACGATCCCCATGTAAGGGTCGAGCACGGGGTAGGCCACGCCGAAGAGAATGCCGGCCGCTGCGGCGAGCCCCGAGCCCAGCGCAAAGGTCATCGCCGCAATCTTGTTGATGGGGACCCCCATCAGGGGAACAACGACATAGTCGAAGGCCATGGCGCGCATGGCCATGCCCCACTTGGTGCGGCGGATGAACTGGTGCAGCGCAAAGGCCAGGGACAGCGAGACCACCACGATCATGATCTTCTGGTTGGTGACGAACACGCCCCCGAGATCGTAGGTGACGGGCTCGACCAGCGCCGGGAACTTTACGCGCTGGGCCCCCAGCAGGATCAGGTTGCCGGTCTCCAGGATGATGCCGATCATGAGCCCGGAGATGGCGGCCGAGGCCCGCGGCGCGTCCCGCAGGGGGCGGTACCCCACGCGCTCGATGAACATCCCGAGGAAAGAGGTGAGCACCATGGTGATCAGGATGGTGAGCACCAGGATCAGCCAGCTGGGCAGCGCAAGGACGCCGGCGGTGCTGAGGGCGATCAGGCCGGTGGCGACGCCGAAGCCGATGTACGAGCCGGTCATGAAGATGTCCCCATGGGCGAAGTTGAACAGCATGAGGATGCTGTAGACCATGGAGTAGCCGATCGCGATCAGGGCATAAAAGCTGCCCCACTGGAGGGCGTTGATCAAATTTTGCAGAAAGACGGTCATGCCGAATGCCTGTCTTGGAGAAAGCCGGTTAGAGTGTTTTGTCCCGGTACGCAACGAAATCCCCCTTCGCCCCCTTTGACAAAGGGGGGTGGGGGGATTTTGATGCCGCAATTTTATTTGAAAGCAGCGCCTGCGTGCAGCGCGTAAACCGGGAAAGCGGTGAGGTTATTTTCCGTTGCCGGCTTCTCACCGGCAACGGAAACATGCGACCCTCTGCATTCACAGCGCCTATGAGATGATCGTTCTCAGCGGCGCGGGTTATGGTTTCTTACGGACACGCAGTCTTGTAGAACTCGAACTCACCCTTGTCGTTGATTTTGACGATGTTGGCGCACTTGACAGGGTCGCCGCTGCCGGGCGGGAAGGTGATCGCTCCCGTGATGCCCGGGAAGTTCTTGATTCCGGCGATACCGTTGCGTACGGCCTCGCGGTCCTTCTTGATGTCGCCGGTGATCTTGCCGGCGTTCTTGATGCCCTGGCCGATGAGGCCGATCGCATCCCAGGTGAGGGCGGCCACGTCGTCAGGGATGTTACCGTACTTGGCCTTGTAGCGGTCGATGAACTCCTTGGTGGCGCCCTTGGCGCCGGCCGAGGCGTAGTGCGAGACGAAGAAGGAACCCAGGCAGTCCTTGCCGCAGAGCTTGACCAGCTCGTCCGAGGCCCAGCTGTCGCTGCCGAGGATCGGCTTTTTCCAGCCCAGCTGCTTGGCCTGCTGCACGATCAGGGGCACTTCGTTGTAGTACTGCGGGGTGAACAGGAACTCCGCGCCGGAGTTGATGATCTTGGTCAGCTGGGAGCTGAAGTCGGTGTCCTTGGTGGTGAAGCTCTCATAGGCCACGACCGAGCCGGGCCCGTTTTTCTTCTCCCAGTCCTTCTTGAAGAACTCGGCCAGCCCCTTGGGGTAGTCGCTCGCCACGTCGTAGAGCACGGCGGCCTTCTTGAATTTGTATTCCTCCGAG
>Ga0210103_1000218_pt1 | contig 11413 bp, 14 predicted proteins | sample RushSE_CattailNL_6_FD_185564 | JGI IMG/M metagenome (GOLD analysis project Ga0210103, IMG submission 185564) | Wetland microbial communities from San Francisco Bay, California, USA, that impact long-term carbon sequestration - RushSE_CattailNLA_D2... | ecosystem: Environmental > Aquatic > Marine... | reverse complement strand
CCGCACCACCTGTATCTGGTGGACGAGGCGTTGTATGTTTATTTCCCGGTGGGCACACCGTTCACCGGAACCGGGCAGGTCACTGTCTACCTGTCCTAGGAGATTTTCATGGGACAATTTCTCGCCGACATTATCGGACTAATTAACAGCTACATTAAGCTTGGTGGCGCGGCTGGACCGCGCATCAAGGCCAACAGCGGGCGGGTGGAGTTTCGCGACACCGGTGACACCGCCTACGCCACGGGCCGTGCGGCGAATATCGCCGCCAGCGGAAACATCAACGACATCGTGACCCTGCTGGATCTGCAGGGGCGCATCCCAGAGATCACCTTCGACTTTGACGGCGCCAGCGCGCCATCCCCAGGGGCAAACACGGGCGAATTCGGCATATGTCACACCACGGGAGGTGGTTACACTCAAAGACGAGTGTACTACGATACCGGCGCGGCGCTGACCCTAATGCCGACGGAGGTGGTGCGCACCATCACCACGTCCACCGCGATCACGGGCGCGGTGAGCTTCATCGCGGGGGGGCTGTACGCCGCCCCCGATGGCGTGACGTGGGCGCTGCGTGGAGACGGCAGCGGAACCGCGTCCGGAGCATCCCGCACCGTGCGGGTGAATTTCGTTTACTCCGATACCGACGTGGACAGCACCACCGACGTCCCAGACGGGTCCGTGGTGACGGCGGCATGCATCGTGATCACCACTCCCCTGGGAGGCACGCCAACGGTGGCGCTGACCATTAACGGGTCAAGCCCAGAGACGCTGATCGGCACCGGGTCTAACGACGCGACGGTCGCGGGGGAGACAGAAACCAGGTTGAAGCACGAGATCACCTCGTCCAACGAGGGCAAGGTTCGGGTCACTGTGGCGGGCGGCGCCACGGCTGGCGCTGGGTATGCGCTGGTCAAGTTCTGCACACCGCTGGCGTAGCATGGGGTTCTGGCAGGAGCTAACTGGGACCGTTGAGTCCTGGTTCGGGGTCGGCAAAAAGGCCACCATCGCCGTTGGGTCTGACGGGTCCAACCTTGTTTTCAAGGACGAGGTGGTGGCGGGCACCAAAACCCTGACGCAGCTGCTGGCGGCGGGCACGTTCGACCCCGACACAATCCTGGTGGACGAGGACGGAAACGTAATGGCGGACGAGGACGGAAACGTCCTGGTCTCTGGATAGCCGCATGGCGTTCCACAGCGACAGCGCCCTCGGTGGCATCCACATCGTCCACAACTGGGAGTATGCCGACGCGACGGCGCGCACGGGGGCCACGGGGTTTGTGGCGGGGGACGTGGGCAAGGTTGCTTGGCAGCTCGATAACGACAGTTTCTGGGTGCTGGCCACAACCGCGCCAACATGGGTGTCCCTGGGCGGAGGATCGGTGGCCGCGCACGCCGCTACTCACACCAACGGAACGGACGATGTGCAGACCGCAACGGCGGGACAGAAAGGACTGATGTCTGCTGCGGCCATGTCCAAGCTGGACGGCATCGAGGCGGCGGCGGACGTGACCGACGCGACCAACGTGACGGCGGCCGGGGCGGTAATGGCGTCGATAGCCACCACCAAGGGCGACCTGCTGGTGGCCACCGCCAGCGCCACGGTGACGCGCCTTGGGGTGGGCACAAACACCCACGTGCTGACCGCCGACAGCGGGGAGGCGTCGGGTGTTAAGTGGGCCGCGGTATCTGCTGGATCTTCGTTCCCATTGTTCACGCCGCGTTTGCTGTTTACAGATACCAGTGACTGGGCTGTAAACGCGTACGCGGCGAGCGCGCTGGACTCCGCAACAACTCATATTGCAGTTCGTCGTTTTGACGACTCAGCAAACGAGGGGGTTGGTTTCGTGGCGCATGTCCCCAGTGGCGCCACAAACATGATAATCAATATGTGGTCCCGGGCGCAGACCGCGCCAGGCACAGCGAAAACGGTCGCGTGGGGACTTTACCGACGGGAGATCCCAGACAACTCCGCCATCGGCGCGTGGTCGTCGTTGTACGATCAGACGCCGGTGGACATTACGACAAACGCCTATTGGCAGGCGGATAGTTTTACCATTTCCCTGTCCTCACTTGGAATAACGGCGGGGAATGAGTACGTATTTGAATTGGTTCGCAAGGCGACAGACGGCACTTACGACACCCTGGTGGGGGACTGGGTGCTGTCCGAGCACCTGGAGGTAGGGTGGAGTTGATGGCGGTGAGGTTCAACAACATCTATCACTACCTGACGCCGACAGAGGGATACTCAAACAACCTGCGGGACGTTTCACCCATGACGATCACGGCGTGGATCAACCCGAGCACATGGGGATCGTCCAGCGAGGGACGTATTGTCGCCAAGGAGAACACTACTGGATATGGGTGGGGATGGTTTTTAAACAACAACGCGGCAACGGCTGCGTTGGAGTTCTACAGATACAGAGAGACAACAAACACTCAGGTGCGATCCGTTGATAGCGTAATTACCCTAAATGTGTGGCAGCACGTGGCGGTGTCCTATTCCAGCACCGCCACTGTTTTATTTCTAAACGGTGTAGCCCTCTCCACTGCAATCAACACGGCTGGTGATGGCAGTCTGCGCAGCGACGCGCTTGACTATTTAACTCTGGGTAATCGGCAAGATCTGGATCGCGCGTTCAACGGATACATGGAGGATGTTCGCTTCTATGGTCGCGCCATGGACGAGGGTGAGATCGCGGGCATACACGCCTCGCACGGTGATGACGGTATCATGCAGGGCATTCTTGCGAGGTGGACCTGTAAGCAAAATTATCCGGGGGCAACACTATCCGTTGGGTCATATGTCGTGAAAGATTCCGTGAATAATGCGGATTCCTATTGGGGTGACAGTGAATCAACGTGGGCAGAGGGTGTCACCCTGGCTGGAGGCTGAATGGCAGCGGTCATCAAACGCATTGCACCATATACCTACCTCCAGAGTGTGCACACACCTGATTACCCAGAGAATGACTGGCTGCGCAATCCAGATCTATCTGTGGTCGTTTCCGTGGCGCAGAAGTACTGGAAAGTCGCCGGCGACAATGTTGTGGAGATGACGCAAGGTGAAAAAGACGCCGTTGACGCGGCGCTGCTCGAGGATCAGGTAGATAGGATAATCCATCAGATCACCTCGCCGATCGATACATTTAGGGTGTTCGACGACTTCACCGGCCCCACGGTAAATTGGTACAAATTTGCGCAGGACAAAGTTGGGGCGTCGTCACTGGTACAGGCGCAGGCGGCGGACTGGGGGCAGGTGCTCATCCGTAGCGGGCCCGCGGAGGGCAACTACGCCACGCTAACGACGGGGGAATACTCATTCCGTGCGGCGCACAACTTGTCCATGCAGACGGGATTTCGGCTCGCCCAGACCGCAAATCTCCTCGCGTACGTTGGATTCTGGCGCGACTGGAGCAACAAGGTGGAGTTCCGCGCTACGGATGGCTACTGGCACACCACATGCTCTGCGGGGGGCAACCACACTGTCACCCAGAGCGCGATCGAGCTCGACACCGACTGGCACTCATTTGAGATCGAGATGTCCAGCCTTAAGGCTACCTTCAAGATCGACAAGGTTTTAGTGCAGGAGCACTATGAGAACATCCCAACGGATCTGATGTATTTCCGGGCGCAGATCGCCCGCGCGGCTGGGGCGGCAGCGCTTGACGCATACTTTGATTTCGTGTCCATTGACGGGCAACGGGTGTATTCGCCATAGGGCGAGGAAGAATAAACAATGGTGAGATGGTGTAAACGACCGCCAATAGGAGGAAATGGAATGGAACGTATTTTCCCGCCAAACAACACGATGGGCCGGGCGATGTTCGCCTGGAACAAGTCAGAGTTGGACAGTTCGGCAGAGCGGAGTGCACTCGTGGCATTTTGCGTGGCCAACCACGTGACCACCGTGCTCCTCCATTTCTACCAGTGGATTGGCGCTGCCAACTGGACCAGCGCCAACCAGTCCAACCTGGTGGCTCTGCTCACAGCGCTGCACGGGAGCGCTGTGCGCGTTTGGGGATTGATAGGGGCCCCAGACTATGCGGTCAATCAGTTGTGGGTGCGGCGCAACATCGTGGACGCCGTGGCGGCGTTCAACGCGTCGTCGCAGGGGCATCGGTTCGATGGTCTACTGTACGACTGCGAGTACTGGACTGATGCGGAAACATATCCCCCCTCGGACTATGTGCCCGCACTGTGCCGTCTTATTCAGGACACCAGGGCGCATCTGCAGATCCCGGTTGGGGTGTTTGTCCAGCGCAATCTGATCGACCCGGTGCGCGACCCAATTGACTACGACGGGCTGAACGACGTGGACGGCGCGCACCTGCTGCGGGCGGCGGATGCCGTATTCGTTGGCAGCTACGACGATCACGCCGAGGCGCACGATGGATACCCCGGGCAGATCGCCATGATCGTTCCCTGGGTGGATCGAGCTGCAGCGGACGGTGTAGGAACGCTGGTGTGGGGGTGCTCGGAGACAACAGACGTGCAGCCATCCTGGATCACCTACAACGGGGCAACCAAGGCGGACATGGAAACAGAGCACGCCCTGATTGCCGACGCCCTGTCGGCTGTGGACGGTGGCCCATACGCGGGACAGGCGGTGCACGATTACACCGCCTACAAAAGCATGTTCTAACGGAGGCACCATGCAACGATGGATCCTGCTGTTGACGTTGTTTTGCCTGGTCTCATGCGCCTCGCCGCGGCCAGGTTGTCGCACTGCGGGAGCGCAGCGATGCAACGGAACGCAGGTGGAGACGTGCGATGGGACGGCGTGGTCCGCGAGACGAGACTGCGCCGAGGCGTACGGACCTGACGGTGCCATTGCCCCGATGAGGTGCGCTGATGACGAGGGGAGGGCAACGTGCGAAAAATAAACGAGTGTACCCCGGATGATATTGCTCACGTGCACAAGGAGCTCTCGCGGCGACTGGGGGTGCGGTTCGTGTCAGCGGCGGTTCCACCGTCGTTGAACGATATGATCAGAACAGCGGTGCAAAAAATGTTCAGGATAGAGATTCTGCCCACCGCGATGTTGCGCCCATTCACATTGATTGACACCATTGTGCTGCCATACGAGCCGGGGAGCTCCGGGCACCATCCATCGTCAGAGGTGCGGATCGCCGTGCACGAGTGCACGCACGCCTTACGGATTCGAGCGTACCCCGGAAACGCGATACAGTGGTATCGCGAGTATTTCACCAACGGGGGGTTCCGGGCCCTGGAGGAGGCCAGCGCAGAGGCGGCTGTGGCGGCATTGGAGTTCTGGCGACGGGGGATGTTCCCAGCTATCAACCTCCAAGGCTATTGCTTGTCCGAAGCGGAGTTACAGTTGGCCGTGAAGGCGCACCGGGAGCACTGTGACGATATTCAGCGCCTTGGCCGCGGGTCGACGTTCGGCGCGGAGAGCGCGGCGCGAACAGCGATCAATATCCTCACCGCGATGGACGTGGGGCCGGAATAACCCGCGCACGCGGTGACCGGTGGACACCCGCCAACACCTATGTTATGCTGCACGGTAGGTTGAGGTTCCGATGACCAATCCCGTGCCATACACGGGGCGCCTACACCCCCAGTGGCGTCCACCCGTGCAACATCTGCGCATGCCACCACCCGCGGGGAACCTTCCGCAGACCGGACCAGAGCGTGCCGCCCTGCAGCGCCTGCGGGCCGCCGCCGTGCAGGAGCGCTGGGTGCGGCAGGCGCGCAGGCATTTCCCAAGTTTCATGGAGTACGTTTTCACAGACGCCGGGACTGGTCGTCCCTTCCAGCAGCAGTGGTTTCACGACGAGTGGGCGGCGGTTGTGGATGCTCATACGCACGTGCTGTTGATCGCTCCCAGGTCACATGGGAAAACGTCATTTATGATCGGACGCACGGTATGGGAGATCGGCCGCAACCCAAACACCCGCCTTAAATTCATTTGCGCTGCGGACGGGCGGGCCAAGGAGCGCCTGTATGAGATCACACAACTGATCCTGCACAACCCCCGGGTGCAGGAGGTGTTTCCAGAGCTGGAGCCGGCGCCAGACTCCCCATGGAACGCGCACCGCATCTACGTGCGGCGCCCGTCCATCCTGAAAGATGCCACCGTGGAGGCGCTGGGAATCACCTCGACGGCCACGGGCGGCCGGGCGGACGTTCTGGTGCCAGACGACGTGGTGGACCGCCGCAACGCGCTGACCATGCCCGCCCTGCGCGAGCAGATCAAACAGGCATGGCTATCTGACTGGAGCAACCTGCTCGAGCCCCGCACGGGCCGCGTGTGGGGCATCTGCACCCTCTGGCATTCTGGGGACCTAAACCACATGCTCCGCGAAAACAAAACATACCACACGCATTTTTTGGCCGTTCCTGATGATCTTGGGTCGCTGTGGCCAGATCGGTGGCCAGAGGAGGCGCTGCGAGCCAAGCTGCGGGAGCTTGGTCCCGTGGAGTTCGCTCGCGGATTTTTCAATCGACCCTCGGCGGACGAGGGGCAGATCATCCAATCCACGTGGATTCACTATGCGGATCTGTCTGCGGACGTGGACTTTCAGCAGCGCCAGGGCGGCATGCAGTGGTTCACATCGTACGATCCGGCCAGCGCTCCTACGGGCAATCGGGGGCAGGACTATACTGCGGGGGTCATGATCGCGGTGGACGGACCGGCGCGAAAAGTGTACGTGGTGGACTGCTGGCACGCGCGGCTGACGCTGCACCAGGCGGCGGAGCGCGTGGCAGAGGACTTCGAGCGCCTGCGGCCCGTGTACCGGGCGGTGGTGGAGAAGGTTGGGCAGTCTGCCCTGCACGAGGAGGTGCTGGAGCACCACCCCGCGGTGCGGCCGTTCCTTGAGACGGCGACCCCCACGGTGAGCAAGGCGGCGCGACTGCTCACGGTCTCCCCGCTGCTCGAGGCTGGGCATGTCATCTTCTCGGCGCACCTGGACCCCGACGCCCCCGCGTGGATGCCCGGGCGCGAGAACCTGGTGCACGAGCTGCTCGACTTCGGGTTGTGCGCCCACGACGATTGTGCGGACGCGTTCTCCCAGGCCTTGTACTGGGCCCGCCGTTACGTGCTTGACCAAAGGTACAAAACAACCGATAATGGAACCATGGAGGTGCGCGTGCGCACGCCCCAGACCGATGGGTCTGCCACGCCATATCTATTTTGACCAAGAGCTACCACAGAACCGTTTGCGAGTGCTGGGCGGAAGCCGACGACCCCGCGTGGGAAGCGCTGCTTCCGCCGCGACACCGAATACGGCTGGGCGGAGGGGTTGGACTCGCGGTTCCCGCGACGGACGTCGACCCCGTGCGGGCCCAGGTGCTGGACGCTTATTACCCTCCAATTTGGGTGAGGTTTCCTTCCGCGGCGTTCGCTGCCGCATGCACGCCAAGCCCAGATCCCGGTGAGGCTGCGCGTGCCATAGTTAGACTGTGCGCGCACACCACGATTCACAACGACTGCACGGGGTGCTGGGCACGATGGTGGTGGAGAGGGGCGCAGGCACACGGCATCGCTCTGCCTCGTCGTACGCTGACGGGGTCTGCGCTGTGACGGGCACGCTTCACCAATCCGCTCGTGTCAATTTCGATGCGGCAAAGCCTTCCTGCCGGCACTGCCACGGGAGAGGATACACGGGATGGATTACCCTACCAGAGGGCGTGCGCGCGCGGCTGCTGTGCCGCTGCGTTGTACGCAACGGTGGCGTGCCACCTCCGCAACCAGCAGCGCCACTCGTCACAGATATCCAGCGGACGCCTGAGCAAAATGTTGCGGCACAGATTAAACAACTATCCCCCGCGCAGCAGCGGGAGACCGTCAAGCGCCTGTGGGCGGCGTTAGCGGATCCCGCCGCATCAACGCTTCACCGAGCGCGCATTCGCGCCGTGCTGACCCTATTGGGTCAGAAGGAGCTACTATGAGTCAACCGGAAACCATTACCATGGGGTGGACCCCGCAGACCGTACCGGGAACGTTGGACACTGGGTCCACAACCACCGTGGACATGCGGCAGTGGACCGACAAGGGATATGATTTTGTTCGCGACGCCGGCGCGGCCTTTGTGGGCAATCTGGAGGGATCGGTGGCCGGCCAGAACTGGACCACGGTGTCCTCGCTGGCGGCGTCGGCCCAGGGGGCCATCGCTGCGCAGTATAATTGGGTGCGCGTGACCATTGGCACGGGGGGGGCGCTTGGCGCCACAACAATGCTAAAGGTGTCGGGGAAGGTCCTGTGACAATTACCCTAGACGATCATTTGCACGACATCGTGGAGGAGCGGGCCGCCACGCCGATGGGTCGCCGCGCACTGCTGGCCAAGGCCATGGCCACAAACGAGGGCATCGAGGAGTCCGCAGCCCTGCAGCAAATGACGCGGGCTGACGCGGCGTGGGGGCAGGCGGCCGCGGAGGCGCCCTACTACGATCCCGAGGCGCTCATGCGCGTGGTGGAAATGACCGCGCACATCCAACCTTGCATCGACGCCATTGCCCACAACGTGGACGGATGGGGTCATCAGCCAGTGGAGCGCGAGGCCTGGATGCGCGACCTTGACAGCCCCGAGGCCACGGAGGCCATCGCAGCCGCGCTTGCCGTGGAGGCGTGGGCCGACGCCGACGCCGAGGAGCGGGCGCAGGAGAGCGAGACCAAATTCCTGCGCGACCGCATTGCACGCACGCGCGCCGCGAGGGACCGACGGCGCATCAGCCAAAAGCTTCAGCTGCTGGACGCGCCAGCCGACCAATTGCCTGAAGATCCCATGGCCGATCAGGTGGAGGCGGTGCGCGAAGACCTTCGGGAAACGCTGGCGCGCGAGCGCGCGATATTCACAGCGTGGTTTGCGCAGTGCTGCTCAGACCGGTCATTTCCAGCGTTGCGCCGGGCGGTACGCACGGACCAGCTTACCGTTGGATGGGGGTGTATTGAATTACTGCGAGACCGCTCTGGGCGGTTGCGTCGCCTGATATATATGCCAAGTTATACCGTTCGTCCTCTGACTGACCTTGGACCGTACGTGGAGACCGAGGAGGTGGACGACCTCACCCTACTCGGATCGGGGAGTTCTGTCCCCGTTCCGCGGCGGTTCCCAAGGTTCGTACAGATAGCCGACGGGAAGCGCATTTATTTTAAAGCTCCTGGTGACCAGCGGGTTGTGTCCCGTTCAACCGGGGCGTTCTACCCCAACCTTGAGGCGTTGCGGAAGGAAGAGGAAGAAGCCCTGCCCGCCACGGAGTTGCTGTGGATCACACGGCACGACGCGCGCACCATGTGTGCGCCGCCCGTGTGGATTGGCAATCTGCTCATGGCCCTGGGAAGCAGGGAGGCGGACCAGACCAACTATTACTACTTGAGTGGCAACGCCATTCCCTCGGGGTTACTGATGATCTACGGCGGCACACTCAAGGACGGCGACGTGGCGCGGCTGGAGGCTAAGTGGCGGCAGCAGCTTGCTGGGGCCAAGGGCGCGGGGCGCATCATCGTGATGGAGGCCATTCCATCGGCGAACATGGCACCCGGGGAGACCCTCAAGCAACCTGGCATGGCCTATCAATCTCTACGCGAGTCGCAGACCAACGACGCCACGTTCACCGTGTACGACCAGCGCGCGGCCGACCGCATCGGCGCGTCGTTCCGCCTTCCGCCCCCCCTGCGGGGCTACACGCCAGCCAACCTGAACCGCGCCACGGCGTACGCCGCGCTGGCGTTTGCTGAGCAGCAGGTGTTCGCGCCGCAGCGCGAGGAGTTTGATTGGTTGATGGACCAGGTTGTGCTGCGCGACCTTGGCCTGCGGCTGGTGCGCTTTCGCTCCAACACACCGCCCACCCGTTCCCTGGACGAGGTATCTGAGTTGGTCAAGGCCCTGGCGCCGTTCGGTGGGTTCACGCCCGCCGAGGTGCGTGCCCTGGCGGGCGATGCCCTCAACCAACCCGCGCCCCCGTTGGACGCGGATTGGACGAAGCGTCCCCTCTCGCTCACGTTGGCTGGCATCACCGACGACGGGACCCCAGCGCCAAACGACGTGGCGCAGCTCAACGAGCACCTGCGCAGCATCGAGGCGCGCGTGGCGCACCTGGTGACCGACGAGTTGGCCCAGATTGGGCTTGGGGACTACCAGGTGCGGGCGCATGTGGGGGAGACTCCAACGCCAGATGGGGGGGGGAATGACCGGTAGCGCAGCCCCAAAGGTTGGAGATCTATGGGTCAACGCGGAGCTGCCAACCTGGTCGCCTTGGCGCATGGTTACGGTGCAGGACGTTGACCTGCTGGGGCAGGTCACGGCGGTGGCGTCAGACGGGCGCACGCATCGATTTGCCCCCGTGGTCTTTCAGCGGGACTACAAGCCAGCGCGAGATAACGCATGACGCTTCCTGCTACGATCACCACGTTTGATCTTGACCTGCCGTGGCCCGTGGACTTTGGGGGGGGGCAATCGGAAACGGTGACCATGCGCTATGCACGTGCGCAGTGGCGCACCTACGGACATATGGAGGCGGCTGAGTACCAGGACGCTGGCCCATCGGGACAATCATTTGTGATCGTGATGAATCACTACAGCTTTATCGACCAAACCCCAGCGGACATGGATCGCGCGATGGTGGCGCTGGTCCGCGCGGTTGCCCGTTACCAGATCGCAGCGGCGGTGGTGGCTGCGGCCCCCTTGGGCTACCCCTTGCCGTCATGCTGCGGATGGCCACTCACCGCAGCGGCCGCCGCGCACCTGGACGCGGGCACGGGTACGCCCCCCGTCCTTCGAGGCACGGCCGCAGCATTCCGGGTGCTGCCCGCCAGTGCCTACGCTACGACCACACAGTTTGTTGCCGCGTACCGCGGAACTCCGGTGCCCGATTGATTGGTGCCGCGTATCCCGGGCCGTGGCGCATCATCGGCCAAACCTCGTTGGCGGAGCAGCATCGCCTTGCCGCGGGGGACCTCATGCGGCATCAATCTGGCGTGATCATGCTGCGATGCCCAGCGTGCGGAGTGCAGCAGTTTGCCGTGGTCTCTATCGACGGCGATGCCACCAGCCCCTCCCTGACCGGGGATGTGCGGTGCACGGCTGGGGCGTGCCGCGCCCGCCGCTGCACCTGCATTTGGACCGTGATTAACGGCGCCACGGTGCTGCGCCACCCTGGGTGACGCCGTGGACTTGGCGCACGCCGTCCCTGCGACCGGATACCTGACGATTCACCCGTTGCGGGATATGGGACCATCGGCCGCCGTGGCGCACCACGCCGTGGGGGCAAGGGCTGACCGTCCATTATCCCCGGCGCATGGCTTCGCGGCGGTGGACCCTCGCGGCGCGCCGCATATGCTTCGCGCCTCCAGCCTTCCCGCCGCACGGCGGGAGGCCCTGCGGTGGGGCGCCCCGGTCACGCTGTGCCGCGCCGTGGGACGCGGCACCGTGACCCTGTGGGAACGCGTT
>Ga0210103_1000217_pt1 | contig 11426 bp, 9 predicted proteins | sample RushSE_CattailNL_6_FD_185564 | JGI IMG/M metagenome (GOLD analysis project Ga0210103, IMG submission 185564) | Wetland microbial communities from San Francisco Bay, California, USA, that impact long-term carbon sequestration - RushSE_CattailNLA_D2... | ecosystem: Environmental > Aquatic > Marine... | reverse complement strand
GTGCGGTTGGTATCCGTGGCACCGAAGGGCTCCAATCGCGGCGTCCTGCTTGCCGAAACCGTTCAGGTGGCGGGTGCCGTCGAGTCCATCGACGTCAAGGCCCGGCTGGTAACGATTAAGGAGCCCAATCGCAGCGCCCGGATCGTCCCGGTCGACAAGGGATTCAAGAATCTCGCTGGAATCAAGAAGGGCGATGAAGTTATTTTGAGGGTCACCGAAGCGATCGCCATCAAGATTGAAAAGAGAAAGTGACCGCGGCCGGCTCCCCGATCGTGTTTGCCGGCGACAGCCGGGACATGCTTACTCCAACCGATGCTGAGGAGAACATCTCACATGCAAAGAAAGGTTTACCTCGTCGTCACGACCTTTGCCGCCGTCCTGGTTTTTCTGTGCCTGCCCGTGGCTTCGGTTGCAGCGGATCCGGCTCCGGGCGCTCCTGCGACGGGGCCACCGCAGGCCAAATCCGCTGAAGAGGACGATTACGAAGACGAGTACGAGGATGACGCTAAGAAGGTGACCGTCGCGGACCCGCTGCGGCCCTTCAACCAGGATATGTTTGTGCTGAACGACTTTCTGATGCTCTACGTCCTGGAGCCCGCCGCCAAGGCCGAAAAGGCGATCATCCCGTGGGAATTCCGGACGATTTTTAAAAACATGCTGCAGAACATCCGATTCCCGGTGCGCTTCGTAAACTCTCTGCTCCAGGCCAAGTGGGAAAAGGCCGGGGACGAGTTCGCCTCGTTTTTTCTGAACACGACCGCCGGGTTTCTGGGCATGGCCGATGTGGCCGCCTCTCAACCCGGGCTCAAGAAGAGCCCGGAGGACATGGGTCAGACCTTCGCCGTCTGGGGGTGGGAAGACAGCTCCTACCTGACGCTGCCCTTTTTCGGCCCGTCCACCGTGCGCGACGCGCTGGGAAAGATACCCGACATGGTCCTGGATCCCCTGTTCTGGCTGATCCCCGGGATCCCCGAGTCTGTCGCCGAGCGGGTCGGGGAGGCGGTCAACGACACCAGCTTCCGCATCGGGGACTACGAAGCCATCAAGAAGGCCTCGCTGGACCCTTACGTGGCCATCCGCAACGGGTACATCCAGAACCGTCAAAAGCTGATCAGCGAATAAAAGGCCGTGCAGAAGGCTTTTTATTCAGTTGAATTTTTCTCTCTCGTCCGGTAAAAATCGGCCATGAATATTTCCCAACAGCAATTGACCGAAGGCATCCTTTTTACCGACGAATACCAGTTCACCATGTCCCAGATGTACTTTCGTTTGGGGCTGCACGAGAAACCCGCGCAGTTCGACTACTTCTTCCGGGGCTGCCCCGACTACGGTGCGCACAAGGCCGGCTACTGTATCAATGCCGGTCTGGAGTGGCTGCTGAACTGGATGCAGGCGGCGCGTTTCCGCCGGCCCGAATTGGAATGTCTCCGGTCCCAGACCGGGCGGGCCGGCACCCCGGTGTTCAGCCCCGATTTCCTAAAATGGCTCGAAAAGGCAGGCAACTTCGACGGTCTGTCCATGCGCGCCATCCCCGAGGGCCGGGTGGTCCACCCCAATGTGCCGCTGGCGGTGGTCACCGGCCCGCTGGCGGTCGCCCAGATCCTGGAGACCGCGCTGCTCAACCATCTCAACTATCAGACCCTGATCGCCACCAAGGCCGCGCGCATCCGCGAGAGCGGCCGCGGGCAGCTGGTCATTGAGTTCGGCACGCGCCGCGGTCACGGCAAGGGGGTCACGGCCGGTGCGCGGGCGGCATTGATCGGCGGGGCGGATTTCAGTTCAAACGTGGGCATCTCGCATGTCCTCGGCCTGCCGCCGAAGGGCACGCACGCCCACAGCATGGTGCAGGCCTTTCTCGCGCTGGGGATGAGCGAACTGGACGCGTTCCGGGCGTTTGCCGAAACTTATCCGGACGACTGCGTGTTGCTGGTGGACACCATCGACTCGTTGGGCAGCGGCATCCCCAACGCCATCAAGGTGTTCGAGGAGCTGAAACGCAAGGGGCACGCCCCCGTCGGGATCCGGCTGGATTCGGGCGATCTCGCGCACCTGAGCATCCAGGCGGTGCGGATGCTGAACGCGGCCGGCTTTCCGGACACGACGATCGTCTTGTCCAACGAACTGGATGAGCTGAGCATTTGGCAGATCCTCACCCAGATCGACCAGGAGGCGGCGCGCAACGGCCTGGAGGCGGACCACATCATCCGTCGTCTGACATACGGGGTCGGAACCCGGTTGGTGACCTCGGCCGGGGACTCGGCGCTGAACGGGGTCTACAAGTTGGTTGCCCTGCGACGGGATTCCGAGTGGGTGCCGGCGATGAAGCTCTCGGATTCGCCCTCCAAGATCCCCAACCCGGGCGACAAGCGGGTCTGGCGCCTCTACGATCGCCGCAACAAGGCGACCGCCGACCTGGTCAGCACCAAGGACGAAACCCCGACGGAGATGCCGGAAATTGTGCTCCGGCATATGACCGAGAGGAGCCTCCGGCGCACCCTGCAATCCAAAGACCTCTTCGCGATCGAACCGCTGCTCGAGGACATCCTGCAAGAAGGCCGGCTGAGGTCGCCGTCGCCGGGCATCGAGGAGATTCGCAGCCGGCGTCAGTCCGACATGGAGCGGTTGGACCCGGGCGTCAAACGTCTGATGAACCCCCACATTTACCACGTCTCGCTGAGCGAGAAAATGTGGCAGATGAAGCAGGAGCTGATCGCAGCCATGCGGGCGGGGCTGCCGCACAAAGAGTGAAGGCTTTCATTTGCGTTTGAAGACCGAGCGCCAGTCGCCGCATTCCGGCGACAACGGACGGATGGACCGGCAGACGTCGCGTGCCATTTCCGTGATGTAAAAAGCTTCGGCGTCTTCTCCGTTGACGATCTCCAGCAGTCTTCTCATGTCCCTCCGGCGGCAGGCGATGTAGAGCTCGTCCACCGGGCCGTGCATGCCTTCACCCCGAAACACCGTCACCGGCTGTCCCATGGCCCGCAGCCGTTCGGTCATGGATTTGCCGGCCGTGCGCGTGAAAACCCGCAGGACCATGAATCCCAGGGCGATCTTGCGCTCGACGGCGATGCCTACGATGTTGCCGGTGGCGAAGCCGAATGCGTAGAATAGGGCCAGGATCGGCTGGGAGCCGACCTTCTGTACCACCGTGCTCACCACCGAGATCCAGATCAGGATTTCGAAGATGGCCAGACAGAAAGCGAGGACACTCCGGCCCTGGACGGTGACAATGGTGCGAACTGTACCGAGCGACACATCGCAGATGCGTGCAAGAAAAATGAGCGTGCCGGTCAACCAAATTTCGAGTTCGAGCATGCCGAAGGCTCCCTGGTTCAGGATCGCTTTTCCGCTTTATCCGGATAACCTTCAAAGGACGTGACTTCCGATGGCGACGTATGGCAAAATACACCCATGCTGTCAATTGCTACTTGTTTGCGGAACGGTCCGGAAGATCATCGCAGAGAGATGAGGTGAGATGACGGGCCGGAACCACAGCGATGTGCTGGTCATCGGGGGCGGGGTGGTCGGCCTGGCCTGCGCCCATTACCTGGCGCAGTCGGGCCGAGCGGTGCGCGTCATCGAGCAGGACGCCGTCGGCGCCGGCGCATCCCACGGCAACTGTGGACTGGTCTTCGTCAGCGACATCGTTCCCTTGTGCATTCCCGGGGCGGTGCGCAAGGAGATCGCCGGCATGCTGCGCCGGAGCTCACCGCTGTACATCAAGCCCACGCTTGACCCCGCCCGCCTATCTTGGCTGCTGCGGTTTGCCGGAATGTGCCGCGCCGATTACCTGCCGCATGCAATGCGGGCGCGCGCGGATCTTCTGCAAAGCTCGAGTCTCCTTTTCGCCGGGTTGGTGCAGAGCGGGGCGATCGAAGCCGAGTACGAGCGGCGGGGTGTGCTGCTGGTCTATCGCACCGAGTCGGCCATGCGGGGCTATGAGTGGGTGAATTCGCACTTGGAGCCTTACGGTCTTGCGGCCGAGGCCCTGATAGGGAAACATCTGCAGTTGCACGAACCGGCGTTGCGGTCGGATGTCTACGGTGCGTGGTTCCATCATGCGGACAGCCACCTGCGGCCGGACCGACTGCTGCAGTCCTGGAAGCGGACCCTGCTGGGCGCCGGTGTCGCCATCGAGGAGGCATGCGGGCTCAAAGGGTTCCATCTGGCCGGCGATCGCATTGAGGGTGCGGCCACAGGCAAAGGCGACGTTTCAGCGGAGCACTATGTCCTGGCGGCCGGTGCCTGGTCCGCCGCCATCGCAAAGCAGCTGGGCCTCAAGCTGCCCATCCAACCGGGCAAAGGTTACAGCATCACCATGGAAAGGCCGGCCGTGTGCCCCCGAATCCCCTGCTATCTCTATGAGCGTCGCGTGGTGGCGACCCCCTGGCCCAGCGGGTATCGGCTGGGGGGCACGATGGAGTTTTCCGGTTTCAGCAGCACGCTCAATGCCGAGAGAATCCAGGCCCTTAAACATGCCGCCGGCGAGTACCTGACGGATCCGGTCGGTCATCCGGTGAACGAGGAGTGGACCGGCCTGCGACCCATGACCTACGACGACCTGCCCGTGATCGGCCGCGCCCCCCGGTTTCGCAATCTCATCCTGGCCACGGGCCACGGCATGCTGGGGATCACCACCGCGCCGGCCACCGGCAAACTGGTGGCGGAGATCGTCTGCGGCGCGCCGCCGCACATCGACGCCGGGCCTTTCAGCATCCGTCGCTTTCAGTGAGCACCTTCCGGATTGCCGGAAGGGCTAACTTGCGCTAATCAAGAGAAACGCTCAGGCGCCAAGAACCCGCGACGGCAATCGGTTGGCGGCGATGGGCGGTTGGGTTTGGGAGGGTTGACGGTGATGTTCGTCGCGGGGTTTGAAACACATATTTCGCCGGGGATCTCTTCGCTGGGTTTTGCTTTCCAGGGGAACAAGCTCCTGGTCAGAGTGGAGCAGGGGCGTGCCCGCATCCCATCCCTGTCGACTGTGACCTCGTTCAGCGCGACCCCCCCGTGGGTGCACTTCTTCGGCACCTGGAACGGCGCCGGATGTTATGCCGTCTGCCTTCCGGAAGATGCGGCCGTGGGCGGCGGGTATGAAACGAGAGGGCTGCGGGAGCTCTTCGGCCGAATGGACGAAAACTTGGTCTGGGTGGCGGGCCGGGCCGGCCAGCTGGTGCACTGGCACCGCAATCATCGTTTCTGCGGCCGCTGTGGAGCGCCGGCCTCGGATCACCCGGAGGAGCGGGCCAAGATCTGCCCGGCCTGCGGCCTGCTGAACCACCCGCGGGTGTCGCCGGCGATCATCGTTGCCGTCGTCAGGGACCGCCGGCTTCTTCTGGCGCATTCCCAGCGGTTTCCGTCAAATTTTTACAGCGTCCTGGCGGGGTTTGTTGAACCAGGGGAAAAACTGGAGGAGTGCGTGCAGCGGGAGGTGTTCGAAGAGGTCGGCGTGCGCGTCAAAAACATCCGCTATTTCGGCAGCCAACCCTGGCCGTTCCCGGACTCGCTCATGGTCGCCTTCACCGCCGAATATGCGGATGGGGAGATCCGCGCGAACCCGGCGGAGATCACCGACGCCGGCTGGTTCGCCGCGGACGGTCTGCCTGAGATACCGCCGGCCATAAGCATCGCCCGCCGGTTGATCGACTGGTTCGCGATGGAGTTCAGATAGAGAAAAAGAACGGGAACGCCATGACCCCGCCTATTTGACCTTCCGGATATCCTCCTCCCTGCCGATGATCACAAGGACATCGCTGTCCTTGAGGACGGAGCTGGCCCGCGGCACCAGCTGCATCTTATTGGCCAGCACGTCCCGGATGGCGATCACCTGGAGGTTGTATTTCTTGCGCAGGTCCAGTTCGGCCAGGTTTTTGCCGATGAAGGCCGTCGGCGGCGCGAGTTCCACAATGGTGTAATCCTCCGAGATCGGCAGGAACTCCAGGATGTTGGGGGAAATGATGCTCCGCGCCACCTTGTTGGCCATTTCGCGCTCGGGGATGATGGCCTCGCTGGCGCCCACCTTGAGCAGGATCCGCTTGTAGTCCTCGTTCGGCACCTTGACGATGATCGTCCTGACCTTGAGTTCCTTCAGGTGCAGCGTGAGCAGGGTGCTGGCCGAGAGGTCTTCGCCGAAGGAGATGACGACAACATCGTTTTCGGCGACGCCGATGCTCTCGAGGACTTCCTTTTCGCTCGCGTCCGCCACCACGGCCTTGGTGCTGTAGTCCTTGATTCTCTGGACGACGTCCTTGTTTTTATCGATGGCGATGACGTCCAGGCCGCTTTCGTAAAGATGCCGGGCCAGCTGTGAGCCGAAAATCCCCAACCCGATCACCACCACACGTTTCATGGCATAGCCTCCTTATCCCACCATGACCCCTTCTTCCGCATAAGTGAAGTTTTTCCTCGTCGCCATGCGTGCGAGTGAAAAGGCCAAGGTCAGCGGCCCCACGCGACCGGCGAACATCATCAGGATGAGGGCCAGCTTCTGGGGCGTGTTCAGGCTCGGGGTCAAATTCATGGAAAGCCCCACGGTCGCAAACGCCGATATGGTTTCAAAAATATACTCCACGAAAAGATGACGGCTTTCGGCGGGAGGCCCGCCGTAATCCGCCGACAGCAGCAGGGCCGACAGAACGAAACAGACGGAGAGCGAGGCCGCCAGAATGATGGAAATCGTGCGCTGCAGGAGCTCCCTGGGGATGGTGCGGTTGAAAACGTTCACCTCTTCGCGGCCTCTGAGGCGGCTCCACATGATCAGGAACAGCAAGCTCGCGCTGGTGGTCTTGATGCCCCCTCCGGTGGAGCCAGGGGATGCGCCGATGAACATCAGGGTAAGCATCAGCAGGAGGGTCTCGTTGGCGAGCCCCCCGATGTCCACCGTGTTGAAGCCGGCGGTGCGTGCGGTGATCGATTGGAACAGGGATGCCAGCACGCGATTATGCCACGGGAGACCTTTCAGGATTCGGTCGTTCTCCAACACGAAAAACAGCACGGCGCCGCCTGCGATCAGCACCCCGGTGGCAATCAGGACCACCTTGGTGTGAACCGAAAGCCTTCTCTGCCGGCCGAAAACCCGCAGGTGCATCTCGTAGTGTCCGACGAACCCGATCCCGCCGGCGACGATGAGCGCCATCATGGTGAGATTGATGATCGGATCCCCCTGGTAGGACACAAAGCTGTCGTTGAAGAGCGAGAACCCGGCGTTGTTGAAGGCGGAGACGGCGTGGAAGACAGCCTTGTAAAGAGCCTCGCCCCACTGAAAATCCTGGGAGAACCTGGCCCAGAGAAGAAGGGTGCCCGCGCTTTCGTAAAAAAGCGTAGAAAGCAAAATAAATTTCAGAATGGATGCAAGATCCCTGCGGTGGGCGTGAAGAAAAGCCGACTGCATGATGTCGTGTTCCTTCGATGCCAGCCCGCGGCCGAGGATGACAAAAAACATCGCCGAAAACGTCAGAATCCCCAGGCCTCCGATCTGGAACAGGAGCATGAGAATCACTTGGCCCGCCAAGCCGAGATCCCTGCCGATGTGGATAGTTGTCAGCCCGGTTACGCACACGGCCGAGGCCGACTGGAAAAGCGCATCGATCCACGGAAGCGGAGCCTTGGCGGCCGAGAAAGGAAGCCATAGGAGCAGACCTCCCACCAGAATCACCCCTGCGAAACTGAGAATGAAAATTCTTTCAGGGGACAGGTATCGGGACAGCAAAAGCCTGAGGTGCCACCATCCGACGGGGCGGCGATCAGGGGAGGGGGGCTTTTGCATAGGACGTTGCTCGACCAGGTTATTTTCTGTAAAATTCCGGCACAAACAGGATGATCACGGTGAAAATCTCCAGCCGGCCCAGCAGCATACACCAGATGAGAATCCATTTGCCGGCGTAAGGAATGTGAGCAAAATTTTCCGTGGGGCCGACCGTCCCGAACCCCGGACCGGTGTTGCCGATAGTGGTCGCAACAGCCCCGATGGCCGTGGTGAAATCCACCCCTGTGGCCGACACCAGGATGGTGCTGAGGGCGAACAGGCCCAAGTAAAGAGCCAGAAAACCCAGGACGCTGCGGGCCACGTCTTCCGAAACAACCTTGCCGCCCAGTTTGAGCCGGCTGACGGCATGGGGGTGGACGAGCATGAAAAGTTCCCGGTAGCAGTACTTGAACGCCACAATGACGCGCAGGCACTTCATGGCCCCACCGGTCGATCCGGCCGACGCCCCTACAAACATGCACAGCAACAGAACGATCTGGGATGTCCCCGGCCACAGTTCGTAGTTCGCCGTTGCATAACCGGTGGTGGTCACGATCGAAACGACCTGGAAGGCGCCGTAGCGCAAAGCATGGTCGATGCGGTTGTACACGGCGCCATAGATGTCCCACGTCACCACGAGTGTGAAGACGAGGACGATGCCGAGAAAAAAACGGCATTCCGCGTCGCGCCAAAATGCCAGTGGTTGCCCTTTCAGAAACTGGTAGTGCAGCGTGAAATTGATTCCGGCCATGAGCATGAAGGTGATGAGGACGACGTCGAAATACACGCTGTCGAAGTGCCTCACCGAGGCATTCCACGTCGAGAACCCGCCCGTCGGCATGGTCGTGAAGGCGTGGCAGACGGCATCGAACAGGCTCATGCCGCCGGCCGCCAGCAGCGCCACCTGCAGCAGGGTGAAGATGGCGTAGACTTTCCAGAGCACCTTGGCGGTGTCTCGGACGTGCGGCCTGAGCCTGTCCGGCACCGGAGTCGGGACCTCGGCCTTGTAGAGCTGCATGCCGCCCACTTTCAAGAACGGGAGAATCGCAATCGACAACACGATGATCCCCATGCCCCCCAGCCACTGAATGAAGCTGCGCCAGGCCAGCAGTCCGCGCGGTACGGATTCGATGTCGGTCAGTATCGACGAGCCCGTGGTGGTGAACCCCGATACGGATTCGAACACGGCATCGACGAAACTCACATCGAGGCCCAGGTAAAAGGGAAGGGCACCGAACAAACCCGCCGCCGCCCAGCACGCTGCCACGATGGCCATGCCCTCGCGTTGGGTCAGCACGTCGGCTTTGGCGCTCCGAAAGGCCAAATGGATGATCGCTCCGGACAGCAGCGTGATGCCGCCGGCCGTTGCCAGCGGGGTGAATCCGGCGTCTTGGTAGATGATGGAAGTCCCCAGGGGCACCGCCATGGTGAGCCCGGTGAAAAAGATGAGCAGACCGGTGACGTTGATCACATATCCCCAGCGCATCAAAAGTACTCCAGTTTGACGGCAAGGATGCTCTCGACCTTGGGGATGGCTTCGCGCTGGGCGAAAATGATGATCCGGTCCTCGGGCAGGATGACGCTCTCCCCGGACGGGATGATGATCCTGCCGGCCCGGATGACGCCAATGACCATCGCCCCCTTGGGGAAGTCGATGTCCTTCAGCGGCCGGCCGACGATGTCGGAGGTCTCCATGGCGACGGCCTCCATGACCTCGGCCTGCTCGCCCTTGATCGCCATGGCCGAGAGCACTTTCCCTTTGCGAATGTGCTGCAGGATGGAGTTGATTGCGGACAGGCGCGGGCTCACCACCTGCTCGATCCCAATCGCCTTCATCAACGGAAAATAACTGAATTTGTCAAGCTTGGCGATGGATTTGCGTGCCCCCATCCGGGTGGCGAGCAGCGCGGTCAGGATGTTGGTTTCCTCGTCGTCGGTGAGGGTCACGACGACGTCCATATCCTTGATGTTCTCCTCGTCGAGCAGCGCCTGATCCGATCCGTCGCCGCACAGAACGACCGTCTGGTCGAGTTTTTCGGCCAACAGGGCGCACCGGTCCGGGTTTTTATCGATCACTTTAATGCTGATGGATCTTGCCTCCAGAAGTTCGGCCAGCCGGTAGCCGATCCGACCGCCGCCGATGATCAGCACCCGCTTGATCGGTTCTGCGTGCTTGTCGAACACCGCCAGGGTGTCGAAGAGCTTTTCCTCCTCGCTGATGAAATACACCAGATCTCCGGCCGTCAACCGGTCCCTGCCGCGGGGGATGATGAGCCGGTCCTCTCGGACCACCGCCGCGATCAGTGGCCTCACATTGCCGGCCTTGACGGGCAAATCGGACAGCCGCACCCCGGCGAGGGGCGATGTGGGTTCGATGTAGACACCGACGAACTTGATGCGGCCGTCGGCGAACTGCCCCACATCCGCCGCACCCGGTACGCTCATGAGTTGCTGGATGGTTTTGACCACCTCGGTCTCGGGGTTGATGATGGTGTCGATGTGCGGCGCCTGGCTGTGGAACGTTTCGTGGAAGTCATCGAAGCCCGCGTCGCGGATGCGCGCGATTTTGGTGGTGTTGGGCGCCAGCAGGTCGGTGACCATGCACGCGACCAGGTTGGTTTCGTCCCGGTCGGTCACGGCCAGCATGATGTCGGCTCCTCGAATCCCGGCTTCGTTGAGCACGGCGGGGCTGCTGCCGGAACCGGTGACCACCTGGACGTCCAGGTGATCGGACACCCGCCGGATGGCCTCCGGATCCTCATCGATGACGACCACATCCTTTTTCTCGATGGAGAGGTGGCGGGCTATGTGGAACCCGACCTCACCAGCTCCGATGATCACGACCCTCACGAAGTATCCCTTCTGCCTGGGCCGCCCGCATCGAGCGGCCGTCGCCTGAGGTCATTTTGACCCCCGGTTGTCTGCGGGGAGGCGTGCCGACGGAAATTTCTACTGAAAACCTATAGTGTTGTCAATTCGGCTGCGGAGAAACGGGGCGTTCCGCGCGCCTAGTTCGCACGCTACAGCCGAATTTGAGCCCCGAGTTCGACCACCCGGTTGGGGGGTATGCCGAAATAGCCGGCCGGGTTGGCGGCGTTGCGCGACATGAAGGCGAAAAGCGCCTTCCGCCAGTGTCGCATGGGTGACTTGCCATTGATCAACAGGGTTTCGCGCCCGAGGTAAAAAGTCGTTTTGGTAGGCTCCAGGGGCAGACCGAAGCCGGCCGCCAATCTCATGGCTTTCGGCACGTTCGGTGTTTCCATGTAACCGTACCAGGCCATCAGTCGATAGAACCCCGACCCCAGGTGTTCGATGCGCAAACGGTCCTCGTCCGCCACCGCCGGGACGTCGGCCGCCTGAATGGTCAGCAGCACCACATGTTCGTGCAGCATGTGATTGTGCTTGACATGGTGGAGGAGGGTGGGCGGTGTGCCATCGGCGGAAAGGGTCATGAACACCGCCGTCCCGCGCACCCGGGGCAGAGGGTGCCGTTCGATGTCGGCCAAGAAGGCTTCCAGGGGCAGCAGGCCCGCGAAGAGTTGGCGCTTCAGCTCCTCGCGCCCCTTTCGCCACGAAGTGAACACCGTCGTGACCAGAAGGGCGACGAGGAGGGTGATCCAGCCGCCGTCAAAAAACTTGAACAGGTTGGCCCCGAAGTAGCTGAGATCGAAGAGCAGGAAAA
>Ga0210103_1000216_pt1 | contig 11437 bp, 8 predicted proteins | sample RushSE_CattailNL_6_FD_185564 | JGI IMG/M metagenome (GOLD analysis project Ga0210103, IMG submission 185564) | Wetland microbial communities from San Francisco Bay, California, USA, that impact long-term carbon sequestration - RushSE_CattailNLA_D2... | ecosystem: Environmental > Aquatic > Marine... | reverse complement strand
TATATACTAATGGTACGATATGGGACACTAAATACGGTCGTAGAATATCTACACGAATTGGTTATAACGGATATGTTCGATGCGAACTACGCTGCTCACACAATATTAAACAGTATAGTAGACTTGTTCATCGACTACTTGCCGAGCATTTTCTAGAGTCATGGAACAGTGAATTGCAAGTCGACCATATTGATAGGAACCGAGTTAATAATGACTTGTCGAATTTACGCATGGTTACACATACGCAGAATATGCAGAACCGCTCGATGCATAAGAATAACAAAAGCGGGTATACAGGCATACGTAAATCAGCGAATGGAAGATATATTGCAGAAATTTCGTATAAAAGCAAAATGGTATATCTAGGTACATTTACGACCTGCTCGGAGGCTATTAATGTAAGAGATGCTGCGGTATTGAAATACCGTGGTATACGAGGTATTACAAATTTAGATTAGTTTTATTATACCATACTGGTATGATAAAATTGACAACCACGGAGGTCTCTCAGTAAATCAGATAATCATGGCTTAAAAGGATATAGTATATACTCAAAAATATACAGAGCTATAAATGACGAGACAACAAGATATCAGCAATTTGTACAAACTCGTTCGTCTACATGGCAGAACGTTCCGTGACTTTGGTCTTTCATCATATCGTGGTCGAAATAATAGAGGACGTACAGCTCAAGAATTGTACACAGAGTTCCTACGCAACGATGTGATGTTATCAGTTGAGGATATTGACTCAAGGAGACTACCATCATTTGAAGAATTACGTGAGACTGCTGAGCGTATGAATTATCGACCGAGCGCCCGAGCGTCTCAAACATCATTGACCAATTGGTTGATACGTACACGTAATCAGCAACGAGAAAGTGTGAAGCGTGTATTAGACATTTCCAATCCGCAAATGTTTATTGACGAGTTGAATGAAATTATGCGCACGGAGACGTCGTTATTAATGAGCGAGATTGGTGATTTACTCGAACATATATACCGTCTCCCGCATAAAATCACATTGTCAATCGATACATCAGGTGATGACAGAGATACGATAATACCAGTTTCACGCGCAAACATTAAGTTTATGACGAACATATTGAGACATCGTTTATTACGTCAAAATATATCGTCAGTTGGTTCAGATGCAATTGAGAAGATACTCGACAAAGGCATAGACAGTATTACGTTTCAAATTGTGCATGAGACGAACAACAACTTACCGCGTAACACGGAGCTTGGATATTTCAAGTATATCAATAAGACACACATCGATTTGCTATGTTATCAAATTTTTACCGAAGAGCAAATCATGAATATCAAAGAAGATGAAAAGGATTGTATGATATTGCAGAATTGTGTACTTGCCGCAATTGAAGTATATCTCTGTGGACTAGGCTTTGCGGGCGGATTTCCTTATACGTCGATTATTGCAAAGTCTTTGTTAACGCAAGAGTCTGGTCGTATGGCTTTACGAAAGGAAGAAGACTATATGTTTATTGCGAACACATTGAAATGCGTAGTTGAACTATACAAATCAAGATGGGGAGCAGATGGTATTAAGAACGATGTATTGTTCAAGACATACACTCCATCACATATTGAAGAGAATCGTCCACCGCTTCGACTCGCCGTGTTCAAACAACACGTATTTATATACGAGAAAACACCGTATAGCCATTATTACATCCGAAACTGGAAAGATATGGACGCAGACTCGCCTCCGAACATTGGTAAGTACAGAGACATGATTAGTACGACAAATCGACGATGTAGTTCATTGCAGCTTGTATCGATATTGTTTGCTACAGGAGGATTTGAGGAAGATAAATGTTCCACGATTATGTACAAACCATCTACAAAAATGTCGGACATTGTCCTATCATCCGATATGTTGAAAATGAACCAAGTGTTACCAGATGAAAAACCGAAGAGAAAGACGCGTATAATTCCGATTTATTACACAGCGGATGTTGAAACCGATGTATCGTCGAACAAGCTTGAAAACGGTTCTACAAGACATGAAGCAATATTGTTTGCAATAATGCGCATGGATGAACGCATGACTTTACGCGTGGAACCATATTATAATTCCGAGCACGATTTTCTAGCATCAGTACGACGAGCTGTTGGTAGTACTATTTTTGATGCGGAGCGTGATTATCGGAAAAATCATCAAGTTGATAAGAACACTGTATTCAAACATGTGGTATACTTTCATAATGCCAAGTACGACATTACAGTGTTGATGAACAAAGTATATCCTGTTAGACACGGTGTGCGCAAAGATGGAAATATATACGCGATGACATATGCTGTTACACACAGACACGTACATTATACAATGGAAATACGTGATTCGTACAAGCTTCTAGCTATGCCTCTTTCAAAAATGCCAATCGCATTGGGTATTACAAGTATAGCCAAGCGTGAGTTTATCAACTATAATTTTCACACAAAGTACAACATCGACAAAAATGTTATGGTATCATTTGAGGAATATACCAAAGGCTCGAATCTTGATCCTAATGAAATGAAGAAATACGCAACATTACATAGCAGCCGCAGGGAAGACGGTCTTTTTGACGCCAACAAGTGGTATCGTCATTATCTCGAGGATGATGTGCGAGTACTTGCTGAATGTCTTTTAAAATTTCGTACTCTCATGCAAGAATTAGTCGGTTTCAATGTACTTGAAAATCTCACGATATCATCGGTTGCACATCGCTATATGACCGAAAACGGATGTTACGATAACGTGGTAGGTGTGAAAGGATTGCTTGATGAGTTTATCAGTCGTTCTATATATGGCGGGCGTGTATATCTACCGGACGATGTGCAAGGAGTTGAACTCAACGAAGACTTTGTCGATTCCGATGTGAACTCATTATACCCATCCGCAATGGTACAGATGTCGGGGTCTCCTATAGGTCCATGTGAACTTGGTGATGCATCAACCGATTGGTTTTCAAAAGACCATTTTGTAGTTGAAATCCGTATTACAGCAATCCGCAAACGCCAACGCATCCCGTCTGTAACACTTCGTAAAGACGATAATACGTTGCACTATTTGCAAGACATTGACGAGCCACTCGTGGTTGTCGTCGATAAGATACAACTCGGTGAGTATATCCGTATGCAGGATATTGAGTATGAGATTATACAAGGTGTTTATTGGGACAATGGATTCAATACATGCATGCCAAACCTCGTGAAATCATTATACGAGTCACGTAAGCAATATAAGAAGGAGAAGAATGGTGCAATGGATTTTCTATTGAAACTCTTGCTAAATTCGATATACGGCAAGACGATTATGCGAGCTCCATCAACCAAGTTTGCGTACATTAATCAAAATCAGTCTCCAAACTATATACTTAATCATTTTGAAAGTATCAAATGTTATGAGCTACAAGGACCAATCGACAAGCCGTTTACAACATGCTTTGAGGTTTATGAGAAGAACGACTCACCGTGTTTCAAGCACGTTGGTGGATTAATATTATCAGTGTCAAAGCGCATCATGAACAATGTTTTAGACTGTGCCAACGACTTGAACATACAATCCGTGTATACAGATACGGATTCATTCCAATATCCAGCACGACATGTTCAAGACCTTGCCAAATTGTATAAGAAACGATATGGCGAAGTACTATTTGGTAAAGAACTTGGTCAATTATCGAATGACTTTGAACTGGACGGATGTAAGAATGTTAAATCGGTAGGGTTTATCGGAATCGGACGAAAGACATACTTGCATATATTAGAAGGTGTTGATAAAGACGGAAATGTACAGCGCGGACATCATATACGGATGAAGGGTATTACGAAAGCGGGTATTGCACATGTCATCAAGGAGTATGAAACGCCGGAGAATGTATTTCGTACACTTGCAAACGGGCAAGTGATTTCCATTCCATTGAATCCCGACAGTAACAAGCCAATGTTTGATTATCAAGACGTGTCTGTCTACACGAGGGCTACAGGCTCGTTTCTAAGACAGGTGAAAATGGATAAAACAGAAAATTGAAACATATTGGTATAAAGAATACAAAAGAGGATTAAAACAACAATGACTACGAATACGACAATGAATACTAATACGACAAACGGTGAAGTACTTGCAGAATTATGCAACGCACTTCCATCCGTGAAAATTCTCCAAAATTTTGCACAACATGTAGAAGAAGGTCGTGCTCTTAGTAAAGCACAGGAACAAGTACTTGAAAATATTAAGCAAAACTATGATACGATTTTGGAAGCTCATGAACTCGTTCGTAACTCTACATTCATCGAATCGGTGTACGAACAATTCATGGAGCGCGGGTCGATTACTGCGCGACAGATGGAGTGTGTCAAAAGTTGTGTAAAACGCTATCTATTTTGCCGAGGTTTATTGGACAAAGTCTGGCATGATAAGACTCCGTTCATGGAGTCAATGCGTAAACAATTTGAGGAAAGGGGTTCACTCACCGATAAGCAATGTGCATGTATTCATCGTTCGATTCGTGTGTATGCAGATCTGGATTACATGATTGATTTAACGGACGGTAGCGATGACCCAGAAATCATTGCAATTCGTGAATTATACAAAAACGGAACACAATTGTCGCCAGAACAGATGAATAAGTTGTCGATGTACTTCCATGCATATCATGAATAAAACAATTTTAACCTGAAAGTATAAACCTGAAAATATATTGCACATGAATAAAATGTCTTCGTTCAATATATTTTACGCCGAAAAACCATATCTGTCAGGTAAATCACTGAGTAGGATTTATTCAAGTAATCAGTCTGTACTTCGAAGAGAGCGGGAACGTTTTGCTGCTTTGGGCTCTAGTACATCGTATTCGTACAACTCGCAGAGTATGATTGAAATCCCGATTAACTCTGATAATGCGTTTATGGATGGGCAGCAAGCATTCCTACTGTTTGAATTTAGCGCAAGTCAACAGTATAACGGTGCCGACGATGCAACAAAATCACTTGCAGTTGGAGGTGTACTAGCGTGTCTACGTACCGCTAGGTTATCGGTCAACGGAACTGTCACGCCGATCACGGAGCATCATAGAGCAAACCTTTATTACGCACTACGTAGTTTGGAAAAATCAGCGATGTTTATCGAATCCCGCAGTGCGGAATGGGGGGACTCCATGAACGACTTCCAAGAATTGCCAAGTGGAGGTGTATACACAGCTGCGGGAACTGATGCCGTGACTAGCGCACGTAAAACAATTGCAAATCGTCGTCCGCTTGCACCATCCGTTGATGCATTTTACAAAGTCGCAATCCCTCTCAAAGAACTCTTTGATTTTTTCAATATTGATTCCATGATTCCACTTGCATTTATCAAAAGCGGTATTACAATCCAGCTCACGCTCGAGGAGCCCGCGTTTGTATTGACAACGCGTGCCGACACTAGTGCATTCGCGATTACAGCCCAATCTTATACGATTAGGAATCCTGAGATTGTAGCCGATTTGGTATACCCCGACCAGAACGTCTATAATGATTACCAACAGCTGTTCCGCACATCAGGTATTCATATCCCGTTCAAAGCAAGTGCACATCAGATGCGGTCGGTGGAAGGAACGCTCGTAGGCTCTGCAATCCTTAAGATCGATAAGAAATTCAGATATTGCAACGCGTTTCACACAATCATGCGTAATGTCAAGTCAGAAAGTACGGTAGGTGCAGGTACCACTTTGAATCGTGCACTGAGTATCGATGCTTACGACTCGGTAGGTAGTTTTCTACAGATGCATTGCACCTCCTATCATTATCTCGTCAATAATCCCGCATTTCGAAGTGATGAAGTCGACCTATCATTTGGCAATGCCGAAGCGTTTATTAACTGGATGGATGCCGTGAATCTCCAACAGATTGGACTTGCAGATTTTAGAGCAAAAAGATACCAGCGTGAGGAGTTGGTCCCTGCCGATGCAGGTGAACTACGCAATTGGTCTACAACAGGATTGTATGACTCGAATCGGTTTGTGATGTCGATGCGCATGTCCAAGGATTTGAATGATTACTTTTCTGGATTGAACCTTGACGGAAACACAGCTGCACTTAAACTCAAGTTTGACGAAGCGTATGTATTTGGAGTTACACCAATTGGCACTAATTCGCCACGATACGTGCACACATTTATTGAGTATTCGGGCATCCTATCATTGGATGAACGTTCGACCGTTGTAAGGACTTAGGTAAATTCCATATTGCACAAATATAGAATTCTACAAAAATTGAAGACTTAACGATAATACGTCAAGATGGATGAGTACACCACCATGACTTTGAAAATTAGCAAGTATTTCACATATGAGCAAATGTTTACAACGATTCGAACGCTTTTAATGTGTGCGATACATACGAATAGCGATGAGTTTCACATAGGTCCGGTTATCATTGGATTAGGAGACAAGGGGTTCCATATCGGCGATTGCGATAATGAATTGGAGATAATGTGCATGACGCCTACGAAACCAACGGACTTGGAGCATATTGATGTGAATATCGACCGGCTCGTGCGTGAGATGATGTTGATGGAAATCATGATTTGCAAAGAATGTACACGTGTAGGATTTTTCAGTTATTGTCATCATTGTGAAGATGAAGATGATGAGGAAGCGAGCAGTAGTAGCTCAAGTGATGAGATAAGCGTATACGAACAAGATGAAGATGATTCACAATAAACAATATTTTAACGAAGTGCGCTAATAATCCTCGTCGCCAACCATAGCTCGAAATGCACGCGTGTTATACGACTCATCACTGGAATTAGGTTGATTAATGTAAACAGCAAATTCATTCAACATACGTGCGCGTATATTATGCATTTCCCATTCCCATTCAGCATCGAAAATTCGGTTTGCATAAGTTGAAACGTATCCCTTTTCCAACATGTACATATACAGGTCACAACAATGCTGTAGCTTGCTCATTTCGATTTCTGTAAGCACGTGTCGGCTACTGGGCATAGGTACGTGAGCATACCATGTATTTACAACCGGTTGATTTGATGAAAAGCAAAATCCCATTTATCCATCTGTACATATATTAATATCAACGGTATGTTTATTCATCCTCTTCTTCGTCGGACGATTCATCTGCAAAGTCGCCGTCATCTGATTCCATATTGAAAAAGGGTCCGGACACTGACAACCCATAATCGTGAGGCATTGAATTACACTCATCTGAATGCATCGACTGATAATTATGAATGACATCCAATGTTTTGAGCGGGTGTATATAGTCGTACACCACTTTACTTTCATGGCATCGATATGGACAAATAAACTCACTCATTGTATCGACTTGTTCCATATCGTACTGGCGTACACATCGTGCACAACCGATATGTGATGAACAGCTAAACACCAACGGTTTGCGCATACGTTCGAGACAGATACAGCATGTACGACTTAGTGAAGGTACCTTTGATAACATCTCATTTGCTCTACGTGAACGTGCGTCACAACAAGTGCATATTTTCATACGCGACTTGCATAGTGTACCACATAATTTACAAGTTCGTGCGCGAATCGAAAATAGTGTTTTCATAATATCACGCGTGAGACACGAGTCCTCATCGAAACGAACGGGGTATGCCTCACCATCAAAAATAATATACGGATGTTGGATATTGAAACACGGACATGAAGCCGTGGAACACTGATTCATATAGATTGCGATGCTCGTACATGGAAGACATATAAACGTCTCATGTGAATCGGGCTGCACCAGTTTCCAAAGTTGGTCTGCTATAAACATATACGTCGTATTATAGTTCATGATTGAGCTTAGTGCAATCGTTTTCATCACTTTAGGATATTCGATTAAGCTATTTAAATCAGAATTAATTGATAAATCGTTCAATCGTATGTGCGTTTCGTACACGACCAATTCCATTGAGCAGCGACAATATCGGACTCGTGGATACACTTTCTAGAGCTTCGACTAGGAAATGTCGTTTTGGCGCATCGTATTGAACATGTTCTCCACCTTGCACCGTATTGGACGATATGGCATCGCCTTCAACACGATGGATAAATACATCTTTTGCATTCTTAGGTACATGTATTGTACGGAGCGGGACCGTTCCTAGATTGAATAAATGTGTTTCTTGTACACGTGAATGTATCTTTGGAAATTCCAATGCGTTCAATGCTGTGTTACCTCCAAGCGAATGACCTACAAGTACAACTTTCTGATTCAATGGCAACGCGTCAATAATCTTTTGAGTTTGCTGAGCTCTGGAAGAGAATGTTTTATTCTTACGTTGTTCACCAAAAAGTAGCGCCAAGTCTGGTTTCACATCCTCAAACGATTGAGTACCTCGATGGGATATCACAGATGTATTCCCTTTTGTATATACTGACACACCATTTCTCGACAGTGCGTTATTGCGTACATACCCGTCGACACGAATCAAGTCGTCATTGTACGCTGCTTGAGCAAGTTTTGCGTAATCGTTCATCAGTTTATATTCATACAACATAAAATGCATCGTTCATTTATCCCTAAAACGTTTATAGGAGCTTATGCGTTTCAAACTCCCGTCGAATTCGCAGGCAGTGTCGATATCACATCGTATGCTGTAATACATCGTACACGATACCTCAACAATGAGAACCAATTCGTGCAAAACACTGCACAGACCAAATATGTCTTATCAGCTGGTAAGTACATCCTAGACACGCAGAACGGTTTACCATTTGTAATTTCAAAACCGTTTGAACTCCCATCAGCGGGTGGCGTCGAAATTGTAGGTGACTCGACGATATTGTATCTAGGTAGCGGTACCATGTTTGAAAATACCAATATCACAGGTCAGCTTATTTTACAGTTAACCAGTATTGTATTACTAGGCGCACCTTCTTCGCCATCACGAACATTGTTCAATCTTGTAGGTACTGGTGCATCTCGACCCGTTCTATTAATAGATTTCGTCCAGCCAATCTTATGGGCTTCATTAGGGACGCTCACAGGATTCGACACAATTGTAATCGGCAACTTTTCGATTCGATTCTGTGCTGCAGGTCTTACAATGACTGATACTGTGAACTTAATCAGTGGTGGGCCGATGAATCTACAAGATACGATTATACCAAGTGGTACAAAGTTTCTAAGTATCACGGGAACAACATCTCCCTCAGTTCAATTCACTCAAATAAACTTTATCCCTAATTTTACGACGGATTATGCTATACACGTTGCCAATACCGTAACACCAAATATGGCTGTGACGAGTTCTGTATACGACTATAGGAATACTACGATTGACTCACCACAGTTCTACGACCCAAGCGGACTTACGAAATCGTCGATATACGTCATATCCAAAGGTATCAAGAACGTACTCGACTCGGTTGTTCAATCCGTCATGTTTGGAACTGGTACAGATGGGGTATCAACTCTTTCAACCCAGTTCCAATACTTTCGACTGGTAATGCCAAGTACACGAGGTGTTGAAAATGAAGAGAGAATTTCGGGTAATACTACAACGTTTCAACAGAAATATATTGGATTGGAGGTCGCGGATATGATTGCGTATGCTGCTGTAAATCTATCCGTTACATCTGGAACGCACCCTATCGAATTACAGTACGTGCACTGGTTCAATAACACGTTGGCGTCGTGTACAGCTGATAATGCCACGGATACGTTCACTGCGACTGCACATGGCTTGATTTTGAACGACCTTGTTCAGTTCTCAGGAACCACCGCACCTACAGGTATATCGTTTGGTCCTGTGTACCGAGTTATCAATCCCACGGCAAATACATTCCAAGTTGAAAACTATGTGGGTGCTGGATTAACTACGTTTACGACGAATGGGTCGGGTTTATTCTTTCGAACAGGACATTTCGAAGGGATCTCGTCTTCACAAGAAATCAAGTCTACGTTGTACAGCCAGCATACAAACTCTACTCTTCTGACAGCTGTGTACAACAATGACGATATCCAACTTATGGTTGCAAATTCTGGTCCATCATCGACCGTTACCGTATTGTGCAATAGGTATTCATCACGTATCCGTTCGTAACGTTAATCTGTGAAAAATTTATTGTAGTTATGTAAAAAGCTATGTCTAAACCAAGTCTTCTACAAATTGTTCCCCAAGAACTTGATATTGGTTCTGAAGGTTTAGCGGTGTCTGGTGGCGCCGATATTTTGTCCAGTGATATCGTTGAAATCCAGCCTGTTAGTACGCAGACCTCGTATCTTGCATCGTCCCGTGATAAGATTGAATTTGAGATTCGAGATGCTAGTCGTTTTCTAGACGCACAATCCCATTATCTTCGTTTTGATGTTTTGTGTGCGCTTACGGAAGCTGCCGATGGTGCAACTGCTCGTGCCTTTGCATCGGGTGGCGCTCATGCATGCTTTAACCGTATTATTGTGTCCGTTGATGGAGTACGTATCCACGACTCTCAGGCGTATAACAAACGTCACGTCGTGTGCAATATGCATCAAAGTTCTGAATACATTAATTCAACGGCTAGCGCATGGGCAGATAGTGTGGGAGATCGGGCAACTATCGCTGCGGTAGGTGGCGCTGTCGCTGGCATTGACCCTGCACGTAAATTTGTCGCTCAGCAGACATCTGCAGCACGTGTATGTCTTCCATTGGATATTCCTCTGTTGAAATCGCATATGATGTTGCCTCTCAAGTATATGGGACCCGTTCGTATTGAATTGTATCTTGAAGACCCTGCACATGTTTTGAGGTACATTGGATCAGAAGCAACTCCTGATTTTACCGTGTTGCCAGCTATAACGATTAGTAACCCACGTTTCGTTGCTCGAATGGTACGTGCCTCTGCAGAAGTGGAACAGCAATATGCAAAATTGTATCAGGGAGGGGGTCTCTATTATCCTATGGTGGACTATCAAATGTCGCAACGCCAAGTTGACCAGACAGCTGTCGGTGAAAGTATGCTCGATTTGAACTTGTCGGTTGCGTCGATTCGTGCTGCATATTCAGTGATTCAATCGTACAAAGAGGTTTCAGCCACTAATGTTGTAAGTGGTGGTACGCCTCTCAACACAACGACGGTTGCTGTGGATTCAATCGGTTCGTTCTACAAAGCGGGTGTTGATGCGTACAACTATGCAATTGGTTCGACGCTCATTCCCAAGCAACGTCCTGTCGATTTGTCGAGTCCAATTCATAGTGAAGCGATTGCCATGTACTTGGACTGCAAAAATGGCTCGATGAACAAGTTACCCCTTCGTGATTTGGCTAACAAATGGCATGCGATTATTGCAGCTGCAGCATATGAAAATCATCTTGGTATTGTTGAAGCTACGAAATTGGTACTGGCTGCACGATTTTCTCGTCACTTGCAGAGTCCCTTTGCGGGTATGTCTTCGTTGCAGAATCCATTGAACTTGACATTGAATTGGTCGGCTGCTTG
>Ga0210103_1000215_pt1 | contig 11450 bp, 8 predicted proteins | sample RushSE_CattailNL_6_FD_185564 | JGI IMG/M metagenome (GOLD analysis project Ga0210103, IMG submission 185564) | Wetland microbial communities from San Francisco Bay, California, USA, that impact long-term carbon sequestration - RushSE_CattailNLA_D2... | ecosystem: Environmental > Aquatic > Marine... | reverse complement strand
CCATTTCTCGCGGAAGTTTCAGCCATGGGCAGGAGATCGCTGAAAAGGTAGCCGAAATGCTGGGGTATGAGTGTGTGAGCAGGGAGATTCTGGTAGAGGCCGCCCACCTGTTTAATGTATCGGAAAGAAAACTGATTCGATCGCTCAAGGACGCACCCAACATTCTCGATCGTCTTGTTCACGGAAAAGATCGGTATCTTGAATATATTAAAGTCACACTGCTGGAATATGCCGGGAAAGGGGATGTGGTCTATCACGGTCATGCGGGTCATCTCTTATTGACCGAGATTCCCCAGGTGCTTAAAATACGGATCATTGCCGATAAGGACGACCGGATCAGACTGTTGCAGGAACGGGAAAATGTAACCAAAGAAAAGGCGGCCGAGATCATTGAAAATGAAGACAAAAATCGCATTCAGTGGACCCGGTATCTTTACAAAATGGATATCAACGATCCCAAACTTTATGATATTGTAATTAATATCGGAAACTTGACAATTGAAGACGCCTGTGGAATCATTTGCCTTGCGGCGCGAAGCAGAAGCTTCAGAGCCACCGATGAATCGAAACAGGCTGTGGAAGATTTTGCCATTGCGAGTCGATTAAGGGCGGCCCTGAAACCGCTGTGTGACGCAGAAGTGTTTGTAAAAAACGGGGATGTCCATGTAACGGTGGCACCCCAGAAAAGAAAAAAAACCGGTTATGCCAGTCCGGCATTGCAGCAGCAAATCGGTGAAGCCTATCAGAACGATTTAACCCGGGAGATTAACGAAATTGCCCGCAATATCCCAGGTGTTAAAAAGGTATTCTGCCAGGTCGCAATGCCCTATTATACCTGATAACATCCATTTCCGGCATTTAAAGCCGGTACACCGTCATAATAAAAGATGAAAATCAGTATCAGAGGAAAGATTTTTCTGGCTTTTGTAATTTTTATCGGTATCAGTGCACTGATATGGGCGCGCAGTTATTACAGTCAGTATGTTCTCAACCAGAAAATCCAAATTATTGAAAGAAAATACGACCTCTTGAACACCATCCTTGAGGCCCGCCGGTACGAGAAAAATTACTTTCTGTCCTTTGATAAAAGGAACATTATCGAAGCTTTGAACTATGTTCGTCAGGCAGAGGATATCCTCCGCAGTATATTGACCCAATACTCAAAATACACCCTGGCCAAAAATCTCGATCAAAGGATTAACGAACTGGTGACATACAAGGAATCTCTTGGCGATCTTCTGAGACTCCAGGAAGAAGGACATCTGGTCGTTCCCCAGGATACCATCGAACTAATTGGAACCCAGGGGAGAATTCTCACCAGTGAGCTGGAAAAAATCGTCACAAAAGAGAGCCGATTCATTCAGGATCTGATCGGAAAATCAAAGACGATCCATCTTTTGGCGCTGATACCGGTCTTTATCCTTTCCGTTTCAATCGCACTCTTTTTGATTTTTAACGTCAACCGGCCGTTAAAAACCATCGAAAACGCCATCACCAAGATCGCCAGCGGGGATTTTAATAATATTCCGGAAATAAAAACCGGGGATGAATTTGAGTCTCTGGTGACCAGTCTCAACAACATGATCAATGAACTGAACAAACGGAGCAAACAGCTCGTTCAGGCGCAAAAACTGGCTTCATTGGGGAGGCTCACCTCCGGGGTGGCCCACGAGTTGAACAATCCGCTCAACAATATATCCACATCGATCCAAATCCTCATCGAAGAACTTGAAGAAAATGACCTGGAATATAAAAAAGAACTGCTGGTCGGCGCTGAAAAGGAGGTGGAACGGGGAAAGGAGATCGTTCGTTCACTTCTGGAATTTGCCAGAGAAAGGACACTGACCCTAAAACAGGTTAATTTTAAGGATCTGGTGAACAGCGCAATCCATCAAATTCAATCACAAATACCGGACAATATACATTTAAATATCGAGGTCCCCGACGATATTCAGGCCACTTTAGGGCATCAACGGATTGAACGGGTTTTAATTAATCTTATCGCCAATGCCGTGCATGCCATGAAAAACGGCGGAGAAATTTCCATCAAGGCAAAGAACGAATTTGACAGAGATGGATTTTCTTTCCAAGTGACGGACACCGGTGAAGGGATCCCCCAGAATATCATAACAAAAATTTTTGATCCTTTTTTCACCACAAAAGAAGTCGGCAAGGGATCTGGGCTGGGTCTTTCCATCATTTACGGTATTATGGAACAACATGACGGCAATATATCCGTTTCCAGCGAAGTCGGAAAAGGGACGACATTTACCTGTTTCCTGCCGTTTCATCAGCCCGAACAAATGGATTTATAGAAGGATCATCGTGGAAAAAAAGAAAGAGATTATACTGGTTGTCGAAGACGAGGATATCGCGAGAAAGAACCTTGAGCATATTCTGGTCAAAACCGGTTACGATGTCGTTTCCGTAAACAACGGCAATAACGCGATTGATTTGCTTCAATCTCAAAATTTCGACCTGGTGATCACCGATCTGAAGATGGAGAAAGTGGACGGCATGCAGGTGCTGCATAAGACAAAGGAGCTTCAGCCTTACACGGAAGTCATCATGATCACCGGCTACGCCACCATCGAAACGTCGGTTCAGGCCATGCATAACGGCGCCTACTATTATATCGCCAAACCCTATAAAATTGAAGAAGTTCGCCATATTACCAAACAGGCGCTGTTAAAACGGCGGCTTCGACTTGAGAACATTGAACTCAGGGAAACACTCAAAAAACAGCGGAAAATTTCCGACATTATCGGACAGAGCGCGGTCATGATGGATATTCAGAAAACCATTCACCAGATTGCGCCTTCGGATATCAATGTCCTGATTCTCGGTGAAAGCGGTACCGGCAAGGAACTGGTCGCCCGATCCATCCACCGGCTCAGTCCCCGTTCCGAAAAAGAATTCATAGCGTTTAACTGCGGTTCATTTACAGAGGAATTAATGGCCAATGAACTGTTCGGGCATGAAAAGGATGCATTTACCGGGGCAACAAAGGCAAAGGCAGGCCTGATCAAAGTGGCCGACGGCGGAACGGTTTTTCTGGATGAAATCGGGGATATGCCGCTCAGCATGCAGGTGAAGCTGTTGCGCGTTATTCAGGAAAAAGAAATATTGCCGGTGGGCGGAGAGGTCCCCGTACCGGTGGATGTACGCTTTATCGCAGCGACCCATCGCGATCTCAAAGAGGATGTGGGAAAAGGAAACTTCCGACAGGATCTGTTTTACCGTCTGAATGTCATTACCATAAAACTTCCGTCGCTAACCGAAAGGCACGGCGACACACCGCTTCTGGCACATCATTTTCTGTCTCTAAAAAGTAAAGCCATGAACAAAAAGGTCCAAAATATTAAAAAAGAAGCCATGGAATTGCTGTGTCAATACGGCTGGCCGGGAAACATCAGGGAACTGGAAAACGTTATTGAACGGGCGGTCGCCCTGGCGAACGGTCCGGAAATAACCGTCGGCGATCTTCCGGATTATATTGGCAATCTCTCCATCGAAACCTATCGCCGGGAGAATTCAGAGATACCGACACTGGAGGAGCAGGAAAAAAACTATATCAAGTGGGTTCTGGACAAATGTGAGGGGAATAAAACCAAGGCTGCAAAAATAATGGGTATCGATCGGGTTTCACTATGGCGTAAAATAAAAAGATTTGATATAGGGTCCGAGGAAGACTAATTTTTAGATACACTATGCCGAATCTTGGGGTGAAAAGATGAAACAGCTTGAAGATCTGATCGATCGAATTGTTGAACGCATCAACGTCAATCTCCGGGACTTCAAATTTGATGCGGGTCCTTTTATTCGAAATTTGATTCCACCGAACCGACTGGTCAAATTCTACGCCTTTTGCGGAGTTACACCCCACCATCCGTTTCATTTCCGTTTTACCCGGTCAAATCTGGCCGGAAGCTGTTTTTTGGGCAGATGTACGGTGGACCACGCCTTACTGTATAAAAGCGACATCCGGGGAGACGAACTGAAGGCTAAGGGAGATCGATTTCACTTCCAGGGATCTGAAATCCCTGTCTACGAAGACGAAATCATCCGGATCAAAGACACCTTCCTGATTAAAACTCTGGTTCACTGTTATACCCACGATCCTGAAATCTTGGAGGAATTTTTAATCCAAAATACGGCATCCATGCATTATGCCAACATTCATGGCTCTCCGGTGGAAGGATGTTTCATCGGTCCATTCGCAACCGTGGATCTGACAACCCTTCACGACTCGGTTATCGGTGCGTTTTCCTATGTCCAGGTGGGGGAGTTGTCTCACCAATATATTGAACCCGGCACCATCTGGGTGAAATCCGAAGGTGCGTTCGACTTTCGGTATTCTTATCCAAAAAAAGTTCTCGAACAATATATTTACATAGCACCGGACACACCCTCCCAAGGAATATTCATCGATTTTATACGAGATCGTAAAACCGATTTTCAAAAAATTTTTGATGTGGTGAACTTTAAATCCCCTGTTGTCGTTCCAAGCGGTGCGTCTCTGAACCGCTATGCTCTGGTTCAAGGAGAAAGCCGTATCAGTGAAAACGTTCTGGTGGCCCAACGTGCATACCTTGAAAATGCCTGGCTGGGGAAGGGTGCCAATGCCCAGGAAAACTGCTATATCATCAATTCCCGTTTAAAGGGAAACAACGTCACCGCCCATGGCGGTAAGATTATTCATGCCAATTTAGGGAAAAATGTGTTTGTGGGGTTTAATTCATTTTTGCGGGGAACGGCGGATCTGCCGCTCGAGATCGGTGAAGGGTGCATTGTCATGCCCCATACCATTATCGATCTCAATGAACCTTTAAAGATACCGGCGGAACATATTGTCTGGGGGTATGTCAGAAATGCAAGGGATTTGGAAACCCATTCCGTGTCCATCAAAGCTCTCTCTAAGGTTAAAAAAGAATGGGTCCTGGGTGCCATGAAGTTCCAGGGCAGCGGTTCCGAATTCGTTAAAGCTTTTAAACATCGAATCGAGCATATTCTGGAGGCCAACGGTGCCTTCTTTGACGGCAAACAAAATAGGGGACATGCCCAAAAAAGCCAGGATGTTTCGTTTAATCTCATCCATCCTTATCACGAAGGTCAGAAAAAAGGGGTTTATCCGTCCATAGAAATTCGGTCTTAAGATTTCCCCCCCAACTTCCAATATCGCAAAAAAGCCGTCAGGTTTTGATGATCAAATACAGAACATACCCGACATAGCATGAGAGGAGTATCATCCCATCTTTGCGCGTCACAATACGCGTCTTTCTCATCATCAGCCACGGCAAAAGGCTGACAAACATCATAAACAGGTAATCGATCAGCAAGCCGCTTTGAACAAAACCGCCGGGAAGGGGAATCGGTTTCACCAAAGCGGCAGCCCCTAAGACGCAGAGGATATTGAAAACATTGCTTCCCACAAGATTGCCGATGCTGATATCCATCTCTTTCCGAAATGCGGCGACAACAGACGTGGCAAGTTCGGGGAGCGAAGTCCCCAGCGCCACAATGGTCAGTCCGATAAATTTTTCGCTGACGCCGAATACCTTCATGATGCCGACAGCGGCATCAATGAGAATTTCGGCGCCGACAATGACACCGATAATTCCCGCCGTGATCCATACGATCTGTCTGGATCTGGAAGTTATATACTCGATATCTTTAACGGCATGTGTGAAGGCAACACTTTCATAATGAATTTTTCGCCTGGATTCCTTGCGGGCAATGTAATAATTGAAGTATGTATATATGATAATGCCGGCGAAAAGCGAAGCGCCTTCGAGTCTGCCGATTCTCGAATTCATCGAAATCACCAGAAGATACAGGGATACTCCGAGCATTATCGGTATGTCCCGTTGGATGACGGAACGATTCCCCTTAATGGGATGTACGAGCGCCGATAAGCCGAGAACAAGGGCAATGTTACAGATGTTGCTTCCTACGACATTGCCCACGGCGATCATGCTTTTGCCTTTGATGGAAGATACGACGCTTACCACCAGTTCCGGGGTTGAGGTCCCGAATGCCACGACGGTGAGGCCGATAACAAGGGGCGTCAAACCCATACTTCGCGCCAGACTCGATGATCCTTTGACCAGCCAGCCGGCGCAGTAATAGAGCATCAACAGGCCGATAACAAAAAACACCAGATCGAGTATCATATAAATTGGCTCCGAATGTCATTTTTCAAATGGTTGTAACCGTATCAAACTTATAGAAATTTAGCTAAGAAAAAATCAATCATGAAATTTTACCGGTATGACATAACAACTCAAGTTTCGCTCCCTGACGTTTCCACGTGCCCCCTATTCAAGTTTTTCGGTTGTCAGTTTTGTGCTTTTTGTGGCAAAAATTTAAAAACAATCACGAAAACTCGAAAGCACGAAATAAAAAAAATCTTTTTCGTGTTTTTAAAATTTCGTGCTTCGTGATAAAAATCTTTTTCCTCGGATTATGAGAATGAAAAATGGTTGCATAAAAGTTTTAAATTTAGTTAATATCGTTTGAATTTTATTTCGTTTGAAAGAACCATTCATATGCACTACGAAGGAAATATCATCCGGCCGCCCAGTGAAGCCAACAGCATTCTGCTGCAAATAACCGTTGGGTGCTCCCGCAACAAATGCACATTCTGCGGTGCATACAAAGGCGAACGTTTTCGCATAAAGCCGGATTCCGTAATCCTGTCGGATATCGACTTTGCCGAAACCTATTGCCGGCGTCAGCGCCGCGTATTTCTGTGTGACGGAGACGCCCTGATCGTTCCCCATAAAAGACTGCTGGGTATATTGCTGGAAATTGAACGGCGGCTTCCCTGGGTGACACGTGTGGGGGCATACGCCAACTGCAAAAGCCTGAAAATGAAAACCCTTGATGAACTCAAGGAACTGAATACCCATGGTCTGGGCATTCTCTACATGGGCCTTGAGACCGGCGACGATGTAACATTGAAAAAAATTAACAAGGGCGCCACATCCCAAGAGATGATCCAAATGGGCAAAAAGGCGAGGGCTGCGGGGATTAAGCTCTCCATCACCGTACTCCTGGGGATTGCAGGCAAGTCGCGATCGGATATGCATGCCCGTGAAACGGGTCGGGTTCTTACCGCCATCGATCCGGAGTATGTGGGCGCCTTGACGTTGATGCTCATTCCAGGCACGCCATTGTATCAAGATTACGGAGAAGGAAAATTTTTTCTGCTTGAACCGGATGAAATGCTGAATGAACTTAAAACCATGATTGCCGCTACGGATCTTTCAAAAGGGCTTTTCCATGCCAACCATGCATCGAATTATCTTCCCATCAGGGCAAGACTGCCCAAGGACAAGGCAAAGACGTTAAGTCTTATCGATGAAGCCCTTGCGGGGAAGATAGACCTGAAACCGGAATTTTTGAGAGCGCTTTAATCGAAATTTATTGTTCATAATTTAGTAACCTTATAGATTTTCGAAACAAATCTGTTTTAGGAAGCGATTCATTTTCAAAAGGCTATACCCTTACAGAATTTAGTGGTTAATAAAAAAGGAGAGACGAATCATGACTGAAGGCTTGGCTGATAGCCGGAGAGAAATCGATGACCTGTGTATCAATACCATCCGCACCCTTTCCATGGATGCGGTTCAAAAAGCCAATTCCGGACACCCCGGTGCTCCTATGGGTCTTGCGCCTGCAGCCTATGTCCTTTGGACCCGGGTGATGAAACACAATCCGGAAAATCCCGGATGGCTCGACAGGGACCGTTTCGTGCTTTCAGCCGGACACGCCTCCATGCTCCTTTACAGTCTGCTTCATCTTTCAGGGTATGCCGTCACCCTTAATGATATTCAGAATTTCCGACAGTGGAACAGTAAAACCCCGGGGCACCCCGAATTCGGCCATACACCGGGGGTGGAAACCACCACCGGACCGCTGGGTCAAGGCTTTGCCAATGCCGTAGGCATGGCCATGGCGGAACGGCATCTTGCCGCCCGATTCAATCGTTCCGGACATGAAATCGTCGACCATTACACCTACATGATCTGCGGCGACGGAGACATGATGGAAGGCATTTCTTCGGAGGCGGCTTCCCTTGCCGGACATTTGGGACTTGGCAGATTAATCTGTATTTACGACGACAATGATATTTCCATTGAAGGTTCTACGGAGATAACATTTACGGAAGATGTCCCCCTTCGATTCAAGGCGTATCACTGGCATATCCTAAACGTTGACGACGGCAACGATGTCCATGCCATATATAATGCCATCCAGGCCGCCAAAGCCGAAACCCGGCGGCCGTCCTTAATTGTTCTTCACACCCATATTGCATTCGGAAGTCCCAACAAGCAAAATTCCGCGGATGCCCACGGAGCACCCTTGGGTGAAGAAGAGGTTCGTCTGACCAAAAAATGCCTCGGCATGCCGGAAGATGCCTTATTTCATGTCCCGGAAGCGGTATTGAATCATTTCAGACAGTGTATTGACAACGGAAGAGAAGCAGAGGCCCAATGGCAGGAAAAATTCCGGACGTACAGTAAAAAATATCCGGATTTGACAGGAAAATGGGTGGATGCCATGAGCGGTTTTCTGACAACCGGATGGGATGAAGATATCCCCGATTTTCAAATTGCGGACGGCCCCATGGCCACCCGGGCGGCATCCGGTAAAGTGCTGAACGCCATCGCTCCAAAACTTACCACGCTCATCGGCGGCTCTGCTGATCTGGCCCCTTCAAACAAGACATATTTGAATTCGTCCCATGAATTTCAAAAAGATGCTTACGACGGCCGCAATATCCGTTTCGGTGTCAGGGAGCACGCCATGGGAGGTATTATGTCCGGCATGTTTCTTCACCACGGCCTTCGTCCTTATGGCGGCACGTTTCTTGTTTTTGCAGATTATTTAAGGCCGGCATTGCGCGTTGCCGCTATTATGAAAATACCGGTTATATATATCTTTACCCACGACAGCATTGCTGTGGGGGAAGACGGCCCCACACATCAGCCAGTGGAGCATCTGGCCAGTCTTCGTGCGATTCCGGGAATTACGGTTATTCGTCCGGCTGATGCATCTGAAACAGCCCAGGCATGGCGTCAGGCCATCAAAACAACCACCGGCCCGGTTGCGCTGATTCTCAGCCGCCAAAAGCTTCCGGTATTGAAATCCAACGCTATAGAAGACGGTTTGACAAAAGGGGCTTATGTGCTGGCGGATTGTGACGGCAAACCCGACATTATACTGATCGGTACAGGATCCGAGGTCCACATCATTCTTGAAGCAAAGTCACGTCTGCTTGAAAAAGGTGTTGCCGCACGAGTTGTGAGTATGCCCAGCTGGGAACTTTTTGAAAAGATGTCTCAAAAATACAAAGATCTTGTGCTTCTGCCGGATGTCCAAACGCGCTTGGCCGTGGAGGCCGGTTCTCCGATGGGATGGTGTCGATATGTCGGAACCAGCGGCGCTGTCATCGGCATAAACAGTTTTGGTGCTTCAGCACCGGGCGGCATTGTGATGAAAAAATATGGATTTACTGTGGACAATGTTGTAGAAAAAGCGCTAGAGCTTATTACCTGAATTTTGCATGAAAATTAATGAAAATCTTTAAGTTACCTGAGGGGTAGAGGGGGTTGCACGGTTTGAAAAAAGCATTATCCATGGAGCTTTAAAACAAAGAATGAAGTATGAAAGGCCTAAATTAGTGCAAAAATCAGGTGATAGAGCCGCTTGAAACAGAAACCGGGCAAAAAGGGGTGTTTTGCAGAGGTCTCACAGCGGTTACAGACTTTGGGAGGGATAATTTATGGATGATAGCACAAAAGAAGCCGAAGTGGAGCGTTTAAAAAAAGATTATCTGCTCATGGAACAGCGCTACCAGGATGAAAAGAAATGCCTTTCAAACGTCATTTATGCTCTGGGCAGGGTTGTTGCGTTGCATGATGATCTCTTAGGAGAATTTGATACCCTTAAAAGGCTGATTGATCCGGACCGTGAATTGCCTCTTGTTCAGATTGAAAATCAAGTCGAAACGCTTAAAAACAAGATTTTTACACAAGAAACAAAACAAGTCTTTGATGACCGGAATAAGCTGGATGAATTAAACAAAAGCCTGCTGGAGTCATGCAGAATTATTAAAAGAATCGTGGTTGCTCTTGTGGATGATTTTTACCCGACAACCGGCGACTTGAAAGCCAAAGCCGATTCTATTGATATCAACTGCCAAAAAGAGACGGCTCAAATGGATTTAGAAGGGCCGACAACCGCATTTTTAAGCTATATCAGGGGACTTAAGGGTAAGATTTCGGAAGACTTCAGATACATCAACAACACCTTTATTACACTGCTGGACCACGTCAAGGAACTGGAAAAGACATTGACGAGTGAATTCGGCCAGGATGTCAGGCTCAAGGAGATTGAACAGTTCGAGACGAAAGTCAATACTGAAGTCGGCTCCATCGCAGATTCATTCAATATTCATACCACCATCGATGAAATAAAAAGTGCGGTTGTTGAAAAGTTGAAAAAAATAAAACACCTGATGGCCTTAAGAAAAAAAGAAGAGGTGGAGAAGGCTAAGAAAGCCCAGGAAAATATCGACAAACTCAAACAAAGAATCGTAAAAACGGAAAAAGATGCCCGTGTCATGGCCAAAAAGGTGGATTATTTTCAAACGGCCGCCACAAAAGACGGGTTAACAGGACTTTATAACCGTAAAGCTTTTGACCGGCGTATCAATGAAGCGCTGAAGATGTTTCACGAGGAAGGACAACCTGTTTCCCTGATCCTTTTCGATGTAGACAATTTTAAATGGATTAACGATACCCTGGGGCATGTTGCGGGTGATAAGATTTTACAAAAAGTGGCGCAGTGCTTAAAGGATGCCTTTCGAAAAGGTGATTTCATCGCACGATATGGCGGAGATGAGTTCGCCGCTGTCATTGAGAGGTTGGATATGGATATCGCGAAAAAGAAAATTTTAGATTTTAACGAACTGTTTAGCAAAAAACGATTTTTTTCTCGCAGCGTCGGAGATGTCAACGTCACAGTAAGCGCCGGTATTACCATGTCAAAAGAAGGTGATAATGCAGAGGGCTTTATAAACAGAGCCGATAAAAACATGTATGAAGCCAAAAAAAAGAAACGATGAAACTCGGTGACGGCTCCACCACAACCGGCGCTGCATTGAACACTCAAGCAAACAAGGCAGGATCATTATTGATTCTGCCTTATTTGTTTGCCCCGGAACTCTCTTTTTGTTATTATAACCTAACAAGAAAATCTGGCGAGGTGATTCATGGACCCAAAGGTTAGACAAGCGATTTATCGTGCGGTGGAAAAAGAGCCATTTGCACGGGCGTTGAACATGGAATTAGTAGAATTGGAACTCGGATATAGCGCAGTGGAGATGATCTATGACCCGTCGGCCATGGACAATATCTATGATCGGGCCCATGGCGGGGCTA
>Ga0210103_1000214_pt1 | contig 11492 bp, 6 predicted proteins | sample RushSE_CattailNL_6_FD_185564 | JGI IMG/M metagenome (GOLD analysis project Ga0210103, IMG submission 185564) | Wetland microbial communities from San Francisco Bay, California, USA, that impact long-term carbon sequestration - RushSE_CattailNLA_D2... | ecosystem: Environmental > Aquatic > Marine... | reverse complement strand
CGCATGTTGCAGAAAAAGACAAGGGTCGGCGATTTCGAGCATCTGGTGATCAACAGCAGTATTATACGGCCGGCGGCCAATGAGTTTATCCGTGAATACGTCCGTCGATTGCATGGCAACAAATGGGAGCCGATTCATCCGTTGCTTGCAGATGTGCTTGAAGAAACCTACGGCATCATGGTCTATCAAGAAGATGTTTCGAAAACCGCTGTTTCGGTGGCCGGATTTTCGCATGCCGACGCTGACGGCCTGCGCAAGATCATGTCAAAGAAAGACAAGGTCCGAAAGCTGGACGATTATAAAGCGCGTTTCACTGCAGGCGCACAAGCAAAGGGTGTCCGAAACGATCAGATTGAGGCCATTTGGAACATGATGATGAGTTTCAGCGGCTATTCCTTTTGCAAGCCCCACAGTGCCAGCTATGCCCGCGTTTCTTTTCAGGCCGCCTATCTGAAAACCCATTATCCGGCAGAGTTCATGGCGGCGGTGATCAGCAATCAGGGCGGCTTTTACAGTACGTTTGCTTATGTTTCGGAAGCACGTCGCATGGGCCTGAAAATACTGCCTCCTGACGTGAACAAGAGCGATATCCTTTGGAAAGGCGCCTCAGGTGCCATTCGGACGGGATTGTCGTCGGTTAAAAATATCCGTGCGGAAACATGCAAACATATTGTTGCAGAGCGAAAGAAAAAACCTTACAGCGATATCATCGATTTTCTTGACCGCGTACAGCCCGACGACCCTGAAGCCCGTTCTTTGATTAATGCCGGTGCGTTTGATTTGCTGCATCCAAAGGAAAATCGCGCCGCATTGCTGTGGGAGCTGGTTCGCCGGCAAAGATCCGGATCTAAACGATCCGGGGCAGGGGAGTTGTTTAATGAAAGGATAGCGGTGTCAAGGCCGCAGTTTCCTCCAGAGAAAAATAAAGCGCGTTTACACCGCGAATTTGAAGCCCTGGGTTTTTTGTGCGACCGGCACCCCATGGTGTTATATGCCGACACGCTAAAAAACAAGCGGATTGTCAAAGCCGTGAACCTGCACCATTTCACCGGGCGACAGGTACGAATTGCCGGGCTGCTGATTACCGGCAAGGTCGTGCACACCAAACATGGAGATCCCATGGAGTTTCTGACCTTTGAAGACGAAACCGGACTGGTTGAAACGATCCTTTTCCCCGAAGTTTACCGCCGATTTTGCGGCATTCTGGATCGCAGCCGTCCCTATATCCTCCATGGAAAAGTGGAAGAAGACTTCGGTGCCGTCACCATGACCGTAAACCGGGTGGAACCGCTGCACCTGATTGAAAGAGATACCCGTTCGGCTACGGGGTTCCGGACGGTTCATTAAATTGGACGCCTTGGGCATCCATTTCCAAATCTTTTCGGAGCTCTTTTCCGATTTCGATTAACTGTGCATATATATCAAAGGCGTGCATCATCATTTTTCGATTGTCTTCATGCAAATATTTTTCCGCCTTCTTTTTTTCTTCTTCAGCAACTTTTTCTATTTCATAAATGATGTCCTTGTACCACATTTTGGACATCGGCAATTTAATGCTGTAATTTTCTCCATGTTCTTGCAGGAAAAAATTAATTTCTACAGTCGGATAATTGCCGCTGTAACTGATTTTCATTTCTGCCATGGTTGAACTCCTTTATAGCATGCCATCGATTTGTTCTAAGAATGAAGGATCATTTAAAAAGTAATTTCATAAGGTTATAAAATTGACCCTATGTTATACCTGTATCAATTTCATTGTTTTTTTGTCAAATGATTTTTTGGGAGTTACATTTGCTTGACACGATTACCGCATTATTTTACATTTCTCCAGCAATATGCATCTGTTGTAAAATCACTGCCGGAAAAGGATATGTCTTTATGGAACTTTCATCTTTAGATGCGATTTCTCCCGTGGACGGCCGTTATCGAAAAACCGTTGAAAATCTTGCCCGGTACTTTTCCGAAGGTGCATTGATTCGATACCGTGTTCGAGTGGAAGTCGAATATTTTATCGCATTATGCAACCTGCCGTTGCCGCAACTGGCAGATTTTGACAAAAGCATGTTTGAGACCTTAAGACGTCTTTACCAAAAATTTACACATGAAGATGCAAAAAATGTTAAGGATATCGAAAAGATCACCAACCATGACGTGAAGGCGGTTGAATATTTCCTCAAGGAAAAATTCGATGAGCTGGGATTGCAGAAATTCAAAGAATTTATCCATTTTGCGCTGACATCACAGGATATTAACAATACGGCAATCCCCTGTTCGTTAAAAGAAGCATGGATGGATGTTTTGGAACCGCTTTTGGATCGGGTTATCGCTTCATTGCATGAAAAAGCAACGCAATGGAAGGATGTTCCCATACTGGCCCGAACCCACGGCCAGCCGGCTTCTCCCACCAGCATGGGCAAAGAAATTTATGTGTTTGTCGAGCGGTTGACAAAACAGAAAGCCCTCTTAAAATCCATCCCGTATTCAGCAAAGTTCGGCGGCGCGACCGGTAATTTCAACGCACATTACGTCGCCTATCCGGAAATCGACTGGATCGCATTCGGGAATTATTTTGTAAATGAAGTACTGGGGCTTGAACGATCAAGGATCACGACCCAGATCGACCATTATGACCATTTGGCTGCATTTTGCGATAATCTCAAAAGGATCAATACCATTCTCATCGATATGGATCAGGACATATGGTCGTATATCTCCATGAATTATTTTAAACAAAAGATAAAAGATAACGAAGTGGGATCATCGACCATGCCCCACAAGATCAACCCCATAGACTTTGAAAATTCAGAGGGGAACCTGGGAGTGGCGAATGCAATTTTGGCGCATCTCTCCTCAAAACTTCCGATTTCAAGGCTGCAGAGAGACTTAACGGACTCAACGGTAACCCGAAATATCGGTGTGCCGCTGGCCCATATGATGATTGCTTATACATCATTGTTGAAAGGACTGGACAAATTGGTTTTAAATCGGGAGGTCATTCAAAATGATCTGCAGAAAAACTGGGCGGTGGTAACTGAAGCGATCCAGACAATTTTACGCAGGGAAGGGTATCCGGAACCCTATGAAGCCTTGAAATCGTTAACACGGACTCATTCAATCATCGACAGAAAGACAATATTTGAATTTATTGATAGTTTAAAAGTGGCGCAAACCGTTAAAGACGAATTAAAGAAGATTACACCCGAAAATTACACCGGAGTTTATGATTTTTAAGTAGGCGTTAGGATCTTAAAAACAGGCATCATAGACTTCCGGAATAAAGCGTATCCATGTAAAATTTTGAGATGGGATCGACATTCTCAAAACTGTGCGATTTGTCTTGATTTCTCCTGGCCATTTCTTTTCGTATATCTGTGGCAAGGGTCTTGCCCAATTCCACGCCGAACTGATCAAAAGGATTAATGTCCCAGATAAAGGCTTCAAAAACCGTTTTTGCCTCATAAAAAGAAAGAAGGCGGCCGATGTTCTCAGGTGAAAGATCGTACAAAAGCAGGGTCGATGACGGTCGATTGCCTGAAAAAGATTTCGCGGGATTTGCATCCGCTTTACCGCATGCAAGGGCGGTCGGCTGTGCGATTAAATTCGACCACAGCTCCTGATGGTTGGTCACGCCTCTTGATTGATTTTGGTACTGTTTGTAATGGGGGTGGATTACACCGATAAAATCAACAGGAAAAGGCCTTCCCTGATGCGCCAGTTGAAAAAATGAATGCTGTGCATTGGTTCCCGGTTCTCCAAAAATAATACCCCCCGCCGGCTCATCCAAATGCTTTCCGTCTTTTGTAACCGATTTCCCGTTGCTCTCCATACTCAGCTGCTGGACATGGGCTGCCAGTTTGGAAAGCGGTGAAGCATAAGGAATGATGGCTTGTGCCGGATATTTTAAGAAATTGTTGTTCCAAACCGAAATTAAAGCGGCCACAAGGGGAATATTTTCCCTTTCAGGTGATTCCATGCAATGACCATCCATCGCTTCGGCACCTTTTAAGAAACGTTCAAACCTTTCATAGCCAAGATAAAGGCTCAGAGGCACCCCGCCCACGGCTGAAGTAACACTGTATCTTCCCCCGATGAAATCGAACATGTGAAACGAAGAAAGAACCGGGTTCGAGGGGTCATCTCCTGGAGATCCCTTGCTGGTGACCGTAACAAAGTGCTTGGCAGGATCGAGGCCTTTTTCCATGATATACGTTCGAACCTGATTTGCATTGGCCATGGTTTCAGCCGTGGTATAGCTTTTGGATATAATGATCCAAAGGGTTCTTTCAATATCCACGATGGAGACAATTTTTCCGAAGTTATGGATGTCGACATTGGAAAGAAACATGATATCCATATTCTTGTCCGCCAGATGATGGAGTGCATTGGCAACGAATTCCGTTCCAAGGTATGAACCCCCGATTCCGATAACAACCACGGTGTTAAATGTTTTCCCGGTGGATCCTGAAATTTTCCCCTCATGAATGTTTGAAACGAATGCCTTAATGTCGTCTCGAACCTCACGTATCAAAGGCGTCACATCTTTTCCGTCAACGAAAACAGGGCTGCCTGAAAAGTCTCTTGCCGCCGTGTGGAGCGCCGGTCGTTTTTCCGTGATATTGAGCTTTTCTCCCCTGACCATTTCCGCAAACCGTTGTTTCAGCTTTCGAAATTCAGCCAGTTCGAACAAAAGATCCATAGCCCTCTCATCGACTCTTTGGCGTGAAAAATCATAAAAAACCCCGGCTGATTTTAAAGAGAATTTTTCGAGCCGCGTGGGATCCTTAAGCAAGTGTTTCAAATGTTTTTCAGGACGATTCATGATATCGGCATGTTGAATCAACCGATCCCGGACCGGATCTTCATTTTGTTTAAACTGGGTCATGGGGTACTCCGGAAACAAAACATTTGCCACAAAGGCACTAAGGCACGAAGAATATGTTTATTCTTTCTTAGTGACTTGGTGCCTTGGTGGCGGAAGGTATTTTTTCGATTTGGTCCAAATTCTTTCGGTAGATGTATAATTATACATGATTGGGAGAATCAACCTCGCCTCGAACAGGAGACAACCTCGGCTAAAACCGTATGTATTTTATCCAAAATTTGGCAATCGTCTTCACACCCGGGAAAATCCATTCTTTGAGCGCACTCTTTACAGGGGCTTTTTGAAAGATATCCAATTTCAAAATCGAACCTGTATTTAACGTTTTTACTTGGAGAATATTTTATTAACCGTGGCATCATGGCTGTTGAATAACACAATATCATTATCACCACAAGAAAAACCCAACACAATGATATCAAAGCGGTATGGGTGAGTGTATTCCGGCCTATTCGTCAATGTCCAAGTTCGAATTCTTAACTCCCGATTTTTAAGTATCTTTTAATTGGCCATTGAGGATTGAAAATTGGATATTTTAACTTCATCTGCCGGGATATTTGGGACGGTGTTCCTTTTTCCCCTCAAGAATCGCCCGCAGACGATCTCTTTCGGCTTTTGCCTTGCGTAGCTGCTCATTAATGTTTGCGTGTTTTTCAAAGGGAACGTTCTTTAATTCTTTCTCCAGGTTTTCCACCGCTTTGATTAAGCGGTAAAGCTCTTGTGCGATCATTCGAATCGGCATGGCAAGTATGAATATAGGTTGAGAGGTTTCAGGTTCACGGTTCACGGTTTACTGATCTTCTGGTCTTCCCGCTTTCCGGCCCTGAATGATAACCCTCGAAACTTAACTTTTCATTATGGTTGTTCGTGCAATATGGAAGATCTTTTTTGAACGAACATGTTTTTTTATTGGCTTTAAATAAATTTTCATTTTTGTGATATTTATTATATGATATATGAACATTTTTCAATATGGTTATAATAGATTTTTGGTGGGGGAATATGCGCATCGGTATGGGTTATGATGTTCATCGGCTGGTTGAAGGACGCAAGCTGGTTCTGGGTGGCGTGACCATCCCTTTTGAAAAAGGTCTGCTGGGACATTCAGATGCCGATGTCCTTATACATGCGGTGTGTGACGCGCTGTTAGGCGCTGCCGGCCTGGGTGATATCGGTATGCATTTTCCGGATAGCGATCCCAGGCTCAAAGATATCTCCTCGATAATAATTTTAACAAAAACCGTTGAAATGTTAAATGCCAGGGGATTCAGGGTTATTAATTTAGATTCCACCATTATGGCCGAAGCTCCCAAAATTTCGCCTTATAAAGAAACGATGGAAGAAAATATAGCCCGGGCAATTGAAATTGAACCGGAGTATGTTAATATTAAAGGGACAACTTTTGAAAGCCTTGGAATGATCGGTAAAGGGGAAGGGATTGCTGCAATTTGTGTTGCACTTATTGAGTAAAATCCTATGCATTTTACAGGCAAAACACGGATAACAACATGCCACTTCGCGTTTATAATACATTAAGTAGACAAAAAGAAATCTTTGAGCCGATAGAACCCGGAAAAGTCCGCATGTATGTTTGCGGCCCCACAGTATATGATTCCTCCCACATCGGACATGCAAGGTCTGTGGTCGTGTTTGATGTGATCGCTCGCTATCTGAAAGCCGTAGGTTATCAGGTTGTCTATGTCAGAAATTTCACCGACGTTGACGACAAAATCATTGACAAGGCAAATCAGTTGGGTATCGATTCTGCGACGGTTGCGGAAAGATTCATCAGCGAATTTTACGAAGATATGGATGCACTGAATGTTGAGAGGGCTACGGTAGAACCCAGAGCCACCGAACACATTGACCAGATTGTACAATTTGTTGAGAAGTTGATAAACGCGGGGTTTGCTTATCAGGTAGATGGTGATGTCTTTTTTTCTGTCGAAAAATTCAAAGAATATGGAAAACTCTCCGGTCGTAAGCTCGAAGAAATGGAAGCAGGAGCCAGAATCGATATCGATGAAAGAAAAAATAATCCGTTTGATTTTGTGTTATGGAAATCCGCGAAACCCGGCGAGCCCTCCTGGGAAAGCCCGTGGGGTAAAGGAAGGCCTGGGTGGCATATAGAATGTTCGGCGATGAGCAGCGAATATCTGGGGGAAACTTTTGACATTCATGGCGGCGGCAAGGATCTGTGCTTTCCCCATCATGAAAATGAAATCGCCCAATCAGAAAGTATTTCCGGAAAATTGTTTGTTAAATACTGGATACACAACGGCTTCGTAAACATAAACCAGGAAAAGATGTCCAAATCCCTGGGCAATTTTATGATGATAAAAGATGTGCTTAAAACCTACCATCCTGAAGTTGTCCGGCTTTTTCTTCTTTCCAATCACTATCGAAGCCCCATTGACTTTACAGAAAAGGCCATGGAGGAAGCCCGCAAGGGACTTGATAAGATGTATGCACTTCTTTTGCGGGTGGATCAAACAATGGGATTCGCGTCAAACCAGACGATTGAACCAGGCGATTGCTGGCAGCAATTTTGTGAGGCAATGGATGACGATTTCAATTCAGCGCGTGGGATCGGCATTATCTTTGATACGGTTCGCAAGGTCAATCGCATGCTGGACCAATATGAAAACAGCGGTTCCGACCAAATAAAGCAAGCAAACCAGATTGAGTTGCCTTTTAAAGAGGAACTGAAGTATGAAAACAGTTTGTCTGACCCAATAAAGCAAACCATTCGGTCCGGACTGGCAGATGTTCTGAGAATCGGCAACATTCTCGGGATACTACTTGAGCAACCCGCTGTATATTTTGATAAAGAACAGACACAGCGCATTGATCAAAAATCAGTTGATCCTGCCGTAATTGAGAAACTGGTTGAAGAAAGAAATCAGGCCAGAAAAACAAAAAACTGGAAAAAAGCCGACCAGATCAGAAACCAGCTTTTTGAAATGGGCGTTATTTTAGAAGACCGGCCAGAAGGGACGGTTTGGAAGATCAACAAATAGACATCTGGGAAATTTTATAACATATTAAAAATATAAATAATTAATGAGAATAAGTTTTTTCGCCCCTTATATGGAATAATGGAATGGTGGAATATTGGAATGTTGATTTTTAAAGGAATTCCGCTTTCCCCAAACCCCTTATTCCATCATTCCATTATTCCAACATTCCAATTTTGAGCGAAGTGAACTGACTTAATCACAATAATTTATGTACAAAATAGGATTATTATCAGAAATTTATATCATCAAACATCATGCCTTCCTTTAAGATTGTCTCAAATTTTACCCCGAAGGGTGACCAAACAGCTGCAATTCATGCCCTGAGCAAAAGAATCCGGTCCGGCAAGAGGCACAACGTGCTTTTGGGGGTCACCGGCTCGGGAAAAACCTTCACCATGGCCCATGTTATTGCAAGCCTTGGAAAGTCGGCTCTGGTCATCGCCCCGAACAAAACACTTGCGGCACAGCTTTACAATGAGTTCAGAATGCTCTTCCCTGAAAATGCCGTGGAATATTTTGTCAGTTACTATGACTACTACCAGCCCGAAGCGTACATCCCCTCAAGCGACACTTATATTCAGAAAGACTCTTCCATCAATGAGATGATCGACAAGCTCCGTCATTCCGCCACACGGTCGGTATTGTCGCGTCCGGATGTGATCGTGGTGGCTAGCGTATCCTGCATATTCGGACTTGGCGCTCCGGAAGATTATCTGGCCATGCGTGTTGATCTTGAAAAAAGTATGGTGCTCGAACGCGACAAACTCCTTTCAGATCTGGTTGCTATGCATTACGAAAGAAACGACGTCGATTTTCATCGCGGGGTCTTCAGGGTGAGGGGAGACCGGGTCGAGATCTTTCCGTCCTATGAAGAAGACAAGGCGCTTCGCATCGAATTTTTCGGAGATGAGTTAGAATCGATTTCCGAGATCGACCCGCTCAGAGGTATCATTAAAAAACAGTTGAGCGGTGTGACCATATATCCTGCAAGCCACTATGTAACACAAAAAAACATTCTGAAACGAGCCATTGAAACCATCACCACGGAACTAAAACAGAGGATCGACTATTACAGGAATGATAAAAAGTTTATTGAAGCGCAAAGAATCGAGGAGCGGACAAACTTTGATCTGGAAATGATGATGGAATTGGGATATTGTAACGGAATCGAGAATTATTCCCGCCATTTAACACAACGGGCTCCCGGAGAACCGCCACCGACGCTTTTGGATTATTTCCCGAATGACTTCCTGATGTTCATTGATGAAAGCCATATCTCAATCCCCCAGCTTCAAGCCATGTACAAAGGGGACAGATCACGCAAAATGACGTTGGTTGAATATGGATTCAGACTGCCGTCGGCTCTGGATAACCGACCGTTGGCATTTGAAGAATTTGAATCTAAAGTATCGCAAGTCATTTATGTTTCAGCCACACCGTCCGGCTATGAAATTGAAAAGGCAAAAAATGAACTGGTAGAGCAGGTTGTGAGGCCCACCGGGTTGATTGATCCGATGATCGATGTGAGAAAAGCAAAAAATCAGGTCGATGATCTGTTGGAAGAAATTCAAAACCGGCAAGATCAAAATGAAAGGGTGTTGGTTACCACATTGACAAAGCGAATGGCCGAAGATCTCACGGAATATTATTCGGATATGGGAATAAAGGTGCAATATCTCCATTCAGATATCGGCACCTTGGAACGAATGGACATCATCCACAGTTTAAGAAAGGGGAAATTCGATGTGCTTATCGGCATCAACCTTCTTCGTGAAGGACTCGACATTCCGGAGGTCTCACTTGTCGCCATTCTGGATGCAGACAAAGAAGGGTTTTTGCGTTCAGCCCGGTCGCTTATACAGACCTGTGGACGTGCTTCCAGAAATGTCAGAGGAAAGGTTATTATGTATGCCGACGCCGTGACCCGGTCTATGCAGCAGGCCATTGATGAAACAAATCGGCGCCGAAACATTCAAAAACTTTACAATAAAAAATATTCAATTACTCCGGAAAGCATCGTAAAAGAGGTTACACCCGTTTTTGAGGAGATGTATGAGCTTGCGAACAAATCGGAAGACAAAATATCTGAGAAAATTGCCCAATATGAATCGGTAGAAGATATAGATGTTATCATCAGAAATCTTGAAAAAGAAATGAAACAGGCTGCGGATGAGCTTGCATTTGAAAAGGCTGCTGAACTTCGGGATCAAATCCAGGCCATAAAAAAGTTGATTGTCTTTGAACTTTGAATGTTAGCATCCTCCTCTAAAAGACCAGGCTTTGGTTATCTCAGGAGGTGATTTGCATTGATAAAAGTTCATTCACTTGTTGAAATTCCAAATCAGAAAAAAAATAGAACCATGCCAGATAAAAAAACAAAGTTCGAGTCATCAGTCGGTGTCGATCATCCGATCCCCGGCATCAGGGATAAGCTGACCAGGGTTTCTTCCGAACCCGGTGTCTATCTTATGAAGGATGCCGATGTGAAGGTGATATATGTCGGCAAAGCCAGGAATCTGAGAAAACGATTGACCTCATATTTTGCACGGTCAGGGAACAGCACACTGCATATGGATATGAAAACGGAAATTCTGGTTCGAAGAATAACGGACTTTGACACGATTATAACCGGTAGCGAAAAAGAAGCGCTGATTCTTGAATCAAACCTTATCAAACGTTACAGACCCCGTTATAATGTTATTTTAAAGGATGACAAAAGATATCCATCTTTACGGCTGGATATCGATAATCCATATCCCAACCTTTCCGTTGTCAGAAAGATCGAAAAAAACGGAGCCCTTTATTTCGGTCCATTTTCGTCTTCCGGTGCGGTTCAGCAAACACTCAAAATTATCCATAAAACGTTCAATCTCCGAAAATGTAAAAATAAAGACTTCAGACGTCGCTCAAGACCGTGTCTCAACCACCAAATAGCATCCTGTCTTGCCCCATGCTGCCTTGATGTTGACAAGAAAACATATGACGACATCGTCAAAGAGGTCATTTTATTTTTAAGGGGAAGAACCCCCGATCTGATTCAAAAAATAAAACATGAGATGATGTCCGCTGCGAATGAACAGGATTATGAAAAGGCAGCGGTTTTGAGGGATAAAATGTTTGCCCTTGAACAAACGCTTGAAAAACAGGTTGCCGTTATGAATGATTTTGAAGACCGGGATGTGCTCGGGCTTGCAAGATCTGATGCAAATTCTCTTCTTATGCTTCTTTTTATTCGCAGTGGATTTCTTATTGGAACACGAAATTTTACGTTTTCGGAAACGATGTCAACAGACGACGAAATGGTCGGAGGGTTTATTCGACAGTATTATGATGAAACGCGTTTTGTTCCAAAAGAGATTCTTGTTCCAACAGTACTTGAAGATGCTGTTTTAATAGAAGAATTGTTAAGTAACGTTAAAGGGCAAAGGGTAAGGATTTTGGCACCCAAACGGGGGCAAAAAGTCCGTCTTGTCGAGATGGCCTGTCAGAATGCAAAACACAACCTGCGAGAATTCACTGCTGCGGTTTCAAAAGATACGGAACTCCTCGTTCGTCTCCAGAGGCGTCTGAAAATGGAAAGGATGCCCTGGCGG
>Ga0210103_1000212_pt1 | contig 11566 bp, 12 predicted proteins | sample RushSE_CattailNL_6_FD_185564 | JGI IMG/M metagenome (GOLD analysis project Ga0210103, IMG submission 185564) | Wetland microbial communities from San Francisco Bay, California, USA, that impact long-term carbon sequestration - RushSE_CattailNLA_D2... | ecosystem: Environmental > Aquatic > Marine... | reverse complement strand
GGCTACATGCGCTACGACGTGGACCGACTGCTGCCGCAACTCGCGCGGGATTGCGAGCGTGCGGTGCGCGAGGGTCGGCTGTCGCTGGCAGAAAGCCAGGCGCTGCGGCGCTTTTATGACGGCGAACTGAACGGTTACACCTACCTCGAGCCCGCCGGGACCGCCGCGGCATCGCGCGCACCTTGATCGCGGCGTCACCTCGCGGTCACGAGACCGCAATCTGCAACCAGTGAAATGTCGTCCGTCACCCCGCAGGAGCGGCGCAAGTGCACGACGACAAGCTCGACCCCCGACCCCCAGCTGAGCAGTTTGCCCGCGTGATCGTGGCCCGCGCGACCGCCGCCGAATCCACCGGTGGCGACCAGCTCCGTTGGCTTCGAAGCTGGCACGACCGCGAGGGCATCTGGACCAATCTGCGCAATGTCGAGCACTGGATGACGCGCGCCGGCGCCTGACCCGTACCGGACCGGCGCACCCACCCCGGACCGGTCTGGCAACCGACGAACGGGGAAAGACGCCGATCGGCGAACGCTCCCGCGAGCCCCACCCGACTGACCGATGCGCGGCCGGATTTTTGCGGCGCATCAACGATTTAGGTTGCAGCACGGGGCGCCAGTCGCTACTCTTGACCCCGTCCAAGATTTCTGGCACCGGACCGTTGACGCGTTCGAACCGTTGCTCCACGCAAGGTTGACTCCCCACCTCTCCGTCCGGTGATCGCTTTGCCCATTCTTCACAAGGCTCTGGCCATCCGCCCGCGAAGATCCCGATTCGGCGGGCACGAAACGCATTGGTCTGTTCCCGGCTAGCAAGAGTTTTTCCGTCGATGACGACCCTGTACGTGGGCAACCTGCCCTTCAGCGCCACCGAGACCGAGGTGCGATCACTTTTCGAGCAGCACGGCACGGTGGAGAGTGTGAAGATCATCAGTGAGCGCGAGACTGGCCGCCCGCGGGGTTTCTGCTTCGTGGACATGGCGTCGGACGGCGCCCAGCAGGCGATTGCGAACCTGAACGGTTTTGAGTTGGGCGGCAGGCCGCTTCGGGTGAACGAAGCCCGCGAGCGAGCCGCGCGTCCGTCGCGCCCCGGTCCTGGCGGCGGCGGCGAGCGCTGGTAAGGCCGACCACCCCCGACCGTCCACTCCTGGTTTTCCCTTGCTAGACATACGCTTGTGCTAGACTGCGCCGCGATCGTTGCCCGTCCGTGTCTTGCAGGACGCCGTCTGGCGTCTGGATTGTTAAGCCGAAACGTCTACGATCAGGTGACAGGGATCGCCCGTGCGCTCGCCCTGCGAAGGGCATTGCGCTTCGGGTGAATCGGCTTTTTCCAGTCCTGTCGTTTTGTGCTTTTTATTTCTTAGGATGTTCGAATGACCAAGATCTACGTGGGCAACCTTCCTTTCTCGGCGACCGAGAGCGAGGTTCGTGACCTTTTCGCACAGCATGGCACCGTCGACTCAGTCGCCCTGCCGACCGACCGTGAGACCGGTCGGCCGCGCGGCTTCGGCTTCGTCGAGATGCCCCAGGCCGACGCGCAGAAGGCCATGCAGGCGCTGAACGGCTTCAACATGGGCGGCCGTCCGCTGCGCGTGAATGAAGCTCAGGACCGTCCGCGCACCGGTGGCGGTGGCGGTCGTCCGGGTGGCGGTGGCCGTCCGGGCGGCGGTGGCGGCTACGGTGGTGGCGGCTACGGCGGCGGCGGCGGTGGCGGTGGCGGCGGCTACGGTGGTGGCGGCGGCGGCCAGCGACGCTGGTAATACGCCGGGCGCATCACCGCGCCTGAGCCAGCGATGAACTGGAGGCCCGGGGAGACCCGGGCCTCTTTTGTTTCAGGTGCATCGAGTCGGCGTCACCAGAGTTCGCGCAACTGCCTCGCGACGTCCACTCGGGCGCCCGAGGATGCCGTGCGAATGGCGGAGGCCTCTGGCCCGTCCGGCCAGCAGTGACGTTCGAAACGCTCGAGCACGGCTTCCGTGAGGAAACGGCTGCGGGTGCCGTGCACATAGCGGTCGCCGTTGCGCGACTGCTGCGTAACGTAGAAGCGCACCGGAGCGATCAGGTGCAGTTCCTGCTTCGCGCGCGTCATCGCCACGTAGAGCAGCCGGCGCTCTTCCTCGAGCAGCTCCGGACGGCCCGTCGAGAATTCCGACGGAAAGCTGCCGTCGGTGACGTTCAGCACGTGCACCGCTTCCCACTCCTGCCCCTTGGCTGAATGCACGGTGGACAGCACCAGGTAGTCCTCGTCGAGCAGCGGATCACCGGCAAGGTCGCCCGAAGCCTGCGGCGGATCGAGCGTGAGCTCGGTGACGAAAGCCTCGCGCGTCGCGTACTGTGCGGAGAGTCGCTCCAGCTGCTCCAGGTCGCCGCTGCGCGCCTGGCCTGATTCGTAGAGTCGCTCGAGCTGCGGCTCGTACCAGGCGCGCACGCGACCGACCTGCCCTTCCCAGGCCGCGCCTGCTTCCCCGAGCGATGTCATCAATGCCGTGAATGGCGCCCAGTGCTCGCGCGTGGCCGGCGCAACCCGCTGCCCGGCAAGCGACGACCACCGGTACCCAGTGGCCTCGAACGATTCGCAGGCACGCTGCGCATTCGCCGGCCCCATGCCCGGCAGCAGCTGCAGCACCCGGAACGCGGCGATGCGGTTCCGCGGATTGTCGGCCCAGCGGAGCACTGCAAGGAGGTCCTTCACGTGCGCGGCCTCGAGGAACTTGAGCCCGCCGTACTTCACATAGGGAATGTTCCGTCGCAGCAGCTCGAGCTCCAGCACGTCGCTGTGGTCGGCATTGCGGAACAGCACGGCCTGACGCCTGAGCTCCACGCCTCGCTCGCGACACTCCAGGACGCGCTCGACGACGTACGCGGCCTGCGCCTGGTCGTCCTGCACGGTGACGTGCCGCGGCTTCGCCCCACCTCCTCGCGTGCTGCGCAGGAACTTCCGGTACTGACGCGCACCGTCGGCGATCACGGCATTGGCCGCGTCGAGAACGGGTTGCGTCGAGCGGTAGTTCTCCTCGAGCACGACCACGTGTGCCGGCGGCGAGAACCGCTCGGGGAACTCCAGGATGTTCTCGACGGTCGCGCCGCGGAACGAGTAGATCGCCTGCGCATCGTCACCGACCACGGTGACGCCCTCACCACTTGGCCTCATGCGCAGCAGGATCTCTGCCTGAAGCGCGTTGGTGTCCTGGTACTCGTCCACCAGCAGGTGATCGAAGCGTGCCCCGATCTCGGCGGCGATCTCGTCATCGCGCAGCATGAGCTGCCACCACAGCAGCAGGTCGTCGTAGTCGAGCGCCTGCTGGGTGAGCTTCTCCTCGACATAGGCACGGTACAGACCATTGAGCTGCTGCTCCCAGTCGAGGCACCACGGATACGCGGTCTCCAGGGTGTGGCGCAGAGGGCGCTGCGTGTTGACCCGGTGCGAGTAGATGCCGAGGCAGGTGTCCTTGCGCGGGAAGCGCTCGCCGGTCTTCGAGAGCCCGAGCCGATGCCGCACCACGTCCATGAGATCGGCCGCGTCCGCGCGATCGAGCACGCTGAAGGCCGGGTCCAGGCCGAGCCGTGCGGCGTACTCGCGCAGCAGCCGATTGCCGGTTGCGTGAAACGTACCCGACCACGGCAGCCGCAGCGAAGTCACGGCCGTGGCGCCCGGGCGCGAGCTGGCTGTCGCCTCGGCCACGACGCGTTGCGCGCGTCGCGTCATCTCGAGCGCAGCGCGGCGCGTGAAGGTGAGCAGCAGGACGCGATCGGCTGGCACGCCGTTCAGCAGCAAGTGCGCGACGCGGTGCGCCAGCGTGCTGGTCTTGCCCGTGCCGGCACCGGCAATCACGAGCAGCGGCCCGGCACGCAGCCCGCGACCGTCCGCGACCTCGCCGAAGGTTGCAGCCGCGCGCTGGGCTGCATTCAGTCGGACGTACGCATCGACGGGGGTCATTTCCTGGAGACTATAAGCGGGTACTGTATGGATATCCAGATTGCCGGGTGGGCTGTGTCAAGCAGGTAAGATGCGCGCCACCTGACCAGCCCGGAGACGACGCGAGACATGAACAAGTTCGACCTGGGAAGCCTGCTCTGGCGACTCGCGTTCTCGGTGGCGCTGGTGCTGCTCACGTTCAACCCCACCGGCCATTCGTACTACCACTGGCTGGCGGACGGCTTCCCGTCGATCCAGCCGGTCGAGGCCGTGGCAGGCATTGCGTTGCTCATCGCGTGGGTGATCTTCGTTCGCTCGACGCTCGCGGCCATGGGTACCGTCGGACTCGGACTGCTGATTGCTTTCTTTGCCGCCGTCGTGTGGTGGGTAGTCAGCAACGGCTGGCTCGACGTGGGCAACCGCTCCGCCATGGCCTGGATGGTGCTGCTGATCCTGGGCCTCGTGCTCGGAATCGGAATGTCCTGGGCACACATCCGACGGCAGCTGTCCGGCCAGGCGTCGGTGGACCGGGTGGACCAGTAGCCGTTGGTCGGAAATAGGCGACATTCCCCTGTTTCCGCGGAAACAGGGGAATGTCGCCTATTTCGGCCTGTTGCGGCGACTAACGCACCAGCTTGAGCAGCTTCGCCTTCTTTTCTGAATAGGGCGGGTAACGCAACGGTGCATCGAAGCGGAAGCTTCGCTTCATCACGGGCTTCATGTGGCTGAACGTCTCGAAGCCGAACCACCCCGTGTAGCGGCCCATTCCGCTGTTGCCAACGCCACCGAAGGGCAGCTCGGGTGAAACCATGAAGATTACGGCGTCGTTGACGCACACGGTGCCCGCGCTCAGGCGGTTGAGCACCGCGTCCTCGAGCACCTTGCTCTTCGTGAAGAGGTACAGGGCCAGCGGCTTCGGGCGATCGGCCACGAACTTGATCGCGTGATGCATCTCATCCACCGCGATCACCGGAAGCACGGGCCCGAAGATCTCCTCCTGCATCAGCGCCGAGTCGGGTGACGGATCGAGCACGATGGTGGGTTCGACGTAGCGCTTCGCGACGTCCACGCGGCCGCCAGTGTGGATCTTGTGGCCCGCGAGCAGTTGCTCGAATCGCGCCGCGTGCCGCTCGCTCGCGATGCGGCAGTAGTCCGGACTCTGCTCCGGGTCCTCTCCGTAGAACTCCCGGATCTTTCCGCCCAGGATGTCGGTGAAACGCTGTGCCACGTCGCGGTGCACCAGCACGTGGTCCGGCGCGACGCAGGTCTGGCCCGCGTTGATCCACTTGCCCCAGGCGATGCGCGAGGCCGCCACCTCGAGATCGGCGCTCTTGTCGATCAGGCAGGGACTCTTGCCGCCGAGTTCCAGGGTGACGGGCGTCAGGTGCTTTGCCGCCGCCGTCATCACGATCTTCCCCACGCGTTCGTTTCCCGTGTAGAGGATGTGGTCGAACGGCTGCTCGAGCAGCTCGGTGGTTTCGGGAATGCCGCCCTCGACGACTGCAAAAGCGTCGTTGTCGAGGTAGCGAGGCAGGAGGCTCGCGATCATCGCCGAAGTGTGCGAAGTGACTTCGGAGGGCTTCATGACCGCGCAGTTGCCGGCCGCCATCGCGCCGACCAGCGGCGCCATCACCATCGAGAGCGGGTAGTTCCACGGCGCGATGATCAGCACGAGGCCCTTGGGTTCGGGCCACAGGTAGCTGTGGCCCGGCTGCACCATGATCGGCGTGCGGACCTTCCTCGGGCGCATCCACTTCCCCAGGTACTTGCGCGCGTGCTTCGCCTCCGCTTCGACGAAGCTCAACTCGGTCAGGACGGCCTCGAAACGGCACTTGCCGAGGTCCGCCCGCAGCGCTTCGGCAAAGTCGTCCTCGTGATCGCGCATCAGGCGCTCGACCTCGGCGAGCTGCGCGAGACGCCACTCCCGCGATCGCGTCTTTCCACTTTCGAAAGTCTGGCGCAGCCGGGCGAGCGTGTCGGGCAGGGGGGAAGTGCTCAAGTTGAATCTCCAGTGGATCCGGCGTGTACCGGCCCGGCAGCAATGATAGCCCAGCCGGGGACGTATCATCGTCCGCGGCCCAGCTGCCCAGGATCGACATGACACCCGAGATCACCAACGTATTCAGCGGCCGAGTTCTGACGCTCAATCTCGAGCGCGTCGAGCTGCCGAACGGCCGAATCGCGGACCTCGAGATTGCCCATCACCCCGGAGGCGCGGCGATTGTCGCGCTGGATGGATCGGGGCGCGTGTGCCTGCTGCGGCAGTTCCGTCACGCCGCGGGCGGCTGGCTGGTCGAGCTTCCCGCCGGCAAGCTCGACAACCGCGAGCCGCCGATCGAGTGCGCGCGCCGTGAACTCGCGGAGGAAGCGGGCGTCACGGCAGGGGAGTGGACGGAGCTCGGGGACTTCTACAGCTCGCCGGGCATCCTTACCGAGGTCATCCACCTGTTCCTGGCGCGCGGTCTCGCCGCCTCGGATCTGCGCCCCGAGGAGCACGAGGTCTTCGATGTGAGCTGGGTGCCTTTGGACGAGGCCGCGGCCATGGCGGCCCGCGGCGAGCTTCGCGACGCCAAGACGGTCATCGGGCTGCTCTGGGCACGGGAGCGGCTCGCCGCCCGGTAATGCCCGCGGGAGAGCGGACGGCGCTTCGTCTCCGGAGTCTGGCGACTGTGTGAAACCGGTCGCATTTGCGCCGCGGTGGCGGGGCTAGCATTCGCCGGACGACACGTCCAACCGTGGATTCCGAGCCCATGACTGGAAAGCCGACGAGCAAACCACCGGCAACGGATACTCCCGCGACCGAACCGGGTCGTCTCGGCATGGACGATCGCGGCAACGTCACGTGGGAGTGGGCCGACGACGAGGCACTGCAGGCCGACGATACCTTCGGCGCCACCGCGCGCCTCAAGGCACTGACCGATCCGAGGCTGCAGCTCAGCGACGACGACGCGGGCCCGACGAGCCCGACGCTGCCGAACCCGAAGCGGCTCAAGTCCGGCTATGACCCGTACGACAGCGGCGCGCTCGGAAAGGACGGCCGGAGGCGGCCGAAGAACCTGCGTGAGCTGTCGAAGTGGATCGAGTTGCGCCGGAAGCTGGACGCGAAGAGCAAGAGCGAAAAGTGAAGCACGTCCCTCAACGCCACTGCTCGGCGTGGCGCAACTTGGCGTGCCGGCCGAGGCGATAGAAGGTCCGAAGTTCCGCGAGCAACCCGTCCGGCCGCGCCTGGCGCCGCCGCAGGAACCTTTCCTCCAGCCGCCCGCAGAAGCGGGCCGCGAAGCGATGTGCCTCCTCGTAGCGCGTACGCTCACGCGCCGACAGGTGAGGCGCGAACTGCGCCCGCTCGAACAGCCGTTCGAACAGCTCTGCCGGGAATCGTCCGTCGCGCTGCTCGAGCATCAGCCGCAGCGCGCTCGCGTACTTGTCGACCTCGGCCTGGAGCTCCAGCTCCAGTAGCGACACGTGGCGCTCGCGGCCGGCGCTCCATACGAAGTAGTGGAAGTGGCTGACTCCCTCGAGCGCGGTGCAGTAGTCGGCGAGGTTCTCCTCGGACAGCGATCGCAGCGGGCAACTTGCGGCAAGCCGCTCGATGACCGCGCGGTCCACGTAGAGCGTGACTCCGACGTCGTCCCCGGCCTCGGCCACCAGCAGCTGCTCGTCCGTCGGCGGCGCACCGTCGGCACCCTGCAGAGCGGCCGCATGTGCCGCGTCGGTGATCAGGAAGTCATAGACGTCGTGCTCGGCCGGGGCATCGTAGAGCCCGGCGATCAGCTTCTGCAGTTCGCGCAGGAGCACGGTTCAGTTGGGCTTGCGGCCCACCGGCACGACCGCCGGGCCCACGCCCTTGTCCCGCAGCAGTGCGTGCGCCCTCGGGCTGCCGGTCTTGAGCCATACCTCGTACAGCCGCAGCGTGTCGCGGTCGCTGTTGCGCCACGACATCTCGCTCACGTCGTTGAGCGCATCAACCAGGCGCTGGAACTTCGCGGCGAGTTCGGCGAACACACCGGAGAGAGCGCGGCCACGCGGGCCGTGGACGCAGGTGTCGGCCAGCGTGCCATAGGCGCGCCCGCCCATTGCGATGTGGTAGTCGATGTCGACGAGCCGCCGGGCGAATCCGTAAGACAGGAACCCCGCGACGAACAGCGACACGTCGCCGAGCCGCTGGAGCACGCGTGTCCGCTGCTCGCCCGACGAAGCGCCCGCCGCATCGGCGAGCATCAGCGCCAGGGGCCTCAGGCGCGGACCTTCCGGCGTCGGGTCGAAGAACGCCTCGGAGCGCGAAAACATGGTCAGCAGGTTCACGACGTAATGCTCCGTGTGGTCATCGACGCCGACCTGCTGTCGCGCGAGCGCCTCGTGCACGCTGTCGCGGAAGAACTCGCGCAGGTTGCGGACGTCGATGGGGGTTGCCCCAGGGTCAGTGTCGTCGGAAGTCATGGCCTCCTCTCCGCGTACGGGACGAACAAACTGGCAGCCGGGCACATCGCCTGCTGACAGCAGGCGGGCCGAGCGATGTCGTCGAGGGAATCCAGTGCGAAGTGGCGCCGGGTCAGACGACCCATCGCGGCCACTCGCGTGCGATGCGATGGCATGGAGCCATGGGCCGAACTTACCGAAGCTGCAGCGTGACGATCAAGACATTTTGTGCGACGCGCCGCACTGTTTCGCGGCGAAATGCATCGGGCAGCGGCCGGCGTGCAGGACGCCGGGTGTCCGGTGCGAACCGACCGAAGCTATTCGAGCAGGTCCGGGAGCTCCGCGAGCGAGCGCACCGTGACAGGCGGCGCGGCCAACGGCAGTGGCCACTCCGTTCCCGCCCGATTGACCCACACCGGCGTGACGCCCGCACGGCGCGCGCCCTCGACATCGGCGAGAGCATCGTCACCGACATGCAGTGCCTGCGCGGGGTCGAGCCCGGCTCGTCCGAGCAACAGCACGAAGATGCGCGGGTCGGGCTTGAGCATTCCCGCCTCGCGCGCGGCCAGCGTGGACTCGAAGTACCGTGCCAGCCCAATCGCCGCGAGGTCGGCATTGCCATTGCTCGCCGCAAACAGGCGGAAGCGCCCGTGCAGCAGCTCGAGCGCCGGGATCACGTCGTCGAACAGGGTCACCTCGTTGCGTGCGCGGTAGAAGACGGCGAACGCCTCCTGCGCCATCGCCTCAGGGTACTCCGCCTCGCGGGCCAGCCGGCGCAGCGACTCGAGACGCAGCCAGGTGAAATCGTGCCGCATCGCCGGGTGCTCCATCGCCATGCGCGCGCGCAGGTCACGCATGGACTCCGGCGTGTGCAGCTCGAGCACGCGCGGGTAGCGCTCGGCGAGAAAGTCACGAAGCGCATGCTCGGCACGCACTATCACCGGCCCTACTTCCCACAGGGTATCGTCGAGGTCGAAGATGATCGCCTGGACTTCGCGCATGGCGTCGCGGAGTCTAGCGGAGCTTCCGGCGCGCCGGCGGCATCAAGGAACGGATCATGAAATTCGGCAGCGAATTCGCGCAACGCTTCGTGAGGCCCACGGGAGCGCTCGAGCTCATGGAGGATCTCGGCGGTGCCGGTCCCGGCACGCTGATGCTGGGCGGCGGCAATCCGGCGCGCATTCCTGCAGTAGAGGCGGTGTACGCGCGGCGCCTTGCCGAGATCGCGGCCGACCCGGTGCAGTTCGGCCGCTTCGCGGCTTCCTATGCGGCTCCGGGAGGCGACCTTCGCTTTCGTGCCAGCGTCGCAGCGTCGCTCGCCGCGCGCTACGGCTGGCCGCTCGGCGAGCGCAACGTGGTACTCACGAGCGGCAGCCAGTCGGCCTTCTTCGTGCTCTTCAACCTGCTCGCGGGTGACACGCCCGGCGGGCGGCGGCGGATACTGCTGCCGCTCGCACCGGAGTACATCGGCTACGCCGACGTCGCGCTCGCCGAAGGCCTGGTCGTCTCGCGTCGCGCCGGCATCGACGAACTGGACGGGGGACTCTTCAAGTACCGCGTGCGGTTCGACGGTCTCGAGTCCGTCCCCGATGTCGGCGCGATCTGCGTGTCACGACCGACCAACCCCTCCGGCAACGTGCTCACGCTGGCCGAGCTCGCGCGTCTCGATTCGATTTCGCGCGCGCGCGGGGTGCCGCTGATCGTCGACGCGGCCTATGGTCTTCCCTTCCCGGGAATCCAGTTCACCGAGCCGGGTCTCGTCTGGAACGACAACGTCGTCCTGTGCCTCAGCCTCTCCAAGCTCGGCCTTCCCGCGACACGCACGGGCATCATCGTCGCCGCCGAACCGGTGATCGAGGCGATCACCGCGTTCAACGCCACCGCCGCGCTCGCACCCGGCTCGACAGGCGCCGTGATCATCGAGCCCCTGCTCGCGAGCGGCGAGCTCGATGCACTGTGCCGCGAGGTGATCCGGCCCCACTACGAGCAGCGCTCCCGCGAGGCCGTGGACTGGCTGCGCCACCACTGCGCCGGCCTGCCGCTGCGCATCCACCGGCCCGAAGGGGCATTCTTCCTGTGGCTCTGGCTGCCGGGGCTGCCGGGCGGCAGCGCGGAGCTCTACCGCCGCCTCAAGGCGCGCGGCGTGCTGGTGCTTTCGGGCCACCACTTCTTCCCGGGCCTCGAGGAGTCGTGGCCACACAGGGAGGAATGCATACGCATCAACTGCTCGCAGCCACCCAGGATCGTAGAGGCCGGTATCCGCGCGATCGCCGAGGAAGCGAGCCGCGCCTACTCGGCTTGACCGTCGCAGAAAGGACCTGTGATGCATCGTCTCATCGCCATATTCGTCTCCGCCCTGGCCCTCGCGGGCTGCGCGACCAATCCCGTCACTGGTCGCAAGGAAATCCAGATGGTCTCCGAGCAGCAGGAGATCCAGCTCGGGCAGCAGTACTACGGTCCCTCGCGGCAGTCCCAGGGTGGAGACTACGTGACCGACCCGGCGGTAAACGCCTACGTGCAGCAGGTCGGCCGGAAGCTCGCGGCGGTCGCCGACCGCCGGTTGCCCTACGAGTTCGTGGTGCTGAACAGCAGCGAGCTGAACGCATGGGCGCTGCCCGGCGGAAAGATCGCGATCAACCGCGGACTGCTCGTAGAGCTCAAGAACGAGGCCGAGCTCGCCGCCGTCCTCGGCCACGAGATCGTTCATGCCGCTGCGCGCCATGGCGCGCAGCAGATGGAGAAGAGCCAGCTGATGCAGATCGGCGCGGCCGTCGCGGCAATCGGCGCCTCCGCCTATGGCGGCTCCTCGCTCGGTCAGGTCGTGGGCCAGGGTGCCGCCCTGGGCGCGCAGATGCTTTCGGCGAAGTACGGCCGCGAGGACGAACTCGAGTCCGACCGCTACGGGATGATCTACATGAAGCGCGCGGGCTACGACCTGCAGGCGGCGGTCTCGCTGCAGGAGCTGTTCGTGCGCAAGTTTCGAGGCGGCGAGCAGAACTGGATGACGGGGCTGTTCGCGAGCCATCCGCCCTCGCAGGAGCGCGTGGAGGCAAACCGGCGCACGATGGCCGAGCACGGCGGCCCCGGCGGCGAGCTCGGCGCCGAGCCGGCCCTTCAGTTCAAGCAGCAGCCGCTCGGCGGTCTTCTTGCCGATGCCGGGAACCTTCGTCAGGCGCCCGGATTCCTGCAGGGTCACGCACTGCGCGAGCTCGGCCACCGACATGCCGGAGAGCACGGC
>Ga0210103_1000211_pt1 | contig 11566 bp, 11 predicted proteins | sample RushSE_CattailNL_6_FD_185564 | JGI IMG/M metagenome (GOLD analysis project Ga0210103, IMG submission 185564) | Wetland microbial communities from San Francisco Bay, California, USA, that impact long-term carbon sequestration - RushSE_CattailNLA_D2... | ecosystem: Environmental > Aquatic > Marine... | reverse complement strand
CCGCCGCTACCCTTTTTTGCGCTTTTCGAGAGGCACGAATTCGCAGACATCGGGGCCGCAGTAGTCCCCGATGTATTCGGATTCCGGACGGTAGAGCACGGGCTTGGCCGCAGCCCCGCCAAACTGCTCTTCGATGACGTGCGCCGCCCAGCCGGCCACGCGGGCGATGGCGAACACCGGCGTGAACAGGTCGACCGGAATACCGAGATAGTAATACAGTGACGCACTGTAAAAATCCACGTTGACGGGGATGTCCGCGTTTTTGCGCGTGCGGAAGATTTCTTTGGCGGTCTTCTCGATCAGGGTCGACATCTCGTACCACCGCGGGTTGCCGACACCTTCCCCCAGCGCCTTGGACATCGGCGCCAGGATGTGCGCCCGGGGATCGTCCACATCGTAGACCGCGTGCCCGAGACCGAAGATTTTGCGGCCGGCGTCGAGCTCGGCGTTGACGAAATCCGCCACCTTGTCGGCGCTGCCGAGCTTGAGCAGCATCTGCATGACCTTGGCATTGGCCCCGCCGTGCAGCGCCCCGGACAGCGAGCCCACACCGGCGGCGATCGCCGCGTACATGTGCGCCTGGGTGGAAGCCACCTCGCGGGCGGCAAAGGTGGAGGCGTTGAAGGCGTGCTCGGCGTGCAGGACGAGCGCGGTGTCGATGGCGCGGGTCGCCGTTTCGTCCGGAGCTCGGCCGTTCAGCATGTAGAGGAAGTTGGCGGCGTGGCCGAGCTCGGGCGAGGGCGCCACCGGATCCTTGCCGCTGCGGATGCGGTGCCAGGCGGCGACAACGGTCGGAAATTTGGCGATCAGCCGAAGGGCCATGCGCTGGGCGGACTCCCTCGAGTATTCCGCGATGTCGGGGTCGTGGTTGGCGAGCAGAGGCACTGCCGCCTGGAGGATGTCCATCGGCAGCGCCTTCAGTGGCTGCGTTTTAAGGGCGGCGATGATCGCCGAGGGGATGCCCCGTTCGGCGGCCAATCTTGAGCGGAAGCCCTTCAGCTCTTCGGCCGCCGGCAGGTGTTCATAAAGGAGCAGGTGGGCGACCTCCTCGTAGCCGGCCTTCGCCAGATCCTGAATCATGTATCCGCGGTAGATCAGCCGGCCGTTTTTACCGTCGACTTCACAAATGCGGGTGTTGGCGATGGTAATGCCGCGCAAGCCGGTGTTGAGCGTGATTTTGCACTCTTCTTCCATTGGAACCCCCTTATTCCGCTATCGAGCTTTTACCCTTCACCGCCGCTGTTGGCCGCCCGACGGTTGCAAAGCCTTTTCTACTATTTAGTAATTTTGTCAGCCGGCCAAAAAAGTCAAGAACGGCTAGAAGGGCATCTTTTCAGGAGGGCGGCGTTCGGGAACGTAGTCGCGCGGAGTTTTGCCCTCGTTCCACTCCTTTGACACGTAGAGGTTGCAGTAGCAGCTGCCGAACTCGGCAATGTCGGGGACGCTGTACACGCAGGGGCAGATGATGTCCCGGTCCTTTTCGCGGTCGCCGACCAGCAGGCGGCAGGGGCAGCCCATGTAGCCGTAGCGCTCCTTGTTCACGATCAGCGATTCGAGCAATTCGAGCACGCGCTCGCGGTCCTGGTTGAAGTAGTAACCCTTGGGCTCTTGCACCTTTTTCATCATGTCGTAAAGCTGCTGTGCGTTCATTCCAGGCCCAGCGCCTCCTTGATTTCTTTTTCCTTGTAGCCGACGATGACCTTTTCCCCGATGATCACCGTGGGAAATGAGCAGCGGGGGTTGAACTTTTTCACGTCTTCGATGATGGCCTTGCGCTCGTCGCCCTCGAGCAGGTCGACGTCGATGAATTCGTATTTGATCGTGCACTCTCCCAGGAATTTCTTAGTGGCCTTGCAATGGCTGCAAGTGCTCAGCGAGTAAATCGTCACACCCGGCTGGTTTTTAGCATCCGGCGGGGTCTTGGTATCGGGTTCAGACATGTCGGCGTCCTTTCATCATGCACCGTCCCCCGCCAAGGAAGGGAACAGCAGCAGCTGGTGGAGTGACGGCGGCCCCTCGGCAAAAGGCCAAAGACATAACCCTTTTATGACTAATACAAAACCGATCAGGTTTCAACCCGAAAAGAATACGCCCGCTCCGTGGGTGGCAATCACTAAAGCAATGGTGCAGAGTATCCCGGGGCAAATTGAGACATGGCGCCCAACCATCGGGGCGGATGCCGCCGGCAGAGCTGTTCTGTCCTTGTCGTGCGGCGCAAGAGGTCGGCCGGGCCGGGCTGCCGCTTTAATATTGTTGTTGCATCTCCCGAGAGGGTGTGTCACTATGTGTCACCGCCAATAAAGACTCCTCCGGCTCTCAATTCATTCTGCGCAAGAGCAACTATCGGCGGCCGCCACAACCTAAAAATAATTATAAATATCAATTTGTTTTGACGGCACCCTTATCGTTGTGCAAACATTATGAGAGATGCCATGCGGCATGTAATTTGAGAATACAGGTTGGTCTTTTCCGCTGCCGGTTCTGGGTTCTTGCACTGGCGCTTGACAAAACTTTTTTTTTCCCGTAGGCAACATGGAACCAATTCCTAAATAATTCCCGCCACATTTCATAAAACTGATCGCAGGGTATTGTAAATTTGCGCAATCTTTTCACGAAGGGAGGAAGTCGGCATGGAAGAAAAGAAAGAGATCCTGAAGAAGAAAGAAAAAGATTTGCCCGACCCCAAGGATTTGACCATCTGTGACGCCACGGCCCAGATGATTGTCAAGGGTCGAAAAGACGGCATCGAGACCGCGTTCGACCGCGCTTTCAGCATGAAGGCCTGCCCCATCGGATCGGAGTCGGCCTGCTGCAAGCACTGCTTCATGGGGCCCTGCCGCCTGAACGCGCGCGACCCCTACTCAAAGGTGGGCGTGTGCGGGGCCACGATCGACACCATCCAGGCCCGCAATTTCGCCCGCTTCGTCACTTCCGGCTGCGCCGCACATACCGACCACGGCATGAGCATGCTGGATCTCTTCCGGGAGGTGGTCAACGGCAACATAAAAGACTACCGCATCAAGAACCCCCAGAAGCTCGAAGCGGTCGCCCAGTCCATCGGCATCGAGACCGAGGGCCGCGAAATGATGGATATCGCCAAGGACCTCTACAAGGAACTCGAGCGCACTTACACCCAGGTGGAAGGCGAGATACCCTTTGCCCAGCGCGTTCCGGCGAAGACGCTGGAGACCTGGCGCAAGTACGGGCTGGTCCCGCGCGGCGCCATGCGCGAAATCATGGAGATGATGCACCGCACCCACATGGGCGTGGACCAGGACTACGTCAACATCACCAAACAGTTCAGCCGCACGGCCCTGGCCGACGGTTGGGGCGGGTCCATGGTGGCGACCGAAATTTCGGATATCCTATTCGGCATCCCGTCTCCGGTTTCGATCGAAGTCAACATGGGCGTGCTCAAGGAGGACCAAGTCAACATCATCGTCCACGGCCACGAGCCCAACCTGTTTGAGTCCATGATCGAGTCCGTTAGCGAGCCCACCCTGATCCAGGCCGCCAAGGCCGCAGGGGCCAAGGGCATCAATCTCTGCGGGATGTGCTGCTCCGGGGCCGAGGTGCTGGTGCGCCACGGCATCCCCCATGCCGGCAACTTCATGTCCACCGAGACCATTCTCGTGACCGGCGCGGTGGACGCCATGTGCGTCGACGTGCAGTGCATCAAGCAGGGTCTGGTCAAGGTGGCCGAATGCTACGGCACCAAGCTGATCACCACCAACCCGCGCTGTCACATCGAGGGTGCCACACACATCGAGTTTCATGAGCACACCCCGAAGGAATGCACGGATGAGGTGGTGCTGCAGGCGATCGGCCGGTTCAAGGGCCGCACGGCCAAAATCGAAATCCCCAAGATCAAGAACATGGGTGTGCACGGCTTTTCGCACGAGTACATCAACTACATGCTGGGCGGCACTTTCCGTGCTTCCTACACCCCGCTCAACGACAACATCATCAACGGCCGCATCCGCGGCGTGGCCGGTGTGGTCGGCTGCACCAACCCGCGCACGAAGCAGGATTGGATCCACGTTGAGCTCGTCAAGGAGCTGATCAGGAACGATGTGCTCGTGCTGCAGACCGGGTGTTCTCAAATCGCATTGGCCAAGGCGGGGTTGACCACCCCCGAGGCGGCGCATCTCGCCGGCCCGGGCCTCAAAGAAGTCTGCGAGACCGTCGGCATGCCGCCGGTGCTCGGGATCGGCTCCTGCGTCGACAACAGCCGCATCCTGATCGCAGCCGCTGAGATGGTCAAGACCGGAGGCTTGGGCAACAGCATCGCCGACCTGCCGGTGGCGGGCGCGGCGCCGGAGTATATGAGCGAGAAGGCCATCTCCATCGGCCAGTATTTCGTGGCCTCCGGCGTGTTCACCGTCTTCGGCGTCACCTTCCCGATCGTGGAAGGCACCAAGTTCCACAAGCACCTGTTCGAAGAATTGGAGACGATGGGCATGGGCAAGTGGGGCTTTGCCACCGACCCGTACGAGATGGCGCGCATGATCATCGCGCACATCGACAAGAAGCGCAAAGCGCTCGGCATCGACAAGGCCCGCGAGCGGCAGCTGATGTCCATGGCCGACCGCCGGTCGCTCGACTCTGCCGCCTAACTGACCTTTTCACTTCAACCGTCGAACCGGGGCGCCGTCATAAGCGTCCCGGTTTTTTTTGTGCGAGAAGCGATCCGGGTGGACAGCAGCAGCCGGCGGTCTTAGAATTCCCGGCGACAAAAGGAGAATCGGCCATGATGACGTTGGAGGATTTGAAGAAAAAACCGGACCTGATCGATGAGATCAACTGGGACATGACCCCCGAGGAAGCCATCCGGCTCTATCTGGAATGGGGCAACAACTGGGCGCGGGGGGACGGCTATGTGATCCGTTCGAAGGGCGATTACACCACGTACTTCGTCGTGAACTGCTGGGCCCGGCCCTATTGCATCTACCTGATCCGCCGCAATTCCGACGAAGCCGTGGAGCTGGCCAAATTCGAGTTGCCCCGCCGGTTCGAGAAGGATGTCTGTGAACTCAAGGGCGTCTATGCCCTGGACCAGGACGTCAAGGCGTGGCTGCAAACCGAGCTGAACGTTCAGCGCTGAGCCTCAAACCGCATTCTCTCACGCCAGTTCCGGGTGGTCGTTCAAGAAACGGTAGAGGGTCGCTCGGCCCACCCCCATCAGCTTGGCCGCCTTGGCCTTGTTCCCGCCGGTGCGGGCGAGCGCCTTGCGGACCGCCTCCGGCATGAGCTTGCGCGCCGGCCCGCGGCGGCCGCACACATCCGCCGCTTCCCGCAGTTCCAGCGGCAGGTCCTCCGGGTTGATCACCTTGCCGTCGCATTTCACAAACGCGAACTGGATGGCATTCTGCAGCTCGCGCACATTTCCCGGCCAGCGATAGTCCAGCATCAGGGAAAGGGCGCGGGGGGAGAGCTTCAGCGGCTCCCGGCCGTAGCGGCCGGCGGCGTCCCTTAGAAAATGGTCGAGGAGCAGCGGGATGTCGGTCTTGCGCTCGCGCAGCGGCGGCAGGTGGATGGGGATGACGTTGAGACGGTAAAAGAGGTCTTCCCGGAAACGGTTACGCTCGACCTCCCGCTTCAGGTTGCGGTTGGTGGCGCTGATGATCCGCACATTGACCGACAGGGTCTGCTCCCCGCCCACCCGTTCAAACCGGCCTTCCTGCAGGAAACGCAAAAGTTTGACCTGCATGGTGTTGGAGAGTTCGGCCACCTCGTCCAGAAACACCGTGCCCCCGTCGGCCAGCTCGAAGCGGCCTTTCTTGTCGCGCACGGCCCCGGAAAACGCCCCCCTGACATGGCCGAACAGCTCGGACTCGATCAGACCCTCGGGCAGCGCGCCGCAGTTGATGGGCACGAACGGCGCACCGCCGCGGCGGCTTTCGCCGTGGATCGCATTGGCCACCAGTTCCTTGCCGGTGCCGGTTTCACCCGACAAGTGCACCGGGAAATCATAGCCGGCGACGTCCCGGATCTGCTTGAAGACACTCAGCATCTTGCTGTCTTGCCCGATGATGTTGCCGAAGCGTGTCATCGCGCCGGCCCGCAGCTGGAGGCTGAGGATGTCGGTCACGTCCTTGAAGGAGGACAGGACGCCGGTCAGCCCGCCCGCCCCGTCCTGCATGCGGGTCACCCGCATTTCGATGCGGCGGGGGTCGCCGGACTTGGTGGTGATGTTCAGAGTGTAGTCGGCGTTTTCCGCCACTTCCGGCGGGCTGTCGCAGAAGGCACAATGCCCGCCGCAGAAGGGTGCCCCGAACGCCTCGTGGCAATCCCGACCCAGCACCTCTTCGCGTGGATACCCGGTGATGCGTTCGGCTTCACGGTTGAAAAAAAAGATGCGGCGCTCCGCATCGTGGGCGATGATCCCTTCTTTCAGGCTGTCCAGGACGTGTTCCAGATTGTCCCGGTGGCACATCAAGGATTCGAGGGCAAAGGCTGTCATGCTCGTCAACCGCGCGGTGTGTGGGTTCCTCCCGGGTCAAGCAGATACCGGTGGTGAGATTCAGGCCTCTTGTTCAGGTTAGAGGCTAAAACCTGTATAAAATTTGAGGAGCAAAGTCAAACAGGCGCCGTTTCGGTCCGATCAGAGGCCTCCAGCGCTGCGGGCGGCGTGGTCCGAGGCGCATTGGAGTGCGCTGCGGATGTCCGGGGACAGTCGGGGAATGGTTGCGGACAGGCGGTCCAGGTAGCCGCCCCTCACGGTTTCGCGGAAAGATATCGGGAAGTTCAGGTCGTACACCCAGGAGATGTAGAGCAGTTTCGCGTCGCACACGGACCGCACCGAATCGATCGGAACGACGCGTCCGTTCTTCAAGGCCGCAAGGACGGGCGGTGAGCAGAAGCCGTTGCCTGAGAGCTCGAATTCGTTGACGGCTTTCGGCGTGCGGCCGCGGCCGCTGTAATGGCCGATGACCACCCTCCATATATCGAGCTTGTCGGCGTCGCGCAGCAGCTTCAGAAAGAAGAGCGAGGCCGTATCGTCTATCGGCGGCAGCTGCGCGGCATTGTGATAGGCGAGCGCATGCGCAAGGTGGCGTCGCTCGGTGGGGCTGAAGGTGGAAAGCAGGCCATGGCGGCTGGCCACCCGCAGCCCGAGCCGGCCGTGGTTGATCGAATCCTTGTCGCGAAAGGTGCGATACCGGGCAAACTGGGAGAACCGCCCCACGTCGTGCAACAGGGCCGCTGCCTCGGCCAGCAGCATTTCTCTCGAGGAGAGCTGAAGCGTCTTTCCCAGCCGGCGGATGGTGATGCAGACTCTCTCCGTGTGCATTTGCTTGAGCTTGAACACCCGGTCGAGCTCATCTGAGCCGGTGAAAAAGCCCGACACGTAGCTCGCAAACCAGGATCGCAGACGGGTGAGATCGCTTGGCACCATTGCCGGTTACCGCCGGGGGTCGAGAAACCGTTGCTCGATGAACTCGGCAATGGCCGCGGGGTCGTTCAGCCGGAAGACCGGGACATGGACGTTCAGACTGGCATCGGTGGCGACCGCGACGAGCTCCGGGTCATGGCGGCATAATAGCTCGCTGCCCACGGCGGCTCGCAGGACCTCGATCTTGGGTTTGTTCTCCCGTTTGTAACCTTCCGTTATCAGCAGGTCGACGTCATCGAAGTAGCGGATCAGCTCGTCCAGCGCCTCGGAGGCGGTGGCCTTGAACATGGCGACCTGGCCGGGCGAGGCGAGCATGACGGTTTCGGCACCGGCGCTCCGGTGCCGTGCGCTGTCCTTGCCGGCGCGGTCGATGTCGACGGCATGGTGGGTGTGTTTGATCGTGCCGATCCGGTAGCCCCGTTGCGTGAGCACAGGGATCAGTTTCTCGATCAAGGTGGTTTTGCCGGATTCGGATCGTCCGACAATCGACACGATAGGTGGCATATGGGGGGTCCTGTCCCTCTAAACCGTTCCGACCAGAATGCCGGAGTCGTTTGGAGTCTCGATGGGTATGCGGCGGATGCCATTCACGCCGGCCTTCGTCAGCATGTCTCTCAGCTCGCGTTCTGAGTAGGAGCGGCCGGACTCGGTCCCCAGCAACATGTTGAGGGAAAAAAGCGCGGGGAATTCAGGTCCGTCCATGGCATCGTTCAGTATGAATTCGTGGATGATCAGCATCCCCCCGGGCTGCAGCGCGGCAACCGCCTTCCGGATGATCTTCAGGCAGTCATCGGCACCTTCGGCGTGCAGGATGTGCGACAACCAGGCCACGTCGTACCTGCCGGGGATTTCGTCGTCGTGGTAGTTGCCATCGGCAAAGGCGATGCGCTCGCTCAAGCTGAAGCGGGCGATCGTTTGTTCGGCAAACGGCCGGGTGGTCGGCAGATCGAACACTGTGGCCTTCATCGCTGGGTTCTTTAAGCAAAAGTGGATGGCATAGGTGCCCGGTCCGCCGCCCAGATCCAATAAGCTGCGCCGCGAGGAAAGTTCGACGGCTTCGACCATGCGGGGAGCGAGGGCCATGGCCAGGTTGAACATCCCCATGAGAAAGCTCTCCCGCCACTCCTCCCGGCTGACGGAGGTGCGCTCCCGAATCGGCCGGCCGGAGGACACCGACTGGTCCAGCCGCGCCCAGGACTCCATCAGGTGGTGATGGTGCATCATGATGTGACCGAGGTAGGCCGGAGAGTCTTGCGACAGCCGCGCCCTGACCGACGGGCTGCAGGTGAACCGGCCGTTTCGTTTCTCCAACAGCCGCATGGCCGTCAGCGCATTCAGCAGGCGCGCGACCCCGTCGGCCGACCCGTTCACCCGGATAGCTACCTCTTCGGCCGTGAGAGCCTCGGAGCCCACCTTGGAGAACACACCCAGTTTGACTCCGGCATGCAGGGCGCAGGTTTTCCAGAAATGGCCGGACAATTCCAGGAGATCACCGGCGGTCCATTCGATTGAGCTCATTCATCGCTCCACTGGAAACCGACCGGCTTGAGCCGATTTCCTCATCGGTCAGGTGCTAATCGTCCTTTTGCGCTCTCTCTTTGGCGAGTTGCTCCGGCGTCATGGTCCAGAAGGGGGTGCCGTCCATGGTCAACCGCACCTTGAACTCATAGGATTCCCCTTTCTTGACCTTGGACGCCAGAAACACGTCCTTTCCGTTGATCTCCGCCCAGGAGCCTCTGATGGTGACCGAATCTCCGGGTTTCACACCAATATCGCCGGGCTTGGCAAACCACGTGGGGCAGAGGTGCACCAAGATGGTGCTGTTGCCCTCGCGCACTTCCATCGCGGTGGCCTTCGACATGCCGGTCATGGGCACCACCTCCATGACTTTCACCACCTCGGCTTTGATTTTTTCCAATTCCTTTGGGCTGTAAAGCTTGTTGTAAGGGTCGTTTATCCCCCATCCTTTCTTTTCGCCCGAGTCGGCACCGAAGGCAATGGCGACACAAAATACCACAGCCATCAAAACGATCGGTGCAACCGTTGATTTCAGATTCACTTTCATAGCTCCTCCATCGGATTGTGCCGGTGGTGGCCGGCACGTCATGTTCAGCAACTGTCATCTCCCCAGCAGGACCTGGGTATGATGTGCACTTACATTCACCGTGATTCACCCCAACGGCAGGCGTCTCAAACCGCTAAAGCCAGGTGTTACTATAAGTCAGCCGGTGGGTCTCTTCAACCATCCGGGATGACGAAGGCCTTCTGAATCAAAAACGCATGTGGCGTTTTTCGATTATGACGATGGGCTCGTAGCCGAAGAGGGCGTTCAGATGGTGCAGAAAGGCGTGCCGGCCCTCGTTTTGCCAAAGAGCCGTGATGTCGGCGCCGGTCTCGGCGTATCGCTCATCGAGCTCGTCAAAGCTTAGCGGAGTCCCTGCCGCATGGTCGCTGCGGGCCATCCCGCAAACCAGATCCAGCCACATTTGGCTTGCACCCATCATATAGTAGGGCCAGGCTTGGCGCAGAGGGGCGGGCCAGGCAGGGTCGCTGGTGTCGGCGATGGCCGGCAGCGATACCGCTGAGGGGTCGTCACACACCACGGCAATGGCCCGGCTCGAGGCGTTCGCCTGCTCCAGCACCGGGTTGGCGGATATTTCGGAGAAAACCCTGCGCGCTGTCCCGGCCGAGGCAAAGAAAATGAAGCTGAACTGATGCCCCGCTTCATCCCGGGCGGCCCGGCGATGAAATCGCCACAGCGCGATGTCCTGCGCATGGCGGTCGAGGACCGGCTTGACCACCCGGTGGGCGATCAACAGGTCTCTATGCCAGGCGGGGTCGGCGCCTTCCGGCCAGTCCATTCGAAAGCGCGCATACCACCATGAGGCGTCGGCCGAGAGGGCCGGCGCCGGTCGGGGCACTGCTCCCGTCGGCGGTGTCGGCAAAGAGGCGCAGCTTGCCAGGACCAGGGCGACCACCCCCAGGCCCAGTTCCGGCCTGCCTTGCGCCGCCGTCAGTACCAGAGCCCACCAGCCGGCCTGGAAGGCGATCAGGTTCAGGACCCAGTTCGGCCTGTCCTGGTTCGGGACCGGCGGGTGGGGCTGGACGCCAGCCTGCGTCATGTCACCTCCCTCCGCCGCTCGAAGAGGTAATGACTGACCCACCAGGTCTGGCCGCCGCCGTAGGCAAAGGTTTCGGCGACGGCGAGGAAAAAGAGGCGCCAGCGCTGGAACCAGAGTTGGGCCTGATCCTGGCCATAGGTGTCGGCGAGGATGGGCAGGATGGTGGCGCGGCGAAGGTCCATGTTGGACAACCAGGCATTTGAGGTCTTCGCGTAGTGCCGGCCAGACCAGCGCCACTGGTCGAGGAGGCGCAGGTGGTCCTGGAAACGCAGGGGCAGGGCGTCGCTGGGCATGATGCCGCCAGTGAAGAAGTGCCGGCTCATCCAGTCGTCTTCGCCACGATCCTCGAAGAAATAGGGCTGGTCGCGGTGACAGAAGATGTGCATGAAGAAGCGCCCGCCGGGACGCAGCCAGCCGTGAAGGCGCTGGAACAGGGCGCGCCAGTTGCGCATGTGCTCGAACATCTCCACCGACACCACCCGATCAAAGCGGGCGTCGATGTCGAAATCGTTCATGTCGGCGGTGATGACCGTGACGTTGTCGAGGCCACGGCGACGGGCCTCGGCCTCGATCCAGGCGCGCTGCGAGGACGAGTTGGACACGGCCGTGATCCGGCTGCCGCGATAGTGCGCCGCCATCCACAGCGTGAGCGATCCCCAGCCGCAGCCGAGCTCGAGCACGTCCTGGCCGTCCGCGAGGCCGGCATGCTCGCAGGTGGCCGCGAGCGCGCGGCCCTCGGCCGCCTCGAGCGTCGGTGTCCCGTCGGGCCACCAGCCACACGAGTACTTGAGGTGCGGTCCGAGCGCGAGGTCGAAGAAGCGCGCCGGCACCTCGTAGTGCTGCTCGTTCGCGAGGTGCGGCACCGGTGCGAGTTCCGCGGCGTCCATGGCGGCAACGAAGGCCTCGGTGGCTGCCGCCGCGCGCTCGCAGTCGCCGGGCGCGATCTCGCGCAGGCGCTGCTCGCAGAGGCGGCGGATGCCGGCACGCACCACGGCATCGGGTACGAGGCCCTGTTCTACCCAGTCAATCGCCCGACGGGTGCCGTGGCTCA
>Ga0210103_1000210_pt1 | contig 11570 bp, 7 predicted proteins | sample RushSE_CattailNL_6_FD_185564 | JGI IMG/M metagenome (GOLD analysis project Ga0210103, IMG submission 185564) | Wetland microbial communities from San Francisco Bay, California, USA, that impact long-term carbon sequestration - RushSE_CattailNLA_D2... | ecosystem: Environmental > Aquatic > Marine... | reverse complement strand
ACGATGCTTCCGTTGCCGATGGTTGCTTCTTTTCCATTGATATCCACCGCACACTTTTTATCGTCAATGGGTTTGCAAAACGACGACTCGGCGGTCCCGGATCCCGATTCACCGTGAAGTGAGGACATGGCGCTGATTTCCGCATTCCGGTCATATTCACACCCCATAACCCCGGCAAATTTGGCCTTTAAATCCTGCAATTCGATTCTGTCCTGGGGTCTGGCCGGACCGGCCAGGGAAGCCTTTACCGTGGAAAGATCCAGCTCGATCACTTCAGAATATTCCGGTGCTTCATCGCCGGTGTAAAAAAGACCCTGTGCGCGGGTGTATGTGTTCGTAAGAGCGGCTCGATCTCCCCGATTCGTGAGCTTGAGATATTCCACGGTTTTCTCGTCCACCGGGAAAAACCCCATGGTTGAACCGTATTCAGGGGTCATGTTTGCAATGGTGGCCCTGCCTGGAATGGTGAGCTTCTTCATCCCTGGCCCGAAATATTCGACAAACTTTTCAACGACGTTGTGTTTTCTGAGAAGTTCGGTGATGACCAGCACGAGGTCGGTGGCCGTGACCCCTTTTTCGAGTTCACCCACCAGCCGAACCCCCACGACCTGGGGGATCGACATGTAATAGGGTTGTCCCAACATAACGGCTTCTGCTTCGATGCCGCCAACCCCCCATCCCACCACACCGATGCCGTCGATCATGGTCGTATGCGAATCGGTTCCGACCAAGGTGTCCGGATACGCCGTCCATCCGCCGTTTTGTTTTTGGGCCATCACCACATGACCGATATACTCAAGGTTCACCTGGTGGCATATCCCGGAATTCGGCGGAACGACCCTGAAATTGTCGAAGCTCTTCTGGGCCCATTTCAAAAGGGCGTATCTTTCCGCATTCCGTTCGTATTCTTTAGCAACATTCTTCTCCAGGGAATCTGCCGTCCCGTAATAATCCACCTGAACGGAGTGGTCCACAATCAGATCTACCGGAACCAGGGGATTGATCTTCATGGGATCTCCGCCAAGATCTCTGACCGCATCCCGCATGGCCGCCAAATCGACCACCGCCGGAACACCGGTAAAGTCCTGCATCAGCACGCGGGCTGGATGAAACGGTATTTCCACGGGCTCATCATATGATTTTTTCCACCGCGCGATATTGATGAGATCTTCTTCTTTCACCGTTCGACCGTCGAATTTTCTTAACAGATTCTCGACGAGTATTTTAATGGAAAACGGAAGTCGTCTGATGTCCGCAATTCCCTTTTTCTCCAGCAGCGTGATATCCGCGATACGGTATTCTCTCCCATTGACTTCTATCTTTTTGATAAACTCTTTTTTGTCCATGCCTGTCCTTTTTATCCGATATCCCTTTTCATTAAAAATTTTACCAAAGTTTAGCGACAAAGTTTTTTCGCAAGCTCATCATATGACGATGGTTTTATCCAATTTTAGCACCGAAGGCTTGTCGCCATTTGTTTTCATACCTGAACCAAAATAAAAATTTTATCACGAAAGCACGAAATTTTAAAAACACGAAAAAGAATATTTTTTTATTTCGTGTTTTCGTTCTTTCGTGTTTTCGTGATTGTTTTTGATTTTTTGCCACAAAAAGAACAAAATTGACAACTAAGAAACTAAAATATGGGGTCACATTGCAACGTTCAGCTTCATATCGCCTTTTAAGAAAATATATGGCGATGGACCGCTCTGACAAATAAAAACACACCTCCCCCTCAAAATAAATATCGTTTTCCCCTGCACCTCAGGTGTCGATAGAACCCCCTCACGTAAATCCAGCCCCTGCGGTGCAGGTGTAACAGTGGTCCGCCGTCGCAATATGACTGCCGGGCTCGGGAGGTCCCGGCATTTCAGAGACGTGGACCTTGTGACCGCCCATAAAAAGCCCCCTGGCAAGATTAAAATCGCAATCGTAAAGATAGCCGTCCCAGGAGACAGAGACCAGGGTCCGGCACATCAACCGTTCCACCGCACAGGCGTTGAAGTTCGAATACAGTTTCTCCACATAACGATCCAGATTGCCCGCACTGACCAGCCACCGACGGAATCGGCCAAGAGGCACATTGGCAAAATTAAACAGGTTGTTGAAAACGATCCCCCATTTTCTTTTCAGCACCTCGCGAAACCTCTTCTCTGTCTGCGCCTGGGCCGGCGGTAGAAACGCGCCGGTGGGATTGGATACCAGGTTCAGCTCGAGGCCGGTGTCTTCGCGCCCGTATCCCAAATGATTCAGTTTTTTCAGTGCGTCAATACTGATTTGAAATATGCCTTCGCCCCGCTGCGAATCTGCCTGGACTTCATTTAAAGAAGGAAAAGAAACCACGATGACCACCTGTTTTTCGCTAAAAAATCTCATAAGATGGTCTCTTTTTCCGTCATTCAGCGCGGAAAGATTCGATCGAAGCATGATCCGGGGAGCAAAATCAGTGACCGCTTCAATCAGTGTTTCGACATGGGGGTTGAGTTCAGGCGCACCGCCGGTGATATCGATAATGTCGAATCCCCCCCTTCGGGCATAGGATATCACCTCCCGGATGATTCCCAAATCCATGTTTTCTTTACGATAAGGACCTGCATCGAGGTGACAGTGCCTGCAGGTCTGGTTACAGAGAAATCCCAGGTTGACCTGCAATGTCCGGGTTTTCTCCCGATCCAGTTTCAGGACATGATGAGACAGGGTCAGGCTGAAAGGCACAATTCCGTCAGATTCTTTGGGGTGTCCTTTTGTGCCTTTTTTGGATGTCCGGCCTTTCGGCATTTTTTTACCCTTAAAGGTTTGCTGGGATTTACATGGAAAGTTTTTCGGCAATATTTCGCATCTGAACGCCGTGGACCAGCGATGATCCGCCCCTTATGGCAGCAGCAACATGGACGGCCTCGGTCATTTCTTCAAGATTGGAACCCTTTTCGAGGCATGCCTGTGTAAACGCATCGATACAGTAAGGACACTGCACGGTATGGGCAACGGCAAGGGCGATCAGGCATTTCTCCCTTTCCGTAAGCTCTCCTTCTGCAAATACCGCGCCGTAGTAATCAAAAAACTTCTTTGCCAGATCCGGAGAGTTTTTACCAATTTCCTCAAACTTCGGCAGATCTTCGGGTTTGTAGTATGTCTCCATGCTTGTTTGTCCTTTTAACCAACTTTTCAAATTAGGCTTTTTAGAATGCCTCTACATGAAACGAAGCTTCTGAGAGCTTTTGTTTGCGGGCCTCTCAGCGGCAAACAAAAGATTTTGATTCTCTCTGCGTTCTTGGTGGCTCTGTGGTAAATCATTTCTTTTTATTCTTCAAAGGGTTCAGGGCCGCACGCACGTCCCTTGAGATTGAAAAAGAATTTAAGCCCCTTTTTAATCCTGTCTGAAAAAATTTTGGGGGTAAAAAATGTTCCGGCAATCTTCTTGTTGATTTCTCCGATGGTAGGATACGGATGAACGGCTGCCGCCAGTGTGGAGAGCTTTACTTTTCCGTTTAAAACCGCCACCCATTCACTGACCAGATCTCCGGCATGGGGACCGGCGATCTGGACCCCGATGGGTTTTTCTCTTTCATCCAGAAGCATTTTGATCTTTCCGATCTTCTCCCCTTCGGCAAGGCTCCGGTCATTGTTCTCGAACGCTTCGACCCATACGGAATAGTTAATTCCGGCAGCCCTGGCCGATTTTTCGTTCATTCCGATACTCGCCAGTTCGGGATCGGTATAGGTGCACCACGGTAAATAGGTGTAATCCGCTTTCCGGGGAAGACGGAAAACGGCATTGCTGACAACAATTCCTCCTTCGTATCCGGCGGCATGGGTAAAGAGAAAACCGCCGTTGACATCTCCGGCAGCATAAATGTGTCTGTGGCTCGTTCTCAACCGCTGATCGACTTCGATACCTGTCCGGTTCACCCTGACACCGATACGTTCCAGTCCCAGTCCATGGGTGTTGGGTGTTCTTCCCACCGCAACCAGAATCGTCTCTGCGCTCAGACGGGCGGTTCTTCCTTCACTATCCTTGAAAATCACTTCATTTTCATTACCAAGATGCTTTACGGCTTCAATGGACGAATTTAAATGGAATACCACCCCTTCTGATTCCATCACCTGCTTCACCGTATCAGCCATATCCTTGTCTTCTTTGCCCAGGATCTGATCGCCGCGATCCACGATATACACCTTGGTCCCAAGACGGTTGAATGCCTGCCCCATTTCGCTTCCGATGGGACCGCCGCCGAAAATTATCATCGACCTCGGCAGTCGATTCAGGTAGAAGATCTCTTTATTGGTGATATAATCGATGGTATCCAGTCCATCTATGGGGGGAACGAACGGCGAAGAGCCGGTGGCAATCACCCAGCTTTTTGCCGAAACCGTTTTCCCGTTTAAACGAACGCTATGTTCATCCGCAAATATAGGTTCTCCGAATTCCACCCTTGCACCGAGATTGCAGAATCTTTCTTTGGAATCGTGCTTCTGAATGACACCGATGACGGACTTGATTCTATCGGATACCGTTTTAAAATCGACCGGCGGGGCATCAACATGGGGAAGTCCGTATTTTCCGGCATTCTTCATCATATGGTAAACATGGGCGGTTTTGATGAGCGTTTTGCTCGGAACGCACCCAAAATGAAGACAGTCGCCGCCGAGTTCTTTTTCTTTTTCAATGAGCAGCGTCTTGGCGCCGAGCTGAGCAGATCCAGATGTAACCGTCAGACCCGCCGCCCCGCCGCCGATAACACCAATATCATAATCGTAACCGGCCATGAAGACTCCCTTTAATCAAAGGTTTTGTAACTGTTTAGCTTTTTGAAACAAATCTGTGTTTAGAAAGTTTCGGGTGTCCCTAAATTTTTACTGGAAGCTGTTTGAGTGGATTACTGCTCGTTATGAAAAAACCTTTCCAGATTGGCTTGAATGCGATCATACGGCCTTAAAACCAAAACCATTTTCAGAAGCTAAAATCAGTTTTTTCATTACGAGCCGTTATCTACGAGTTCTTTCAGAAAAAATTTAGGCACACCTGAAGCGATTCATTTTCAAAAGACTAAACGCTTACAAGGTTTTATTATTTTGCTCAGGAAGCATAGATGGAACATTTCCGCACCGCCATGGCCGCTTCCTGAAGCGCTTCGGCAAAGGTTGGATGCCCGTGAACGGTACGGGCGACGTCTTCGGAACTCGCCCCGAATTCAACGGCCAGAACACATTCGGCGATCATGTCCGCCGCCCTCGCGCCGATGATGTGAACACCTAAAATCCGGTCGGTTTTGGAATGAGCGATCAGCTTGACAAAACCGTCCTTCTCCCCCATGCATCGGGCACGCCCCGCACCGGAAAAAGGATACGTTCCCACACAGTATGGGATGTTTCTCTCTTTGACCTGTTCTTCAGTCAATCCGACACTGGCCACCTCGGGCCAGGTATACACCACCGCCGGGATGGCATCGTAATTCACTTCACCGGGAAGCCCTGCGATGCATTCCACCGCAGCGATACCCTCGGCCGAAGCTTTGTGAGCCAGCATAGGACCGGGAATGAGATCCCCGATGGCATAGATGGCGGGAATGTTGGTGCGAAAAGATTCGTCCACCAGAACGTGTCCGGTTTTAGGGTCTGTCTGAACGTCGACATCTTCCAGGCCGAGATTTTGTGTCAGGGGTCTTCTTCCCACGGAAACCAGCAGTCGATCACAGGACAGGGTTTCTTTGTTGTCTTTATTTTCCAGGGTCACCCGAACATTGTTTTTTTGAATTTTGGCACCCGAAACCCGGGTGTTGAGACGAATGTCCATCCCCTGTTTCCTGAGTATCCGGTCGAGTGTCCGGCCCACCTGACCGTCCATGGTGGATGCGATTTGTGGAAGCATTTCCACCACGGTTACCTTTGCGCCGAGGCGCAGCCACACGGACCCCAGCTCAAGACCGATATAACCGCCACCCACAATCCCCAGATGTTTGGGAACCGTTTTAAACTCAAGTGCCTCGGTGGACGTAACGATCCGTTTCCCGTCAAATTCAAGACCCGGAACCTGGACCGGCGTGCTTCCGGTGGCCAGAATAATGGATTTCGCCTGGAGGGTTTTGGCGGCTTTTTTCCGTGTGGAACCGGTATGTTGTTGAACTTCAACCCGATCCTCTCCGGCAAGTCGGGCTGTCCCTTTGAAAATCTCTATGTTATGGCCTTCCAGAAGTTTGCGGACGTTTCCGGTCAATTCTTCAACAACCTGTTCTTTACGCGCCATCATAGCGGACAGGTCGAGGGTCAGTTTTCCGGTTTTTATGCCGTGTTCTACGAGTCGATCCTTGGCCAGGTGATAGTATTCGCTGGAATCGAGAAGGGCTTTGCTCGGAATACAGCCAATATTCAGGCAAACGCCGCCCAGACGGTCCTCTCTTTCAATGCACGCGGTTTTCAGTCCCAACTGGGCCGCCCGAACCGCTGCCACATACCCTCCCGGACCGCTGCCGATAACAATCAGGTCGTAGATCTCTTTTTTCGCCATTTTTATATCTCCATCATGATCCTTTCGGGATTTTCAATACACTCTTTGATACGCACCAGAAATGTGACCGCTTCCCTGCCATCCACGATGCGGTGATCGTAGCTCAACGCCACATACATCATGGGCCGGATCTTTATTTCGTCATCCACAACCACGGGCCGCTTTTCAATTTTGTGCATCCCCAGGATGCCGCTCTGGGGTGTATTTAAAATGGGCGTACTGAGCAGAGAACCGAACACACCGCCGTTTGTGATGGTAAATGTACCGCCCTCAAGGTCGGCCAGATCAAGGCGGTTGTTTTTAATTTTATCCACAAAATCAACGATGGCCTGTTCCAACTCGGCAAAACTTAACATGTCCGCATTTCGAATCACCGGTACCACCAGCCCTTTAGCGGTGGCGATGGCAATGCCGACATGGTAATAATTGTGGTAGACAATATCATTTCCGTCAACAAATGCATTAATCTGCGGAAATTCTTTCAGCGCTTCAACGCCGGCCTTGATAAAGAAAGACATAAACCCCAGAGAAACCCCGTATTTTTCTTTAAAGGCCTCCTTGTATTGTGTACGAATGGCCATGGTATGGGTCATATCGATCTCGTTAAAGGTCGTGAGCATGGCGGTGGAATGCTTGGCCTCCAAAAGGCGTGATGCAATCGTCCGCCGAATGGGGCTCATCGGCTTGCGGGTAATGTCCTCCATCCTGGACGGCGTCGGTTTGGCCGCGGATTTAGGTTCAACCGAAGCGGCATCCCTTATTTCTGAGGGCGCCGGTGCCGCAGAAGGCGCCTGTTCCAGATAAAGAACCACATCCCCCTTGGTAATCCTGTTTCCGGGACCGGTACCCTTGATGCCGGATATATCGATATTCTTTTCGGCGACCAGTCGGCGGACGGCAGGCGACAGGATCTTCCGAAAGGCTTCCGGTTCGGGTTTCGCCGGCACTTCTTCAGCCTTTTTCGGCGCTTCTTCAGGCTTTTCTTCCGGCATTTCCTCAGCCTTTTCCGGCGCCGCTTCGGATACCTTTTCTTCAGAAGGTACCTCTTCCGGTATAGCCTCGGAAACTTCTTTTTCCGAAGGTTCCCCTTCCGGTACAGCCTCAGCCACTTCCTTGACGTCGATACTCCCGACAACGTCCCCGATGGAAACCGTCTCTCCTTCAGAGACCAGGGTCTTCAATATCCCGGATGCTTCCGCCACGATTTCCAGGGTTACCTTGTCGGTTTCGACCACAAAAAGCGGCTCATCTTTTTGAACCGAATCGCCGTCCTTTTTATACCACTGCACAAGGACGGCCTCCTGAACCGATTCACCCACACTCGGAATTTTGATCTCTTTTCCCATAGTGACTCCTTTGAGTATTCAACCTTTATCCTTTCCCAGTGCCTGTTCCGTGACAGCGGCCTGTTCTTTCCGATAGATACCGGGAAAGCCTGTTGCCGGGCTGGCCGCAGCGTTCCGGCCGATATATGCCAGTGGTTTCCCGATTAATTTTTCGAGACGTGGACCCGCAAAAAACCATGCCCCCATGTTCTCCGGTTCTTCCTGAACCCAAATAAATTGCCGGGCCCGTTTATATTTTTGAATGACTGCTTTGAGCTGCACGTCCGGGAAAGGATAGAACTGTTCCAGGCGAACGATGCCGGTATCGGTCTTTTTCATTTCACGGCGTTTTTGAAGCAATTCATAATATATCTTTCCGCTGCAAAACAGAATGCGGCGGGGGGATTGAACGGGGTCCGGATCTTCAAGGACTTCTTTGAACGCACCCGCCGTCATTTCTTTTAAATCGGATACCGCCAGGGGATGGCGCAGAAGACTTTTCGGTGTCATGATAACCAGCGGCTTTCGAAAACTGCTTTTCGTCTGACGGCGGAGAAGGTGAAAGTACTGCGCCGGTGTGGTGAGATTACAGACCTGGATGTTGTCCTGGGCACACAACTGGAGAAAGCGCTCGAGACGGGCGCTGGAATGTTCAGGCCCCAGACCTTCCCAACCATGTGGGAGCAGTAAAACCAAACCGCTGAGACGCTGCCATTTGGTTTGTCCGCTGATAATGTATAGATCGATGACCGATTGGGCGTTATTGGCAAAGTCCCCGAACTGTGCCTCCCAAATCACAAGCCCCCGGGGTTGTGCCATGGAGTAGCCGTATTCAAAACCCAAAACCCCGGCTTCGGAAAGCAGACTGTTATATACGGAAAAGGGCGCCTGGGCACTGTCAAGTGAATTGAGCGGCGTATATTCATCGCCGGTTTTGGTGTCGACGAGAATACTGTGGCGCTGGCTGAAAGTGCCGCGTGCGATGTCCTGTCCGCTTAAACGGATCGGATCGCCCTCTGCCAGCAGGGAGGCAAAGGCCAGAGCTTCTGCATTGGCCCAATCGATATCCTTTCCGTTTTCCACACTGTCCAGCCGATTTTTCAACAGGCGAACCAATTTTGGATTTGCTGAAAAATCAGCCGGCACCGTATTCAGCTTGCGGGCAAGGGCAACGAGTTTTTCACCGGGAACGCCGGTTTCCAGCGGATCATGGGTATAGCGTCCGTGAAAATTTTTCCAGTTCTCATAAAACCGGGTTTGCGGAAAAACGCAGGTGCTGGAACGAACCGCCTCCAGAGCATCATCCAATTCTTGATTTATATTTTTCTCCAGAGCATCCACATCCGCTTTTCGGATAAGACCCCCTTCTATCAGTTTATGGGAATACACCGTGTTTAGAGAGGAACGGCTTCGGATCCGCTCATACATCTGGGGTTGTGTAAAATAAGGTTCGTCGCCTTCGTTGTGGCCATACTTACGATAGCAGATGACGTCGATGACCACATCCTTGTTGAAGGTGTTCCGGTAATCCACGGCGAGGCGAACCACGTGAACAGCGGCTTCCGGATCTTCGCCCTGAACATGAAAAATCGGGACCATCAGCATCTTGGCCACATCCGTTGCATAGCGGGTGGATCGGGCATGTTCCGGAAGTGTTGTATAGCCGATCTGATTGTTAATCACGAGGTGGATGGTGCCGCCGGTTTTGTATCCGGTCAGCTGGGACATGTTCAGGGTTTCGGTAACCACGCCCTGCCCGGAAAAAGCGGCATCGCCATGGATAAGCACAGGCAAAACCACTCTTTTTTTGTCGTCACCCAGGATATCCTGGCGTGCCCTCACGAATCCTTGTACCACCGGATTGACGGATTCCAAGTGGCTGGGATTGTTGACCAGAAAGAAACGGAGCAGTTCACCCCGGCGGGTCTTTATATCTGCAAGATACCCGTTATGGTATTTGACATCCCCGGCGCCAAAGACTTCATCCGGATCGTAACAGCTTTCAAATTCGGTGAAAATTTCCTCAAAAGACTTGTTGAGTATGTTTGCCTGAATATTCAAACGTCCCCGATGGGACATGCCTAAAATGATTTCCCGGGAACCCTGTGATGCAGCCCTGTCGGCGAAAACATCGAGCATGGGAACAACCGCTTCGGCGCCTTCAAGTGAAAATCGAGTCTGGCCCAGATATTTTTTGTGGAGAAACTGTTCGAAAAGGGTGGCCTGATAAAGCTTTTCCATAATCCTGAGTCTGTCATCCGCCTTGAGATCTGATCGATTTCGCACCGGCTCCATCCGGTCCTGAAGCCATTTTCGCTCTTGAGGATCTTGCAAATGCATGAACTCTACGCCGATGGAACGGCAGTATGTCTCTTTGAGCGCGTTGACAATATCCTTTAATGAAGCGCGGTCGTTTTGAATCAGGTCTTTTGCATAAAATTTCGCATCCAGGTCTTCCGGTGTGAGATCAAATGCGGAAAGGTTCAACAATGGATGATCCGTAGGACAAGCCGTTAGGGGATCGAGACAGGCCAGCAGATGTCCGATTTCACGATACCGTCTAATAAGGTCTTCCACGCGGGCTTGTTTTAAACCCTGTTTTTCGTCATAGACGGCATCGGCCTTCCGATCCGTGCCGTAGCCGATTTCAAAGCCTTCAAAAAAGAAGCGCCAGTCACGGGAAACCGAGTCGGGATCGACTTTCCATTGCTCGTATTGCGAGTCAATATAGTCTTTGCTCAAGGTTTCAGAGAGGTCCATGGAGGTGTTCCTTAAACCATTTTACCACCGATTGAGAGGCCTGTGAACGATGCATCTCGGCACTGAACATGTGGTCGGCACCCGGTATTACAACCAACTCCGTATATTCAGGATTCAATGTTTTGGCCAGATATGCATCCTGTACCGGTATGATTTCGTCGGCATCACCGTGGATGACCATCAATGGTGTTTGTAATGATTTTACGGTTTTCGAAAGATCATACTGCTCGGCGTCTGCAAAAAATTGGGTAGAAAGTTGCAATGAACGGCCCCGGCTGTTGAACGACACCCTGCCGGTGTCCTCGAGTTCTTTTAGTTGTTTTTTGCTGAAAAAATGGGTGGCGTTTAAACCCGATAACCGCCCGGCCAGTGCGCACACCGCCTTCATGGTGCGGGTTCGGGCTGCTGTAAGAACGGCAATCACAGCCCCCATGCTGTGTCCTGCAAGGCCGATCCGGCGGGCACCTTTTTCAGCGATAACATCGGCGGCGGCCTGCATCTCTGCGATCTGTTTGGAATAGTTGGATGCCGAAAATTCGCCCTCGCTCTGCCCGTTTCCGGAAAAGTCGAACCTCAAGGCCAAAACGCCTGCTGCTGCCAATTCATTGCAGGCCTGTCGGATAATGCGGGTGTGCCGGGAGCAGGTGAAACAATGGCCGAAAATCACCCCGCATTCGGCAGACCGGTCGGGCAAATGGAGCGTACCGGCAATTTTTTCGCCTTGCTGATTATAAAAATAAATTGGCTGTTCCATGAATAATCATTTAAAAGAACCTTAAACCACAATTGAGCAATAACACTCATTCAGGTATTAATCACCCTGCTCTGCCATATGGTCATCGTAAAGACCTTCTAAAAACAATTTGTGTTTTGCCTCCTCCTGGCAAAGCACCTTGAGAAGCTTTATGTTCTCAGGATTATCAGTCTTTTTCTGAAGTTCATTATACAACTTTAAAGCCTGCTCTTCACGTTTCATGGCA
>Ga0210103_1000209_pt1 | contig 11580 bp, 11 predicted proteins | sample RushSE_CattailNL_6_FD_185564 | JGI IMG/M metagenome (GOLD analysis project Ga0210103, IMG submission 185564) | Wetland microbial communities from San Francisco Bay, California, USA, that impact long-term carbon sequestration - RushSE_CattailNLA_D2... | ecosystem: Environmental > Aquatic > Marine... | reverse complement strand
GTCGCGGTGATCATCTTCCCGGTCTCCTACATCTTTGGCGACGTTCTGACCGAGGTGTACGGTTATGCCCGCGCGCGGCAGGTCATCTGGATCGGCTTTGCCTGCAACCTGTTGGCCGTACTTGCGATCGGGGCCGGAGGCAGCCTGCCGGCCGCACCTTTCTGGAACGCCGGGGCATACGAAACGGCCGACGCCGCCCAACGCGCCTACGAGGCCATCCTGGGCTTTTCTCCCCGACTGCTGCTGGCGTCATTTGCGGCCTACCTGGCCGGCGAGTTTCTCAACTCCTTCGTGCTGGCCAAGCTCAAGCTGGCGACCTCCGGCCGATGGCTCTGGGTGCGCACGATCTCATCCACTCTCGTCGGCCAGCTGGCCGACTCCTTTCTTTTCATCACGGCTGCGTTCGCCGGCATCGTACCGGCACCGGCCCTTGGACGGCTGATTATCACTCAATGGTTATTCAAATCGGCTTTCGAGGCGGTGGCCACCCCGCTCACCTACGCCGTCGTCAAATTCCTCAAACGCAACGAGCAGGTGGACCACTACGACAGGGGTACGGACTTCAATCCATTCCGCTTTCGATAGGCGGGGAATCCAGGCGACTCGACCCGGAATGGGCCGGGCGGGCGAGCTTCTGCCGCACGGCCGAGATGTGCTCCTGGAGGAGAAAGATTTCATCATAGAAGGCGACGGTCACATGAACGTGGCTGACGGCCTCCTCGATGCGTTCGAGCCGTTCCCGATACGCAGCGAATTGCTCCGGTCCCGGGTTCGCCTGCAGCTCTTCTTCGAGCTCCTTGAGCGCACGGTACCAGGGGTAGTATTTTGAACGGTTCCTCCAGGTGTAGACCCACGGCATGATCCCGATCACGGGAATCAACACGACCCCCAGCGGGATGAGGAGCAGTATCATCCGGTCCACGAACGTGGCCGCCCAGAACGGCAGATAGTCATACAGCACCGACCCGCCGGACTTGTAATAGCGCTCGGCTTGGTCGCTGATCGGGAAGTCCTGCGTCTTCAGCGCTGGGAACTCCCCCGCTCGATGGACCCACCCGGCACCGCCATGGATTTCCACGGCGGCATCGAGAAGCAGATAGACCAAGGCCGGATGAAGATTGCTGCGCACAATGAGATTGGTTGTCGGCGCCAACAAGTTTACATCCGTCGGGGGAAAGCGCCGGGAGGGGTTGAGAACCCCTTTCGGCAAGACCACGTGGGACAGGTTCGCAATCAGCCGCGTGTACGCTTCGGCCTGGCTGAAGCTCATCAATTTGATGCCGGGTGCGCTGATCAATTCCCGAACGATCGCGCTGTCGGCCGATCCGAACGCCATGACGGCATCCAGCCGAGCTTCCCGGATCGCCTTGCCGGCCTCGCCCATCGAAAATTCGTGCAATTCGGTGGAAGAGTCGGAAACATCGGCGGCCTTCAGCAGGTCGACCGAAAACTTGCGTACGCCGCTGCCCTCCGGCCCGATGCTGATGCGCTTCCCTCTCAGCTGCGAGAGGTCGTCCAGGATGGCATCGGCCCGATAGAAGACCCACAGCGGCGAATAGAAAACACTGCCTAAGGACATCAACTTTGAGGCGGTCTCCGCTTTGCCGATGCCGCCCTGCACAAACCCTACGTCAACCGGCTTGGATTCGTCCCTCAGACGCGTAAGGTTCTCAACCGACCCGGATGAAGGCAGCAACTGGAGTTGAATCCCATTGCGTGCCAGCACCTGGCGATAGCGTTCCCCCAGCACGGCGTAGGAGCCGCCTTCCATTCCCGTGGTCATTGTCAGCTTGCGCGGCGGCATTGGTCGAACAAAGTGAAAGCTTAACCAGAAAACGCCTAGGACGATCAGCAAAATCACGACCACCATGTGTGAGAAGGACCGCAGGGGCAGCTCTCTGATTTTTTGCCTGCGCATTGCCTGTCAACCCTCTATGTGGTCATAAAACCGGCAATTCCCTGTTCTGATTTTTGACATCTCACGCGAGTGGGAAAGGGCTTGTCGCAATACGAAAATTGGTGTAAAGCAACCTCACGATAAGCGGCGCACCGCGATGAGGGCATCCGGCCGCAGATACGTGAACCGCACCCACCTCTTGCCCCTGTAGCTCAGTGGATAGAGCAACGGATTCCTAATCCGTTGGCCGCAAGTTCGATTCTTGCCAGGGGCACCACCCCACTACTTGACCTTTTTCTGCTTTTGCTGCCCGACGCGGATCTTCTGTTCCGCTGCCTTGGTCTCAGGCTTAACGTGGGTGGCGGAGGCACAGACGCCGACCCTCCATTTGGCTGCCGGGGTCGCCCAGGTGCGGCAAAACTCGCCTTCGATGTTTTCACAGCCGATGCACTGCTTCACGATGGGATTCTTTTGGAGCGGGGCTTGAGCCATGGATTACCTCCTTTTTCAAATCGTCAGAAATTCGACATCGGTTCTAAAATGATGCAAACGGCCGCACCACCGTTTCCATCTGCTCGCGACGGCTGAACTCGTCGGCCTGAGCCTGGGCGGCTTGGCGGCTGGGGTAGTCGCCGATGCGCACGGCGTGCCAGGTCCGGCCCTTGGAATCCGCAAAGTTGAAAATCCGGGCCGGGTAGCCCTTGGCGGTCAGCTGCGCGGCCACCTGCTGAGCGTTTTCAAGGTAAAGATATGCGCCGACCTGAACCGAGTGGGTCATGCGGGTCGGCCCCACCCGGACCGGTGCCGGGGTTTTACTAATGGGCGGCGCGGGTACCGGGATGGCCGGCTGGGGCACTGGAACCGAGACTGCAACGGCAGGCGTCTCGGCCTCTGCAGGCTCGGGAGCAACAGCCGCAGGCGGCGCTGACGCTTCGGTCTCCGCCGGAAGGGCCGGCCTCTCAGCGGCCGGCCGCAGAGCGACGAAGGCCGTTGCCGCTGCCAGGAGCACCCCGCAAGCGGCGGCTGCCGCCCATAAGCGCTTTTGGCGGCCGGCCGTCGCAACCGGCGCTCCGGCACGGCCGTCTTGCTGTTCCTCGCTCAAGGCCGCGTGGGTGATACCGTCGTCGACCTCCTTCTGCCCCGCCTTGAAAGCGGCCGACAGCACCAAGTTTCCGGCGATGTTGATCCGCCGGGGGTTGCCGCCGGAATGTTGGAAGATTCGATGCACCGCGGCCGGTTCGAACCGGACGGGTGAGCCTGCCGACGCGAGGCTCACGCGGTGTTGAATGAAGGACGCGGTTTCGGCCTCTGTGAACGCTCCGATTTCGTAGCAGACCGACACGCGCTGGCCCATCTGCCGCAGCTCGCGTGAGCCGAGCAGGTCCATCAGCTCAGGCTCGCCGATGAGCACCATCTGGATCAGCTTGTCCCGGGTCGTCTCGAGGTTCGAAATCAGCCGGACCTGCTCCAGAACCTCCGGCGCCAGCGCCTGGGCGTCGTCGATGAACACCACCACTTTCCTGCCGGCCACCCGCTGCTGCATGAGGAACTCGTTGAGGGCATCGATCAGCTCCTTGGCGGTCTCGCCCTTGGTCCGCAAGCCGAACTCCCGGATGATGCGTTGCAGCAGTCCCTTGCCCGTCGCCACCGGACCGGAAATAAACGCCGCCTCGGCTTCGGCCGCGAGACGGCCGGCAAAGACCCGGCACAGGGTCGACTTTCCGACGCCCCGTTCACCGGTGATAACCGTGAACCCTTCCCCTTCGGCGACGGCGTAACGCAGATGCGCGGCCGCTTCCTCGTGATGCCGGCCCATGAAAAGATAGGCCGGGTCGAAGACCAGCTTGAACGGGTTGTCTTTCAAACCGAAAAACTTCAGATACATGCCTTGTCCTCTCGGATGATCCCCCGGCTGGCGCTCGGGAAGCGCCTCGGCCGGGGGCCGCCCATGAACTGAAGATGCCCGATCACGCGGAGCAAGTCAATGACTGCCCGGGTAACGCAGCCCTGCTTTCCCGGATAAAGAACCGCTTCCAGAGGGTTGTGCACAAAAAGACTTCATCGGACGCCTAAATTGCGCTAAGGTTCCCAGAATTGGAAATCGCCGAAGGAGGGACACCATCATGTTCATATCGCTGCTGCAGAAGCGCCGGAGCATCCGCCGGTTCCTCGATCAACCGGTCGAAAAGGAAAAAGTGGACCTGCTGGTGGAAGCGGCCCTGCGGGCGCCGTCTTCGCGCGGGTTCAATCCATGGCAGTTCGTGGTGGTCAGCGACCGGCCCATGCTGGAGAAACTCGCGATCGCCAAGGAACACGGCTCATCCTTTCTGAAGGACGCCCCCCTCGGCATCGTGGTGTGTGCCGATTCCAAAAAGTCCGACGTCTGGGTGGAGGACGCCTCCATCGCCACGATCATCATCCAGCTGGCCGCCGAATCGCTGGGGCTCGGCAGCTGCTGGATCCAGATCCGGCAACGGCCCCATTCCAAAGACCGCACCGCGCAGGAATATGTCGCAGGGCTGCTGCGCCTGCCCCCCGGGGTCATGGTGGAGGCCCTGGTGGCCGTCGGCTACCCCGCCGAAACCAAGACCCCGCACCCGAAGGAGAAACTCCTCTGGCTGCAGGCCCATGCCGGGGTGTTCGGCACGCCCTACCCGAAGCCGTAGATCTGTTGCTCCGGGAAGAAAGCAGCGATCGTGTTCCTTTATCAGCAAAACCAGCACTATTTCGCCCAGATTGCCGAAGGGCTCGAGGACCCCGGCACGGAGGAGCTGCGCCGGCTCGGCGCCCGCGAGATCCGGCCCGCCTACCGGGGCCTGCACTTCGAGGCCGAAAAAGCGGCGCTATACCGCATCAACTACCAGTCCCGCCTGGTCACGCGCGTGCTCGCACCGCTGGCGGCCTTCCCCTGCCATGAGCCCGACTACCTCTACCGCAAGGCCAAGCTCATCCCCTGGAAGGAGATCATGGGCGTCGACCAGACGCTGGCGGTCTTCGCCAATCTGTCCAACAGCAAGATCCGCCACTCGCAGTACGCCGGCCTGTGCCTGAAAGACGCCATCGTCGACTACTTCCGGGAAGACTGCGGCCGTCGGCCGGACATCCGCCGCATCGACCCGGACGTGTGGGTCAACCTTTTCATCGAGAACAACCAGGCCGTCATCAGCCTGGACACCTCCGGCGGATCGCTGCATCGGCGGGGCTACCGCCGGGAGGGGGTGGAAGCGCCCATGCAGGAGACGGTGGCGGCGGCCGTCATCTGCTGGACCGAGTGGGACGGCGGCCGGCCGCTGGTCGACCCCATGTGCGGATCCGGCACCCTGCTGGCGGAGGCTCTGATGCACTATTGCCGCGTCCCCGCCGGCAGCCTGCGCAGCCGGTTCGGCTTCGAGCGCCTTCCGGACTTCGACCTTCGCCTGTGGGCCACGGTGAAAGCCGCTGCCGACCGCGCGATACGCCCCCTACCCCCGGGACTGATCAGCGGCAGCGACAAGGACCGGGAAGCGGTCGATACCACGCGCGAAAATCTCCGCAGGCTGCCTCACGGAACAAACGTCAGTCTCCAGCAGGCCGATGTCCGCCGCCTGCGCGATCTTTCCGAGCGCGTCATCGTCTGCAACCCGCCTTACGGGATCCGGCTAAAGGATCCAAGCGGGATGGGTGGGTTCTACCGCGAAATCGGGGATTTTCTAAAACAGCGCTGCCGGGGAACGACCGCCTTTGTCTACTTCGGCAACCGCGAGATGCTCAAGCATATCGGGCTCAAGCCATCGTGGAAGCGGCCGCTCAAGACCGGCGGGCTGGACGGGCGGCTTGCCAAGTTCGAAATGTATTAAATTGAGCGTCCCATGCTCAATTTAACTGAAGAGCTTCAAAATTCGCCTACCCAGGGGCATGCGTTGACGCGGCGAACGCTCAATTTAAATTTCTGGGTTTTAGACGGAACCCGGCCGGGTGGCATTGGCAGGCTTAGCGTTCCGCCGCTTCATTGGGGCATTCTTCAACGCCTTTTTGGAAAATTCATTTTCAGCGGGTCATAACGAAAAACACCAGGCCCACCAGCGCCGCGGCGGCCGCGATGTAAAGAAAAGGGAGCCAGCTGCGCCCGGCCGGAGCCGGAGGCGGCGGGTTGAGGGCCTCGACCGTCTCTTCGCTCGAAAAAACCGGGCCGTCCTTGTCCGACCACGAGTCCAGGTCCAGGGCCACGGTGAGGTCCCGGCTGCACTGCCTGACGACCCGGTCGTCGATCGCGTTCAGGCTGGAGCCGTACCCGTAGAGCAAGGCATGATCGCCGACAATGTTGATCAACCGCGGGACCCCCTTGGACAAAGCGTGAAGTTCCTTGACGGCATCCTCGGTGAACAGCGGCGCCTCCCGCCCGGCCACTTTCAAGCGATGCTCCACGTAGCCCCGGGTTTCTTTTTCCGTGAGCGGGCGCACCTCGTGGCGGGCCGCGATGTTCTTGAGAACGCCTCGGTTTTCATCCTGTTTAAGGAGTTGGTTGAAACCGAGCTGGCCCACGAATAAGACCTTGAGCGGCTTTCGGCCCGCCAGCTCCAGGCCCGACAGTTCCACCGTCTCCTTGATAATCTCCGGGTTGAGGCGCTGCGCCTCGTCGATGACGAGGAGCACTTTCTTGAAGGCGGAGAACTTGCCAAGTAGAACGTGTTTGAAGTTTGTATAAAAATCCTCCCGGCGGTCGAAGCGTCGGTTCATGCCGAACTCGGTTGCGAGAGCGTTGCAAAAGTCTAGACGGGTCAAGAGGGGGTCATTGATCGTCACGAAGACAGCGGCCACGCCGTCCATTTTGGCCAAGTGCTTAACGAGGGTCGTCTTGCCGGTGCCGATGTCGCCGGTGAGCACCACGCAGCCGTCACGATTCAAAATGCCTTCCTTCAAAGTTTCGAGGGCCGCCGCGTGCCTTTCGCTCAGCCAGAGGAAGTCCGGATCCGGACTGATGCTGAAAGGCTCGGCTTGCAATTGAAAATGAGATAAATACATTGAAAGGTGGAGCTCCTCTCTGAAAAATTAATCGCGTTCCTGTGAACGCCCGGGCAATTTTCTAGAAACGGCCTTCAGATGACGTTGCGTCGATCACCGTCAACCGACTCGATTAGCGGGCTTTGACCTTCTTCTTATTTTATACTAAATTGGATAAAAAGCTATCCAAACCACCACCGATCCTGGAAGCACGCCCATGACATTCAAACGCAGTTTCACATCGGACACGCAGAAGGAAGATGAACGCCGTTCCGGCCTGAACCGCCGCTGGATCAAAGCCCCCTATGATGGGGTGGAGCGCCGCAGAGGAAATGATCGGCGCTCTGAACCCCCCCAGGGGCCGCCCCTTGAACCACCGGGTTCCGGCGCCGAGCGAACGGAGTCGCTCGAAAAACTGCTTCTCTCCACCACAGTGCGCTTGGAAGCGCTGGCGCGGCTTCTCGTTGAAAAAGGCATTCTGAGCCACGAGGAGCTGGCCGACATGCTCACCACGATGCAGGCCGAGTACCGGCCCCGAAAATTGAAAGAGGGCTGATCATGGCCGGAAACGCTGAGGCCATGGTGCTGGCGTCCTTTGTCGCCGATGCGCTCGCTTTAGGGGCGCACTGGATCTACGACACGCGTCAGATCGACACCAGATTCGGCCGGGTGACGGGCTTCCTGAAACCGTTGCCCCCCACCTACCATGCCACCAAATCCCGCGGGGACCTCACCCACTACGGCGATCAGACCCTGGTCCTGCTCCGGTCGGTTTCGGAACGCGGCGGTTTCGACGAGCAGCATTTTAGCCGCTGCTGGCGAGAGTTCTTCATGGCCTACAGCGGGTATTTTGACGGCGCAACCAAACAGACACTGAAAAACCTCGAGGCCGGGAAGACAGGGGCGGCGGCGGCTTCGACCTCCGAGGACCTGGCAGGCGCCGCGCGCATCGCGCCGCTGGTGTATTGCTACCGGAACGAACCCGATCGACTGGCCGACCACGCCCGGCGGCAGACCGCCCTCACCCACAATTCACCTGAGGTCCTCGCCAGCGCGGAATTTTTCAGCCGGGTCGCCTGCCGCGTACTGCAAGGCGTACGCCCAGCGGTCGCCATGGAGCAGGTTGCGACCGAAACCGCCCTCGGCGAGCCGGTCAAGGGGTGGATCGGTGCCGGCCTGGCGAGTGCTTCCGAGGACACCCGCAGCACGGTGCGCCGCTTCGGCCAGATGTGCGAAATCACGGCAGCCTTGCCCGCCACGGTTCATCTGATCGCAAAGTACGAGGACCGTCTGGAGGAGGGCCTCATCGAAAATGTCATGGCCGGCGGGGACTCGGCCGGCCGCGGTTTGCTGGCCGGCCTGGTGCTCGGCGCCTGGGGCGGGCGTTCCGCCATCCCCGAACGCTGGTGCTCCGAACTTGCGGCAGCGCAGGAAATCACCCGCCTGCTGGAACAGATCCCGTCAGGCGGCAACGCATGAGAATTCTGATCACCGGCGGGGAAGGCCAGCTCGGCACGGAGCTGATCGCCCAGTCAAAGGCCCACGGCACCGAAGTCCTGGCGCCGACCCTGGCGCAGATGGACCTGACGGACCCGGCCTGGGTCGACGCTTTCTGGGATGGCTTTCAGCCGGAGGTCCTGATCAACGCCGCCGTCTACATCGCGGTCGACCGGGCCGAGACCGAACCGGACCTTGCGTTTGCCGTCAATGCCGCCGCACCGGCTTACCTCGCACAGCGCTGCCGCCGCGCGGGCATCCCCCTCATCCACATCTCCACCGACTATGTTTTCGACGGACAGAAAGGCTCGCCCTATCTTGAGGAGGACCCTATATCGCCGCTCGGGGTCTACGGCCGCAGCAAAGCTGAGGGGGAGTCGGCCGTGCGCGGCGCGCTCGACCGGCACCTCATCATCCGCACGGCCTGGCTCTACAGCGCCCGCGGGGCGAACTTCGTCAAAACCGTGATGCGTTTGGCGGCCGAGCGGGATGAGCTGCGCATCGTGGACGACCAGCTCGGCTCTCCCACCAGCGCCACGGACCTGGCCGGCGCAATCCTCCATATTGCCGGCCGCCTCGGCAGCGGTGCGGAACTGCCCTGGGGCACCTACCACTACTGCGGCAACGGCGTGACCTCGTGGTTCGGACTGGCGCGCCACGTGCTCGACACCCTCGTGGCGCAGGAGCGCATGGCCTCCTTCCGCCTCACACCCATCACCACCGCGCAATATCCGACCCCGGCCCGCCGGCCAGCTTTTTCGGCGCTGGACTGCCGCCGGATCGAAACCGCCTTCGGCATCATCCGCCCCCCGTGGCAGGCAGGTGTCGAGAAGACCGTGCTGCAACTGCTGGCGACTTTCCGCCCTTCTCGATGACGTTTTAACCGTTGTCGCAGCCCTGCTTTCTCAAATTGCAAAAATCTCATAACATACCATATTTACTATATTTATAATCGTTTATTTGCGGCCTGGCGCTTGACTGGCCTCCGGTTTCCGTTTAAAATGAATCTATTCGAGCTTACGGGTACGGCTTGCATCTCTTGCGCGGATAACGACTTTTTTCATCTCTTATGGAATCGATTCCCCAGAAAAACACACCGGTCCTGGTAGTCGATGATGATGAGGGCCTGCTGCTCAGCATCAAGGCCACTCTGATCAGCGCCGGGCTCCCTGAACCGGCCCTCGTCTCCGACAGCCGCCGAGTGACCGAACTGCTGCGCCAGCATCGCTTCCAACTCGTTCTCCTGGACCTGATGATGCCGCTGCTCGGCGGCATGGAGGTGCTGCAGCAGATCAAGGAGGAATCGTCGGAGACCGACTGTGTCATCGTCTCCGCCATGGACGACGTCACCACCGCCGTTCGCGCCATGAACAGCGGGGCGTGTGACTACCTCGTAAAGCCCCTCAACAGTGAAAAGCTGGTGGCGCTGGTTCAGAACCACCTCGAGCGCTACCGGCTCCGAGACGAACTGGCCCGGCTCGGCCGCAAGAAGGTTTTCGAAAACCTGAAAAACCCGGAGGCCTTCGGCCGCATGATCGCCGAAGACGAATCCATGGCCCTCGTCTTCCACCAGGTCGAGGCCGTGGCCGGCACGGACTACAGCGTCGTGATCAACGGCGAATCCGGCACCGGCAAGGAAATGATGGCGCGCGTCATCCATCAGCTGAGCCGCCGCGCCGGTGCGCCGTTTTACGCCGTGAACATGGCCTCCTTCAGCAAAACCCTCTTCGAGGACGAGTTCTTCGGGCACGCCAAAGGGGCCTACACCGACGCCGGTGGCGAGCGGCGCGGGTTCTTCGAGGCGGCCAACGGCGGCACCCTCTTCCTGGACGAGATCACTGAACTGGACCCTTCGCTTCAGGCCAAGCTGCTGCGGGTGATCGAAGAGCGCGAGTTCTACCGTCTGGGCAGCACGGAAGTCCGCAACGTGGACGTACGCATCATCGCCGCCACCAACCGCGATATCGCCGAGGAAATCATCAAGGGCCGTTTCCGGGCCGACCTCTTCTACCGGATCAACACCTACAACATCAAAATCCCGCCGCTGCGCGAACGCAAGAAGGACATCCTGCCCCTCGCCCGCTATTTCCTGAAACTGCACGCCGGCGCCAACAAGAAGAAAATCAAAGACCTCAAACCGGACCTCTGTGAGCGGCTGCTCGACTATGCGTTTCCGGGAAACGTGCGCGAGCTGGAAAACATGATCGCCGCCGCCGTGCTGCTCGAGAAGGGCAGGCGCCTCTCACTCGACTCGGCGCGCACGCTGCTGCCTTATGAGGGCCCCGAGCGGCGCAGACATGTCGAGCTGGTCACCCTGGAAGAACTCGAGCGGCGGCACATCGAACGCGTGCTGGAAGCCACGGGCGGCAACCGCCCCAGGGCCGCCCGGATTCTCGGGATCAACGTGTCGACCATTTATCGAAAACTCGAAAAATTGAACCTTGCGGAAAAGACGTTCGATACGAATCGATAGAGGAGGAAGGACGATGTCGGAAGGCCTGGATGTGATGGTTCTCGACGATGACCCGGGGATCAGCCAAGTGTTGAAGGAGCTGATCGAAAGCTTTTACACCTGGGGCAACGTCGTCGCTTTCTCCAACGCGGAAAAAGCCATGGACTGGTGCCGGAAGCGCGACGTCGGCCTGAGCATCTTCGTCGTGGATGTCTTCTTGAAGGGCATGAGCGGCTTTTTCTTTCTGGATTCGATCGAACCGAAATTCCCGTCGGCCCACGAGGACGCCATCATCATCAGCGGCAAGGCCAGCGAGGATATAGTCGACATGTGCCTTGCCTCAAACGTGACCTACCTCCTCGAAAAGCCCGTCAAACCCTATGCGCTGCAGCTCGCAGTGCGGGCCATCACAGCCAAATACCTGAACTTCGCCAAGAAGCTGCTGCGCGACCCGTCTCTCGCCAAGAGCATTTCAAGACTCTAGCAGGCCGTAGCTGATAGCTGAAGCTATAACAGAACCATTTTTTGACCATTGGTTGTTTGGCGAACGTTGTTTTCAAACCGCGCCTTTATTGGTTACCTTTACAGTTAGAGCACTACTCCTAAAACCGAATCCCTCAATTGCCAACCCATCGACTTGGTCAACTGATATCAACCTTACGAGTCATTCTTCCAAGTTTATATATCGCCGGAATCCACTGCTTCTTAAGGGCAAGCGCCGGTTGCCCAGTCTACCCGGTTCGGCATAATCTTT
>Ga0210103_1000208_pt1 | contig 11587 bp, 11 predicted proteins | sample RushSE_CattailNL_6_FD_185564 | JGI IMG/M metagenome (GOLD analysis project Ga0210103, IMG submission 185564) | Wetland microbial communities from San Francisco Bay, California, USA, that impact long-term carbon sequestration - RushSE_CattailNLA_D2... | ecosystem: Environmental > Aquatic > Marine... | reverse complement strand
GCTGTGACAAGGAGGGTTTGCTGCTTTTCTTGCGGTATATTCTGAAGCGTTGAACAAGAGGTAAAAATCAATATGGCGAAAAGAAAAAATGAAGCAACCAATAGGCGCGCATACATCAGCAGTTATCCATTGATCCTTTGTCTTTGGAAGCAGCCTGAGGGGCGTTTTTACCGGCTTTGCCGGCGGCAAGATGACTTGGTCACATTTCACTGACAGTCAATTTGCGGGTCAGCAACATTTTTTTCCCGCGCTCGACTGACTGCCTCGCCCTGGATTGAGCCACTTTCTTAACAGCGGGTAAGGTTTTCAAATATCGCGAAAAAGTTTATCCGGAATTGAATTTAACTTTACCTTAAAAACTGCTACAAATCCAACAGGCAGGCAAACATAAAGATCGGCGGTGTACCATGATGCCCCACCCCCCATTTTCAGTTCTTTTTGTAATTGATGATGACTGCTCTCGGCTTAAGTCGTTTATGGCTTATCTGCAATCTATGCCCCACATCAAATTCTCGGTTGCTCATCAACTGCCTGCGGAAATAGCCGATTACGATGTGGTGGTTACCCGAAACAACCAAAATGAAGGAGCCGGAGCAGAGCATCTTAGACAATTTGTGGAAAATGGAGGCAGTTGGCTGATCCTGGTGCATTTATCTGAAAAGCCGCTTCCGGTGATTTTTGGGGCCCAACCGGAACCGGTGGGGCCGGCTGCAGAATTGCGCATACTATTTGAAAACAAAAACCATTCCTTGGCGGTGCGGTTACCGGATGCTGTTTATTTACCCGGACGTTACCATGCAGTTCAAAAAATCGATAAGGCCTGTGAAACCATCCTTTATGCGGACTGGCATTACAACCACAAAGCGGTGTTGACCCACCGTTCGGTCGGCAAGGGGCAAGTGGCTTGCACGACACTGCAGGCATATGAAAATCCGATTTTCCAACAAATTCTTTACCGACTGATGCGACAGCTTGCCGGATATATCGAACAGAATCGTGAACTAGGTGTGGGATTGCTTGGGTATTCGCCGGCCGTGGGGCAGAGCCACGGGCTCGGAGTTCAGCACACGAACGGTTTATCCCTTCGTGCGGTGTGTGACCTGAACCCGCAACGACTGAGCCAGGCAAAACAGGACTTTCCCCAAGTGAAGGCGTATGAAACCTCCGAGGCCTTCAGTGGCGACAAGGACGTCAATGTGGTCATTGTTACAACCCCTCCCAACACCCACGCCAAAATGTGCATTCAAATGATGGAAACCGGCAAGCACGTTGTGTGTGAAAAACCGCTCGTGCTCACACGCGAGGAAGCAGGCACGCTGGTAAAAATGGCGGACAGGCAACACGTTCATTTAAGCTGTCATCAAAATCGGCGTTGGGATACGGACTTCCTCGCGATTAAACAGGCTGTCGCCGAGGGGTTGATCGGCGATCTTTTTTATTTAGAAACCTTTGTCGGAGGGTTCGGGCACCCATGCGGCTATTGGCATTCCCATGCGGCCGTTTGCGGCGGCACCAGCTATGATTGGGGCGCCCATTATCTTGATTGGGTGGTGAGTTTGATTCCGGATCCGGTGACAAGCGTTGTCGGCACCCGCCACAAACGGGTATGGCATGACGTTACCAATGCCGATCAGGAACGCATACACGTCCGGTTTTCCGGGGGGCAGGAGGCGGAATTTATGCACTCCGATGTTGCAGCTTTCCGCAAACCGAAGTGGTATCTCCTCGGAACCGAAGGCGCGATTGTGGGGCATTGGCAGGATGTGAGTGCTTTTGAAATCGATCCGATTCTGTACTTCCATCGGCACGATATACCGGCAACTGAAATGCCCCCGGATTTGACTTTATACCGCCGCCATCATACCGGCCAGATTTTGTCGCAGAAAATGGCCATGCCGATCAGAGCGCATTATCCCTTTCATCTGAATTTGGCGAATCATTTGTTGACCGGCGAGCCCATCGCAGCGCCCTTGGAGGATTCCGTGAAAGTCGTTGCGATACTTGAAGCTGCCGCACGATCCATGTCAAAGGGCGGAACAGTGGAGGCGCTCCATGACGGATAAAATTCGATGGGGTGTGCTGGGCAACGCCACCGTCGCACGCAGATGTGTGATTCCGGCCATTCAAAAATCACACAACGGCCTCGTGCATGCGTTGGCCACCCGGCGCCCTGCCGATGCCGCCCTGGTCGCGGCCGAAAATCATATTGCGCGGATTTACGATCGTTATGAGACGCTACTGGAAGATCCCGCCATCGATGCCGTCTATATTCCGCTACCCAACCACCTCCATCTGCCCTGGACGCTGAAAGCGCTGTCTGCCGGAAAACATGTATTGTGTGAAAAACCGGTTGCATGCACCGTGCAAGAAGCCCGCGAAATGGCCGATGCGGCCGATCGGGGCAATCTGTTTCTGATGGAGGCGTTCATGTATCGGTTCCACCCCCGTAGCCGGGAGATCAAACAGTTGGTCCGTGAAGGCCGGATCGGAGACCCGTGTTTGGTGCGTTCGGCATTTTGTTTCCATATGGCCGAAGAGACGTTGGAAGCCGGAGACAACGTGCGTTTAAAGGCCGATTCGGGCGGCGGGGCGCTGCTGGACGTCGGCTGCTACAGTGTAAGTGTCGCCCGGTGGATGATGGGCGCGGAGCCTTCGCAGGTGCAGGCCCAAGCAATCTACCACGATACAGGGGTGGATGTGCATGTTGTCGGAACTCTGCAATTCCCCGGCGGCGGTCTGGCAACGTTGGAGGCCAGCTTCATTTCGGCCTTGCAGCAAACCTTTACTGTTGTCGGTACCGGGGGGGCGATTGATTTGCCGCATGATGCGTTTATCCCTTGGCAGAAGGATGCCGAGTACATTCTGCGCGGCCAGGAGCAGGAAACCGGATGCAAACATGTGGTCCCGGGAGCTGATGAATATCAGCTGATGGTGGAGCATTTTAGCGATGCGGTCCTGGGAAAATCCAAATTGAATTTTTTGTTCGAGGACAGCATTGCCAACATGAAGGTTCTGGACGCGTTGGCGCGAGCGGCCCTGTCGGGCACTACCGTGAAGCTCTAAATCGGGTCCCAAAGTCCATATTGTTGTCGGCGGTGACGGCATTCACACCCCTGAGGGGCAAAGATTGCTCGGCTTGGCCCGCACTTTCGGAGTCGAAGATTCGATTGCGTTTATGGGGAGAATCGAACAGAAAAATTTGCCGGCATATTACAATGCCGCCGACGTAATGGTGATGCCTTCGCATTACGAGAGTTTTGGGCTCGTGAGTTTAGAGGCGTTAGCGTGCGGCATACCGGTGGTTGCAACCCCGGTGGGAGTGATGGATACCATCATCAAAGAAGGACAGAACGGCCAACTGGTGGGGAATGCCGATGCACAATTGCTGGCAAAGGCCATAGACGACGTCACTTCACTGTTGCCGGCGTTATCATCCGATACGATTCGGCAGACAGTGCAGGTTTTTGGTTGGCCGAATATCGCCTCTGCCATCATCAAGGAATACGAAAAGGCTCTGGCCTTAGGAAGTCTGAAGTGAAATAACTATTGCTGTGGGAACAGCCAAGCGTCTGCTCAGCTTGAAGAAGAGCCGTGGGGCACGCGGCGAATTTTTTCTGACCCGTAGCCTTGCTCCTCAAGGAAGGTCACCAACCGCTTATAATCTTCCTCCGATATCGAGGGCCTCCGCGCCATAATCCATGCGTAGTCACGCTTGGTGCGACCGATTATGGTCTGCTCATAATCATCGGACAGGTAAATGATTCGGTATTCCGCCTTAAATGGCCATATGAACTGCATCCCCCAGACAGCGTTGGATTGTTTGTCCTCAACAAACCCCCGCGGCGTGTAGGTTTTCAGCGGCCCTTGCAACCCGCCCTTGTTGAATCGAAAGGTGGTTTCAATGGTGCCGTCTTGGGCCAGCTTGTAGGATTCAACCGCATTATAGGCATCGGTCTCGATGAAGGTGGGGATGCTGGCAATCACGTACCAGTCGCCCATGAAACGCTTCAAATCGACGGATTCAACCGTTTGAATCGGCTTCATGGTCTGGCAGCCCCATACCATTAGAATTAAAGACAGAACGCCGGTTGATTTAAGCGCACGCATTCTCAACTCGATTTGCAAACTCTCGGATAGCCTGTTCGGAGACGAACTTGAGTAAATCGGAAGGGCCCAGAGAGATCCCCTGGGCCCCTTGTTGGGTGCAACCCGTATAGTTCAGCCTGCAATCGACACGGGCGAATGTTTTCCAATGTACTCCATGGTCTCTTCGTACTTTCCGCGCATGTCGACGGAGCCCTTGTCGATATCCTTCTTCTGGGGAGTCCACTCGGTGGGGCACTCGTTTTTCAGCTGTTCGATCCGGGATGACATGTCGGTGACGAGCATGTTCAGGTCTTGAATGTTTGGCAGGACTTTTTCTCTTTCTTTGGTTCCAAGGCTTTCGATCTTTCGGGTAAGGTCGTACATCTTCGCCTTCCAGGCAATCAATTCCATCTCCATACCTTTGCAATAGTCAATTACGTTCATGTTTGAGCCTCCTTTTCAGTGTTGGTTTCGGTCATGCTGGTTTTTGCGCGGAGTATTTTTTAGATGAAAGATGCGTCACGCCCGGCGGTCTGTCAAGGAGCATCAATCACCGGCACCAAAAAAACGACTCGCCGAGAGGCAGAGAACCGAACTGTTGGTGATTGACAATTTGAAAGATGTTGAGTTAATAATTATACTTCAATTATGATCGCTTATTTTGAGAGGCGGCATAGATTTGGGTAGTTCAATCCGATCAAGGTTTCTCATGTCCATCCTCCGCTGGGTGGACGCCGAAGCGGGGCCGGCCGCCATCCCCCCCGACACCAGCAAGCGAGTGGAGTGGCTGCGGATCGCGCCCTTCGTTATTCTGCACAGCATGTGTTTGGGGGTGATATGGGTGGGGTGGAGCAGGATCGCGGTGGCTACGGCGGCGGCGCTCTACGTCATCCGCATGTTCGCCATCACCGCTTTCTATCACCGCTACTTTTCCCACAAGACCTACCGCACGAACCGTTTCTGGCAGTTCATCTTCGCCGTGGTGGGCAACGCAGCCGTGCAGCGTGGGCCCTTGTGGTGGGCGTCCCACCACCGGCACCATCACCGCTTTGCGGATACTGAAGAGGACCCCCATTCGCCCAACCGCCACGGCTTCTGGTGGAGCCACATCGGCTGGCTGACCTCCGAGCGGCATTTCCCGACGCGTGCCCAATACGTTAAAGACTGGGCCCGCTTCCCTGAACTGGTCTGGCTCAATCGGTTCGACACCCTGGTGCCCGTCCTGCTGGCGGCGGGACTCTATGCGTTCGGCGCGCTGCTGAAGGCCGAGGCCCCGCAGCTCGGAACGAGCGGCCCGCAGATGCTGATTTGGGGCTTTTTCATCTCCTCCACGGTTCTTTTTCACGCGACGGTGACCATCAACTCGCTGGACCACATGATCGGAAGCCGGCGCTACGACACGCCGGATACCAGCCGCAACAACTGGGCCCTGGCGCTCATCACGCTGGGCGAGGGCTGGCACAACAACCATCACCACTACGCCGTCTCCGCTCGCCAGGGGTTCTTCTGGTGGGAGATCGATGTCACCTTTTATCTCCTCAAACTGATGTCCTGGCTGGGAATCGTGAGGGATCTGCGACCGGTGCCGGAGCATGTGCGCAACCCCGGCCCGGCCTCCGGCGGAGAGCCCCGGACCGACATCTGACACTTCATTATTGGAAGGGATAAGCCATCCATGCGGATTGCCATCGTCGGCAGCGGCATCTCGGGTTTGGCGACCGCCTACCTGTTGAGCGACGGCCACGACATCACTGTGTTCGAAGCCGATGGTTATATCGGCGGGCACACGAATACGGAAGACGTCGCGTGGCAGGGCAGGACCTATGCTGTGAACACCGGTTTCATCGTGTTCAACGCGGCGACCTACCCGAACTTTATCAACCTCATGAAACGGTTGGGGGTGGAATGGCAGCCCTCCGTCATGAGCTTCAGCGTTCAGTGCGAAAAGACCGGTCTGGAGTTCAGCCCCAGCAGCCTGAATTCGCTTTTCATCCAACGCATCAACCTGCTGCGGCCGTCTTTCTACCGGATGCTGCTGGATGTATACCGCTTCAAGCGGGACTCCGAGGAACTGCTGCGGGCGGATGATTACCGTCTGACGCTTGAAGCGTTTTTGAAGCGCAAGGGCTACTCGCGGTTTTTCATCCAGCATTTCATCATCCCCATGGGCGAAGCCATCTGGTCCGCCGACCCTATGGCGTTCGACCGTTTCCCGGCGCGCTATTTCGCCCAATTTTTCAAAAACCACGGTTTTTTCAACATACGCAACCAGCCCCAGTGGCTGACGATCAAGGGCGGCTCCAGACAATACATCCGGCCGATCACGGAACGGTTCCGCGACCGCATACGGCTGAACTCCCCCGTGCTTTCGGTGCGCAGACGGCCCGACGGTGTGGAGGTCGACACCGCCGCCGGCCGGCCCGAGAAATTCGACAAGGTGGTACTCGCCGCCCACAGCGATCAGGCCTTGAGCCTGTTGGCCGATGCTTCGGACGCCGAACGGACCATCCTGGGGGCGATCCCCTACCAGGAAAACCATACGATCCTGCACACGGACAGCTCGATTCTTCCCCAAAAAAAGGCGGCGTGGGCCAGCTGGAATTACCACATACCGAAGCAAGCACTCGGCCGGGTGGCCGTGACCTACAACATGAACATGCTGCAGAGCTTCGACGCACCGGCAACCTTCTGTGTGTCGCTCAACTTGCAGGCGGCGATCGACCGGCAGCAGGTGATCAAGCAAATGGTCTATCACCATCCCGTCTACAACCCGGAAAGCCTGGCGGCCCGCGGGCGCCTGAAGGAGATCAACGGCGTCAACCACACCTACTTCGCCGGAGCCTATTGGGGGTACGGGTTCCACGAGGACGGCGTGAACAGCGCCCTCGAAGTCTGCCGGCATTTCGGCAAGACCCTTTAACGACAGGTGTTTGGTTTTCTGTGTTCAGTGGTTGGTATTCAACTGCCGGATAGTTGCGCCGGGCGGCTTGCCGACTATTTCTTCCAGACTTGAAACTTAACACGAAACACCAACCTCCCGCTGCTCATGAAAAGCTGCATTTACGAAGGCTTCATCCGACACCGCCGGTTTTCCCCGGTGCGCAATGAATTCCGGTACCGCCTCTTTATGATGTACCTGGATCTCTCAGAGCTGCCGCAGGTCTTTTCCCTCCACCCGCGATGGTCGTGCGACCGGCCCAATGCCGCCTGGTTCCGCCGGAAAGACCACTTTGGCGACCCGAGGGTCCCCCTCGAGCAAGCGGTGCGCGATCGGGTGCTGGCCGAGACCGGCCGCCGGCCGGCCGGCCCCATCCGGGTGCTCTGCCACATGCGCTATTTCGGCTACTGCCTCAACCCGGCAAGCTTCTATTATTGCTGGGATGCATCCGACACACGGGTGGAGACCATCGTCGTGGAGATCCACAACACGCCGTGGGGGGAGGTGCACACCTATGTGTTGGACCAGTCGGAAGACCGGCACCCTCTGCCGGACTGGCATCGCCACCGGTTCGCCAAGGCCTTTCACGTGTCGCCCTTCATCGGCATGGACATCCAGTACGACTGGCGGTTCAGGGAACCGGGTGAGGCGCTGAACGTTCACATGATCGATTACCAGAACGGAAAGAGGCTCTTCGACGCCAGTTTGGACGTCCACCGCTGCGGCATCACCCGCAGCAGCCTCACGCGGGTGCTGGTTCAATACCCGTTGATGACGGTCAAGGTGGTCGCCATGATTTACTGGCAGGCCGCCCGTCTGAAGCTGAAGGGGGCCCCCTTTTTCACCCATCCCCCAAGACGCCCCCCGATCACGGAAAGGCAGCTGCCATGACGGAGCACATCATCCCTTCGGAAGCGCCCCGGCTGGAGGCTTTGAAAGCCCGGTCGCTGGACCGCTTTGCGCGCGGGATCCTGTTCAAGGTCCTCGCCGGGCTCGAACGCGGCCGGCTGAACCTCGTGGACGGAAACGAACGCTACGCTTTCGGCCGCACCTCGGAGCGGCATCCGCTGGAAGCCACCATCACCGTTCACCACCAGCGGTTTTACGGCGACTGCCTGTTCGGGGGCACCATCGGATCCGGCGAAGCTTACATGTCGGGGTTCTGGTCGACGAATGATCTGACTACAGTGATCCGCATCTTCGCCCTGCACCCCGAGGTGTTCAGCGGCATGGACAAGGGTGTGGCCCGGGTCATGGCCCAGGTCTTGAAAGTCGTGCATGCAATGAACAAGAACACCCGGGAGGGCAGCCGGCGCAACATCGTCGCCCACTATGATCTGGGAAACGATTTTTACGAGCTCTTCCTGGACGACACCATGACCTACTCCTGCGGCATCTTCGAGCGGCCGGAGGCCAGCTTGCGGGAGGCCTCCATCGCCAAATACGATCGCATCTGCCGCAAGCTCGACCTGTCGGCCGCCGACCACGTGCTTGAGATCGGAACGGGCTGGGGCGGGTTTGCCATTCACGCCGCAGCGCATTACGGCTGCCGGGTGACCACCACGACCATCTCCGACCGGCAGCACGAAATGGCGCAGCACCGTTTTGCCGCCGCCGGGCTTAGCGACCGCATCACCCTGCTCAAGCAGGATTACCGCGACCTCACCGGAACCTTCGACAAGCTGGTCTCGATCGAGATGATCGAGGCGGTGGGGCATCACTTCCTGGATGAGTTTTTCCGGGTCTGCAGCGAACGCCTGAAGCCCGAGGGCATGCTGCTGCTGCAGGCCATCACGATCCGCGACCAGGTCTTCGACTGGCACAAGCACAACGTGGATTTCATCAAACGCTACATTTTCCCCGGCAGCTGCATCCCCTCCGTCACCGCGATTTCAAAGGCGGTGGCCGACAAAACCGATTTGAGAATCTTCCACCTGGAGGACATCACGGCGCACTATGCCAGGACCTTGGGACGGTGGCGGGAAAACTTCTTTCACAACATCGATCGGGTCAGGCATCTCGGCTTCCCGGACGCCTTCATCCGCATGTGGGAATTTTATCTGTGCTACTGCGAGGGAGGCTTTGCGGAACGCTACCTTGGGGACGTGCAGATTCTGATGACAAAGCCCATGTGCCGGAAAGAGCCCATCCTGCCGCCGCTGCCGGCCGGGATCTCGTGATACCGCCGCCGGGTATCGCGGCATGGGCTGCAACGAAGCGCCAACCCCTCACCGGCGGTGCAAAAGGTAGTGGGACACCAGCCATTCCTGCCCCCGCCTGAAGCCCCACAACTCCGCACAGGCCATGAAGAAAATACGCCAGCGCTGGAACCAGCGGGCGGCTGAGTTTTCGCCGTACACGCGCGCCATCACCGGCATGATCTCATCCTTGCGGGTGTCCATGTTGGCCAGCCAGGCTTCCGCGGTTTTCTGGTAGTGCCGGCCATCCACGCGCCAGTGCTTTTCGACCAACAGGTGGTCTTGGCAGTACAAGAGCAGGTCGTCGGCGGGCATCATGCCGCCTGAAAAGAAATAGCGGCCCATCCAATTGTCCGCCCCCTCCGTGTCAAAAGGATAGGCGTAGCGGCGGTGGGTGAAGATGTGGATGAAAAGTCTGCCGTCGGGCTTGAGCCAGCCATGGATGCGCTCGAGCAGCAGGGGCCAGTTGCGCATGTGTTCGAACATCTCCACCGAGACCACCCGGTCAAAATGATGCTCGGTAGCGAAGTGGTTCATGTCGGCCGTCACGACCTCTACATTGGGCAGGCCGCGGGCCGCCGCGGTCTCGCGGATGAACCGGCCCTGGGGGGCCGAATTGGACACGGCCGTGATGCGGCTCTGCGGAAACCGCGCCGCCATCCAAAGCGTCAGCGACCCCCAACCGCAGCCCAACTCGAGAATCTGCATGCCGTCCGACAGCTCGGCCCGACGCCCGTAAAGCTGCAACATGGCGTCCTCCGCCGCATCCAGAGTGCCGACGCCGGCCGGCCACAGGCACCCGCTGTACTTGAGGTTTTTCCCCAGCACTTTTTGAAAAAATTCCGGCGGCACCTCGTAATGTTGGATGTTCGCCATCTCGGGCACCAGCGCAACAGGGCTCCGGCGCATGCGGGCGAGGAAATCCTGCTTGGCCTGCAGCTCCGTTTCGATGTCCGGCCGGGCCTCCGTTCTCAGTCGCACTCGGTCCAGCAGGCGGATCCCAAAACGGATCAGCGTGTCCGGAAGAATCCCGCGCTCGGCCAGTTCCATAAGCGTGCTCATCGGTCTTCCTTCTCCGTGATTTCCACCCTTCCCTTTCGAGCGATTTGCATTTCAATTGCGGGTATTATATTGCTCTATCCTATCCCAGCGCAAGACCATTGAGGGGGGATGAACTCCACAACATTGAAAGACGCCGGGAAACGTGCGGCCGACGATCGTTGGCGGCCCGCAGTGAAACGAGGAGTATCCGCCGACAAGCGCCCGTGACAAAATGGAATCGAGAGAAGACATCCGGCACGTGCTGAGCGAGCTTCTGCGCAACCAGCGGCTTGCCGTGCTTTCGACACACAACAGCGGCCAGCCCTATGCCAGCCTGGTGGCGTTCGCCTGCTCCGATGATCTGCGCTTTCTGTACTTCGTTACTCCCCGGACCACCCGCAAGTTCGGCAACCTGCAGAACGATTGCCGGATGGCGCTACTCATCACCAGCAGCGCCAACCAGGAAACCGATTTTCACGAGGCCATGGCGGTGACGGTCGTCGGCAGCGCCGGAGAAATTTCCGGCCCGGGAAAAGAGACGGCCTTGAACCGCTACCTGGAGCGGCACCCGTATCTCGAGGAGTTCGCCCGCTCGCCGACCTGCGCCTTTGTGAAGGTGAATGCTCGCACGTATATCCTGGTAAAGAATTTTCAGCAAGTCATGGAGTTTCACCTCGAGCCATGAAGCTGATCCTCTCCGCCCATGAGATCGGCGCCTCCGATCAGCCCCGGGTAGGCGGCAAGGCGCTTGCACTTGCGGTCTTGTCCCAGGCCGGCTTCCACATCCCCGATTTTCTCTGCGTGACCACCGACGCATATAGCGCGTTCCTGGACGGCACGGGCTTGCGGGAACGCATCCTGCTCGAACTGCACCGTAAGGACTTCAAGGAAATGCGCTGGGAGGAGATCTGGGATTGCGCGACACGCATCCGCAACCTGTTTCTCCGAAAACCCCTGCCCCCGGGCGTGGCAGACGCCCTTCACGCTGCCGTCGCAGAGCGGTTCGAAGGGCAAACGGTCGTCGTCCGCTCCTCGGCGCCGGACGAGGACACGGCGCGAGCATCCTTTGCCGGGCTGCATGAGTCCTATGTCAACATCCGCGGAACGGAGGCCGTCGTGGAGCACATCCGCAGGGTCTGGGCCTCGCTGTGGTCGGATGCGGCCCTGCTCTACCGGCAGGAACTGGGTCTGGATGCCGGACGAAGCGCCATGGCCGTGGTGGTGCAGGAGCTGGTCGCCGGGCGGAGCTCAGGGGTCTGTTTCTCGCAGAGCCCCACGGAGCCTTCCCAGGCGCTTGTCGAATCCGTCTACGGGCTCAACCAGG
>Ga0210103_1000206_pt1 | contig 11618 bp, 9 predicted proteins | sample RushSE_CattailNL_6_FD_185564 | JGI IMG/M metagenome (GOLD analysis project Ga0210103, IMG submission 185564) | Wetland microbial communities from San Francisco Bay, California, USA, that impact long-term carbon sequestration - RushSE_CattailNLA_D2... | ecosystem: Environmental > Aquatic > Marine... | reverse complement strand
AATTAGGGTAGAGATCATAGGCTTTCCTTGACAACCCGCATGAGGTAAAATAACGTCAAAACTTGCAGGTAATCCAACACTTCAAAATCGGAGAGTGAGCGGAATGAAATCACCTTCTACCAACACTAAGCTGAATCAGTGGGTTCAGGAATGCGCGGCCCTGTGCCAGCCCGACAGCGTCTACTGGTGCGACGGCTCCGCCGCGGAGTACGACCGGCTCATGGCCCAGATGGTCGCCAGCGGCATGGCCATCCCGCTCAAAAAGCGGCCCAACAGCTTTCTCTTTCGCTCCGATCCGAGCGACGTGGCCCGGGTGGAGGACCGCACTTATATCAGCACGCCCAGCAAGGTCGAGGCCGGCCCCACCAACAACTGGATCGACCCCCCGGAGCTCAAGAAGACGATGACCGGCTTTTACAAGGGCTGCATGCAGGGCCGCACCATGTACGTCATCCCGTTCTCCATGGGCCCGGTCGGCTCGCCGCTTGCCAAGATCGGTATCGAGATCACCGACAGCCCTTACGTGGTCTGTAACATGCACATCATGACCCGCGTGGGGACTAGGGTGATCGACGTTTTGGGGAAAGACGGCGAGTTCATCCCTTGCCTGCATTCCATCGGCGCGCCGCTTGCCAAGGGGGAGAAGGACGCCCTGTGGCCCTGTGCGCCCATCGAACAGAAATACATCAGCCACTTCCCGGAAGAAAACCTGATCTGGTCCTACGGCTCGGGCTACGGCGGCAACGCGCTGCTCGGGAAAAAGTGCCTCGCACTGCGGATCGCGTCAGCCTTGGCCCGGCGCGAAGGCTGGATGGCCGAGCACATGCTGATCCTGCGGCTGACCAATCCCGAGGGGCGGCGCTTCCACATCGCGGCCGCGTTCCCCTCGGCCTGCGGCAAGACCAACCTCGCCATGCTTCACCCCACCATCCCCGGCTGGAAGGCCGAGTGTATCGGGGACGACATCGCCTGGATGAAGATCGGTCCCGACGGCCGGCTTTACGCCATCAACCCCGAGAGCGGGTTCTTCGGGGTAGCCCCCGGCACGTCCTACGATTCCAACCCGGCGGCCATGGACTCAATCAAGGCAAACGCCATTTTTACAAACTGCGCCCTGACCGATGACGGCGACATCTGGTGGGAGGGCTTCGACGGCAAGCCGCCGGCGCATGCCATCGACTGGAAAGGAAGGGATTGGACCCCCGCCAGCAAGGTCGACGCCGCCCACCCCAACGCTCGGTTCACGGCGCCGGCAAAGCAGTGCCCGGTCATCAGCCCGGACTGGGAGAAGCTGGAAGGGGTGCCGATCGACATCTTCATCTTCGGCGGCCGCCGGGCCAGCGTGGTGCCCCTGGTGCACGAGGCCTACAACTGGGACCACGGGGTCTTCATGGGATCCACCGCCGCCTCCGAGACCACGGCCGCCAACATCGGCGCGGTGGGCAACTTGCGCCGCGACCCCTTCGCCATGACGCCCTTCTGCGGCTACAACATGGGTGATTATTTCCAGCACTGGTTCGCCATGGGCGATAAGCTGGGCGCCAAGGCCCCGCGCATTTTTTACGTGAACTGGTTCCGCAAGAGCCCCGAGGGCAAGTGGCTGTGGCCGGGCTACAGCGAGAACAGCCGCGTGCTGAAATGGATGTGCGACCGGGTCAGCGGCAAGGTCGGCGCGCACGAAACCCCCATCGGCCTGCTGCCGAAGGAGGGTGAGCTCGACCTGACCGGTCTTTCGATCCCGGCCCAGGATTTCGCGGAGCTGATGCGAGTCGACGTGCCGGCATTCAAGGCCGAGGTCCCGGACATGGAAAAGCACTTCAATCGGTTCGGCGATCGCCTGCCCGCACGCCTCAGCGCCCAACTCAAACTGCTGGTGCAGCGCCTGGGGTAGACCCTGCTAATGCACCCCCACTGATAGGGCGCGCGGCGGCACGAGGGATCTGCGACGGCAAGGAGCGTCTGCGCTATGGATTTTGACTACCGGGGACGATTGCGGTATTGCAGTCGCCCCCGTTTCGTTTGCGAATTCAGCCGCCTGCTCCAGGCGGCTGAATGCAGGACTCCCCCTCGCAGGGGATGACCTCCACGGTCACGTGCTCGATTTCGGACAAGCCGGCCAGGAGTTGCTTGTAGTGCGCGGGTGGCCTCGGTAAGTGGGTCACGATCGAGACGATCACCGAGAGGCTGTGCGTGCCGAGCCGCCAGACGTGGATGTCGGCGACCCGGTTGTCGGCGTCGGCCTCGATCCGGGCCGAGATGTCGGCGACCACACGCGGGTCCACATCCCGGTCCAGCAGAATTTTCCCGGTGTCGAGCATCAGCCCGTAGGCCCACCGGGTGATGATCACCGCGCCGACGATCCCCATGAGGGGGTCCATCCACACCCAGCCCAAGGCCTTGCCGGTCAGAAGCGCCGCGATGGCGAGCACCGAGGTGAGCGCATCGGCGAGCACGTGCAGGTAGGCCGCCTTGAGGTTGTGGTCGCGGTGATGGGCGGGCCCGGCCGCATGGTCATGGGCGTGCCTGTCCTGGAGCATGTAAGCGCTGAGCACGTTGACGAGGAGCCCGACCACGGCCACGGCGATGGCTTCGTTGAAGCGGATGGTCTGGGGAGTGATCAGCCGCGCCACGGATTCAGCGGCCATGATCAGCGCGATCACGGCCAGCACCACGGCGCTTGCGAATCCGCCGAGTTCCCCCACCTTGCCGGTGCCGAAGCTGAAACGCGGGTTGTCGGCATGCCGTCGCGCGAAATAATAGGCCAGGGCCGTGATGCCCAAGGCCACGGCGTGCGTGCCCATGTGCCACCCGTCCGCCAGGAGCGCCATGGAGCCGAAGGCGATTCCGGCGGTGATTTCGATCACCATCATGCCCAGAGTGAGCGCCATCACCCGGCGGGTGGAGCGCTCGCCGTGGCCGTTCTCCAGGTGGAAGCGGTGGCTGTGCTGCCAGCGATGTAGCGTATGACGATGCATATCAGAATCTCTTGAAGTCCAGAACTCGACGCTGAAAGCGGGTAATAAAAACAAGGTGTTTCTTCTTCATAACAAGTTTTTCATGCCTTGAACCCTTTCAGCCCCTGTGGAGTATAGGCAGACGATCCGCGCTTGTAAACATTAAGGAAGGAGAACCTGAAAATGGATGGGATTGAAATAGCGGCCAAGTTGATGGAACTCTCTGCGGTGACCGCCCCGAAGAGCAAGGGGGTGAGTTTCGTGCAGACACGCATCCTGACAGCGGAGAGTCTTCAGAAACTTGCGGATGAAATGGTCCGCTTCGGCGAGCGAACCGGCAAAAAGGACTTCGACCGCGATGCCAAAGGGGTTATCCGCTCCGGGGCCGTGTTGCTCATCGGACTGAAAGATTCAAAAGCGGTCGGCCTCGACTGCGGGGCGTGCGGGTACCCGGACTGCAAGAGCTTCGAGCAGCAGGTCAAGAAAGAAAAGGAGTTTTCCGGACCGGTCTGCGCCTTCAGACTTCTTGACATGGGCATTGCTCTGGGTTCGGCCGTCAAGACCGCGAGCATGCTCAATGTGGACAACCGCATCATGTACCGGATCGGGACGGTGGCGCGGGAAATGAAGATGGTGGACTGGGATTTCGTGATGGGGGTTCCCCTTGCGGCCACCGGGAAGAACATCTTCTTCGACCGTTAGAAAGGCTGCTGAAAAAAGTAGCTTCAGGCCGTGGTTCTGCGGTGCGCGGCTTTTGTAAATGCTCACCTATCCGTGAATATGCTGCGCTTTCCAAGACGCTGCGCGCCTGGGCTGACGGCCGGATGCTTGCTTTTCAACACCCTGCTCGGGATGGTGTTCTTGATCAGCGTGCCGAAATGACCGATGAGCGCCGTGTTGTTGTACCAGCAGCGGCAGGTCCGGTCGCAGGAAAGCCTTTTCCGTTCCTGTTCCAGGGCGGTTGAATTCCAGATTCTGGAAAGCGGCTCTTCGCGGACGGAGCCGACGCTCACGTGCTGCTCCAGACAAGGGTAGACATTGCCCCAGGGGTCGATCCGGGCCATCAGCACCCCTGCATAACAGGGGGCATGCGGCACTCCCTCCCCGGTTTCGATGCTGTCGATCCATTGTTTCATGTAGGGGTCTTTGGCCAACTTCGTGCCCTGCAACTGCTCGGATATCACGGCGGCATCCACGCTCAGAGAGGCTTTCTGCATCCCCGTGTAATATGCATCGCTGCACTGATGAACCGGCTGGAAAAGGACATCGTCGGCCACCCCGCACCAATCCGAGTAAAATTTCCGGACCTCATGTGAATTGTCATCCGAGACGGTCATGCGGACGCGCAGGACAGGCGTGCCGTTTGCTCGCTGTGCCAGGAAGGACTTGATGCCGCGTTCGATCTCGCGATGGGAGCCGGCCCGGCCGCGGATGCCGTCGTGGCACGCGGCGGTGGCGCCGTCCAGGCTCACGGTTACACAGGTGGCGCCGCTGTCGGCGAGTTCACGACGGTATTTCTCGACCAGCATCCCGTTGGTGCAGAGGTTGACGGACATGCCGCGCGCAGCAAAACCCGCGATGATGCGGAACACATCCTCGCGCAGCAACGGCTCCCCGCCGGCAATGCTGATCTGGTGGACGCCCAGTTCCTGGAATTCATGGGCAAGGTTGCGATAAATTTCAAGGGGCAGCTCGTCCCGCCGCAGATCCTGCCAGCGTTGGCACATCCGGCAGCGCAGGTTGCACTGGTAGGTGATGTCCAATTCGGCCATGTAGGGGCCGGCCGGCAAAGGAAGGCGGTTCTGGTCCGCCATCAGATTTTTTCTAGAGTTCCACAGGGACTTGGCAAATCCCTTGGAAAGCAGCATGTGGCGATAGCACCAAAAATTATGAAATCGCATGTCAGGATACCGGTACCAAAACGAGACCGCTTACAACTTGAAGAAGCGTTATGGGGAGAATCCGCTCTCAGACAGTTTAAACCGTTTCACACACATGAACCTATATCCTATGCATCACTTTCGAAAAAGGCAACTTACTTGATTCATCAAGGAGAGATGAAAGAGGCCCTATCTATCACCGCCCGAACGTAGTGGAGCATCGTGACGAAATCATACACCGGTAGCCCCACCGCCTCCTGGACGGCGGCCGCGTAGGGCGGGAGGTTCGAGCACTCCAGCAGGATGGCCCGGATGGCGGGGTCTGCCGTCACCATTCGCCGGGCCTGCGCGACCACCTCGGCTGCGACCTTTTCGACTTCCAGTCGCCCGCTGCCCGAGAAGATCGCCTCCTTGAAAAAAGGCTCGTTTTCAAGGCCGTGCACCGTGAGCCGGTCCGCCTCGCCGCCTGCGAGCCGCAGGTGTTCCGGGGTGAGGTTGGCGGCATCGGCCGTCAAGACTCCCACACGGTCCTTCGGGCCCAGCGAGCGTTCGATGAACGGCAGCTGCAGTAGACTGGAGGTGAAGACCGGCACGGGGAATTCGGCCGCGAGGTCCTGCTGAAACAGGATCATGAAGCCGCAGGTGGTGGTCAGAGCCTTCACGCCCTGGCGCACCAGCTCCCAACCGGCGTCGATGAACGGTTTCAGCAAGGACCGGTCGCGCTCGCTGATGAGGCGTTCGAGCGTCGCACCGGCGACCGTTCGGCAGATCACCGGAAAGGGAAACGTGGCGGGATTGCCGGCATCCCCGGGAATGCGCCGTATCCGGGCGTCCATCACCAGGATGCCGATGACGGTCGGGGGGTTGGGGGTTGGTTTCACGCTCATGCCAACTGTTTACCACCAGCTTTTCAAACAAACAACCCGCTTTCCCAATAATTGCTTGACAGCTTTTGTTCAGCGCTGTTATTGGCTTACAGTTTAACCACAAAATCGGCCGCAGGGCCGATTTTCCAACCATTTCGGGAGGTGTCGCATGAGAAAAAGCTTTTGGGTGTTCGCAGCTGTTTGTTCGTTCATGGTCTTCGCCGTCCTGCCGCTGCAGGCGCAGCAGGTCACCCTCACCTGGACGGCCGGCGGGGCCGGCGGCGGCTGGTACAGCATCGCCGGCGGCATCGCCACCATCGTCAAGGAAGCCGACCCGGACATCGTGATCAAGGTCGTGCCCGGCGGCGGGCTTCAGAACCCGGCTGTGGTCGCCAGCAAAGGGGCGGAGATCGGCTGGGGGCTGCCCTTTCTGAATGCGGCCGCTTACAAGGGCATGGCACCGTTTGAAAAACCCCTCGGCGACCTGCGCGCGCTGGCAGGCGGAATGAGCATGAACTACTTTCACTTTTACGTGGATGCGGAATCCCCGCTCAAAACGATGGACGAGATCTTCGGCCAGAAGAAAAAAGTGCGTCTCGCCATCTCCCAGGCCGGCAGCTCCGACACCTGGGTCTTGGAGCGCGTGCTCGACTCCTACAAGACGAGCATCCCGGATCTTGAAAAGGCCGGCTTCACGTTTCTGCGCGGCAACTACGCCTTCCAGGCCAACCAGTTCAAGGACAGAAACGCGGACGGCGTCTTCACCTTCCTCGCCATTCCCGGTGCTGCCGTGACCGAGGCCTCGGTCGGCCGCAAGCTCAAACTGATTGATTTCTCGCAGAGCGCCCTCAAGCACCTTCAGCAGTTCGGCATCACCCAGGGCAAGATCCCGGTGGGCACCTATGAGAAGGCGGCGAACACCAAAGACGTCGTCACCGCGGTTGCGGGCAGCGTCATCACCGTCCACAAGGACATGAGCGATGCGCTGGCCTACCGGCTGACCAAGGCCTTCAACGACAACTATGAAAAGGTCCGGAAGGTCCATTCCAGCATGGAGACTTACGAGATCAAGGACGGCCCGACGGGCTGCGGTGTCCCGCTGCATCCGGGGGCGATCAAGTACTACAAGGAAAAGGGCATTTTGAAATAGGATGTCGGTGAGGCCGGAGCAGGATACTCGATGCGGCAGCTAACGCTTCCCTGGAAGATACCCATCCTGGTGGTGGCGGTGGTCGCCGCTGCTTTCCACTATTATTGCGCGGGGTTTGGTTCGCCCGAGCCCCGCACCTTCCGGGGGCTGCACCTGTCCATGCTCCTGCCCTTTGTCTATCTGCTTTACCCGGCCTGGAAAAAATCCCCGCGCCACCGGCCGAGCGTGATCGACCTCTTGGCGGCGGCCCTTTGCCTGGTGGCCTCGCTTTACACGGTTTTTTACGCCGACCGCCTCAACCAGCGGTTCGTCGGCTTCCATCCCGTGCGTCCCGAGGAGGTGGTACTGGGGGGCCTTCTTTCGATTGCGGTCATCGAGGCCTGCCGGCGGTCCATCTCCAAGTGGTTTGCCGTGACCGTCGGTTTCGCCCTGATCTACCTCATGACCTGCCAATACTGGCCGGGGATGTTTCACTACAAAACATTTACCCTCGACCGCGCCGTGGAAATCCTCTACCTGCCGAACGACGAGGGCATATTCGGCTTTCTCATGGGTATTTCGGCCGATATCCTCTACATTTACATCCTTTTTGCGGCGGTGCTGCTTCAGACCGGGGCCGGGGATTTCCTGATTGAGTTTGCGGGCTGGGCCGCCGGGTGGGCCCGGGGCGGGGCGGCCAAGATCGCCGTCATCTCCTCCGCCTTGTACGGCACCGTCTCCGGTTCCACGGTGGCCAACGTCTACGCCACCGGCTCCTTCACGATCCCACTCATGAAGCGCAGCGGGTACACCGCCAAACAGTCCGCGGCCATCGAAACCGTGGCGGGCATCGGCGGGCAGATCATGCCGCCCATCATGGGGGCCGGCTCCTTCATCATGTCCGAAATAACGGGCGTCCCCTATTTCACCATCATCAAGGTGGCGATCATCCCGGCCTTCCTTTATTACCTGGGCGTCTTTTGCATGGTGCACTTCATCGCCCTAAAGCGCGGAATCCAGCCCATCGACCGGGAAGAGCGGCCGACACTTGGCCATCTCGTTCGCCACCTCTATTTTTTTCTTCCGTTTCTGACGGTCGTGGGGTTGCTGGCCTACGGCTACTCGCCCTCCAAGGCGGCGTTTCACACCATATGGATCACGCTCCTCCTGAGCTTTCTCGATCGCAAAACCTGGCTCAACCCGCAGAAGCTCATGGACATCTTTTTCGGGTCCCTGGTCAACTGCGGCCTGATCGCTGCGGTCCTGGCGGGATCCGGGATGGTGGTCGGTGTGCTGACCCGCACCGGGGTGGCCCTGTCCTTCGGCTCCATCCTGGTTTCGTTTTCTTTGAATTCGCTCCTCCTGGTGTTGATCTTGGTGTTCCTCGTGGTGAGCGTTCTCGGCACCGGCATTCCCACGACCGCCTCTTACATCATTGCCGTCACGGTCGGCGCCTATGCCCTCAGCAAATTTGGCGTGCCGGCCCTGGCCGCGCATTTCTTCGTTTTCTACTATGCGGTGCTGGCCGACATGACCCCGCCCGACGCCGTCACCGCCTTTGCCGCCGCGAACATCGCCGGCGCCGAGCCCATGGCCACCGGCTTTGAGGGCTTCAAATTGGGGATCGCCGGATTCCTGGTGCCCTTCGCCTTCGTCTTTCAGCCGGAGCTGCTTCTGAACGGCGCCCCCTGGCAGATCACTTTGACCTTGGCGACGACGGTCTTCGGGGTGATCTGTCTGTCCGCCGGGGTGATCGGGCACCTCTTCGCAGCCCTCAAGTTCATTCAGCGAATCCTTCTCGTCGGTGCGGCCTGTTTCCTGGTGTTCGCCGATGAGATCTATGTCATCATCGGGCTTTGCGCCGGGCTGGGAACCTGGATTTGGTCCTACCTGGAAAACCGGTCGGCGGCAGCGCGCCCGTCGGCTGCCGGTCAGGAAACCTGAGGGAGGCCGTTCCAGTGGGGCCCCAAACGGCAGATGTCCTCATCGTCGGCGCCGGTGTCATCGGCGCTTCCATCGCGTTTCACCTCACCCGCCTTGGGATCAAGCCGCTGCTCGTCGAAAAGAGCGATCCGGCCGCAGGCAGCTCGGGGGCTTGCGACGGGCTGGTATTCCTGCAGTCGAAAAAGCCCGGTCTGCACCTGAAGCTTGCCCTGGAAAGTCGCAAGCGTTTCGACAGCCTGGTGGATCAGCTTGGAAGCCGCATCGAGTTCAAGAACCCCGGCGGCTTGTGCCTCATCGAAAGCGAGTCGGAGCTCGCCGCCATGCAGCTTTTTGTGGCGGAACAGCGCACGTCCGGCCTTGATGTCGAACTGATCGACGGGGATGAGGCCCGGCGGCGCGAGCCGTGCCTCTCGAGGAAGGTAATCGCGGCGACGTTCTCGGCACTGGACTCCCAGGTCAACCCGTATGCCCTCACCTTCGCTTTTTTGAGGGCGGCAGAATCCGCGGGGGCGCGGATTCTGACAGGGGTAGAGGTCAAGGGGATCGAGGTGGCTTCGAGCAAGGCCACAGGTATCTTTACGGAGAACCGCCGAATCGGCGCTTCTGTCGTCGTCAATGCAGCGGGGGCGCTGGCGGCCGAGGTGGGGCGCCTGGCCGGCCTGGAAATCCCGGTCACGCCGCGCCGCGGGCAGATACTGGTTACCGCAGCAGTTCCGCCGTTGCTGCGGCACTGCCTGATTTCCGCCCAGTACGTGGCGGCCAAGTTCAAGCCGGAGCTGGCCGCCACCGGAGGCATGGGTTTTTCCCTCGAGCAGGCCGACAGCGGCAACATTCTGATCGGTTCGACCCGCGAATTCGTGGGCTTTGACCGCCGTACCACCTTCGACGGCATCCGTACGATCGCAAGCCGCATCGCTCCCGTGATTCCGGCGCTCAAGAATGTGCCGGTGATCCGCACCTTCGGAGGGCTCCGACCCTACACTCCGGACGGCCTGCCGATCCTGGGAAAGGTGGCGGGGCTGGAGGGGTTCATCATGGCGGCCGGCCACGAAGGCGACGGCATCGCGCTTTCAGCCATCACCGGCGAGCTCATTGCCGACTTGATTGCCACCGGACGCACACAATTCCCACTGGACGCTTTCCGCCTGGAGCGGTTCTTGGAAGGAGCGGCGTGACCGAATTGAGAATCAAAACCCACCGCCGCGGAAAACAGGTGGCTCTCTCGGTGAACGGTATACCGGTTAAAGCATATTCCGGCGAGACGGTTTTTGCCGTGCTGCTGGCAGAAGGCATTCGAGCGCTTCGCCGTCCCGTAAAAAACCATTCGGAAACCGCCAGGGGCGGTTTCTGCGGGATGGGGGTCTGCCAGGAGTGCCGCGTGACCATCGACGGGATGCCCGACCGCCGAGCCTGCATGACCGAGGTCCGCGAAGGCATGGAGGTTGTCACCGATGGACGATAGGAAGGTGGATGTCGCCATCGTCGGCGGAGGACTGGCCGGTGCCGCCGCGGCCGATGTGCTGGACCGCCACGGAGCCAGCGTGCTGGTGCTGGACGATAACCTGCACCCGGGCGGGCAGTACCTGCGCGGGGGGAGGCGGTCGGGTGGGTCGCTGAGCGACAGGGTCAGGCGCCGGGGGTTGAGCCTGATCGAGCGCTTGCCCTCATCCTCTGTTGCAATTGCAAGCCGCGCCGAGGTGCTCGGCATCGAAGCTGGTTTCGCACTTCTGGTAGCGGATGGAAACGGCGATCTTTCGACCGTGAAATGCGAGCGCATTCTGCTCGCTACCGGCGCCCGCGAGCGGTTCATCCCTTTCAAAGGCTGGACGCTTCCCGGCGTCATGGCGACCGGTGCCGTCCAGATCCTCGTCAAGCAGTCCGGCATCCTTCCGGAACGGGAGACGCTGGTCGCCGGCGCCGGGCTCTTTCTGCCCACTGTCGCCCGCGACATTCAGAAAAGCGGCGGCCGCGTTCCGGCCGTTCTGAACGAGACGTCCTTTTTCCAGCAGGTGCCGCCACCGGGCCTTTTGGCCCGGCAATTCGCCAAGTTCGCGCAGGGCGGTGCCATGCTCGCCCGACTGCGGCTCGCCGGGACCGCCGTGTGCAGCAGCACCCGCGTCCTCGAGGCCCGCGGAGACGAGGGCCTGCGCGAGGTGGTGGCTGCCCGGGTGGACCCAAAAGGAAATGTGATCACCGGAACCGAAACGGTTTATCGCACAGGCAGCCTCGCCGCAGGCTTCGGCTTCACCGCCAACGTCGAGCTGGCCCAGCTCGCCGGCTGCGGACTGGCGTTTAATTCCAGGCTGGGCGGCTGGGTCGTGAAAGTGAACGAGGAACTCGAAACCAGCGTCGACGGGGTTCATGCCGCCGGCGAGATCACGGCCATCGGCGGCGCGGCAAAGTCCCTGACCGAGGGGCGGCTCGCCGGATATGGGATTCTGCGGCGGATGGGCCTAATGAAACCAGATGAGAGGAGAGAGGAGATCTCCGCGCTCAAGAAGCTGCGGCAGCGTCAGATGGCGTTTGCCCGTTACTTCAATTCCCAGTATACGTTCTCACAGGAATACCTGGCCGGCTGGGTCCGCGGCCTGCCGGGCGGCGTCCCCGTCTGCCGCTGCGAGGAAGTGAATTTGGGCGACGTACGCCGGGCTGTCGCCGAGGGGTTCGACACACCGGCCGCCGTCAAGAAGGCCACCCGTTGCGGCATGGGCATTTGCCAGGGCAGCACATGTAAAACAATCCTGCTTGATGCGCTTGCGGCCATTACCGGTAAAACGCCCGCTCAGATTCCCATGCCGTCGGCGCGCGTGCCGGTTAAACCGGTTTACCTCGGCACACTTGCAGG
>Ga0210103_1000205_pt1 | contig 11649 bp, 7 predicted proteins | sample RushSE_CattailNL_6_FD_185564 | JGI IMG/M metagenome (GOLD analysis project Ga0210103, IMG submission 185564) | Wetland microbial communities from San Francisco Bay, California, USA, that impact long-term carbon sequestration - RushSE_CattailNLA_D2... | ecosystem: Environmental > Aquatic > Marine... | reverse complement strand
GCCCGACTGGCGCCGACTGGTGCACCGCGACGATCTCGCAAGGGTGCAGGCCGCGATCCGCGACCACATCGCCGGCAAGACGCCGATGTTCGAGAGCGTGCACCGCATGCGCCACACCAACGGCGAATGGCGCTGGGTGGTGAGCCGGGCGCGGGCCCGCGTCGACTCGAGCGGACGCCTCCGGCGGCTGGTCGGTGTCGAGCTCGACATCACCGAGCGCAAGCTCTACGAGGACGCGCTGTTCAAGGAGAAGGAGAGCGCGCAGATCACGCTGCAGTCGATCGGCGACGGCGTGATCACGACTGACGCGCGCCTCACGATCGAGTACCTGAATCCCGTGGCCGAGGATCTCACCGGCTGGCGCTTCGAAGAGGCGCAGGGGAAGAACATCGACGACATCTTCCGCGGCTTCCACGAGGAGACCTGCGAGCCGCTGGAGAACCCGCTCTCGGTGGCGATCCGGCGCAGCCGGGCGATCAAGTCGGTGCGCCCGACGCTGCTCATCAAGCGCGATGGCAACGAGATGTACATCGAGAGCACGGCCTCGCCGATCCGCGACGGCTCGGGCGCGGTGTCGGGCGGGGTGCTCGTGTTCCACGACGTCAGCGAGAGCCGCGAGCTCAACCGCAAGCTCTCCTACCACGCGAGCCACGACATACTCACCGGGCTCGTCAATCGCCGGGAGTTCGAGGCGCGCCTCGAGCGCTCGCTGCGCAGCGCGCGGGCGCGCGAGACCTCCTACGCCCTGTGCCACCTGGACGTCGACCAGTTCAAGATCATCAACGACACCTGCGGTCACAGCGCGGGCGATGCCCTGCTCGGGCAGGTGGGCGCGCTGCTCAAGACCAAGATCCGCTGGCGCGACACGCTGGCGCGCCTCGGCGGCGACGAGTTCGGCGTGCTGCTCGAGAGCTGCTCGCTCGACGAGGCCATGCGCATGGCCGAGCTGCTGCGCGAGACCATCCGCAACTACAAGTTCGTGTGGGAGGAGCGCACCTTCCGCCTCGGATGCAGCGTGGGCGTGGTGCCGATCACGGGAGACACGGAGGACGTGGCCGCACTGCTCTCGGCTGCCGACAGCGCCTGCGCCGCGGCCAAGGAAGCAGGCCGCAACCGCGTGTACAGCTTCCAGGAGAACGACATCGACCTGATGCGTCGCCGCCGCGAGATGCAGTGGGCCGCGCGCATCAACAACGCGCTCGAGGAATCGCGCTTCGAGCTCTATCGCATGACCATCCAGCCGCTGCAGCAGCCCGACAGCGGTGCGCACTTCGAGCTGCTGCTGCGCATGCGCGACGAGGCAGGCAAGATCGTCTCGCCGGACAACTTCATCGCGGCCGCCGAGCGTTACGGGCTCACGCCCGCCATCGACCGCTGGGTGATCGAGAACGCGCTGCGCTGGCTGGTGTCGGAGGCCGACGAGCGCGAGCGACTCGTGCTGTGCTCGATCAACCTCTCCGGCCAGAGCCTGGGTGACGACAAGTTCCTGCCGTTCGTCATCGACCAGTTCCACAGGAGCGGCATCGATGCCTCGAAAATATGCTTCGAGATCACCGAGACGGCAGCGATTGCGAGCTTCGCCCAGGCGAACCGCTTCATCCAGGCGCTGAAGGAACTCGGTTGTCGATTCGCGCTCGACGACTTCGGGACCGGCCTGTCGTCATTCGGCTACCTGAAGCACTTCCCCGTGGACTTCCTCAAGATCGACGGCAGCTTCGTGAAGGAAATCCTCCACGATCCGATCGACCGCGAGATGGTCCGCTCGATCAACGAGATCGGACACCTCACGGGCAAGCTCACCATCGCCGAGTTTGCCGAGAACGCCGAGATCATCAACATGCTGCGCAACCTCGGCGTCGACTACGCGCAGGGCTACGGCATCGCCTCGCCGCAGCGCATCTCGAAGCTCGCGGTCAACGGCTGACGCTGGCGATTCTCGATCGCTGTTTGCGTCGCCGGCTGGCGACGTTTCCGCGTTCGCGCGCGGCCGAGCCCCTGGCCTTGGCCGACCGCGAGCCGTGACGCCTGATCCGGTGATACCCCATGCGCCGTGCGAGTGGCCGGCTCGGCGGCCACTCGCTCAGGCGCCGCGTGTCCAGCGTCGGGTGATCGCTCGCCGAGGCCCGCATGCAGCGGGCCGGTGCGAGCGATCAGCGGACGCCTGCCACCATGCACTGCGCGACCGACGCGCCTCATCCCGGTGAGTCGAACTCAAAGCGCATCGAGAGGTCGATCGCCCGCAGGTGCTTGGTCAGGGACCCGATGGAAACGAAGTCCACGCCGGTTTCCGCGATGGACCGCAGGGTCGCGAGAGTGACGTTCCCAGAGGCCTCGAGCTTCATCGGTCCGCGCGGATGCGCGCGGTTGAGCGCCACTGCGGCTCGCAGGTCCTCGAGGCTGAACTCGTCGAGCAGCGCCATGTCGGCGCCGGCGTCGAGCGCCTCGCGCAGCTCGCCCAGCGTCTCGACTTCGACTTCGACGGGCACGCTGGCGCCGGCGGCTCGCGCCGCGGCCACGGCGGCTGCGATCGAGCCGGCGGCCATGATGTGGTTCTCCTTGACGAGGATCCCGTCATACAGCCCCATGCGGTGGTTGCTGCCGCCGCCGCAGCGCACCGCATATTTCTGCGCAAGGCGCAGCCCCGGCAGCGTCTTGCGCGTGTCGAGCACGCGGCAGGGCAGTCCCGCGACGATCTCGACCCAGTGACGGGTGGTAGTCGCGGTCCCCGACAGCGTCTGCAGGAAGTTGAGCGCCGTCCGCTCGCCGGTGAGCAGCGAGCGCGCCGGCCCCTCGAGGCGGAAGAGCAATTGGGCAGGCGCGACGTCCGCGCCTTCCCGGACCGCCCATTCGACGCTGACGCGCGGGTCGAGCTGTCGGAATACCTCGTCCACCCATGGGCGCCCGCACAGTACGGCTGCCTCACGCGTGATGACCGTCGCACGACCCCGGCGCTGGACCGGCACCAGCGCGGCCGTGAGGTCGCCCGCGCCGAGGTCCTCGGCAAGAGCGCGCGCCACCTGCTCGGAGAGATCCGGCGGGGGCGCGAGTCCCGCTGAGCCGTCCGGGGCGTTTCCGTGCTGCTGTTTCATGACCGGTTCCTCGACGCCTGCGGCCCTGGCATGCCGCCCGGTTTGAAGATCAGGATGCGCATCCCCATAATCTAGCCCGACTCGATGCGGGTGGTGACGGCGAATGACGACAAGACCAGGACCTCCTTCCCCCTGCATCAACGTGTGCGTGCTAGACGAGTCCGATTGTTGCCGGGGTTGCCGGCGCACCGTGTCCGAGATCGCGCGCTGGGGCCGGATGGGCCCCGAGGAACAGTGGGCCGTCGTCGCACGGCTCGGGTTGTTGCGTGCCGCCGAGCGGCAGGAACCTGTGGCTGCCAGCGTCGCAGCCGGGAGTTAAAGTCGTGGACGTCACCCAGCGTATTCAGGAACAGCTCAAGTCGAATCCGGTCGTGCTCTACATGAAGGGCACGCCCGACTTCCCTCAGTGCGGCTTCTCGGCCTCGGCCGTGCGCACGCTGGAGGCCTGCGGCGCGAGCTTCGCATTCGTCAATATCTTCGAGGAGCCGGAGCTGCGCGAGGCCCTGAAGCGCTACTCGAACTGGCCGACCTATCCACAGCTCTACGTCAACGGCGAGCTGGTCGGCGGTTCCGACATCCTCACCGACATGTACCAGAAGGGCGAGCTGCAGCAGTTGCTGGCCGAGGCAGGCGCCGCCGCGACGCGCTGAAGCCGGCCGGACCGGCGCAGGGGCGGCCTGCGGCCACCTGGTCAGTCCTCCTCGAGCGGCTCCGCGTCACGCGCCACGAGGTCGGGGGCAGTCTCGACCGCTTCCTCGTACATGAACCGGAAGCGATTGCAGATCGTGCAGAACAGCGTCGCAGTGCGCTCGGCGTCATAGATTGCCGAGTGCGCTCCCGACGGATCCCAGGCGAGCCCGGCCGCCGTCACCGCGCGCGAAAGCACCGTCTGCCCCAGCGCGACGCCGCCAAGCGTCGCCGTGTCGAAGCTCGAGAACGGGTGGAAGGGATTGCGCTTGATGTCGGTGCGCGCGGCCGCCGCGTTCAGGAAGCCGAGATCGAACGAGGCGTTGTGGCCCACGAGGATCGCGCGCGTGCAGCCTGCGTCGCGCACCGCCTTGCGAACCTCCCGGAACAACTGCGTCAGCGCTTCCTTTTCGGGCATCGCCGGCCGCAGGGGATGATGCGGGTCGATGCCGTTCACGGCGAGGGAAGCGGGGTCGATGCGCGAGCCGTGGAACGGCTGCACGTGGTAGCGGAAGTTCGCCCCCGGGCGCAGCTCGCCCCCGGGGCCCATCTCGATCACCACCGCCGCAAGCTCGAGCAAGGCGTCGGTCGAGGCATTGAAGCCACCGGTCTCGACATCCACGGCCACGGGCAGGAACCCCCGGAAACGATCCGCGATGCGCGGCGGCTCCAGGGCGCTCACGTCGCCACCAGTCGCCAGCCGACCGTGGCGCCGGAGCGCATCGGGACCAGTTCATCTACGCCGAATGGGTAGCTCGCGGGCACGTCCCAGGCGAGGCGTTCGAGCGTTATCTGCCCGGAATTTCGGGGCCGGCCGTAAAAGTCGGCGCCCCGCTCGGACGCGAACGCCTCGAGGCGGTCCAGGCGGCCCGCCGAGTCGAAAACCTCGGCGTAAAGCTCGATGCCGGCGTGCGCCGAGAAGATGCCGGCGCAGCCGCAGCAAGCTTCCTTGGTGTGACGGGCGTGCGGTGCGCTGTCGGTGCCGAGGAAGAAGCGCGGATCGTCGCCGGTCGCCGCGTTCACCAGCGCCTCGCGGTCGCGCTCGCGCTTGAGCACGGGCAGGCAATAGGCGTGCGGTCGCAAGCCGCCCTCGAACATCGCATTGCGGTTCATGAGCAGGTGCTGTGGTGTCAGGGTCGCAGCGACGCCCGCGCGCGCGCCGCGAACGAACTCGACGGCCGCCGCGGTCGTGACGTGCTCGAAGACCACCTTCAGCGCAGGGACGCGCGTGACCACGCGTGACAGCACGCGGTCGATGAACGCGCGCTCGCGGTCGAACACGTCCACGTCGCCCTCGGTCACCTCGCCGTGCACCTGCAGGACGAGGCCGGTCTCGGCCATCGCCTCGAGCACCTCCCAGATCCTGTCGATCGAGGTCACGCCCGAGTCGGAATGGGTGGTCGCGCCGGCGGGGTAGAGCTTGGCACCGACCACGAAACCGCTCGCCCCGGCGCGCTGGATTTCCTCCGGCGGTGTGCTGTCGGTGAGGTACAGCGTCATGAGCGGCTCGAAGGCCACGCCCGCGGGCAGCGCCGCGAGGATGCGCGAGCGGTAGTCGGCGAGCGCCACGGTCGTCGTCATCGGCGGCTTGAGGTTCGGCATCACCAGCGCGCGTGCGAAGCGCGCGGCCGTGAACGGCAGCACCGCAGCCATGTGCGCGCCGTCGCGCAGGTGCAGGTGCCAGTCGTCCGGGCGACGCAGTCGCAGCGTCGTGGTCAAGCCGGGTTCTCCAGCCTGCTGAAGGTCTCATCCTCGCCGAGCAGCCGCGCGGCCATGCGCACGCCGAAGCCTGTGAACTCGGTCGGCACGTGCGCGAGCCCGCCCTTGCGTTCGCTCGAGGAGAGGTCGAGGTGCACCCAGGGGACCGTGGACGGTACGAAGCGGCTCAGGAAGCGCGCCGCGAGGATGTGGTCTCCCTTGGAATCCAGGGTGCATTGCATGACGTCGGCCACGGGGCTCTCGAGCTCCGCGTCGAAGTCCTCGTCCATCGGGAAGCACCAGATGCGTTCGCCGCTGGCGCGACCCGCATCCTGCATGGCCGAGGCGAGCGCTCCATTGGTGGTGAAGGCGCCGCTGTAGCGCTCGGTGAGAGCGTTCACGCAGGCGCCGGTGAGAGTGGCGAAATCGAGCAGCAGGTCGGGTTTTGCGCGCGCCGCCAGCGCCAGCGCGTCGGCGAGCACCATGCGGCCCTCGGCGTCGCTGTGCACGACCTGGATCGTCACTCCGTTCATCGCTCGCACGATTTCCTGCGGCCGGAAGGCGCGTGGGCCGATCTCGTTCTCGGTGAGCGCGAGCCAGCAGTCGATCTCGAGCGGCACGCGGCGACGGGAAAGCGCCAGCAGCGTGCCGACCGCCACCGCGCTGCCCTGCATGTCGCCGTGCATCGGGTACATGCTCTTGTGCGACTTGAGGTTGATGCCGCCGGTATCGAAGCAGATCCCCTTGCCAACCAGGCCGACGCGGCGCCGCGGTCGCCGCCCGCGCGGGCGATAGCTGAGTCGGACGATGCCCGCTCCGCGGTGCGAATTGGCGCGGCTCACCGCTAGGAAAGCACCTGCGCCGAGCCGGGCCAGCGCGCGCTCGTCGTAGAAACGGAATGTCCAGCCCTCGCGTCTGGCGAGGGATGCGAGCGTGCGCCGGTACGTCACGCAGTCGAGCTCGTTCGGCGCCAGGGTTGCGAGCCAGCGCGCGAGGTGATTTCCCGCCGCGCTCGCGACCGCAGACTCGAGATCGCCGGCACGTCCGCCGTGGACGTCCAGCGACTTGAGCTCCGGCGGCGGCGGGGGCTTGGACTTGCGCTGTGGCATCGGCGCGGCGGAGGCGAGCGCCGCACTTGCCAGCGCCTCGAGCACTTCCGGCGCTTCGGCGTCCTCGAAGCCGGCCGCGTGACACTGCATCGCAATTACGCCTGGCTGCATCAGTTCGCGCATCAGTCGGCCGGCGAGCTCGAGTCGCAGGTACGCGCTCGCACCGCGTGGCAGGAAGCCGACCGCGGCGATCGTATGTCGCGCATTGGGCAGCCGCGTCACCAGCAGCGGCGACTTGCTTCGGCGCCGGGCGCTGCGATAGAGGGACTTCCAGAGCGCGGCGTACGGCAGGCCGGCCAGCAAGACGGAGGGATCGTGATCGGCGACGACGAACGCCACGGCGTCGGCGCGCGCGAGGACGGCCTCGCTCAGCGCGACGGGACGCCGGCGCACGGCAATCTTGTTTTCCGGTGGCAGCAGCTGCATGCGGCGTCGCCTTGACCCCCTCCGGGTCAGCGCGGATCATTGCGCGTCCGCATGCTAGCAGGGCATGCCCGTCAATTCATTACGACCCAATAACAATCGGGCCCGCACATGTTCGAAGCGTCGAAGATCGAGGATGCCGACCCGGACGAGACGCGAGAATGGCTCGAGTCCATCGACTCGGTGCTGCGCGTGCACGGCGCCGAGCGCGCGCATTACCTGCTCGAGCGCCTGATCGACTACACGCGCCGTTCCGGCGCCTACCTGCCATTCCGTCCGAACACCGCCTACGTCAACACGATCTCGACCAACCAGGAGCAGGAGTATCCCGGTGACCGGGCGCTCGAGAAGCGCATCAAGGCCTACATACGCTGGAACGCCATGGCAATGGTCGTGCAGGCCAACCGCCAGAGCTCTGAGTACGGGGGTCACATCGCGACCTACGCCTCGGCCGCGACGCTCTACGAGGTCGGATTCAATCACTTCTGGCGCGCGCCGAGCGAGCAGCATCCGGGCGACATGGTGTTCATCCAGGGACACTCCTCGCCGGGCATCTACGCACGAGCCTTTCTCGAGGGCCGGCTGAGCGAGGAGCACCTGCGGCGTTTCCGCGAGGAAGTCGGTGGCGGCGGGCTCTCCTCCTACCCGCATCCGTGGCTGATGCCGGATTTCTGGCAGTTCCCGACGGTGTCGATGGGCCTCGGGCCGATGATGGCGATCTACCAGGCGCGCTTCACGCGCTATCTCGAGCACCGCGGCATCGTGCCGGTGAGCGACCGGAAGGTGTGGTGCTTCCTCGGCGACGGCGAGACGGACGAGCCCGAGTCGCTGGGCGCGATCACCATGCCGGTGCGCGAGAAGCTCGACAACCTCGTGTTCGTCATCAACTGCAACCTGCAGCGCCTCGACGGGCCCGTGCGTGGCAACGGCAAGATCATCCAGGAACTCGAGGCGGCGTTCCTCGGCGCCGGATGGAACGTCATCAAGCTGCTGTGGGGCTCGCGCTGGGACGCACTGCTCGCGCGAGATTCACGCGGCCTGCTGCGCAAGCTGATGATGGAATGCGTGGACGGCGAGTACCAGAATTTCAAGGCCAAGGGCGGCGCCTACACGCGCGAGAACTTCTTCGGCAAGTACCCGGAGTTGAAGGAAATGGTCGCCAACATGTCGGACGACGACATCTGGCGCCTGAACCGTGGCGGACACGACCCTCACAAGGTCTACAACGCGTATCGCGCGGCGGTCGAGCACAAGGACCAGCCGACCGTGATCCTGGCGAAGACCGTGAAGGGCTACGGCATGGGTCGAGCCGGCGAGGGCCTCAACATCACGCACCAGCAGAAGAAGCTCGACGACGAGGCACTGAAGGAGTTCCGCGACCGGTTCAACATCCCGGTTTCCGACGATCACATCGCAAGCGTGCCGTATTTCCGGCCCGCTGAGGACAGCGAGGAGATCAAGTACCTGCAGGGTCGCCGCCGTGCGCTCGGGGGCTTCCTGCCGCAGCGCCGCCAGGTGGCACCGAAGCTCGAGGTGCCACCACTCACGGCCTTCGCGCCGCTGCTCGAGTCCACCGGGGACCGTGAGATCTCGACCACGATGGCGCTGGTGCGCATCCTCGGCATCCTCGTGAAGGACAAGGGGGTCGGCCGGCACATAGTGCCCATCGTCCCGGACGAGGCACGCACCTTCGGCATGGAGGGCATGTTCCGCCAGATCGGCATCTATTCCTCGATGGGACAGCTTTACACGCCGCAGGACGCCGACCAGCTGCTCTACTACCGCGAGGACAAGAAGGGTCAGATCCTGGAGGAGGGCATCAACGAGGGTGGGGCGCTCTGCAGCTGGATCGCGGCGGGCACGGCGTACTCGAACCACGGCGTGGCGATGGTGCCTTTCTACATCTTCTATTCGATGTTCGGCTTCCAGCGCGTGGGCGACTTCATCTGGGCCGGCGGGGACATGCAGTCCCGCGGCTTCCTGATCGGCGGCACCGCGGGGCGGACGACGCTTGCGGGCGAGGGCCTGCAGCACCAGGACGGCCACAGCCAGCTCGTGGCCACCACCGTGCCGAACTGCGTCGCCTACGATCCGGCCTATGCCTACGAGCTAGCGGTGATCGTGCAGGACGGCCTGAGGCGCATGTACTCCGAGCAGGAGAGCATCTTCTATTACGTCACCTGCATGAACGAGAACTACGTGCAGCCGGCGATGCCGGCCGGCGTCGAGCAGGGGATCCTGAAGGGCATCTACCTGCTGAGCGAGGGCGGGCGGGGCAAGGTTCGCGCGAACCTGCTCGGCTCGGGCACGATCCTGCGCGAGGTGGTCGCTGCCGCGGAACTCCTCGAGCGCGAATTCGGGGTGCCCGCGGACGTGTTCAGTGTCACGAGCTACTCGGAACTGCGGCGCGAGGCGATCGACGCGGAGCGCTGGAGCCTGCTGCATCCGGACGAACCGCGTCGCGTGCCGTATGTCGAGCAGTGCCTCGTGGGTCGCGCAGGGCCCTTCGTCGCCGCGACGGACTACATGCGCACGGTTCCCGACCAGGTGCGCCAGTGGGTGCCCGGACGCCTTCACGTGCTCGGCACCGACGGATATGGCCGCAGCGACGCGCGAGCGGCGCTGCGCGGCCACTTCGAGGTGGACCGCCACTGGATCGCGCTCGCGGCACTCAAGTCGCTCGCCGACGAAGGCATGCTCGACGTAGCGACGGTGACGAGTGCGATTGAGCGCTTCGGCATCGATCCCGAAAAGCCGAATCCCGTGACGGCCTGACGGCAACGCCATGGCGAGCCTGGAAGAGATTCGCGTTCCCGACATCGGCGACTTCAAGGACGTCGAGATCATCGAGGTCGCGGTCGCGCCCGGCGACAGCGTCGCAGTGGACGCAACGCTGATCACCCTCGAGACCGAGAAAGCGACCATGGACGTGCCATCCACGGTCGCGGGCGTCGTGCGCGAGCTCAAGGTGAGCCGCGGCGGCCGCGTGTCGCAGGGAGACCTGATCGCCCTGGTGGAGACCGCGCCCGGCGCGACGCCAGCCGCGGCTGCGCCGTCGACGAAAGCCGCACCCGCTGCTGCGGCTCCGCCGGCTCCGTCGCGAACGCCGATCCCGCCCGCCGCGACGGCTGCGACTCCGGCAGCCGCTGAACCGGCCGCGCCGATCTCCGCGCGTGCAGTGCCCGTTGACGAGCCGGGCTTCGCCCGCTCGCACGCCAGCCCCTCGATCCGTCGCTTCGCGCGCGAACTGGGGGTGGACCTCGCGAGGGTCGCGGGCACGGGCAGGAAAGGGCGGATCACCGAGCCGGACGTAAAGGCCTACGTCAAGCAACTCCTCGCGGCGCCCGCGGGCGCTGCCACCGCAGCGTCGCTGCCGCGCGTACCGGTCGTGGACTTCGCGGCCTTCGGGCCGGTCGAGCGCGTGCCGCTGACGCGCATCCAGAAGATCTCCGGGCCCCGGCTGCACGCGAGCTGGGTGAACATCCCCCACGTCACGCAGTTCGACGAGGCGGACATCACCGGGATGGAGGCGACTCGCGCAAGGCTCAAGGACGAGGCCACGGCGCGCGGCATCAAGCTCACGCCGCTCGCCTTCGTGATGCGCGCCTGCGTGCAGGCGCTCGCCGCCTTCCCGCAATTCGGCGCGTCGCTGGACATCGAGGCCGGCGAGCTCGTGATGAAGAAGTACCTGCACATCGGTTTCGCCGCGGACACCCCGGGTGGGCTCGTCGTGCCGGTGGTACGCGACGCGGATCGCAAGGACGTGTTCGAGCTCGCCCGCGAGCTCGCGCTGCTCTCGGAGAAGGCGCGTGCCGGCAAGCTCGCGGCAGCGGAGATGCAGGGCGGCTGCTTCACCATCTCGAGTCTCGGGGGCATCGGCGGCACGGCTTTCACGCCGATCATCAACGCGCCGGAGGTCGCCATCCTCGGCGTCTCCCGCGCAGCCCAGCGGCCGGTGCTCGAGAACGGGGCCTGGGGGGCGCGCCTGATGCTCCCGCTGTCGTTGTCCTATGACCACCGGGTGATCGATGGTGCCGCCGCGGCGCGATTCACCAGCTTCCTCGCAAAAGCGCTGGCCGACGTGCAGGGACTGCTGCAGGCGATCCCCTGAGGGACGCCACACACGGAGTGACGAAGCGTGACCGGACCGCCTGAATCGAATTCCCGCGAAACCGTGCTGCTCATCCCCGACCTCGGGGGGGTGCAGGACGTGACCGTGCTCGAGGTGCTGGTCAAGCCCGGTGACCGCGTCGAGGTCGACACGCCGCTCGTGACGCTCGAGAGCGACAAGGCGACGATGGAGGTGCCCGCGACCGCAGCCGGCGTCGAGAACGTCGATCCCCTCGCGCAGCCGATCCTCGAGACCGGGGGCCAGCGGAAGGATATGCTCGGTCAGCGCGGTCGCGACCGACTGCTCGCTGTCTTCCGCCATGATCTGGTGAAAGCAGGGATAATCGCCGTAGCGCGTGCCCTCGCCCGTCTCGAAGAGGTCCAGCGCCATCTCCTGCATCTGCCCGAGAAGCGCCACATGCTGCGCGAATACGGCAAGGTTGCCGAGCGGTGCGCCCTTCACCAGGCAGGCGGCATGCTCGATGGGCAGGTGGTAGCGGCCCGCTTGCGCATCGTAGCGCACGATCCCCCCT
>Ga0210103_1000204_pt1 | contig 11656 bp, 8 predicted proteins | sample RushSE_CattailNL_6_FD_185564 | JGI IMG/M metagenome (GOLD analysis project Ga0210103, IMG submission 185564) | Wetland microbial communities from San Francisco Bay, California, USA, that impact long-term carbon sequestration - RushSE_CattailNLA_D2... | ecosystem: Environmental > Aquatic > Marine... | reverse complement strand
CCCGTCATGTACCGCGCAATGATCGCCCTGCTCGCGTGCCTCACCCTCACTCCAGTCGGGGCCGCGGAACCGCGCGCACGCGACCTCGGCGTGCCCTTCGAGGGAAAGCCGGGGCCCTTGAACGCCATCACCGACGTGGCCGGCGTGACCGTGGGTCAGGTGACGTTGATCGAAGACCTTGCGGACGGACGCAAGGTCCGCACCGGCGTCACGGCCATCCTGCCGCGCGGGCGCGCCACGCTCGACATAGGCGCATACGCCGGCTGGTTTGCGCTGAATGGCAATGGCGAGATGACCGGTACGACGTATCTCGAGGAAATGGGCCGGCTCGACGGGCCGGTCATGCTCACCAATACGCACAGTGTCGGCACCGTGCACCAGGCCGTCATCGCCTGGCGGGTACGTGCCGGGCCCGCGGATCCGTCGGGTTACTGGTGGTCGTCGCCGGCCGTCGCCGAGACCTGGGACGGGCATCTCAACGACATCAACGGCTTTCACGTGCGAGCGGAGCATGCTTTCCGAGCGCTCGACACCGCGGCAGCGGGACCGGTGGTCGAGGGCAACGTCGGCGGTGGCACCGGCATGGTCTGCCACGAGTTCAAGTGCGGCATCGGCACCGCCTCCCGCCGCGTGACCGTCGCCGAGCGCGAGTACACGCTCGGTGTGCTGGTGCAGGCCAACTACGGCATCCGCGACACGCTGCGCATCGCCGGCATCCCGGTCGGGCAGCACCTGCGCAGCGACCGCATCTACACCGACCCGGCGCTCGCTTCGGACTCCGGCTCCATCATCGTCGTCGTGGCAACCGACGCCCCGCTGCTGCCGCACCAGATGAAGCGCATCGCGCGCCGGCCGGCGCTCGGTCTCGGGCGCATGGGCAGCTATGCCGGCAACGGCTCGGGCGACATCTTCATTGCCTTCTCGACGGCCAACGCCGGGGCGCTCAAGGGCGCGCCGCTCGCCCAGTCCACTTCCCTCGGCAATGACGAGCTCGACCCGCTCTTCAATGCCACCGTGGAGGCGACCGAGGAGGCGATCGTCAATGCGCTGGTGGCCGCGCGCGACATGCAGGGCAACGACGGGCATTACGCGAAGGCCCTGCCGCATGCGGAGCTCGTGAAGCTGCTCGGGCAGTACGGCCGCCTCGTCAAGGCTGCAGCGCCTCGCTGAGCGCGACGCGCAGCAGGCCGACCGCCTCGTCCACTTCCGCCTCGCTCACCGACAGCGGCGGCATGAAGCGCAGCGTGCTCACGCCGCAGGAGAGCAGCAGCAGCCCGTTGTGGTAGGCACGCGTCACGAGGCGGTCCACGAGCTGACGAGCCGGGGTGCGTGCGGCGTCGCTCTCGATCAGCTCCATGCCGATCATCAGACCGCGGCCGCGCACCTCGCCGATACAAGGGAAATCGCGCTGCAACTCACGCAGGCGTCCCATGAAATGGTCACCGACCTTCGCGGCATTCGCGGCGTATTCCGACGCCACGAGGTCGAGCGTCGCGATCGCGGCGGCGCAGCTCAGGGGGTTCCCGCCGTAGGTGTTGCCGTGGGCGCCGCGCTGGAACTTCTCCATGATGCGTTGCTTCGCGATGAACGCACCGATCGGCAGGCCGGAGCCCAGGCCCTTCGCACTCGTCATGATGTCGGGCTGCACGCCCCAGTGCTCGCTCGCCCACATCCTGCCGGTGCGGCCGACGCCCGACTGCACCTCGTCGAAAATGAGCAGGATGCCGTGCTCGTCGCAGATCCCGCGCAGGCCCGCCAGGAAGCCGTCGGGCGGCACGAGATAGCCGCCCTCGCCCTGGATCGGCTCGACCAGGATCGCGGCGACCTCGCTGGGCGGCACGTTGCGTTCGAACAGCATGCCGATGTAGTCGAGCACCGCCCGGCCCTGATCGTTGCCGGCGAACAGCGGGCGGTAGGTGTTCGGATAGGGCACGTGCGTGACGCCCGGCATGGTAGGGGCGAAGCCCTTCTGCTGCGTGTACTTGCTCGAGGTGAACGCGAGCGATCCCATCGTGCGGCCATGGAAACTGCCGAGGAACCCTAGGTAGCGGGGCCGGCCCGTGGCGTAGCGGGCCAGCTTGATCGCACCCTCCACGGACTCGGTGCCCGACTGGCAGAGGAAGCTCATCACGGGTTCGCCCATGGGTGCGTGCTTCGCCAGCCGCTCGGTGAGCGCCGTCATGTTCTCGTGCCAGTAGTCGCTCGAGATGTGCAGGAACTTGTCGGCGGCGGACTTGACGGCCTCGACGACGCGCGGGTGCGAGTGGCCCGTGGAGCAGACCGCGATGCCGGCCATGAAGTCCAGGAAACGATTGCCGTCCACGTCCCAGACCTCGCTGCCGCGGCCGTGCGACATCACGAACGGGTAGTCGCGCGGGTACGACGGCGAGGCCACGGGACGGTCGCGCTCGAGCAGGGCTCGAGCCTTGGGGCCGGGCAGTTCGGTCTTGATGTGGGAATTGGGCACGATGGACTCCAGGTAATGCGCGCGTCAGGCAGGCACGCGGACGGGACGAGCGTGCGCCTCGCGCGTGCGCGCATGCAGGGAACGCAGGGTATCGAGTTCGAGCGCGGTCGGCGGCGAGACTGCCTCGACCGTGGCAGCCATGCGCAGCGGCCAGCCGACGGCAGCACGCGCCTCTTCGAGAGTCGCGTCCGGGAACAGCGAGCTCAGCACCAGCTCGTCGGTGCCCGGCTCGGGCGTCAGCACGCCGAAATCCGTGATCAGCGCCTGCGGCCCGGCGCCGCGCATGGTCGTGCGCGCGCGCGCGCCGTGGCCGTCGAGGAATCCGGCACTGGTGCGGAAGTCGAGCCGCGCGACGAGGCTGCGCGGGCTCGCCTTGAGCATCACGAAGGTCTGGCGCGCATGTGCGGCGATCTCGGTGGCCCCGCCCGCGCCGGGCAGGCGCGTGGCCGGCGTCTCATACGGGCCGATCACCGTGCTGTTGAGGTTGCCGTAGCGATCAACCTGCGCCGCACCGAGGAAACCGACATCGACGCGTCCGGCCTGCAGGAAGTAGGCGAAGATCTCGGGCAACGGGATGACGCAGGCCGCGGTCTCGGCGAGCTCGCCGTCGCCGATCGACAAGGGCAGCACCGTCGGACGCGTGCCCAGCGTCCCCGACTCGTAGATCAGCACGATGTCGGGCGCGTGCGTGAGCCGCGCGAGATTGCAGGCCGCGCTCGGCAGGCCGATGCCCACGAAGCACACGCAGCCATTCCACAGGCGGCGCGACGCGGCAACGGTCATCATCTCGTCGCGGGTCCAGTCGCTCATGCGGCGGCTCCGAGGCTCCCAAGGAAAGCGGCATGGTCACCGCTGCCGAGCACGTGCCGTTGCATCCAGGCAAGGAAGTCGTCGCGCTCGCGAGCAATCGCGTCCCAGCGGCGGTAGAAATCGTTGTCGCGCGGGTAGCAGCCCTGCGCATAGGACGGATACGCCCCGCCCGGACAGTGCGCCACCGCACTCACCACCCAGTGCGGCAGCACGATGCCGTTCATCGCCGGAGGCAGCTCGTCGACGATCTCCTCGACCGTGACGAGCAGCACCCGTGCGGCCAGCGCGGCTTCGCGCTGGGCACCGACGATGCCACTGATCGCGACGTTGCCCTGCCGGTCCGCGCGCTGCGCGTGCAGGATCGTGACGTCGGGGTTGAGGGCCGGCACGGTCGTGATGCGCTCACCCGTGTAGGGGCACTCGACGCTGCGGATGCGCGGGTTCGCGGCGGCGAGATCGGTGCCCTGGTAGCCACGCAGCATCGCGAACGGCAACCCTGCCGCACCTGCGCAGAAGGCGGCCGCGATCCCTGCGTGCGTGTGCTCGTCGATCTCGAGCGGCACCGGCCAGCCGTGCTCCACCGCGTCGCGCAACCGATGCAACGATCCGACACCCGGGTTGCCGCCCCACGAGAACGTGAGGCGGCGCGCGCAGCCCATGCCGATCATCTGGTCGTAGACGAGATCGGGCGTCATGCGCACGAGGTGCAGGTCGCGACGACCCTGGCGGATGATCTCGTGCCCCGCCGCGAACGGAATGAGGTGCGTGAAGCCCTCCAGCGCGACGCAGGCGCCGTCGGCGACGTGTCGGGCGATGGCCTCGGCCAGCGACACGATCTTCACGACCCGCTCTCCACGACGGTGCGCGACTGCTCGCGCATGTACTGCGCGAGGTAGTAGAAGGATGCGATCGCCTTGCCGGTGGAGCCCGACCCTTTCCACCCGCCGAAGGGCTGGTAACCGGGCCATGCGCCAGTCGTCGCGCCCTGGCGGCGATTCGCGTAGGTGACGCCTGCCTCGATGTTCTCGTGGAACCACGGCACCTCGTCCGCGCCGCCGTAGAAGCCGGCGGTGAGTCCCAGGTCTGTGTCGTTTGCGAGCCGCATGGCTTCGTCGCGATCGCGCACGCGATTGAGCATCAGGATGGGCACGAACATCTCGTGCTTCCAGAGCGCGTGTCCGACCGGCGCCTCTGCCAGCACGGGCTCGACGTAGTAGCCACGTGCGAGCTCCCCTTCCGCCGGCGCAGCACCACCCGCGATCAGGCGCGCGCCACCGGTCTCGAGCTCGCCGACGTAGCGCCGATAGCTGTCCCGGGCCGAGGCGTTGACGAGCGGCCCGAGCCAGTTCTCGCGACGACAGGGATCACCGACGCGGATCGCAGCGACCTGCGCGCGCAGGCGCTCGATGAGCCCGTCGGCCACGCGCTGCTCGACGTACAGGCGCGACAGTGCGGAGCACTTCTGGCCGCCCATGCCGTAGGCCGAGCGCACGATGCCCGCCGCCGCCTCGTCGAGATTCGCACGTGCGGTGACGATGCAGGGATTCTTGCCGCCCATCTCGGCGATGCAGGGACGCGGAAAGGCGCCACCCGTCATCTGCCGCAAGAGTTCCATGCCGACTGCCACCGAGCCGGTGAAGGTGATGCCGGCCGTCGCGGCGTGCGAGGCCAGCGCCTCGCCGATCTCGCGCCCCGAGCCCGAGACGTAGTTGAAGACGCCGGGCGGCAGTCCCGCGTCGCGGATGCAGTCGGCGAGCAGCCGCCCCGCCCAGGGCGTGTCGCTCGCGCCCTTCACCACCACCGTGTTGCCGGTGACCAGCGCCGCCGCCGCGGGTCCGCCCGCCAGAGCCAGCGGGAAATTGAACGGCGCGATCACGACCCAGGCACCATAGGGACGCATCACGCTGCGGTTGCTCGAGACCACGCCCGGCAGCGGGTCGTTCGGCAGCCCGTGCTCGTATCCGCCGTGGCTCTCGAAGTCATCGGCGTAGTGACGGAAGAAGTCGACCGTCTCCTGCGCCTCGCCGAGGGCCTCCATGCGGTTCTTGCCGACCTCGAGCGCGAGCGCGGCGGCAATCTCGTACACCCGCTGCTCCATCAGGTCGGCGACGCGACGCATCAGGCGAAGTCGCTCCGTGGCCGGCGTGGCGCGCCACGCGGGAAACGCCCGTCGCGCCGCCTGCATCGCCGCCCCAGCGTCATCGCGGCCGGCCACTGCAAACTCACCGAGGATGAGGTCGCGGTCGATCGGGCTCGGTCGCGCAACGTACTGCGCGGGGGCGACATCCGCGCCGTCCAGGAACAGCGCATGGCGCGAGCCGAGACGCGCGCGCACCGACGCGAGCGCCGCGTCGAAGCGCTGGTGCATGACCTCGGGCGGATCGAACATCGTGGCGTAGGTGAGACGAAAGCTCATGGACCTGTCACCGGGCATTCAGATGGATGGAAAAAAGCGAGACAGCAGGCGATCGAGCAGTGCGAGCGCGTCGGCGAGCTCCCGCTCCCCGATCACCAGTGGCGGGGCGAGCAGCATGAGGTTGCCCCGTGCGCCGAAGGACACGCCCTCCTGCATCGCGGCCGCGAGCAGCGAAGCGAGCGCCGGCGGCGTCTGTGGCCACGGCGCGAGCGGTACGCGCGTGTCGCGATCCGAAACGAGTTCCAGCACGGCGAACAGGCCGTGGCCACCGCGCACGTCGCCGATCACGCGATGGCGCGAGGCGAGCCCATCGAGTTCGCGCTTCATTGCGGCACCGAGCGCGCGAGAACGCTCGATCAGGCGCTCCTCCCTGTAGGCCTCGATCGCTGCGACACCGGTGGCACAGGCCAGCGGATGCCCGCAGTAGGTGAGCCCGGTGTTGAGCACCTGATCTTCGAGGCACACCGCCAGTTCGCGCGACAGCACGACGGCGCCGAGCGGCACTGCGGCTCCCGTGAGGCCCTTGGCGAGCGTGATCACGTCGGGGCGCCCCGCCTCGCCGTGACGCTGCCACGCGAACCACTCGCCGCAGCGGCCAAAGGCACTCATCACCTCGTCGGCGATGAGCGGGATTCCGCGCTCAACGGTGTGACGGCGGACCGCGGGCCAGTAGCTGTCCGGAGCCACGATCCCGTTCGAGCCCGCGTTGGGCTCGACGATCACGGCGGCAACCCGCTCCGCACCGAAACAGTCGATGCGCCCGGCAATCGCACCCGCCGCCAGCTCACCGCACTCGTCGTCGGTCGTGCTGCCGAAGGGACAACGGTAGGCATACGGCGGCTCGACGTGGCTCACGCCCATCGCATCCGCGTCGACCATGGCGCGCGCGCGCGCGTCGCCGGACAGCGCCATCGCGAGATGGGTCGCACCGTGGTAGGACCGGTCGCGTGCGATCACGATGCCGCGCGGCCGACCAAGTGCCTGCCGCACGATCTTCACCGCGTGCTCGTTCGCGTCTGCGCCGCCGAGCGTGAAGAACACCCGCCCGCCATCGAAGCCCGCGAGCTCGAGAAGTCGCTCGGCGAGCTCGGCGCGCGGTCGCGCGCCCCAGGCATTGGTCACGAAGCAGAGCTGCTCGGCCTGCGCCCTGATTGCCGCGACCACGCGCGGGTGCTGGTGGCCGAGGTTGCTGCACTCGGCCAGGCTGCTCATGTCGAGGATCGCGCGCCCGTCCTCGAGGAACAGGCGCGCGCCCTCGCCGCCGACCACCGTCGGTGCGTCCCATTGGGACTGTCTGCACCAGCTGTGCAGGACGGAATGGCGTTCGGCGCCCACGTCTCCCCCGGATTGCCTTGCTGCGAAGGCAAGAGTGCGCATAGCGCACATTTGTTCGCATTGCGCACTATGCTACGAATCACTAAGCTCCGCGTCAAATGGCCAGCCGGGACAGCAGCGCCGCCGCGAGCGACTTCGAGCAGAGCCGCGACTACGTGCAGTCGCTGGCCCGCGGCCTGGCCGTGCTCAGCGCATTCGACGCCCAGCACCAGACCCTCGGCCTGGCCGGCATCGCTGCGCGCACCGGCCTGTCGCGCGCGGCGGTGCGGCGTCTCGTGCTGACGCTGACGCACCTCGGGTACGTCCGCCCGCTGGGTCGCGAGTACGCGCTCAGCCCGCGCGTGCTCGAACTCGGTTTCGGCTGCCTCAGCTCGCTCAAGCTCACCGATCTCGCGCAGCCGCTGATCGAGCAGCTCGCGCAGCGCGTCAACCACAGCTGCTCGATGGCAGTGCTCGATGGCCAGTCCATCGTCTACGTGCTGCGCGTACCGGTGCGGCGCGTGATGACCGTGGCGCTCGGGGTCGGCGCGCGACTGCCGGCATATGCAGCGTCGATGGGTCGCGTGCTGCTCGCGGGCCTGCCGCCCGAATCACTCGAGACCTGGCTCGCCGCCTGCCGACCGGAGCACCTCACTCCTCACACCGTCACCGACCGGCGACGCCTGCGTCAAATCATCGCGGAGGTCCGCGACCAGGGTCATGCCTACGTCGAGCAGGAACTCGAGCTGGGCCTCTGTTCGCTCGCGGTGTCCGTGCGCGACCGCGACGGTCGGGTGGTCGCGGCCCTGAACGCGAGCCTGCCCTACCACGCGGACGCCGCCGGTCACGCCCTGCGCGAGGTGCTGCCCGAGCTGCGCGCGACCGCCACGGCCATCGAGCGCTGCCTGCCTGCCAACAGCCTGCCCCCGGTGTCACTGTGAGTACTACACACGCGTACCTCTGCGACGGCCTGCGTACGCCTTTCGGACGCTTTCGCGGCGGCCTGTCCGCCGTGCGCGCCGACGATCTCGCCGCGCTGGCGATCCGGCGCCTCATGGAGCGGCATCCGCGGCTCGACCCCGCCGCCGTCGACGACGTCTACCTCGGCTGCGCGAACCAGGCGGGCGAGGACAACCGCAACGTCGCACGCATGGCCGCGCTGCTCTCTGGACTGCCGGCCTCGGTGCCGGGCGTGACCGTGAACCGCCTCTGTGCCTCCGGGCTCGAGGCGCTGGGCCAGGCGGCACGCGCCTGTGCACTCGGCGAGGCCGAAGTGGTGATTGCGGGCGGGGTCGAGAGCATGACCCGGGCACCGTACGTGCTCGGCAAGGCCGATTCGGCGCACTCGCGCGAGCAGAAGCTCGAGGACACGACGCTCGGCTGGCGCTTCGTCAATCCGCGCATGAAGGCGCTGCATGGCGTGGACTCGATGGCGCAGACCGCCGAGAACCTGGCGCGTGAGCACGGAGTCTCGCGGGGGGACCAGGACGCCTACGCGCTGCGCTCGCAGCAGCTCGCCGCCCGCGCCGTCGCCGAAGGATGGTTCACGCAGGAGTTGACCGCGGTGCCCGTCTCATCGGACGGCGCCGTGATCGAAGGGGACGAGCAGCCGCGCCCCGACACGACCCTGGAGCGGCTCGCCGCGCTCACGCCCATCCTCGGGCCGGGTACCTCGATCACCGCCGGCAACGCGTCCGGCATCAACGACGGCGCCTGCGCGCTGCTCGTGGCGTCCGAGGGCGCCGTCCGCCGCTGGAACCTCACGCCGCGCGCGCGCGTGCTCGGCATGGCCGCGGCCGGCGTGGCTCCGCGTGTCATGGGTATCGGTCCGGTGGACGCAACGCGCCGGCTGCTCGCACGACTGCGCCTGTCGCTATCCGACTTCGACGTGATCGAGATCAACGAAGCTTTTGCCGCGCAGGTGCTGGCGGTGACCCGCGCGCTCGGCCTGCGCGACGACGCTGAACACGTGAATGCCAATGGCGGTGCTATCGCCCTTGGACATCCGCTGGGCGCAAGCGGTGCGCGACTTGCTTTGACTGCGCTGCGACAGCTCGAGCGTGGCGGCGGTCGGCGCGCGCTCGTGACCCTCTGCGTCGGCGTGGGACAGGGACTCGCGCTGGCGCTCGAGCGCTGAGCGAGGGTCAGCGCGGCGCCTCGCAGCGACGCAGCTGGCGCAGCAGGGCCGCGGGCGACACGGGCCGGTCGAGCAGCGCCGTCATCAGCGTGCGGGTGTCTCGCTCCGAGCCGAACCTGAGCAGCCGCTCGCTCGACCACTCGTACCAGCGAGCGTTGCCCGCGTCGAACGGGCCGATGGCCGCAGCGGTGCGCTCGCGGATCTCTGCGGTGAGCACCGCGCCGAGGCCGTAGTTGACCATGTAGCCCGGGTTGCCCGCGAGCTGCACCCGCATTGCCCACCACGGCAGCTCGGGATGCGGAACGATGCGCAGGTACTGGCTCGTGATGTCGGTCCACACCGCGTTCGGGTCCGCAGCCGGATCCTTCAGCAGGCGCATCTCGAACAGCGACCACGCCACGTCGAGCATCACGTTGCCGTAGAGCGCCCGCAGCGACTCGCACTCCGGTGCGGCGACGCCGAGGTAGCGGCGCTGCCACGCCGGCTCGTGCACGCTCCACGCGGGCACGTCGGCGAACGCCTCGGTGAACAAGGTGTCCGGCCAGTCCATGAAAGCCGGCCGCGTACGGATCGCGCTCACGTGCACGGCATGGCCGTTTTCGTGCACCAGCTCGTTCAGCGAGAAGAGTCCGCCCTCGGGATAGGTGCCGACGACGCGCGCCACCGGCCGACGCCAGGCGCCGTCCACCTCCCGGCCGCGCCTGAGGAAATCCGAGTAGGCGAGCGGCGACTTGTCGGGTCGGGGAGCGAGATCGAAGTTCACTTCGAGGCGCGCGAGATCGGCACCGAGGTCGCGATAGAAGCGTTCGTTCGCAGGCAGCAGCGACTGCGCCGGGATGCCCGACTGCAGTCGCCGGTTGGCGGCGCTGTTCACGTAGCGGTAGTCCCAGGGCTCGACCGGTTGCGCGGGCCCAGTGTCACGCCACGCCTCGAGCACCTGTACCAGCCAGCGCTCGACCTCGGCGGGCTCGACGGCGATCGCACGCGCCGCGGCGTCGATTTCAGAGCCGTGCTTCGCGGCATCGGCAGCAGCCATGGCGATCATCCGGCGATAAGGACTGTCGCGGTCGTTGCGCGCGTTGAGCGCGGTCCAGAGGGTCCCGAACGCGTCGAAGATCGCCTTGCGATGCGCCTGTTCGTCGACGACGTGCAGCAGCTGCAGGGCCGTGCCGCGATCGATCTCGCGGCCCTCGTAGCGCAAGTGGTTGCCGTGCTCGACGAAGCACTCCACCAGTGCCGAACGCATCGAGGCGTAGTCGAGGTCGCTGCGCCCGGCATCCCGACAGGTTCGCTGCTGGACGCCGGTCGTATTGTCGGCGTCCAGCGCAGCCAGCGACCGCCGCATCGCTTCCAGCGCGTCCCGATCCGCAGCGGCGAGCGCACCGGGCGCGAGCGCCGCCAGCGCAGCGTCGAGCGTGGCGCGGCGCTCGCCGGCACGCCGCTGCCACTCGGCGGGGTCGCGACCCTCGAATCGCACAGCCCCGCCGGACTCGACGAAAGCCGCCGCGTCGCGGGCGTCCAGGAAATCGATGAAGGCTGCCTCGGCCGTCGCGATCTGCGCCGCCTCGGTCGCCGCAATGGCCATCGGGCTTGCGCCTGCGATCGAGAAGCCCAGCATCGTGCCGGCGAACAGGCGTGCAATGAAACGCATCGGCCGATGATAGCCAATGCGCGCCTTGCATCGCGTCCCTCATTGGTTGGCGGCCCGACGTCCGGCACACTATCGCCAGACCAGGTCAGCCGCGGCCCCTCCCATGCCCAGCAGTCTCCTCGCCCTGCTCGACGACATCGCCAGTGTCCTGGACGACGTCGCCACGATGACCAAGGTCGCCACCAAGAAGACGGCCGGCGTGCTGGGCGACGATCTGGCGCTCAATGCCCAGCAGGTCTCCGGAGTGAAGGCAGACCGGGAACTGCCCGTGGTCTGGGCGGTAGCGAAGGGCTCGCTGGTGAACAAGGCGATCCTCGTCCCGGCCGCGCTGCTGCTGAGCACGTTCACTCCGTGGGCAGTAGTGCCGCTGATGATCCTGGGAGGCCTGTACCTGTGCTACGAGGGAGCGGAGAAGCTCGCACACAAGTTCCTGCATGCCAACGGCGCCGAGGAAGCGAAGCGCGAGCAGCTCGCGCGCGCCGTGCTGGACCCCTCGATCGATGTCGTCGCCCTCGAAAAGCACAAGATCAAGGGCGCGATCCGTACCGACTTCATCCTCTCGGCGGAGATCATCGTGATCACGCTTGGCACCGTGGCCACCGCGCCGCTGCCGACACGCGTCGCCGTGCTCGCCGGCATCGCACTGCTGATGACGGCCGGCGTGTACGGCCTCGTCGCAGGCATCGTGAAGCTCGACGACGGCGGGCTCGCGCTCACGCGGTCAGGCTCGGCAGCGCTGCAGGCGCTGGGCCGCGGAATCCTGAACCTCACCCCGTGGCTGATGAAGGCGCTCTCGATCGCCGGCACGGCGGCGATGTTCCTGGTCGGCGGCGGGATCCTCACGCACGGCGTGCCGGCGCT
>Ga0210103_1000203_pt1 | contig 11664 bp, 9 predicted proteins | sample RushSE_CattailNL_6_FD_185564 | JGI IMG/M metagenome (GOLD analysis project Ga0210103, IMG submission 185564) | Wetland microbial communities from San Francisco Bay, California, USA, that impact long-term carbon sequestration - RushSE_CattailNLA_D2... | ecosystem: Environmental > Aquatic > Marine... | reverse complement strand
GTGACATCAAGAGCGGTGGTCGGTTCATCGGCGATCATTAGATCCGGATCACAGGACAGGGCCATGGCGATCATGACCCGCTGTCTCTGTCCGCCGCTGAGCTGGTGGGGATAGTCGCTGAGTCGCTGTTCCGGGGATGGAATTCCGACATCATTGAGGAGTTGAATACAATACCGTCTGAGCGCATCCGCGGCGATAGGTCTGTGCGTGCGGACGGCTTCACCGAGCTGATCGCCAATGGTAAAAACAGGATTCAGGGAAGTGAGGGGTTCTTGAAAAACCATGGAGATGCGATTCCCGCGGATCTTTTGCATTTGTCTTTCATCGAGCGTCAAAAGGTTTTGTCCGGAAAAGACGATTTTTCCGTCCACGACTTCTCCGGGCGGTGTGGAAACGAGGCCGAGAATACTGAGTGCGGTGACTGTTTTACCGCATCCGGATTCTCCCACGATACAGACGGTTTCTTTTTGATGGACCTCGAAACTGATTCCGTCCACCGCGCGGACGGGCGCTCCGTTGCCTTGAAAATAGACCTTTAGGTTTTCTACTGAAAGAAGGATGTTGTTACTGGTCATTCGTCCCTCGTCAAATCAGTGCCTTTCTCTGAGTTTGGGGTTCAAAACATCCCTGAGGCCCTCTCCGAATAGATTAAAAGAGAGCACGACAATCAGGATGGCAATCCCGGGGATGAAGGTCAGCCAGGGTGCGTCAAAAATAAAGTTTTTGCCGTTTGAAAGGATGTTGCCCCAGGTGGCATGGGGGGGTGGAACCCCGAATCCGAGAAAGCTTAAGCCGGCTTCGGTTAAAATGGCCGAAGCAATTCCTATGGTGGCGGATACCAGCACGGGCGCAACGGCGTTGGGCATGATATGCCGAAAAATAATCCTGAAGTTACCAAGGCCGAGGGCTCTTGCCGCCGCCACAAAGTCCTGTTCTCTCAATGAGAGAAATTCGGCACGGACAAAACGTGTGGTTCCCATCCAACTGGTTAATCCGATGACGATCATAATGTTGTATATGCTCGCAGGAAGGAGTGCGACCACCGTCAGAATCAAAAAAAAACTCGGGAAACAGAGCATAATATCCACGATTCGCATGATCAGGGTGTCAACGGAAATGGTGTTTCTACGAAGAATCGCTTTCCAGAACGACAAATCCTTCTTCTTAAAACGATTCCTTCCCGAAAGAGAATAAAAAATATATGCCGAACAGATCGATAAAAGAACCGTTCCGACAACATAAGAATTTATGATGATCAGGCCTGTTCCCAAAACCAGACACAACGTGAACAGAATGTGATCCATTCTAAAATGTTTCTGTCCAAAATAGCCGGCAATTCCGCCCATAAAGATACCGATCAGCACCGATATCCCGACAGCCACAAAGCCGACGGTCAGCGAAACCCATGCGCCTTGAAGCATTCTTGAAAAAACATCTCTTCCCAGATCATCGGTTCCCATGAGATAGATCCCTAAGGCTGGGATCTCACGGGGTTTCAGGGACTCAAGATTCGGTCTGGCCAAAGGTGGACGCAGTTTTTCCTGAAGACGAACCATGGATGGATCGCATACGGGACTGGATCCTGATGTCAAAAAGAGTCCCGTGACGGCACAGCAGAAAAAAAGGATAAAAATTAAAAGTCCCAATAGTGCAAGCCGGTTTTGGGCAAAAACGTGTTGAAGTTCCTGCATCCGGGTCCGTTTGGGTACCGGTGGCGATTCGATATAAAAATCTTTTTTATCCATATTCATTACAGGCGTATCCGTGGATCGACCACCAGGTAAAGCAGGTCTGAAATAAAGGTGCCGGCCAGCACCAAAACAGCCGAAACAAAGTTGACCGTCAGAATCACCGGGTAATCTCTGGCCAGGATGGCTTCGTAAGCCATTCGTCCCATGCCGGGCCAGGAAAAAATAGATTCGATAATCACTGACCCTCCGATCAAACCCGGCAAAATCAGGCCGAACATCGTTACAAAAGGCAAAAGCGCATTTCGAAGCGCATGTTTATAGTGAACCTGTTCCGCCGGAAGGCCCTTGGCTCTGGCGGTTCGGATATACTCCTGGCCTTCCACCTCGAGCATTTGGCTTCGAACATATCTGGAGAGGACGGCAATGCCGCCCGTTGCGCTCAATACGGAGGGAAGAAGCAGATGCCAGATGCGGTCCATGAACAGATACGCCGCCGGTGCGTCTCCGATACCGAATGTTTCCATGCCGATCACCGGGACGTGAAAATGGGTGACGACAAATATGATCAGAACATAAGCAAAGAAAAATCCGGGAATCGAAATCAACAGATACGATAAGAACGTGGTACTGCGATCGTAGATTCCGCCTCTAAAAATAGCCGACCGGATTCCAATCGGAAACGAAAGGGTCCAGGTAATAAGGGTACCCACAACGAATAGGGGCAGGCTATTCAAGAATCGTTCCCAGATCTTTTTAAGAACCGATTGATTGTCCTTCCAGGAAATGGTTTTTCCTGTGAAAAGGTCTTGGTAAAAATAGACGTATTGAACATAAAGGGGTTTATCCAGGTGAAACTCTTTGCGAAATCGTTCTACGACCTCTGGCGTAAACTTGGGGTTTAAAGGATCCACCTGACTCGGTTTTCCAGGGGCAAGATGAATGATCAAAAAAGATACGATGGAGACAAAAAATAGCGTCACGGTTTTTTGAACGACACTGCGTCCGATAAATGATAGCATGGCCTATCCCTTGTCCGTAAAGTGTGGAGCGTGTGAAAGTTTAATCCACTTGTTAAAATAGAAGCTGAAATTACCGGTTTTGGTCGGGGTTATTTTTTCATACCGGATGCCTCCTGTATCATCCACGGTTTTTATGACGATGCGTTTGTCCAAAACAGCGGTCCATTTCCCTACATAAAGAAAGGTATAGGGCTGTTCGCCGGCAATGATGTCATGGAGGCTGTGGCAATATTCGACCTGGCGGTTATAATTGTATTCCTGTCGGATCTTGATAATGAGATCGTCGGTTTCTTTGTTTTTGAAGCCGACAAAATTGAGCTGATACGGATCTGTCTGGCTCGAATGCCATATCTGATAAAGGTCCGGCTCTATTCCCATCTGCCATCCCAGAATCAGTGCGTCAAAATCTGCTTTATTCACACGTTCCTGAATAAAAACAGACCATTCCAACAGATCGGTGTGAACATCAATGCCGATCTGTTTCCAGGCGTCCTGGACAATGGACAATATGGCCTTTCGAAGGTCGTTACCGCTGTTGGTAATCAGTGTGAATTTAAAAGGCTTGCCGTTTTTTTCGAGCTTGCCGGCTTTGTTCGGTTTCCAACCTGCGCTTTCCAAAAGCTTCAGCGCACCTTCTGGATCGTAAGGAAGCGGGTTAATGGTATGATTGTAATAGTCGGTCTGTTTGACAAAGGGGCCGGTAATCCGCTCACCCTGCCCATAGAGCACATATTTGATGATCTTGTCCACGTCGATGGCCATCCCAACGGCCCGTCTTACCCGGGGATCGTCAAAGGGTTTGCGTCTCATGTTGTAACCGATATAGGTGTATCCAAAAGTAATTCCGGAAAAATTTTGGAACCTCGGATCCTTTTCAAGGCGTTTGACCTGATGGGGTTGAACGTCATAGCTGTCGATGGTACCGGCATAAAATTCCATTTCCTGCGTCAGGAGATCAGGGATAATCCGATAGACATACCGTTGATAGTTTGGCGGTCCTTCCCAGTAATCGTCAAAACGATCCAGGATGATGTACTGATCCGACTTCCACGTTCGAAATTTGAATGGTCCGCACCCAATGGGGTTCCGGTTAAAGGAGCTCTGGCGAATGGACATCGTTTTCGGGTCTTTTCCGAGTCGACGGGCTTCTTTTTCCAGTGCATTTGTATCGAGCAGATGTTCCGGCAGGATTCCCATGCCCCACGTCCCGATAGCCGGGGAATAGAGCCGCTTGTAAACGATTTTAACCGTCAGCCGATCGATAACCTCGACAGTTTTCACCGGCTCGTAATCTGCAATGCGCGGCGACAGGTTTTTCGGATTCATGATGGCTTCATACGTGAACCGGACATCATCGGCATCCACTATATGGCCGTCATGAAACTTCACCCCGGGCCTTAAGTGAAACAAAAGAATCGGATTGTGTTCGGTGGCCGGCATCAGGTCTCTGACGTATGCCGCCCATTGTTCTTCGGTAAGCGGAGAATCACTTTTCATATAGTCTTTGCCGTGGAAGGATTCGAAATAATCTTTCCCCAAAAGATGAGTAAGATTTTGGAAAAGATCCTGGTCCACCGTATTTAAAACCAGCTTGATTCTTGGGGGCGCTGTCACCCGGATTTCAATAATTTGTTCTTTGCCGGTATTTGAATCCTTGATCGACTTCGATACCGTAAAAACTTTGGACGGAACGACGGAAATATCCGTAATGCGGTTCAGAGAATTCCTAAGGTCGGGGTCTGTTACCTGTGCTGTTTCTTTGACGTGTTTTAGGAAGTTTGCCACGGTATGGGGATCGGCCTTGCCCAGCTTCGGTACGGTGGACGACGGGTTGACATAAAGGAACGCTTCTTCAAAAATTTCCCATGATTCCGCCAGCCGTCCTCTGAAGCGAAGTTCTTCGTCCCGGTCGATAAGGCCCTCGAACACCAGGTCGTTGATACTGCTGCTTGAGGAATCTGCCGAAAGGATGGGGTTTAAAAGACTGGCATCTCCGATGGATCCGGATATGTATTCGGTAAGACGCGCAGGGTTTCCCTTGGTCTGCTGCTCGTAAGTGGGCACCCAGAAATAAGACTGCAAAAGAACGAAAATCAGTAATATGGGCGCGAAAATGAGGAAACGTCTGACGGTCATAGAAGGTTTATTATAAGTAAATGTATTTAAAGGATAAATATAAGTAAACATAAACATATGAGATTCGAGTATTTGAGTCAAGCGAAAAGCTGGCCATGAAATCACGAATATGATGATAAAAATCTGGCAGGGGTTCCAAGGGGCAGTCATTTCCCCTTCACTTCAGAATCTCCGTCACTAAAAAATCAATCACTTGACCAATTCGATGGATTGATTATATGTTTCGTGCAGCGGAGAGAAAATAAAGCGGAGCATCTGAAAAATGAAACGATTAATCAGAATTATTCTTTTGGTTATTATTGTTGTGGTAGTTGTTCTGGGCGTTAAATGGTTTGTGAACGTAAATGGAATCTACTCCGGCGCTGAACTCAAGCTCTACGGCAATATCGATATCCGGAAGGCCGACCTTGCGTTTAACGAACAGGAGCGCATTGCCCGTGTTTTGGTGGAAGAGGGTGATCGGGTTACAAAAGGCCAGATTCTGGCAGTATTGCAGACTTATCGACTGGAAGCCCAGATCAAAGAGGCGGAGGCGCAAATCGCCGCCCAGCAGGAAGTGGTGAAACGGTTCGAAGCCGGTACCCGATGGCAAGAGATCGATCAGGCGCGCGCTGAGGTGGCGGCGGCCCTGGCCAGGGTCAACAATACCCGGCAGAATTTCGAACGCATCAAGAAAACCTCAGGAGCCGGGGCTACCAGCCGGCAGGCTTTGGACGATATCCGGGCCCAGCTCAATGTGGATGAGGCCCAGCTCAAGGTGAAGGAAAAGGCGCTCAATCTGGCACTGGAAGGCCCTCGAAAAGAAGACATCGCCGTAGCCAGAAACAACCTGGAAACTCTCGTGGCCTCCCTTTCGCTCTTAAAGATAAGGCTTTCAGACATGACCCTGACATCACCCGCCCCTGGCGTGATTCAGAATCGGATTCTGGAAGCCGGAGAAATGGCAAGCCCGAACCGGCCGGTGGTTACCCTGGCCTTGACCGACCCCAAATGGGTTCGGGCCTATGTGACGGAACCGGATCTCGGCCGCATCAATCTCGGCATGAAGGCCAAGATCTTGAGTGATTCGTTTCCGGATCAAAGTTTTGAAGGCTGGATCGGCTTTATTTCTCCTGTGGCCGAATTTACTCCCAAAGCCGTGGAAACCGAAGACCTGCGAACAAAGCTGGTGTACGAGGTCAGGGTTTTCGTTCATGATTCCAAAGATCTGCTGCGGCTGGGAATGCCGGTCACGGTGAACGTAGATCGCACCCCTTCGGCCGGTGTATCCCGGGACGGTGAAGTTCCGCCAAAAAAAACCGCCAAGCCGGTTGAAGGATAACGGCGATATGGCGGCTCGTGAACATATGCTAACTCTGGCCGATGCGGACATTGTGCTGTCGGTCCGGAACCTGAAAAAGGAATTTTACTCCAAAAAGGGACTGGCGGTTCAGGCGCTGCGGGATGTTTCACTGGAAGCGCGCCGCAGGCAGGTAACCGGACTTGTGGGAGCGGACGGGGCCGGGAAAACCACCCTGATCCGTACGGCAGCCGGCCTGATCGTTCCCACGGCCGGCACTGTCACCGTTTTGGGCCTCGACAGCGTGTCCGATACCATTGAAATACAGAGCCGCGTCGGGTATATGCCCCAGAAATTCGGCCTTTATCAGGATCTGACCGTTGAAGAAAACATGGATCTTTATGCCGATCTTCAAGGGGTGCCGATATCCGAACGTAAAGATCGCTACCGGCGATTGCTTCGAATGACCGGTCTGGAACCGTATACCCGGCGAAAGGCCGGTGCGCTTTCCGGTGGGATGAGGCAGAAACTGGGGCTGGCCTGCTCTCTGATCAAGTCGCCGCAGATGCTGTTGCTGGACGAGCCGACCGTGGGTGTGGATCCGATCTCGCGCCGGGAGTTGTGGAAAATCGTTTACGAACTGGTGGAAAGGGACGGCATCGGGGTGCTGCTTTCAACCGCCTATCTGGACGAGGCGGAGCGATGCGATCATGTGGTGGTTTTGCATGAGGGCGAGAAGCTTGCCGAAGGGACGCCCCGGGAGTTCAAAGAGCGGGTGGGACAAAAAATAGCGCTCGTGGATCCTTCGCCGGACATCAAGCCTCGTCAGATACACACGCATCTTGTGGGCAAGGCGCATATTATCGATGCCACCATCCGTTCCGGGCGGGTACGCGTGGTGACCGACGCTTACGGCACCCAAGCCGTGGCCGACGCTTTGCCGGAAAAGTGGTCGGTAACCATCAAAAGCACGCTCCCGACCTTTGAAGACGCCTTTATGGCCATGATCCCACATCAGGAGAATCGATTTCAAACCAATAACGATAAAATACCTTCCGACAAGTCGGTTGTGAATAAGGATGTGATTGTACGGACCCGGGCGCTGAAAAAATCTTTCGGTGATTTCGAGGCGGTCAAAGGACTTACTTTCGAGGTGAAACGCGGCGAAATTTTCGGTCTGCTTGGTCCCAACGGCGCCGGAAAAAGCACCACTTTTCGGATGCTCTGCGGATTGCTGAAGGTCAGCTCCGGCGAAATCAGTGTGGCCGGATATGATTTGCGACATTCACCATCCAAGGCCCGGGCGCGTCTGGGATACATGGCGCAGCAGTTTTCCCTTTACGGACAGCTCAGTGTACGGGAAAATCTGAACTTCTTCGGGAATGCCTATGGACTTGACGGGAATCGGCTGCGGCAGCGAATGGAATGGGCGTTTACCGAATTCGGTCTCGGCAAATGGCGCGAAACGGTTGCCGGCCAACTGCCGGGCGGTTACAAGCAGCGCCTTGCCATGGCCGCCTCCCTTTTGCACGAGCCGGAAATACTTTTTCTGGACGAGCCGACATCAGGTGTGGATCCTTTGGCCCGCCGCGAGTTCTGGTTCAGGATTAACGGCTTTGCCGAAGAAGGGGTAACCGTGGTCGTGACAACGCATTTTATGGAAGAATCCGAATACTGCGACCGAATGTTAATCATGTCCCAGGGAGAAAGCCTCGCCGTAGGCACGCCCTCCGATATCCGGGGACTGGCCCGTTCAAAAGACAACCCGGAACCGACCATTGAAGATGCCTTTATCGCTCTTGCAGAGGGAACCATTGATCTTTCCGGCGAAGGGGATCGAATTGAAAACAGCAGAGGGAAAAAATGACACCGCAGGCTCTTTTCTTTATGCGTATGCGGGGGATTCTCCGCAAGGAAGTGCTCCAGATCCTGCGCGATCCCAGCAGTATTGCGCTGGCCATTGTTTTGCCCTTGGTATTGCTTTTTTTCTTTGGGTATGGGGTAACGCTGGATGCCGAAAACGTGCCCGTTGCCGTTGTCCTCGACGACAACAGCCTGTCGGCTCGGGAGGTGGCGGCAAGATTCGAACTGTCACCCTATTTCAATACCATTCATTTAACATCCATGGCCGAAGCAATGGAGTGGCTGAACCGAAAACATGTTGACGGTATTGTTCATCTTCAAGATGATTTTTCGACCGGCATGTACAAGGGGAACCCGGCGCCGGTTCAGATGATTATCAACGGCATCGATGCCAACCGTGCCCGGCTGATTCAGGGGTATGCACGGGGGGTGCTTCAGAAATGGACGGAGCTTCGTCAGGTCAGGGGTGAACCGGCGGCCGACCCGCCCGTGAAAATATCCCAACGGGTATGGTTCAACGAGGCCGCCGTCAGCCGCAACTTTCTGGTGCCGGGTCTCATCACCTTAATTATGACCCTTATCGGAATCCTATTGACCGCACTCGTGGTGGCCCGGGAATGGGAGCGCGGGACTATGGAAGCCATTCTGGTCACGCCGATTCGCAGGGTCGACCTTCTGCTGGGCAAGGTGCTTCCTTATTTTATTCTTGGCATGCTGGGCATGGGTCTTTCTGTGATGGTCGGGGTCACGCTTTTTCATGTTCCGTTTCGCGGCTCAGTCCCTGTCCTCTTTTTCTTGAGCGCGCTTTTCATGCTGGCTTCCCTGGGTTTTGGGCTGCTGATATCCGCTGCCATTCGGGTCCAGTTCGTGGCCGCACAGATTTCCATTGTGGCGGGATTTTTGCCTGCCCTCTTTCTTTCGGGCCTTATTTTCGATCTGGAAAGCACGCCCCGCTTTATTCAGATCGTAAGCCATGTGGTTCCGGCACGGTATTTCGTGGATATCAGCCATACCCTTTTCATGGCCGGCAACATTTGGCCGGTGCTGCTGCCGGATGCTTTGGCACTGGCCGGTATGGCTGTTTTATTCATCGGCCTTGCCTTCCGTAAAATCACCAAGCGCCTGGAGGGATAATGGATACCGTACACCGCATTATTGCATTGATGCTAAAAGAGTTCGTCATGATCCTGAAGGATCCCAAAAGCCGCTTTATCGTTATCGGACCACCACTGATCCAGTTTTTCGTGTTTGGGTATGCCGCGACCTATGACCTCAAAAACGTACGCTACGCAGTATTCGACGCGTCTCGAACCCCCGAGTCCCGGCAGCTTCTCGCTCGCCTTGAAGGATCTGAAAATTTTGAGCTGACAAAAACTCTGTTGAGCGAAAAAGAGATTGCATACATGATCGATCGTGAAAAGGCACGGCTTGTTGTCCACATCGGTTCCGAGTTCAGCCGAAATCTTCATAACGGTCGGCCGGCAATCCTCCAGGTGATTGTGGACGGCCGCAATTCCAATGTGGCCCTGATCGCCCTGGGGTATATCGGGAAAATTGTCGAGCAGTACAACCAGGACCTAGTTAAAAACGGGGTGACCGGCATGGACGGCCCCGGCTTGGTGCTGGTGGATCGGGCATGGTTCAACGCCAACCTCCAGAGCAGATGGTTCATCGTATCAGGATTAGGCGGCCTCATCAGCATGGTCGTGGTCATGATTCTTACCAGTCTTTCGGTGGCGCGCGAGCGCGAATTCGGTACTTTCGACCAACTCCTGGTCGCCCCATTCAGAACCGGAGAAATTCTTATCGGCAAATCCTTGCCCGGCATGTTCTTCGGCATTATGGATGCGCTTTTGTTTGCGGCGGGAGCGGTCTACTGGTTTGGTGTGCCGTTTCGCGGAACCATTCCGACCCTTGTCCTGGCCCTCGGGTGTTTCATCATTACCATAGTGGGGATCGGACTGCTGGTATCGTCCCTGTCCATGACCATGCAGCAGGCCCTTCTCGGATCTTTTGTTTTCATGATGCCGTCGGTTATCCTTTCCGGATTTGCCACCCCCATCGAAAACATGCCTCGCTGGCTCCAGATCGGCACCCTGTTCAACCCATTGCGCCACATTATTACCGCCCTGCGAAATATATTCCTGGAAGGCTCCGACATAGGCATGATCTGGTCCCAGCTCTGGCCGCTGATGCTCATGGCCTGTTTTACCCTGCCTCTGGCAGGCTGGATGTTCCGGCATCGGTCTCAGTAGTGAGCGAAGATCATAATTTTGATGGGAAAAGAGTCGCCGATCTTTGGATCAGAGAGAATAGAGGGTCATAAAATTAGCGATCCAGTATCCTTACAACCAACTTATCTATAGGAGATGGTAAACACAAGATGTAATAGTGAACACCAGGAATCCTCCTGCTGTGGTGAACGACAATTGCTCGGGATGTTATTGAACTTTTCGATTTGTAGTTCCTTCATTGTTATACAGGCAAGACAGGTTGCAAAATTATGGGGAGGTAATTCCATTTCAGGCTTGGGCGAAAATTGATCCGTCGGTAGATGGATTAATTTTGGCCTTTTTTTGGGTGTATTCATCGATTCATCTCCTTTCAAATATAATCGGCAACTCGCAACCAAAACTTGATTTTTAAAATCACCAATCCATACGGTATGATTTTGATAGGTCGATATCAAAATCATCGATATTTTACAGTTGAATGAAATAAGGGATCGAAAGGAGTTTGGAGGTATCCGAAGCCTTAAAAAGTACAGCATAGAAATCAGCACGGAAAATGGCTTGGTTCCATCTTGGGTGGTGAATTAATTGTGCAGGAAATAAACTGGAAAAGATTAAAGCGGGAATTTATAATAATTAAAACTTGTTATCAATAATATCAATTGAAAGGCAAGTGGTTGTTGGGCAATTTGGGTTGGATGGATTATAAATATTTTTTCACAACCAATGCCCTTTTGCCAACAACTTGGTCTATGCGAGTCCGACCCGTGACAACTCTGAGTTGCTGAATTATTCTACAATCTCAAGCGTGAACTTTTTCCGAGTCTTTCCAGAGGCTGCATTTAAAATGACCCGAATAGCATTGGCTGTTTTGCCGTGCTTGCCAATGACCTTCCCCATATCACTTTTGGCTACCTTTAATTCCAAAATAGTTGTTTGGCTGCCTTCAATCTCAGCAACTTGTACCTGTTCCGGGTTGTCCACCAATGCCGTTACAATTTCAATTAGCAGATTCTTCATGGGGTTGATCCTCCGAATAGTTAGAAACTCCAAGTAAAAACCTAAAGCCACACCTTTATTTGTTTGAGAAATAGGGAGCGATAGATGAAACAGTTTTGTTCTATTTTTCCAATGATTTCAATAAAATTTTGAACACCTATAACCACTTTACTCATATAAAGATATTTGTCAAGGATCTTAAGCAGTTCAAATTTAAAAAGAGCCTTGCAGTCAAGCCTGATGTCATAAGAAAGAAGATGAATATCAAGGTTCCGGATGCGCTGCCTCGTGCGATCGATCCGGAAGACGTCAAACATCTTTTATCAATTTCAGAGATCAAAGTTGACAAATTCGTAAAAAGTCCCAATTCCCGTCACTCCCGCGAAAGCGGGAGTCCATAACATGCTTAGATTACTGGATTCCCGCTTTCGCGGGAATGACGAAAA
>Ga0210103_1000202_pt1 | contig 11670 bp, 9 predicted proteins | sample RushSE_CattailNL_6_FD_185564 | JGI IMG/M metagenome (GOLD analysis project Ga0210103, IMG submission 185564) | Wetland microbial communities from San Francisco Bay, California, USA, that impact long-term carbon sequestration - RushSE_CattailNLA_D2... | ecosystem: Environmental > Aquatic > Marine... | reverse complement strand
CCGGCCGGTATTCCCGAGTTTCCATCCCTCGCAGCAGCTTGGCCTGCACGTCCATCGTCAAGTTGGCCACTTCGTCCAGGAACAGCGTTCCGCCGTCGGCCACCTCGAAAATGCCGGGCTTGTCGTGAGTCGCGCCGGTGAACGCACCCTTGACGTGCCCGAACAGCTCGCTTTCCAGCAGCGAGGGGGCAAAGGTGCTGCAGTCGGCTACGACAAACTGCCTGTCTGCGCGGTGGCTGTGGGCGTGAACGGCCTTGGCGAACAGCTCCTTGCCGGTGCCGCTCTCGCCCTCGAGCAGGATGATGGTCTCGGTGGGTGCGGCCTTGCGGATCTCCTCGAAGATGCGCAGCATTTTCGGGTCTTCCCCGACGATGTTGCTGAAATCGAACTTGGCGTACAGCTGCTTGCGCAGAGCCAGGTTTTCCTCGGTCAGCCTCCGGGTCTTGAGAGCCTTCTCCACGGTCAGCACGAGCTCCTCGTCCGAGAAGGGTTTTGACAGGTAGTCGAAGGCGCCCAGTTTCATGGCCTTTACGGCGTCCGGTACCGAGGAGTAGCCGGTCATCACCACCACGCTTACCCTGGGGGTTTCGCGGTGGATGACCTCGAGGACCTGAATCCCGTCAATGTCCGGCAGCTTCATGTCCAACAGGGCCAACTCGTAGCGGCTCTTCTCGAGCAATTCGAGACCGCTGCGGCCGTCGTGCACCGCGTCCACGGTGTGCCCCTGGTCGCTCAGCACCAGCCGGCAGCCGGCGCAGACGGCCGGTTCGTCGTCGATGATCAGAATGGAGGCGGGCGGCACCATCATCAAGCTCCGGTCAAGCTTTGTCCTGGGTCAAGGGCAGGGCTACGGTAAAGTGAGCTCCTTGGCCCGGCCGGCTGAAAACTTCCAGCCGGCCTTGGTGGTTTTTGATGATTCCGAAGCTGACCGCCAAACCCAGTCCGGAGCCGTTTTTCTTGGTCGAGAAAAACGGCTCGAAGATCTGGCCCAGGTGTTCGGCCGGGATCCCGCAGCCGGTATCGATGACATCCACCGCGATCTCGCGGCGGGCCGAGTTCATGCGGGAGCGGATGGTGATCGTGCCGTTGTCGTCGATGGCTTGGGCGGCGTTGATCAGCAGGTTTACGAACACCTGCTCCAGCTGGTTGGCGTCGACGCAGCTGTCTTGCAGGTCGGGGGCAAAATCCTTTTCGATTCGGATGTGCCGCAGGCGGAACTCGTTTTCCAAAATGTTGAGGGATTTTTGGATGATGGTGGTAATGTTGGCCGAGGTTTTGCGCGGCTCCTTGTCGCGGGCGAATTCCAGCAGTTCCTGGATGATGAACTTGCAGCGCTGCGTCTCCCGCATGATGATCCCCAATCCTTCTTTCAAGGGGCCTTCGTCCGGAACTTTCTTGAAGAGGTTCGAGCTGAAGAGCAGAATCCCGGCCAGAGGATTGTTGATTTCATGCGCGATTCCGGCAGCCATGCGTCCAAGAGCCGAGAGCTTTTCCGTCTGCAGAGCCAGCAGGTCGTACTTGGATTTCTGGGCTTCGATGAGGCGGTTTTTTTCGATCGCAAGAGCGCACTGGTCGGCCAGGGAAACCAGAAAGTCGCGCTCCTCGTCCGAGACAGCCCTCGCCTCGGCGAAATAAATTCGGAGAATGCCGGCGATGTGGTTCCGGAAACTCAGGGAAGTGTCCAATACCATCCGGACCCCCTCCCGTTCAGCCTCCTGGGGGTAGTGAATGCGAGGGTCGTGGTGGATGTCCAGGATGACGATCACTCGGCTTTGTCGATACAAGTCCGTGATCAGGTTCTTCTGGCTGACAAGGCCCTTGGACAGGAAGGCGTCGCTCAGGTTGTAGGCGGCGCTCAGCTCCAGCTTTTCGGTGTCCAGATTCAGGATGCGCAGGATGGCGCCCTTGGCGTTTAGCGCCTCGGTGGCCTTCCAGACCACCAGGTCCAGAACCTCTTTCAGGTCGGTGCTGGAGTGCACCACCTTGCTGACTTCGCGGAAGGTGTTGTAAAAGACTTCGAGGTTGTTGGCTTTCTGTCCCATATCCCGGGCTCCTATGTAGAAGAGTCAGAGCCGGATGGTCGGTGCGGCAGCGAGGCCGGACGCAAGTGGCGGCATAACGCTGGTGCAGGGAATCGATGGTTACGGTGCGCCTGGCCAAGAACACCAAGGGGATGCCCTTCACTTGAAAGCCTACGCCCACGGCCGATTCGATGTCAAGGCAAATCGTTCCGGGGCAGCTTTTCGTTAGAGCAACAGACGCATAGGACCGCGCCATGACCACTTTCGAGATTCGAGAATTCGCTGCCGGAGACACGGATGCGGCGCTTCGGCTGTGGCGGCAGACCGAGGGCATCGGGCTGAGCGAAGCCGACCGCCCGGACCGACTCCGCGAGTTTCTATCCCGGAACCCGGGCTTGAGCCGCATCGCTGTATCCGGTGAAAACCTCATCGGCACCATTCTTTGCGGCACCGACGGCCGCCGCGGCTACATCCATCACCTCGCGGTCGCAGCCGAATCCAGGCGAAACGGCGTCGGCCGCGCTTTGCTCAAGGCAACGCTTTCCGCTTTGCAGCAGATCGGTATCCGCAAATGCCATGCCTTCGTCTTTCAGTCCAACCCCTTCGGAGAGTTGTTTTGGGAGCAATCGGGATGGCAGCGCCGGGGCGATCTTCATGTGTATTCCAAGAAACTGGGTGAATGACCCGGTCTCCTGCATTCAGATTCCTATCTTGATTCGCCCTCATACAGGCCTAACTATACAGGCGTCGGTATTAAGAGACGGCGACGATCGTTGAGGTGCGGGCAAGAAAATTTCGAATTGGTAAGCCGGACCAAGGTCTGCTTCAATACGTTTCAAATTATGAAATGCGTGCGGGAGGTGCCCATGAGCCAGAGAGCAAAGAATTTAGCGGAACGCCTGCGGGCGTTCAGCGAGGATGTGATCACGTTCGTCGAAGGTTGTTCAGACAAGAATTGGGAAAAAATGTGTGCGACGGAGGAGTGGGCGGTGGGAGTGACCGCCCGCCACATCGGGGCCGGCCATTTCGAGGCCCTCGGCTTGGCCCGTATGATGGTGAACGGCGAGAAACTGCCGGAGCTCACGATGGACCAGTTGGTTGAGATGGCCAACGCGCATGCCCGCCAGCACGCTGAGTGCACGCGGAAAGACGTCCTGGAAGTCCTCCGCCGAAACGGCGCGGCGCTTGTTGACTACGTGGCCGGGCTGACGGACTCCGAGCTGGATCGCTCCGGACACCTTGCCTTGGCCGGCGGAGAGCTCACTGCGCAGCAGCTCATCGAGGCGGTCATTCTCAAGTCGGGCGGCGAGCACTTGGCGAACATGAAAGCCGCCGTCGAATCGTAAAGACCCTATTGATCATGTTGGAGAATTTGTGCAGAATAGCGAGTCAGGTTGCCGAAATCGACTGCCCTTGGGCAATCTTGCTTTTCCCGTCGGAGGTAACGGTAGGGTTCGGACATGATCAATAAATTCAACATTGCGCTGGTTCAGATAGCGCTGAACGGCAGCCCTGAGAAAAACCTGGAAAAGAGCCTCACCTGGGTGCGGAAGGCCGTCCGGCAGGGCGGGCAGGTGATCTGCCTGCCCGAGCTCTACCGCTCGGTTTACTTCTGCCAGAAGGAAGACACGCGGTATTTCGACCTGGCCGAACCTCTGCACCAAGCGTCGTATAGCGCTTTCAGCGCTGTGGCGAAAGAGTTGGGGGCCGTCATCATCGTGCCGTTTTTCGAGAAGCGCGCTGCAGGCGTTTACCACAACAGTGCCTACATCATCGATTCCGACGGCAGCCAGGCCGGGCTCTACCGCAAGATGCACATTCCGGACGACCCTGGCTTTTACGAGAAGTTCTACTTCACTCCGGGGGATCTCGGGTTCAAGGCGGTCCCCACGGCGTTCGGGAAAATCGGAACCCTCATCTGCTGGGACCAGTGGTATCCCGAGGCTGCCCGCATCACGGCCCTGCACGGTGCCCACGTGCTGTTCTACCCCACGGCGATCGGCTGGCACCCGCATGAGAAAGAAGAACACGGCGCCCGGCAGCATGACGCCTGGATGACTGTTCAACGCGGGCATGCCGTCGCCAACGGCATCTACGTGGCGGCCGTCAACCGCGTCGGGTTCGAGCAGCCCGAGAAGGACCACCCCGGATTGGAGTTCTGGGGGTCGTCGTTTGTCGCCGGCCCGCAGGGCGAAATCATTGCCCGGGCATCGACGGACAAAGAGGAGGTCCTGGTGGTAGTGGTTGACTTGGATCAGATGGAAGACGTGCGGCGGAATTGGCCTTTCCTGCGGGACCGTCGAATCGATGCCTACGGCGACATCCTGAAACGGTATCTGGATTGATATCAGCGACGCACACATTCACCCGGCGCTTGCCGGCGGAGTGGGAAAACCACCAGGCGACCCTCCTGGCGTTTCCGCATGACGGCAAGGACTGGCCGGGCAAGTATGACGCCGTCAAATGGGCGTTCGTTGAGATTATCCGGAAAGTGGCGGCGCATGAAACCGTTCTGCTGGTGGTGAAATCCCGGGCGCAGCGCGACCGCGTGACCGCCATGCTCAAGCAGGCCCATGCCGATGCAGACAACGTCCGCTGCATCATCCTCAACACCAACCGCAGCTGGATGCGCGACTCCGGCCCTGTCGTCGTAAAACGCAGCGATGGCATGCGCGAAGCCCTGCAATTCCGTTTCAACGGCTGGGCCAAGTACCCGAACCATCGCCTGGACGCAAAGATCCCATCGGCAGTGGCCGCTGACCTGAAGCTTCCTCTGACGCAGGTGCGCTGTAATGAGAAGCCGGTCGTACTTGAAGGCGGCGCCATAGAAATCAATGGGTCCGGAACGCTGATCACGACCGAAGAATGCTTGCTGGATGCCGAAACCCAGGTGCGCAACCCGGGTTTTTCCAAGAAGGACTACGAGTCGGTCTTCAGCGAGTTCCTCGGCATCCGCAACGTGATCTGGCTGGGCGCGGGCATCGACGGCGACGACACCCACGGGCACGTCGACGACATCTGCCGTTTTGTGAACCGCACGACCGTAGTCGCCTGCGTGGAGGAGAACAGAAGCGATATCAATCACAAACGGCTGCGGGCCAATCTCGAAAGACTTAAGCATGCCCGGCTGGAGGATAACAGCAAGCTGCAGGTTGTGCCCATTCCCATGCCGGGCCGGATCGATTTTGAGGACCTCAGGCTTCCGGCCAGCTATGTCAATTTCCTGATCACCAACGGGTGCGTGCTTGTCCCCACGTTCAACGACCCGAACGACTACAAGGCCCTGGGGATTCTATCGGAGCTGTTCAAGGGGCGTGAAGTGATTGGGATCCACGCCGTGGACCTGATTTGGGGGTTGGGAACCCTGCATTGCCTGAGCCACGAGATTCCGGCGTGACCGTGGTTTCGCCAACCCGATTCCTCACTCCTGCTCAATTCCCCGCAAAAGCATCTCCGTTTCAGCCCGGTTTTTTGACAGCGGCGGCGCAGGCGATTACCTTGCAAGACAGGGGTCAATCCGGTTCTTGCCTTCTGAGACAAATATGGAGCCAAACAGACCGGTGTGCTGACCGGATGTTATCTGCGTGAGCAAGCAACCGTTTTTCATCCGATCCGCGGCAGAACCTCTTTGCGGTTTCGGTTTACCATAGAATTGCACCCATGAGCACTCAGGATCGTTGCGGCAAGAATACGCACTTCGAACGTTTTGAAGAGCCGGCGGAAAGGTGCGGCGGCGGCAACTGCTGCGTTGTTGGTTTCATGTCACGCTGTGGGGCGGGGCCGTGCGTGATCGACCAGCAGGGCTGCAAATTTTTCAAGAAATCCTCAACAGGGGACCGCTGCATGCACTACTGCGTTTCCCTGGACGGGCACTGCGACTGCGTCGACGCCCAAGAGGAAATGAAACACAGGCGACGTTCGAAAAGATGAGCTCACGAGAATGATTCCAAAGAAAAAGGGATCGGTGGTCGCTGACCACGATCCCTTTCTTTATTGGGCCGCCTGCCAGGACAGGTAGTAGGTTTCGGCGTCGTCGACAAACCCTCCGTGTTTGGGCTGCCAACTCAGAAGGCGCACAGCTTTGCGGCTGTCCGCGTGCTGGTCCAGGGCCAGGCATTCGGCAAAATCGCCCATGGTCTTGGCCGCCTCGGCCACGGGGATAAACGTTGTTTTCCCGGCATATCCGGTCACCCGGGCCACTGCATTCAACATTTCGCCGACGCTCCAGCGGGAGCGGTCCGTGATGTTGAACACCTCGCCGCGCAACCCGCTCTCCCCCGCGCGCAGGTAGGCGTCCGCGAGGTCGTCGGCATGGACCACCGTCCAGCGGTTGCTGCCGTCGCCGACGGCCGTGAGCGCCTTCTCCTTGACCGCGGCCGCGAACCACATGCCCGTGAGCCCGCCCTGGTAGCCGTAGACGCAACCGGGGCGAATGACGAGCCCGCGCACGCCGGCCGCATTGAGCACCAGTTGTTCGGTGACCGGTCGCCGGGCTACCAAGTTGGGCGGATTTAACGGGGAGGTTTCGTCGACTAATTTTCCCTGTGTGTTTCCATAAACCCAAACGCCGCTGGTGTAGATGAGCGTCTTGGGCTGTGAACCCTGTCGGGCGAGAGACAGCAGGAACTCCACCGTCTGCTTGTCGAGTGCAAATGGATCGGTCTGGTAATCGACCGCTGCATGGATCAACACAGAGCAGTTCTTTGCCGCCGCTGCCCAGCCCTCGGTCTTCTGCATGCTGCCGACCACCGGCCGGATTTCATGCCGGGAGAGAATCCGCGCTTTTTCTTCGCTGCGTGTGAGCCCCCATACGGCATGGCCCGCCCGGCGATAGGCCATGGCGACATTGAAGCCGATGTATCCTGTGGCGCCTGTAATGAATACGTTCATGCGTGGCCTCCTCGATTTGACAGGGTTGAATCTGCGTGTGACCTTTCTGTTATTCATTGCGGCGCTGTTTGGCAAGGGCGCCTCGGTTTTCACGCACGTCCGGAATGGTGATTGACAATCCGAACCCGTTGTCGTATAAAGACAGACAGGTGTCCGAAACACCTGTCGTTTGCAAGGTAAAAATCCAGTCGTCACAAGCCCATTGGATTTTTGTCAGAATCCAATGGGCTTTTTTATTCACCTATTCATCAAGAAAGAAGAATCATTAATGAGTTTTGAACAGTTCAACTTGCATTCATCCATCACCGCCGGCGTGAAGGCGCTCGGCTACGATACACCCACCCCCATTCAGCGTGAAGCCATCCCTCCGGTCATGGAAGGCCGGGATGTGATGGGCCTGGCCCAGACGGGCACCGGCAAGACGGCGGCCTTTGTGCTGCCGATCCTGCAGCGCCTGCTCCCAGGGCCCCAAGGCAAGGTCCGCGCCCTGATCCTGGGACCCACACGGGAGTTGACCGAACAAACCCACCAGGCCATCGGCCAGATGGGGCGCAGCACGCGCATCCGCAGTGCCGCGGTATACGGCGGCGTCGGCATGCAACCGCAGCTAAACGCCCTGCGTCGGGGGGTGGACATGGTTGCGGCCTGCCCCGGCCGGCTGATGGACCATATCCGGCGGGGCACGATCGATCTGTCGCGCGTGGAAGTGCTCGTCCTGGACGAGGCCGACCAGATGTTCGACATGGGGTTTCTGCCGGAGATCCGCAAGATCCTGAAGCACCTGCCGCGCAAACGTCAGACGCTTCTTTTCTCCGCCACCATGCCGCCCGACATCAAGAAACTGGCCGGCGAGATCCTGCACGACCCCGTGCGGGTGCAGATCGGGCACACGGCGCCGGCCGAAGGTGTCGCGCACACCTTTTACCCGGTGGCCATCCAGTCCAAAGATGCCCTGTTGAGGAGCATCCTGGACACGACCCAGACCGCGGCGGTGCTGGTCTTCACCCGCACCAAGCGGCGCTCAAAGAACCTGGCCCGGCTGCTCGAGGAATCCGGCTACGAGGCCGCGGCCCTGCACGGCAACCTGAGCCAGAGCAATCGCCGCAAGGCCATGGACGGGTTTCGCAGCGGCCGCTACAAAATCCTGGTGGCCACCGACGTGGCCGCCCGCGGAATCGATGTCCGCGGGGTCTCGCACGTGATCAACTACGACATCCCGGGCACGGTGGACGCCTACACCCATCGCATCGGCCGCACAGGCCGCGCGAGCGATACCGGGGATGCGTTCACGTTCGTCTGCCAGGAGGACCAGGGACTTTTGCGCGCGATCACGCACCTGCTGGGAGACCGGAATAAGTACCGGGTCATGGAAAGATTCGGCGGCTCCGACCAACCGCGTGCGGGCGCTAACGTCCGCGAACGCGCAGACGCGCCGCGCCGGCAACCCTATCGTTCCTTCAGCGCCAGGCCGCGGAGCTGGTCCGCTCCCCGGAAGGCTCGCAACGTGTGATCAACCGGGTTCGCCCGGTTGCAGAAAAAAAGCAGGAGGGGGCTGGTTGCCCCCTCCTGCTTTTTTTGATCGACCGAATCAGTATTGCACGTGGCGGAAGATTTCGCCCTCCACGAGGTAGATCACCTCTTCGGCGACGTTGGTGGCGTGGTCGGCCAGCCGTTCCAGGTGCCGGGAGATCAGCAGCAGATTAATGTAGTAGCCCACCCGCTCCGGCAGATCCTTGATGGCCTGCTTGATCTTGTCGTAGGCCTCGTTCTTGATCTGGTCCACCTCGTCGTCCATGGTGATCACCTTGTAGGCGAGGTCCACATCCAGGTTGACGAAGGCGTCGAGGCTCATCTTGAGCATGCGCTGGACTTTTTCAGCCATCACGGCGTAGTCGAACATGAACGGCGGCTTGGGCCGTTTGGCGATGATCTCCACTCGCTGGGCGATGTTGACGGCTTGGTCGCCGATGCGCTCCAGCTCGCTGTTGATTTTGATCACGGCGATGATGAAGCGCAGGTCGACCGCCACCGGCTGGTGCAGGGCCAGGACCTTGAGGCACTCCTCCTCGACCTCGACCTCCATCTCGTCGACCTCATAGTCGGTCTTGATGATGCGCCCGGCGATCTCGGCGTCGACCTGATCGACGGACTGGACCGCCAGACGAACCCGATCCTCTACCAGGGCGCCCAAAGTGAGAATGCGCTTCTTGATGTTCTCCAATTCCTTGCGGAAGTGCTTGGTCATAAACTCATCTTTCCTGAAACGGCGGTTTGCGCGGTTTGTAAACCATCATACCAAAGATTTAGCTGGATGTGAGAAAATGGTTAAGATTTGGTTAGCGGCACCTGAGCCACGCTCTATTGCATGAACATTGAGACTCGCCTTCTGGTTTTCGATCGAGCCGCCAAAGGCACCTTCTTGCGCTTAATCCATCTGCATCTGCCCTCTTACCGCTTCATATTTTCAGGACCTCATCAACAGCTCACTGTTTGCTAACAAGAGGCTAGCAATTCATACATATATCTTTCGGCCAGTCAGAAGTGCCTCTTTTTGGAAAGGATCTCAGGTCGATGGCGCCTGTTTCATTGCTGGCGATTCTCTTGGTACTTTCAACGGCAGCCTATTATTTCGGGCGGCGCAAAGCCTTCGCCCTTGTCGGTCGCGCTGAGGGAGCCGTCAAACTGCACTCCCGGCCCAACTATTATGGCGCGCTTACGGCCCTGTGGTGCGCCATCCCGGCCTTGCTCGTTTTCGGGATCTGGCTGGTCTTTGAAACCCAGGTCATCACCCAGTTGGTGGTCAAAGACCTGCCGGAAGCCGTCCGCAGTCTGCCACCGGATCGGTTGAACCTCATCATCAACGAAATCCGAAATCTCGAAAGCGGCAGCTTCGTTTCCCAGACAATCGACCCCGCCATACAGGCGGCCGCTAACCACTACCGCAACCTGAGGGCCACCAGTCATGCCGGCTTGGCTGTGACGACGATCGCGTTGGTGATTGCCGCGGCGCTCTGGGGTCGCAGCCGCATATCCCCTGGCCTGCGTGCCCGCAACCAGGTGGAGGCAATTCTCACCGTCATTCTGGTCGCCTGCTCCACCATCGCCATTTTTACAACCATCGGGATCATTTTGTCGGTTCTCTATGAAGCCATCCGTTTTTTCAAGGTCATCCCGGTCACCGAATTCCTGTTCGGTCTGAACTGGAGTCCCCAGATGGCCATCCGCGCCGACCAGGTGGGCTCCTCGGGGGCCTTCGGGGCCGTGCCCGTCTTTTTGGGGACCGCGCTGATATCTGCCATCGCCATGGTGGTGGCGGTCCCCGTCGGCCTGATGTCCGCGATCTACCTTTCCGAGTACGCCGGCAAGCGTTTGCGGGCGGTCGCCAAACCGCTGATTGAGGTGCTCGCGGGCATTCCAACGGTGGTGTACGGGTTTTTTGCGGCCTTGACCGTGGCGCCGTTCATCCGCGCGGCGGGCGGGGTGCTGGGTTTGAGTGTCGCTTCGGAGAGTGCGCTGGCGGCCGGCCTGGTCATGGGCATCATGATCATCCCTTTCGTTTCCTCGCTTTCCGACGACTTCATCAACGCGGTGCCGCAGTCCCTGAGGGACGGCTCCTACAGCCTGGGGGCCACGCAATCGGAGACCATCCGGAAGGTGGTCCTGCCGGCGGCGATCCCGGGGATCATCGGCGGCGTGCTGCTGGCGGTGTCCCGGGCCGTCGGCGAGACCATGATCGTCGTCATGGCGGCGGGCCTCTCGGCCAACCTGACCGTCAATCCGCTCAAGGCGGTGACCACCGTAACCGTCCAGATCGTGACATTGCTGGTCGGCGACCAGGAATTCGACAGCCCCAAAACGCTCGCCGCTTTTGCGCTGGGGTTGGTCCTGTTCGTCGTCACCCTTTGCCTCAACATCATCGCTTTGTACGTCGTCCGAAAGTATCGGGAGCAGTATGAATAACTATTCCACCCCGGAGGTCGCCGCAGCCGCCCCGCGCACGATCGACATTGTCAACCGCAGCCTCAAGCGCCGCTACCGCGCCGAAAGGCGGTTTCGCTTTTACGGGCTTGCGGCGATCGTGCTGAGCATCGTGTTTCTGGCCCTGCTTTTTATCAGCATCGTCGGCAAGGGCTATTCCGCGTTCCGGCAGACTTCCGTTCGGCTCGCGGTCTTCTTCGATCCGGAGGTGCTCAAGCAGGACACCTTGGTCAGCGCGGATTACGGCGCTCTTGTCCGCGAATCGCTTTTTAAAATGTTCCCCAAGGTGGAGGGGCGGCAGGACAAACGCCAGCTGAACGCGCTGGTCAGCAGCGGTGCGGTCTACCAGCTGCGCTCGATGGCATTAAAAGACCCCGAGATCATCGGCCGGACCGTCGAGGTCTGGCTGCCGGCCGGCGCCGATGTCGACATGCTGGTCAAGGGGCATTTCCGGCGGGACCTTCCGGAAGACGAGCGCCGGGTCTCGGATAAGCAGATCGCCTGGATCGACCGGCTGGCCGCCGAGGGGCACCTGGAACGGAAGTTCAACACCACCTTCCTCACGGCCGGCGATTCGCGGGAGCCGGAACTGGCCGGGATCTGGGGGGCTGTTTCCGGTTCCTTTTTCACCCTGTTGATCACCCTGGTCCTTTCGTTCCCGATCGGGGTGGCCGCCGCCGTTTACCTGGAGGAATTCGCCAAAAAAAACCGCTGGACCGATCTGATCGAAGTCAACATCAACAACCTGGCCGCGGTGCCTTCCATCGTGTTCGGACTGCTT
>Ga0210103_1000200_pt1 | contig 11687 bp, 6 predicted proteins | sample RushSE_CattailNL_6_FD_185564 | JGI IMG/M metagenome (GOLD analysis project Ga0210103, IMG submission 185564) | Wetland microbial communities from San Francisco Bay, California, USA, that impact long-term carbon sequestration - RushSE_CattailNLA_D2... | ecosystem: Environmental > Aquatic > Marine... | reverse complement strand
CAGTTTCATATACGTACACACCCGGCCATTTGACCTTATCCGCCCTCTTTAATTTTTTCCTACCCTTTCCTACCCCCATTTTGGCCCCCTTTTTCCCGACGGTTTTTTATAACGCTTTGGTCACTTGGTTGATTTTTTCCTACCCTATTCCTACCCTAAAAGTTAATTTTTGTTAAATTTCGTTAAATGACATAAGCGTTCATTAACATCGAAAAATTGTAAAGTCAATTGAATTTAAAGGAAAAATAGGATTTTTTAAACTGGGTAGGATTTTATTAAAGATGCGATTTACAGCGTTCGGGACGCTGGGGTCGCTGGTTCAAATCCAGTCGTCCCGACCAAATAATATCAATAAGTCAGGCCGGATTGAAACAATCCGGCTTTTCTGTTTATTGGTAATGTATTACCAATCAGTAGTGTCCGGTTAACTATCGAACAATTTCAATTGGATATGTGAACTAGTAGTTTTGGTTTTGTAATCACGCTCTGTCAACGCTTGATATATGGGCTTTTTCTCAAAAAGCGTTATGCTCAAAATCTGTAAAATTGTGTAGAGAGTCAAATCAATTGTTAGACGCTTTTTCATTATCGCAACCAGAACATAGGTAGAGATGGCAATCCATATTTGAGTTTTGACAGCATTTTCTGATGTACCCAAGAACTTCTTGATTCTCAAATGTTGTTTGATCCATTTGAAAAATATCTCTACTCGCCATCGGTATCGGTACAACTCCGCGACCGTTTGCGCCGGAAGTATGAATTGGTTTGTGAGAAAAACGAATGATCTGCTTTTCTCGGCATCGAAATATTTTATACGACGCAGCTTTACCAGGAAATCGATTATCTGAGAGAAAATAGTTTGACCTTGGTTCATGGAATGAAGTTCCTTTCGCATTTTTTTCTGCGAAGAAACCACGAAACCAAGCCTATGGCAAATTCAAATCGATCCCTTTAAATTTCATCAATGTTTAAAATGTTTTCAGACAGTTAAGTTGTGTTCTAAAAATTTAAACCGGACAGCAGTGATTTTGGACACCAATGATTTAACAGATAAATTCAATAATACCTAATGAAAAAAAACTATCAGTGATCTGATTTTTTTTGTATTACCTCAATACCATATCACCAAATGTTAGTTATGAAAATTTATGCTGAGACTGCCGAAAAGCTCAATCTTGATAACGCCGCCACGGCATTTGAGGAATGAGCCAGAGGAGCTGAAATATGGCTATCCATAAGAAAAAGGTTCTGTTCATAACAACGGGTGTCATCACGCTTGTTGTCTTCGCGGGTATTTTCGCTCTCATGCTCAATATCGAAAGATTTAAACCCCAGATCGAGACAACCGCGTCTACTGCTCTGGGAATGGATGTCCGGATCAAAGGCAGGATGCGCATGGCCATTTTCCCGGGTTTCGGTCTAACGCTGAAGGACGTCAACGTGAAGAACAAGGGATTGAACGTCGTTACGGTTGAGAATATGAGGTTAGGGCTGAAGCTCATCCCCTTCGCGAGGTCCGAAATCAAGATAACCCGGCTCGAGCTTGTCAAGCCGGTTTTCTCCCTAGTTCGGTCCAAAAACGAGATGTTCAATCTTGAAAAATCGGGACATAGGTTATGGGAAAAACTCCTTGCTGTGAAAAAGATATCCATCTCTCAGGGGAGCCTTGTTTATACTGATGAAACATCCAGCAAGAAAATCGAAGTCGTCGACTTGGATCTGAGCATAAGAAACCTTTTTTCCAGCGGGACGGACAGCTCGGAACCATTCAAGAATATCTCATTCAACGGGGATATCAGATGCAAGATACTCAAAATCTATAACTTCACCCTGATAAACCTCGTGATGAGAGCAGCAGGTGAAAAGGGAATACTCGATATCAACCCCGTCAGTATGAACATCTTCGGTGGAACCGGGAACGGAAGCATTCATGTGGACGTGACGGGGCCGTCGCCTCATTACAGGGTAATCTATACGCTTAATCGGGTCAGGATCGAAGAACTTCTTCAGCAATACTTACTCAAAAAAATCCTCCAGAAAACCGTAGAAGGGCCGATCGACTTTTCCGCAGACCTGACGGCAATGGGGAAGAGCGCAGATGAGGTGAAGCGATCGCTTAACGGCAACCTTTCTTTGAACGGGGAGAACCTGATGCTGCGCGACATCGATATTGATGCTCTTATCATGAAGTACGAACGAAGCCAGAACTTTAATCTCGTGGATGTGGGGGCGTTCTTACTCGCGGGTCCATTCGGGCCGGTACTCACCAAGAGCTACAATTTTATAAGCCTGTACGAAGAGTCGCAGGGTGAAAAAGGGATCATCAGGAAACTCGTTTCGGTCTGGAAGGTAAAAAACGGCATTGCCGAGGCGCTCGATGTAGCCCTTGCCTCAAAAAAGCAGAGGATTGCCATGAAAGGAGGATTGAATTTCATCAACGAGCGGTTTGTCGACGTAACCGTAGCGGTCCTCGATAAACGAGGGTGCGCCGTTTACAGCGAAAAAGTGCACGGGCACTTCCGTAACCCGCAGATCGAGAAGGAAAATATCTTTAAGTCAATTGCCGGATCCGTATTGAATCCGCTGGAGGATGCGTGGGAATTCATCCAGAGCGGAGAGTGCACGGTATTTTACTCAGGTTCCGTAGCGCAGCCGGATCTGCGGAATCCGTCGTCACAGATGGAATCGATACCAAAGGAACGAGTTTCTCAGGACATGAAGAATTAAACTGAAACACGAAGAACATTTTGACCATCCTGACTTTCCGGGAAATATGTTCTCAAAGAATTTCAGACCTATCGGAAACGGAAAACATGGTACCAAAATGTTTGATTGCCCAATTGAAATTAGATTAAGAGATGGGACACTCGTTTTAACTCGGTTGTTAAGCCCGGATGACAAAGAGGAATTAAATATTTAAATCCGAATCATAACTTTTGTTGTTTCCGGGAACTCAACATTACGATACGCGGTTGTCACTATCGAAAATCTTAAAACGACAACAATCTGCACTTAAACCTATGAATGAGAATGTGCGAATCGATGATAGAATTCCATAAATAAAAAAGGAGATGCCATACAGCATCTCCTTTTTGTAATCTTGGGTCAAACCGATATTATTTTTTGCTGTCGCCGGTAGCGGCACCGTGCATCTTGATTTCGACTTTTTCGGTCAACCCTTCGTAGTATTCCCTCAAAATTGCAACAACTTCATCTCTTCCAAAATGATCCGGAAGTTCTCCACCCTCTGAAAGGAGCTTGCGAAGCATGGTTCCGGAAAGCAGCACCCGGTCCGCTTTGTCATGGGGACAGGTTCTGAGGGATGCCATGCCGTCGCACTTGAAGCAGTAGAATGTCCAGTCGATCTTCAAGGGTTTGCAAAGCAAATTTTTTCCCGGATCGTCAGAGGTCGGGATCTTGTCAAATATGGTTTGGGCTTCGAACATGCCGTAGAAATCACCGACACCGGCATGATCCCGTCCGATAATCATGCGGGAACAGCCGTAATTCTGGCGGAAGGTGGCATGCAAAAGTCCCTCTCTGGGACCGGCATAGCGCATATCCAGGGGATAACCGCCCTGGACCACGTTTTTGTCCACAAAATAGTTCTTTACAAGAGCGTCGATGCATTTTACGCGGACTTCAGCGGGGATATCACCGGGTTTGAGGTTTCCGACCAGGGAGTGAATGTATACGCCGTCACACACTTCCACGGCGATTTTGCAAAGATATTCATGGGACCGGTGCATGGGATTTCTGAGCTGCAGTGCGGCGATTTCACTCCATCCTTTTTCCTCGAAAATTCTGCGAGATTCTTCGGGCCTCATATAGACGCCGGCATATTTGGTGGGATATTCACCTTCGCTTAAGACTTTGACCGGCCCTGCAAAATTGAAACCTTTCTGATTCATCACCATCTGTACACCGGGGTGATCGTCCTTGGCGATTTTCCAGAATTCTTCAGGGGTCGGGGTCCCTTCACCCATAAAGACTTTTTCACATTCAAACTTTTTGTCGGCTTCGGTCATTTCATATTTTTCCGTGACCTTCATGGTTCCCATGATTTCGCCGCTGTCCGGATCACAAAGGGCGACTTCATCGCCGGTTTTGACGCTATCGGCATCGGCTTTGTCCACGGAAAGGGTCACAGGGATGGGCCAGAAAGTTCCATCGGCCAGCTGGAAATTATCGCAAACACCTTTCCAGTCCGCTTTGGTCATGAAACCTGTCAGCGGGCTGAACCCGCCGATACCCATCATGATCAGGTCGCCCACTTCTCTATGGGACATGGTAATCTTTTTCAGCCCTTTGGCCTTTTTCTTCTCTGCTTCCAGAGCAGCGCCTTCAAGCAGGCAGCAGGTCAAACCTTTACCGCCATGGGGTGGGATTAATTTTGACATTTGTAACCGTCTCCTTTCGATTTGTTTATTAAAATAAATGGCTTTTTCAACACCATCTCAATTTTCACAAAAGGGAACTATTAATAAGGATAAAACGATTTGTCAAGGAGAATCAATCGGCATAACCGTTTTAGATTTTTCAATCCTGCTTGGTTCCAAAAAACAAACAGTATCAATTTGATGCAACCCTTGAACCTTGAACTCTGAACCTGGAACCGATCCGTTCAGTTATAATATCAAAGAAGCTCCAATTCCCAATTCCAAAGGCCGGGCCTCTTTTTCAAGGTCACCTCTTTTGGAATCGGTTCCAATAGATGCACAAACAGTCTGTAGCCTCCCTTTTCAAGCGCTTTTCGCTTGGTTCGCAGGTCGAGCTTCCAGTTGGGATAGATCCAATAGTCGGATTCATATTTTTGAACCCAGGCGGCTTCGCCTTTTGGGCTCATAAAAGGCGTTTCGGTTTTCAGGTCGTTCGACAGTACCCGTGAAACACACAGGGGCCAGTTTCCGTACAGAACGATCCCCAGCGGCAAGGGGCTTTGTTTTGGGAGCGAGAAAAAATCGAATTGCCCGAGTTCGGGTGTCACGATGGCACCGTTATAGCCCATGGATGCCAGAGTTTTTAGCGCCAGAACATTGGCGGTATTGCAAAAAGGGCCGGCCCAGAGATTCATTCCTTTTAAACGGGTAAAAAGTGCGGTCTGCCACGGGGCGTTCAGTACGAAATTCCTGCCGCCCTTGTCGAGGATAAAATCGACAAGTTCCTTTCGGTGTAGCTCATCATCCGGCCAGATGACCGGCGGCAGCCACCACCAGATTTGTGACCAAAGCCCTTTTGGCAGATGCTTTACCGCCTGATTCGAAAGCCAGAGTCCTGATGGTCCATTGGGTTTGATTTTGCCGAGCTGACGGTAAACCCGAAGTTCCGAGGATGCTCCCTTTCCCAGGACGGATCCTTTGGGCCCTTTGGCAACAAAGACGGAAGGAGTCGTTTTCAGGACCGGTATTTTGATCAACTCCTTTTCGAGAATAGACAGCATATCTTCAAGGGCCTTTTCTTTTCGGTCGATAAGGAATACCGGAATTTTCTTTTCAAGGCTCATTTTTGAAATAGACTTTAGAAACAGACTCCCGCCTTTTGGGACATACCGGGTCACCCTGCTGATGCTGTGCCATAATTCGTCTTCATATCCAAGGCGAAGGAGATCGCCCGCCAGCAGCGCTTCCCTCGGATTTAAAAAAGGTTTTTGTGGGGTTCCCTTGAGAAATCCCACAAAAAGTCCGGATCCGGTTTGATTATCCGGCCGGATAGGGTTTTGGGGCCTTTGGGACAAGAAATTATAATGGGTTCCTGACCTTCCAAGGGCATATGATAACAGATCGAGAGCCGTTTTTTTCATCCTGGGATCCGTCCCACGGTCCCTTAACATCCGGTAAGCTTTAACCGTATAAAAAACGGTGTGGGGGCCTTTTTTGCGGCCTTCGATTTTCCAGGTTCGGATTTGTGGAATCGTTAAAAGGACTTTAACCAGAACATCCAGACTGAGGTCCTGGCAGGAAAAAAATCTTTTGCTCTGGTCTTTCTGCCTGTAAACCCGGCGGCAGGGCTGAACGCACCTTCCCCTGAGGCCGCTTTTTCCGCCGTAATAACTGCTCCAGTAGCATCTTCCGGAGATACCATAGCAAAGCGCGCCGTGTACGAAAACTTCCAGGTCAAGACCTTTGGGACAGGCCGTGGCCATGGCTTTGATTTCGTCGATATTCAGCTCCCTGGGAAGGACAATCCGATGGATTTTCAGGCTATTTTGCGCCTGTCGGAGGGCTGCAGAAAAGCTGACATTGGACAGGGTCGAAAGGTGCAGCTCGCCTGAAAAACCGGTTTGCCCGGCAAGTTGTACAAAGCCCAGATCCTGAATAATGATACCGTCAGGTTTCACATACCTGTCGAGCTGTTCAAGCAGTTTGCCTGCCGTATTCAGGTCTTCGGGTTTTAACAGCGAATTCAACGTCACATAGACCTTGACCCCTCTGTCATGGGCCAGCAGGGTCAGCGGGACAAGTTCCTCAATAGTAAAATTTTGGGCCTCCATGCGCGCTGAAAATTGCTTCAGTCCGCAGTATATTTCATCGGCCCCTGCGGCAAGGGCTGCCAGAAAAGAAGCTTTATTTCCGGCGGGTGCCAAAATAGAGGGTCGAAAAGATGTTTCTGGTTTTATGTTCATTTATTTTATTTTATCAAGTGGTTAAGCTTTGGAATATTTCTTTTTCAGCGCACCGGCTGCATCAAAGGTGAGGCTTAACAGAGCAGGGATCAGAAATAAGGTAAAAACCGTTGAAATCAAGAGACCACCCACCACGACACTGCCAAGCCCCCGGTAGAATTCAGAACCTGCTCCCGGAGCAAGGATCAGGGGAAGCATGGCCGATATGGTGGTGATACTGCTCATATAGATCGGCCGGATTCGGGATCGAACCGATTCCGTGATGGCTTCTCTTGGCGCCATATTGCCGTCCCGGATGTTGTTCAAACTCTGATGGACAATCAGGATGGCGTTATTCACAACGACTCCCACCAGGATGACAAATCCGAGCATGGTAATAATGTCCAACGCCTGATAGGCAATAAAAATGTTTACCAGCAGCAAGCCAACAAACCCTCCGGCTGCGGCCAGCGGGACACTGAACATAATGATGAACGGATAGAAGAAATTTTCAAATAATGCCGACATCAGCAGATAGCTGATGACGATAGCCAGTATAAAATTCCACATCAGAGCCGCTCTGGTTCGCGTCAGATCGTCAGCCGTACCGCCAAGATGGATGCTGTAAAGACTTGACAGGGAGCCTCCGGCCTTGATCGGGCCGACCACTTTCTCCTCTACAATTTCCATGGCGGTTTCAAGCGCCAACTCTCTTTCCGGAATCACCTGAATCGTAATGGCCCGCTGGGAATCGATATGATTAATCTGAATGGGGCCTTCTTCAAGCTTTACTTCGGCCAGTGAATTTAACGTCACTTTCTTCCCGGACGGCGCGACAACCGGAAAACGGGGCAGATCCTGGGTACGTTCGAGCTTTCCTTCCCGGCTTTTAACCACCAGGTCGATCTCTTCACCATATAGGCGATACGTGCTGGCTTTGGCCTCATCCACCATGGTGTCTACGATTAAACCGAGATCAGAGGTGGTCATGTTCAGGCGGGTCAGGCGTTCACGGTTGGGAATAATGCGCATCTCGGGGTTTCCCAAGTCAAGGCTGGGTATGGGTCGGATCTGGGCGTTGGGAAGGGCCTGGGCTGCCAATCCGTATACTTGTCTGCCCAGATTGATGAGTTGGACAAGATCGGGGCCTTTGATTTCTATTTCGATGGAGCGGCCTTCACCGATATTTTGTGAAAATAGACTCGGCTGCTGAACGATGGCAATCATGCCGGGGATATTTCTTAACACACCGTAAATATATGGCAGCAGTTCCCGGGTTCTTTCCTGGATTTTTGAAACAATACCCATAAAAATCGCTTGTCCCCGCGCGACATAGAAAAAATTAGTGGCCGGCGGAAGATTCAGTTTTTCTGCCAAAGCACTTTTTTGATCGTGTTCAATGAGCGGCAGAATGTCTTTTTCCACGGTTTTCCCAATATTTTCAAGCTCGTCCAGATTGTAACCCGGAGGCGGCAATAGAATCCCGAATAGCAGCTCACGGTTGCCTTCAGGCAGATATTCCGTTTTGGGCATCAAAAAAAATACCAGACCAATGGAGAAAAGGGTCATGATAACGGCAATGCCTATGCGTGCCGAAACCAGCCCACACATCCAGTAAACAAATTTTGTCATGTAATTTATAAAGGCGCCGGCAAAAGCGGATAGCTTTCGCATGATAAAATGGATGGGCTTGGAGATAGGCGAAAAAACCCCTTTTGCTCTGAATGCCGCGTTTTTATTCTTTTGAACCTTTCCCAGTATTTTGGAAGACAGAGTCGGAATAACCGTAATGGAGACAATTAGGCTCAAGGTTACGGCACTGCTGATGGCGATGGCAATGTCACGGAAAAGCTGGCCGGCCTCTTCTTCAACAAAAACAATGGGGAGAAATACCGCTACTGTGGTCAGTGTGCTTGCCAGAACCGCCCCCCAGACCTCAACGGTACCGTCATAGGCGGCGTCTTTACGGGTTTTGCCCATTTCCCGGTGGCGGAAGATATTTTCAAAAACCACAATGGAATTATCCACGATCATACCGATGGCAAAAGAAAGACCGGCCAAACTGACGACATTGATATTTCTGCCCATTAAGGTCATGACCAGGAACGTACCGATGGCGCTGATGGGAATGGCGATGGCGACGATGAGGGTGCTGGCAAAATTTCGTAAAAATATTAAAAGCACCAGAATTGCCAGAGATCCACCCACAAAAATATTTTCTCTGACCAGGTTTATCGCACTATAAATGTAACTGGTTTCATCATAGACCTTTACAATCCTTAGGTTCTTTTCCTTTAACAGACCTTCGTTCAATTCCGTGAGCGCTTCTTGCAGTTTCTTCATCACCACCAGGACATTGGAGCCGGGTTCTCGAACCGCGTTTAGAACGATGGTCGGGACACCGACATGCCGGACGGCATATTCCGGATCTTTAAAACCAAATTCAACACTGGCAATATCCCTCACGGTAACAGGGATGTCGCTTACCCTTTTAATAATAACATCGGAGACATCTTCAGGGCTCTTGTACTCACCGACGGTTCGGGCGATATAGCGCCGCTTGCCCTCGTCAAATCCACCGGCACTGATGTTTTTATTTTCGATATCCAGTGCCCGAACGAGTTCGGGTATGGTCACATTCCGGGCCGAGAGGGCATCTGAATCGACAATGACCTGAATCTCTTGCTCCCGTCCCCCGTAAATATTGGAAGACGAAACACCCGAAATTCGCTCGAGGCGAGGCTTCACATAGTCATCGACAAAATCGAACTCCTGCTGCAAGTCGCCCTGATATCCGTCCAGTGCTTGCAGTACCATCCAGGCAATCGCCTTTTCTCGTCTTCCTCCGGACTTTATGATGGGCTTTTCCACATTGTCCGGATACTTTTTAACCCGTTCAAGACTGTTGGATACCCTGAGCAGCGCATCATCGGTACCCGTACCGATTTCAAACAACAGGCTGATATAGGCGCTGCTGTCCTCACTTTCACTTTTAATTTCCATCAAGCCTTCGAGATTTTTGAGTTCGTCTTCCTGAGCATCGACGATTTCGCGTTCCACTTCAATCGGACTTGCGCCGCGCCAGGTCGTCGTGATGGAAATCTCCGGGAGGTCGACATTGGGGGTCAACTGAATCGGAATTCTGAAAAGTGAAATAAAGCCGAACAGGACCAGCAGGAGAACTCCGACGGTAACGGTAACCGGTTTTTTTATGGCGGTATCGACCAGTTTCATGCTTCACCAAGAACCAAATATGAAATTTGTTTCAAATCACAAATTCCAATTACCAAATAACAAACAAATCTCAAATTAAAACTTTCGTAAGAGTTTAGTTTTTTGAAAATGAATCGCTCCGAGTGTGCTTAAATTTTTTCTGAAAGAACTCGTAGATAACGGTTCGTAATGAAAAAACCGGTTTTTGCTTCTGAAAATGGTTTTGGTTTTAAGACCATATGCTCGCATTCGAGACAATCCGGATTGGTTTTTTCATAACGAGCCGTAACCCACTCAAACAGCTTCCAGTAAAAATTTAAGCACACCTGGAGCTTTCTAAAAACAGCTTTGTTTCAAAGATCTAAACAGTTACCAACTTTCAATGACCAAAACGTTTAAGGACGAGATATTGTTTGGATTTTCGAATTTTGATCATTGGTTATTGTTTGAAATTTGTGATTTGTTTTTTGGAATTTTCACAAACTCTACCAATCATTTAAAAGTTGCGGTAAATACAGACGCAAACGCACAAAAATCAACTAAATAACCATTAATCTATAATAGTTACCGGCTGTCCGGGTCTAAGGCGCTCGTTTCCACGAATAACAACCGGATCGCCGGGTTTGAGATTTCCTTCAACAGCGACGCCCCCGTCATAATAGCCGAGGATTTGTATGCCAATCGGAATGGCCTTGCCGCCATTTACGAGAAAGACCATCCTGTTTTCACCTGCGGTTACGATGGCATCTTTGGGTATGAGAAGGGCGCTTTTTTTATCCGCCAGGTTAAACGTAACGATAGTTTCCATGCCGCTTTTAATTTTAAGGTCGGGATTTTTAAGGTGTATCCTGACAGGAAAGGTTCTCGAATTCGGGTTTCCCTGGGGAAGCACGGCGTATATCTTTCCTGAAAACGGGTTGTTTGACACACTTTTTATGAGAAGATTTACGTTTCCTTGGGATGCAAGCATAACCGAATAGCGTTCGGGAACATCTACGGTGATTTGTACTTTATCAAGACCAAGAAGGGTAACAACCGGTCCTCCCTTGTTTATCCATTCTCCGACTTGGGTATGTTCTTTTGCGACAAAACCCGAAAATGGCGACAATACTTTTTGTTGTTTTATTTCATAGTTGAGCAGATCTATTTCAGCCTCGTTCTGGAGTAATTCCTGGGAAAGCGCCTGATACGTATAAAAAGCGGTATCATATTGCTTTTCGGCGACACTGTTGCTTTCTCGGAGTTTGCTCACCCTTTCGAGCTCTTTTTCAGCATTCCGAAGATTCGCCTCGATTCTTTTCTTTGCCGCGACAGCGCCTTTGAGACGGAGTTTAAGTTCGGTTTCTTTCAATTGAACCAGAAGGTCTCCCTTTTTAACATAATCGCCCTCTTTTACCGGAAAATATTCCACAACTCCCGATATTTCAGAAGCAACCGTACTCTCCGAGAAGGCTTCCGTTGTTCCAACCAGAGATATCTGATTCAAAACCATCTCTGTCTTCACTGCGGCAACTTGAACCGGAGACGGCGGCGGTTCGTTCTCCTTGTTTTGATCTTGGGCCAATGCGGCCGGACCTGAAAGTAAGGCGATAACTGTAACGATTAAACAATATCTGTAAATAACCGATCTGGTGTCAAATGTCAGCATGGATCTCCTCTTTTTAAACTGGAATCTCTACGTCGTAGTAATGCCAGAATTTATATACAAAATTCTTGAACGTCAAGGCTTTAAACATAGGCATTTTAACCCGTACTATCAACTTGAGGGGAAATAAATCCTCTTGCCCCGGGAACATCCTGTATTATATTCATGCATAGTCGAAATAAACACGAAAAAATGTTGCTACCATGAAAACCCGGAATTTGTTACTGA
>Ga0210103_1000199_pt1 | contig 11705 bp, 10 predicted proteins | sample RushSE_CattailNL_6_FD_185564 | JGI IMG/M metagenome (GOLD analysis project Ga0210103, IMG submission 185564) | Wetland microbial communities from San Francisco Bay, California, USA, that impact long-term carbon sequestration - RushSE_CattailNLA_D2... | ecosystem: Environmental > Aquatic > Marine... | reverse complement strand
CCGGTGGCGGGATAGTCGCGGTCGCCGACGAGGCAACCGGTCGTCAGCACGCAGCTCTCGCCGGGGGAGACGCGGTAGAGCTGCAGTTCCCGCCCGTCGCTGCACTTCGCGACCCGGATCGATCCCGCCAGCACCAGCGGGAACCGCTGGCACGGCGAGCCCTCGCCGAACATCGGCGTTCCGGCCGGCAGGTGCAGCAGCTCTGCGCGCTCGAGCGCCGCGAGCAGCGCTCCCGGATCCATGCTTTCGAAAGCCGGATACAGTGCGCACAGCTCGTCGGCGAGCGCTCGGCGGTCCTGTGTCTTCACGCGGCTCCCGACCTTGCAGCGGGGACGGCGATGATAAGCTGAACACGGCTTGCCGCCGGAGAACAGCACATGCACGCGATCGCCGTCCACGGCGGGGCCGGAACCCTGGCTCGCGCCGACCTCACGCCCGACAACGATCGCGCCTATCGCGCCGGGCTCGAGCGCGCGCTGCGTGCCGGCCACGAGGTGATGGCCGGCGGCGGCAGCGCGCTCGACGCAGTCGTCACGGCCGTGCGCATGCTCGAGGACGATCCCCTGTTCAACGCTGGCCGCGGGGCGGTGCTCGCGGCGAACGGCCAGCACGAGCTCGATGCCTCGCTCATGGACGGCCGCGACCTGCGCGCGGGCGCGGTCACCGGTGTACGGCACGTGAGGAGCCCGATCGAGCTGGCGCGACTCGTGATGGACCGCTCGCCGCACGTGATGCTGTCCGGCGCGGGCGCCGAGGAATTCGCGCTCGAGCAGGGCCTGGTACCGGTGCCGAACGCGCACTTCGCTACCGAGCGTCGCCGGCGCGAGCTCGACCGCATGCTTCATGGCGAGATCGAGTCGGGACGCGAATCGCTGATGGGCACCGTTGGCGCCGTGGCCCGGGACGGAGAAGGCAACCTCGCGGCGGCCACCTCGACGGGCGGCATGACCGGCAAGAAGTGGGGCCGGGTCGGCGACTCGCCCATCATCGGCGCCGGGACCTACGCCGCAAACGACTGCTGCGCGGTATCTGCGACCGGCCACGGCGAGTTCTTCATCCGCGCGGCCGTCGCCCACGAGATCGCCTCCCTCATGCGCTACCGCGGTCTCGGCGTGGAGGCGGCAGCCAACGAAGTCGTGATGCGTCAGCTCGTGAAGCTCGGCGGCTCGGGTGGCGTGATCGCCGTCGGGCCCGACGGCCGAATCGCGATGCCGTTCAACTCCGAGGGTATGTTGCGCGGCGCCATGGATTCCAGCGGGCGCTTCGAGACCGGCCTGCTGCGGGACTGATCGTCTCGCCGGCACGCTCCTCCTGCTGGCGAAGCTGCGCGGACCGCCTGCGCGGCTGGTGCACCCGGGTCCGCCAGACCTCGTAGGGATCCCAGGCCGGAGCTTCGGACGTCACCGTCCCGGTCTGGTCGCTTGCGTCGGCGGGCACCAGTGAATTCATGGACGCCTCTCCCGCTCCGGCTCGGTAGAAATCGGGTCGCCTTATGTCAAACGACCCTCGGTATGCTGGCCAGAGTAGCGGCAGAGCGTGACGATTCGATGGCAGCCGGCCGGGCAGACGGCGCCCGGTCGCCGGGTCAGGCGGCAAAGTAGCGCGCGAGATGCTCGTCGAAGCTCAGCCTGTCGGCGGCCTCCACGCGCGCCTTCTCGACGATAGATTCCTCCGCCTCACGCATGAACTCCTCCTGACGCGACTCGTTGGGCGAGTACAGCTCGAGAAAGTAAGCCTTGTGCACGCCCGACATGCGCAGCGCGAAGTTGAAGAACGATTCGCCGTTCGTGCGCATCTCGAGCAGAGATCGCGCAGACGGCGTGAGCGAGGGCTCGTGCACCTTCGCCGCCTGGGTATCCAGCGCAGTGGCGTAAGGGCGCTGCGGGTCGCCGCCATCGAGCAGCTCGCACACGCCGCGCATGCCGTCGACGATCTCCAGCGCCCAGTCGCGCAGCGGTGTATCCCGTCCGCCGCGACGGAGCATGAGGCCGGGCTTGCGGCCCTCGCGCGCGGCGCTGGCGTGGTTGCCGTCGAGCTCGGCCTGTTCCGAGGACTCGATCGGCGGGCTCGCGCTCAATACGCAATACGCCGCGAACGCCTCCAGAAAGCGCAGCTTGTTCTGGTTCACGCCCACGGGATCGAACGCGCTCACGTCCAGCGAGCGCATCTCGACGTACTGCACGCCGCCGCGCTTCAGCGCCTGCGTCGGTCGCTCGCCGGAGTGCGCGACGCGCTTCGGGCGGATGAAGCTGTAGTACTCGTTCTCGATCTGCAGCAGGTTCGCGTTCAGCTGCACGTACTCGCCGTTCACCTTGACGCCGAGCTTCTGGTACTCGGGGTGCGGCGTCGTGATCGCGGCAGTCAGGTCGCGGACGTAGTGGTCGAGACTGTTGACCGACACCCTGAGGCCCGCCTGGCTCGCGTTGCGATAACCCAGGTCGCTCATGCGCAGCGAGGTCGCATGCGGCGCGTACAGGCTGGCGGGCTCGAACGGCTGCAGCCAGTCCACGCGCCGATCTCCCACGAACGACGGACACAGCGCCGGGGAATTGCCGAACAGGTAGAGCACGATCCAGCCGTGGCGCCGGTAGTTCCGCAACAGTGCGAAGTAGGTCTCCGACTGGAAGTCCTGCCCTGCATCGTGGCTACGCGCGAGTTCGGCCATCACCGGCCAGAACTGCCCGGGGAACGAGTAGTTGAAGTGCACGCCCGAGATGGCCTGCATCACGCGGCCGTAGCGCAGGCCGAGCCCGTGACGGTAGACGGTCTTCATGCGACCGACGTTCGAGGAGCCGTACTGCGCGATCGGGATGCTCGCATCGCCGTCGACGGCGCAGGGCATGCTCGTGGCCCAGAGCAGCTCGTCGCCGATGTTGCGATAGACGAACTGGTGCAGATCGCAGAGAAACTGCGTGAGTTCCCAGGTCTCCGCGAAAGGCGGCGTGACAAGCTCGACCAGCGCCTCGGAGTAGTCCGTGGTCAGGTGCTTGTGAGTCAGGGGTGACCCGAACGCGGCCGGGTGCGGGGTCTGCGAGATGCGTCCGCGCGGCGTGACGCGCAGCGATTCCTTCTCGACGCCCTTCAGTCCGCCCTGCAGCGCGGCGCCGCTGCGGCCGTTTACCAGGCCGGCGAGGCGGCGTTCGTAGATGCGATCGACGGGCATGCGCGTTCAGGCGAGATCGAGGGGCGGCTAGGGTAGCAGGCCGACGGCGATGCAGCCCCCCGACCCTGCACGGATGGCTCCGGAGGGACGGTCCTCGTACAGTAGCCGGGTGAACCGAGCCGTCCACGCCGCTGCCCTGCTGCTCCTCGCCTGCGCGCTCCCGCCGACGTCGGCGATCGCGGAAGACACCATGCGTTGCGGCACCCGGATCGTCAGCGTGGGCGACGGCAAGGACAAGGTTCGTTCGCTCTGCGGCGAGCCCACCAGCGTGTCCTTCGTCGGCTCGATCGGCCGGCGTGCTTACCCGAACTACGATCCCTACGACTACCCATACTTCGGCCCGGCATGGGTGGAGCTTCCGGTGGAGATCTGGACCTACAACTTCGGCCCCACCAAGCTGCTGCGCAAGATGCGCTTCGTCGGCGACGAACTGGTCGAGATCCGCACGGACGGTCATGGCTACTGAGACGCGTGGGCTTCGGATCGTTGCCCTGCTCGCCGGCGTGACGGTGGTAGCAGGCGCAACGGCGGATGCGCTCCGCTGCGGCAGCAGGCTCATCACCGAAGGCGATACGATCGACGAGGTGCTCGCGTCCTGCGGCGAGCCGGCAGAGCGGAAGCGGACCTGGATCACGCGCCAGCCGCGATTCGAGTATGGCGGCCAGGAAATACCGTTCCCCGGCGAGGAGGACGTGCCGGTGGACCTGTGGACCTACGATTTCGGGGCGCACAAGCTCATGTGCCGCATCCGCCTGGTGGCCGGCAAGGTCGACTCGATCGAGACCCTCGGATACGGCTCGAACCGCTGAGGCACGCACCGTCCGCTGGCACGCCGGCCCCGGCAGCCGAGCCGGCGCCTGCAGCAGCGCTACTGCTGCGAGGCGATCCAGCGGTCGATCTTCGTCTCGAGCACCGGGAGGGGCAGCGAGCCGCCGCCCACGACCTGCTCGTGGAACGCGCGCACGTCGAAACGAGGGCCCAGCGCCGCCTGCGCGCGCCGGCGCAGCTCCATGATCCTGAGCTGGCCCACCTTGTACGACAGCGCCTGGCCGGGCCACGCGATGCAGCGCTCGACCTCGGCGACGATATCCGCCTCGCCGAGCGCAGTGTTGTCACGCAGGTAGTCGATGGCCTGGTCGCGCGTCCAGCCTCGCGAGTGCAGCCCCGTGTCGACGACCAGCTGTGCCGCGCGCCAGGCTTCCGCCATGTGCGCACCGAACAGGCTGTAGGCATCCCTGTAGAGCCCGAGATCCGGGCCCAGCGATTCAGCGTACAGCGCCCAGCCTTCACCGTAGGCGCTGTCATGGGCAAAGCGTCGGAACCGAGGCAGCTCGGTGGCTTCCTGCGCGAGCGACATCTGGTAGTGATGGCCCGGCACGGCTTCGTGCAGGTACAGCGATTCCATCGAGTACTTCGGACGCGAATCCAGGTCCCAGGTGTTCACGTAGAGGACGCCGGGCCGTCGACCGTCGGCGCTGCCAGGCTGGTAGGCCACGGCGGCCTCCGAGGGCGCCTGGAAGGCCTCGAACGGCCGGATCCGCAAGCCTGCCCCTGGCATGCGCGTAAACAGCAGGGGCATGGACCTGTCCACCCGCGCCCGGATCGCTTCGTACCCGGCCAGCAGGGCGGCGGGATCGGTGTAGTGCTGCTGCGGATCGGCTCGCAGGTTGTCCAGGAACGCGCGCAGATCACCCTTGTGACCGAGCTGCCACGCGACCCTTTCCATCTGCCCGCGCATCCGACCAACCTCGGCCAGCCCGAGTTCGTGCACCTCCTCAGGCGTGAGACTGGTCGTCGTATGGTAGCGGACGAGATACGCGTACCACTCCCTGCCGTTCGGCAGCTCGAACCAGCCCACCGTGTCCCTCGCGAGCGGCAGGTACTCCTTCTCGAGGAAGTCGTGCAGGCGCCGGTACGCAGGCAATACCTGGCCCGCGAGCTTGTCTCTGTAAGCCTTCGCCAGGCGCAGGCGATCGGCCTCCGACAGGCCGGCCGGAAACGACGCCACCGGCTGCCAGAACACGCTCTGTTCGGGGTCGGCGACCGCAATGCCGGCGAGCTGTGCAACGACGCGCTCGACGATGATCCGCGGCAGCAGGTAGCCCTTCGACGACCCGGCGCGCAGGTTTGCGATGACCTGGTCCGTCCAGGCGACGTACCCGTCCATGCGGCCGAGGAAGTCGTCGTAGTTCCGCACGGTGATGAACGGCTGGATGCCGCGTCCCGAGCCGAGCAGCGCGAACTGCAGGTGCAGGCCGCCGACCGGGCTCAGGGGCAGCAGTTCGGCCTGGTAGCGGAAAGCCTCGACGGCGACCTGGCGTCCGTATCGGAACGAATCGTAGGTCAGCAGGTCCTCCCCGCCGAGCTTCGCAGCGTCGATGCCGGAGAGCGACTGCAGCGCCTCCTGCTCGATGGCCAGCCAGTCGGCCAGCCAGCGCTGGCTGACGTAGTCGCCGAGGCGGTCATCGAATCGATGATCGCCCTGCGCGGTGGCAGTCAGCGGATTGAGCTCGAGGTACTGCTCGTGGTAGCGCTCGGTGATGTCCCTCAGCCGCTGTCCCTCGCGAGCGGCCTTGGCTGCCTGGCGTGCCGACTGCTGCGAGGCCGTTGCGGCCGATCCCGGTACTGGCGACCGATCGCAGGCCGCGAGCGCGGCGAGCGCGAGTACCAGGACGGCGCGGGACCAGGTCAAGGCGGCGTGGCTCAACGAGCGCGCGCGGCGATCCAGCGGTCGATCTTCGATTCGAGCACGTCCATCGGCACCGCGCCGTCGCCGAGCACCTCGCGGTGGAAGTCGCGCACGTCGAAGTTCGGACCGAGCGCCGCCTCCGCCTTGCGACGCAGGGCCTGGAGCGCCAAGTCGCCCACCTTGTATCCAAGCGCCTGGCCAGGCCAGACGATGTAGCGCTCCACCTCGGCGACCACGTCGGTCTCGGCGAGGGTCGAGTTCTCGACCATGAAGCGGATCGCCTGCTCGCGCGACCAGCCCTTGGCATGCAGGCCGGTGTCCACCACGAGGCGCATCGCGCGCAGCTGCTCGTCGTTCAGCCTGCCGAACCACTGGTAGGGGTCGGTGAACATGCCGAGCTCCTTGCCGAGGTACTCGGCATAGAGCGCCCAGCCCTCGACGTAGGCCGTGTAGTCGCCACCGAAGCGTCGGAACTTCGGCAGGTTGTCGAGTTCCTGCTGGATGCTGGTCTGGAAATGGTGGCCCGGCGAGGCTTCGTGCAACGAGAGCGTCTCCATGCCGAACTTCGGCTGCGCCTTCAGGTTGTAGGTGTTGACGTAGAAGATGCCGGGTCGCGAGCCGTCGGCCGACGCCTGCTGGTAGGAGGCGCCAGGCGCGGACTGCGCGCGGAACGGCTCGACCTCGCGGACTTCGTAGTTGGCCCGGGGGAAAACCGAGAACAGCCGTGGCAACTCGGCATCGATCCTGACCTTGAGGTCGCGGTAGCCGGCGAGCAGGTCCTCGCCCTTCGTGAAATAGAACTGCGGATCGGTTTCGAGGAACGTGAAGAACGCCTCGCGGTCGCCCTCGAAGCCGACGCGCTGCTTCACCCCGTCCATCTCAGTGAGGATGCGCGTGACCTCGCTCAAGCCCAGCTGGTGAATCTCCTCAGGCGCCATCGACGTCGTGGTGTGCTCCTGGACGAAGAACGCGTACCACGCCTCGCCGTCGGGCAGCGCGGTCCACGCGACGCTGGTGCGCGCGCGGGGCAGGTACTCGTCGCGCAGGAAGTCCCGGAGGCGCCGATACGCGGGCACGATCTCGTCACGGATCTTCGCGCCATAGGCCGCGGCGAGGCGCTCGCGCTCGGCGGCCGGAATGCCATCGGGGAAACTGCGTACCGGCGCGAAATAGTCACTGTCCTCGGGTTTCGCAACCAGCATCGCGTCGAGCTGCGGCAGCACCTTTTCCATCACGGGGCGAGGCTGAGTCACGCCGCGGGCGATGCCCTCGCGCATGTTCACGATTGACTGGTCCATCCACGCGACCATGCCGTCGAGGCGCTTCAGCCAGTTCTCGTAGTCCTGCACCGTGGCGAACGGCTGCGCGTTCTTCCCCGAGCCGAGCGCCGGCATGAAGTTGACGAGGCCGCCGACCTGGTTGATGGGCAGCAGGTAGTCCGGGAAGCGCTCCGCGGCACGCGTGCGCTTCCGCTCGCGCAGGAAGATCTCATAGGAGATTCGGTCCGCGGGCGAAAGCGTCTCCGGGTCGATGGCCTGCAACTCGGCCAGGTAGCGATCGTTCATCGCCTTCGCCTCGGCGCGGTACTCGGGCCCGATGCTGTTCGGCAGCTGGTCGTCGTAGCGGTGGTCGCCGATGAAGGTTGCCAGGACCGGGTTCATGCGCAGCGAATCCTCGAACCAGCGGTCGAAGAGCGCATTGAGCGCCTGGCCGGGATCGGCACTGCGTGCGACGGCGGGGACGGCTTCCGCGGGGGCCGGCGGCGGGTTCGCCGGCGGCTGGGTCGCACAGGCGGCGAGACTCGCACAGACGGCGAGGACGGCGGGTCGGCGGAAGTTCATGGGAGCATCCGGAGCAGGAAAGGCGGCGGATTATAGCGGTGCTCCTGATATCCTAGCGGCATCTCCCGACGATCCTCTTCGTGGTCCGGAGACCGCCATGAGCAACCTGCAACTGAGAGCCGCGGATGGCCACCAGCTCTCCGCCTATGTCGTTCGTCCCGAGGGCAAGCCGCGAGGCTCCATGGTCGTGGTGCAGGAGATCTTCGGCGTGAATTCGCATATCCGCCGCGTCGCCGAGCAGTATGCGGCGGAGGGCTACCTCGCGATCGCGCCGGCGTTGTTCGATCGCCAGCGCAAGGGAGTGGATCTCGGCTACGACGCCGGCGGCGTCCAGGCCGGCATCGGGCTGATGATGAAGGCGACCAACGAAGGCGCGATCGCCGACCTGAACGCCGCGATCGACTCGGTCGCTCACGCCGGGCGCGTCGGCATGGTGGGCTTCTGCTGGGGCGGGCGGATCACCTACCTCGCCGGCTGCCGGACCAACATCGCAGCGGCGGTAGCCTACTACGGCGGCGGCATAGCGCAGATGCTCGACGAGACGCCGCGCTGCCCGACGATGCTGCATTTCGGCGAGCACGACTCGAACATCCCGCTGTCGGATGTCGAGCGGATCCGCCACGCGTTCCCCGCCGGCGAATATCACCTCTACCCCGCCGGTCACGGATTCAACTGCGCCGATCGCGCCGACTTCGACGCGGCGAGCGCGCGGCTCGCCTTCGAGCGCACCATCGAGTTCTTCCGCAGGCACATCGGCTGACGGCCCAGGACAACGACCATGACGCTGAAACTCCAGGATCCTTCCCTTCTTCGCCAGCAATGCTACGTGGACGGCGCGTGGATCGACGCCGACGCCGGCGGCACCGTCGAGGTCACGAATCCCGCGACCGGCGGAGTGATCGGCACCGTGCCGAACCTCGGCGCCGCCGAGACACGCCGCGCCATCGAGGCCGCCGCGGCCGCGTTCCCGGACTGGGCGGCGCGCACGGCGAAGGAGCGCGCGACCCTCCTGCGTCGCTGGCACGACCTGATGCTCGCCAACGTCGAGGACCTCGCGGTCCTCATGACCGCCGAGCAAGGTAAGCCGCTCGCGGAATCCAGGGGCGAGGTGGCCTATGCCGCTGCGTTCATCGAGTGGTTCGCCGAGGAAGGCAAGCGCGTCTATGGCGACGTGATTCCTGGCCACCAGCGAGACAAGCGCATCGTCGTGTTGCGCCAGCCGATCGGTGTGGTCGCGGCGATCACGCCCTGGAACTTCCCTGCCGCGATGATCACGCGCAAGTCGGGTCCCGCGCTGGCGGCTGGCTGCACGTTCGTGTGCAAGCCCGCGATGCAGACGCCCTACTCGGCCCTCGCCATGGCGGAGCTCGCGCATCGTGCCGGCATCCCGAAGGGCGTGTTCAGCGTCGTCACGGGGTCTGCCACCGTGCTCGGCGGCGAGATGACCTCCAATCCGATAGTTCGCAAGCTCACCTTCACGGGCTCCACCGAGATCGGCAAGAAGCTCATGCAGCAGTGCGCGGGCACGCTGAAGAAGGTTTCGCTGGAGCTCGGCGGCAACGCGCCCTTCATCGTGTTCGACGACGCCGACCTCGACGCCGCGGTGCAGGGCGCGATCGCCTCCAAGTACCGCAACACGGGCCAGACCTGCGTATGCGCCAACCGGCTGCTGGTGCAGGAAGGCGTCTACGACGAATTCGTCGCAAAGCTCGTCGAGGCGGTTCGCAAGCTACGGGTCGGCGACGGACTGCAGGGCGCCACCGACCAGGGCCCGCTGATCGATGCCAAGGCGGTCGCGAAGGTCGAGGAACACATCGCCGACGCCCTCGCCAAGGGCGGCACGATCGCGCTCGGCGGCAAGCGTCACGCACTGGGCGGGACTTTCTTCGAGCCCACGATCGTCACGCACGTGAAAGCCGACATGCTGGTGGCGCGCGAGGAGACTTTCGGCCCGATCGCGCCGATCTTCAGCTTCCGCGACGAGCAGGAAGCGATCCGCATGGCGAACGACACCGAGTTCGGCCTTGCCTCTTATTTCTACACTCGTGATCTCGCGCGGTCCTGGCGAGTGGCCGAGGGCCTCGAGTACGGCATCGTCGGCCTCAACACCGGGCTCATCTCGACCGAGGTGGCGCCCTTCGGCGGCGTGAAGGAATCGGGCATCGGCCGCGAGGGCTCCAGGTACGGCATCCTCGACTACACCGAGCTGAAATACCTCTGCATCGGCGGCATCGAGAGTTGACGGCGGGCACGCCCGACCGCTCGCTAGTCGTCATGCTCGCGGCGGTCGCGGCGCTTGGCCCCGTCGCGACCAATCTCTACCTGCCCGCGCTGCCCGCGGTCCGCGAGCACTTCGGCGCTAGCGTCGCCGAGGTGCAGGCGACGTTCTCCGTGTCGCTGGTGATGTTCGCTTTCGGCATACTCGCGTGGGGTCCGATCTCGGATCGCTACGGGCGTCGCATCGCAGTGATCGGCGGGCTCGCGATCATGGTGGTCGGCGCGATCGTGTCGCTCGCCTCCCACAGCCTCGGATGGCTCATCACCGGTCGCGCGCTGCAGGCCTTCGGCACTGCCACGGGCATCGTCACCGCGCGCGCGATCATTTCCGACCTGTACCCGGTAGAGCAGATGGCCAAGGTACTGGCTTCGATCACAATGGTGGCCGTGCTTGGCAACTCGCTCGCACCGGTGGCGGGCGGCCTGATCGCCGAGGGCTTCGGCTGGCGGGCAATCTTCGCGGTGCTGGTGATCGCCGCGGCAGTGGTTGCGGTGGCGGTGTGGAAGCGCCTGCCCGAGACGCGGCGGCCTGGCGCACACCCGCCGCGCGCGCGAGAGATGGCGGCGACGGCATGGTCGCTGCTGCGCATGCCGATGTTCACGGGCTGCGTGCTGCAGAGCGCCGTGATCTACGCGACGTTCCTCGTGTTCATCTCGCTCGCGCCGTACGTGATGGTCTCGGCACTGGGCCGGTCACCCACGGAGTTTGGCTTCTACTACCTGTTCATCGCCGTGGGCTACTTCCTTGGCAACTGGTCGGTGAGGCGACTGATGGCGCGGCACGACCTGCACTGGATGGTCGTCGCGGGCGTGCTGCTGACCGCCGGCGGCGCGGTCGCGGCGCTCGCCTGCGTCGCGCTCGGCCTCACCCACCCCTTGTGGATCTTCGTGCCGATCGGGGTGCTTTCCTACGGCCAGGGCCTCGCCCTGCCCAACGTGACCGCAACTGCCGTGAGCCTCGCGCCCCAGTACGCCGGCGTGGCATCGAGCACCATCGGCTTCCTGCAGCAGATCATCGGCGCGGCGGCCGTGCAGTGGATGGGCCGGTTTCCGACCGACACGGCGCTGCCGGTGCTGTCTTTCTGTGCCGTGGCGTGCCTGCTGGGCGTCGGGATGCTCTATGTGTTCCCGCGCGTGCAGGCGGGAAGTAGTGGAAGGTAGGGGACATTCCCCTATTTCCGAGAAGACGGGGAAAGTCCCCTATTTTTCGGTAGGCTTCGCAGCCAGTCATGACCCGCTACCTCGGCACCCCGAACTACGCCCACGGCACGCCCGCGCGCCTCGGTGTCCTGCTCGTAAACCTGGGCACGCCCGACCAACCGACCGCGGCCGCCGTGCGGCGCTACCTCGCCGAATTCCTCTCGGACCCGCGCGTCATCGAGACGCCGCGTGTGCTGTGGTGGCTGATCCTGCACGGCATCATCCTGCGTACGCGACCGAAGCGCAGTGCGCATGCCTACCAGAAGGTCTGGACGCCGGCCGGTTCGCCGCTGCTGGTCGAGTCTCGAGCGCTCGCCGAGTCCCTCGCTGCGCGCCTGAGCGCGCGCGCGGGCGACCGCGTGCGAGTCGAGCTCGCCATGACCTATGGCAATCCCTCGATTGCCGGGGCTCTCGAGCGCATGCGTCGCGAGAACGTGCAGCGGCTTCTGGTGCTGCCCATGTATCCGCAGTACTCCGCCACGACCACGGCCTCGGTCTTCGAGCGCGTGACGCGCGAGCTCGCGCGATGGCGCTG
>Ga0210103_1000198_pt1 | contig 11724 bp, 13 predicted proteins | sample RushSE_CattailNL_6_FD_185564 | JGI IMG/M metagenome (GOLD analysis project Ga0210103, IMG submission 185564) | Wetland microbial communities from San Francisco Bay, California, USA, that impact long-term carbon sequestration - RushSE_CattailNLA_D2... | ecosystem: Environmental > Aquatic > Marine... | reverse complement strand
GGCGGCTCGGAGGCGTTCAGCGGAGCGGCCACCCCTGTCACCCACACCCACGCGACAAGCGCGACCGGGCGGAAGGGCGGCACGGGCGCAGCGACCAACGTCCAGCACACGCACACCACCTCGGCCACGGGCGGCAAGACGCTCACCGGGGCAGCGACGAACGTGTCGCACGCCAGCGCGACATCTGCCACGGGTGCCAAGAACGGCCAAGGAACCGCGTCCGAGTCGAACACACACGCCACGTCCGCCACCGGGACAACGGGGCGCTCGGGCGTTGCTTCGGTCGCTCACGCGACGGATGCCACGGCCACCGGGACGCCGGGACGGGCGGGCACGGCCTCCGTCAGCCACACGACCGCCGAAGCCACCACGGGAGCCAAGCAAGGCGCGGGCGCAGCGACGGATGTGTCCCATGCCTCGGCTACCACGGCGGCAGGCTTCAAGCCATCGGATGACCGGTCCGGCGCAGCGACCGACGTGTCCCATGCCACTTCCACGTCCGCCACGGGTGGGAAGGACATGGACGGCGCGGCAACGGACGCCGCCCATGTCGTCGGAGCGACCGCGAGCGGCACCAAGGACGGGACGGGCACCGCAAGCGCATCCCACACCACCACTCCAAGCGCATCGGGTGCCTCCGGTCGTTCTGGAACGGCGAGCGCGACCCACGCATCTACGTCCGATGGAACGGGCACGCACGCCGGGGCGGGCGCTGCGACAGATGTCCCGGTCACGCACACCACGGCAGCGACGGGCACCGGACCGTCCCCGGACAAGTCGGGAGCGGCAACCCCGGTAGCCATCGCATCGTCCACGTCCGCCACGGGCGCGTCCGCGCGAAGCGACAGCGCAGCCTTGGTGAACGCGTCGAGCGCCACAGCGTCAGGCGCGCACGCGGGCGCGGGAAGCATCACCATCCTCATCGTCCCCGACGCTGCGACGGGTGGCTCCAAGGATGGGTTCGGGGACGGGTTCGTGGTCATCGCGTCGGCCACGGCAGCGTCCGGTCAAGCGGTCCCGCCCGTGACCCGGGTCCATGTGACCCCGGCGGATGCGTTGGTCGGGGCAACCGCGGTAGGTGACAGCCGCGTGGTGGCTGCTACAGTTGGGGACGCGGTAGCGGGGAGCGTGACGGTGGGAGACTCCTGATGGCGGGCTACTACGACGTTGGAGACCGGGTGCGGCTCACCGCGAACTTCAAGGATGACCTCGGGGCGGACACCGACCCCACCACGGTCGTCGTGTCGGTCGCCGCACCGGACGGGACCATCACGTCCTACACCTACGGGACCGACCCGGAAGTGACCAAGGCGTCCGTTGGCAACTACGCCTACGAGGAGACCATGACCACCGAAGGGTCCGTGCAGTACCGGTGGGTCGCCACGACGCCTGACGGGGCGGGGGAAGGCTCGTTCATCGTGCGGAGGACGGTGTTCGCATGAACTTCCTAGACCGCATCCGGGCCGGGTGGAAGGCGTTCAGGTTCACCGGGTCCGTTGGGACCGGTTGGTCAGCCTTCCTCAACCGCACCGCCTACGACTACGCCGCCGCGGTCGGGGACGGCACCAAGAACAGCGCCGTCGTCGCCGCCCTGTCGTGGATTGCTCGCAACTTCCCCGAGGCACCTGTGCGGGTCCGCGAGTACAACCCGGACGGGGACCTCGACTCGACCACCGACCCGGGCGCGCTGCGGCTCATCCAGTTGGTCGCACGTCCCAACGCGTTCCTGTCCGGGCCGCTTCAGTGGATGGCTACGCTCGTCGACTACTGGGTGACGGGCAACGCGTGCTGGGTGAAGGTCCGGGGTGGCCCGGGCGGGGCGGTCACGGAACTCTGGTGGGTGCCGTGGTCAACCATCAAGCCGAAGTGGCCGACCGATGGCTCGACCTACATCAGCCACTACGAGTACAAGCCCGATGGCAGCACGACCATCCGCATCGAGCCGACCGACGTGGTGCACTTCCGCTACGGCATCGACCCCGAGAACATCCGGGTCGGACGGTCGCCCATCTACGCCGTGTTGCGCGAGGTGTTCACGGACGACGAAGCCGCCAACTTCAGCGCGTCGTTGGTCCGCAACATGGGCGTCCCGGGGTTGGTCATCATCCCGCCCGAGGGGTCGGTCATCAGCCAAGACGACGCGGACACCATCAAGGCCAAGACCAAGGCCGCGTTCGGCGGGGACAACCGCGGGGAGCCGCTGGTCATGTCGGCCCTGTCGGATGTCAAGGTGCTGTCGTTCAGCCCCGAACAGATGAACCTCCGCGAACTGCGCAAGTTGCCCGAGGAACGCATCACCGCTGTCATGGGAGTCCCGGCCATCGTCGCCGGGTTGGGCGCTGGGTTGGACCGTTCGACGTTCGCCAACTACGCGGAAGCGCGCGAAGCGGCCTACGAGGAGAACATCATCCCGACGCAGCGCATCTTGTCGTCGGACCTCGACATCCAACTGCTCCCCGACTTCGTAGCCGACCCGACGAAGTACGCCATCGACTTCGACATCAGCAAGGTGCGCGTGCTGCAGGAGGACCAGAACGGGCTGTGGACCCGGGCGGGCGATGCCGCCGCGAAGGGGCTCATCACGTTGTCCGAGTTCCGCGCACAGGTCGGGCTGCCAGTAGACGACGCCATCCACAACGTCTACCTCCGACCCTTCAACGTGGTCGAGGTCCCCGAGGACCACATCATCGAGGACCCGAACGAGGAACCGGAGGAACCGGAGCCCGAGCCGGTCCCCGCCATCCCGCCCACGACCGAGGAAGTCGTGACGGTGGAGGCCACACCGGTCGGTGGCTGAACGACCACGCGGACCCCGTGCCGTCATCGCCCCGCACCGCCGACTCATCGCCGCCGGGAGCGACCGGTTGGAGCGCGCGTTGGCCGACTACTTCACCGGGCTTCGGACGCGGGTCCTCCGTGCGTTCTTGCGGCGCAAGCAACATCCCTCGCTGGTCCGGGTGAAGGCATCCCCCGGCATCGCATGGGTGGACGACTACGATTGGGATGCCGAAGCGACTCGGTTGGGCGAGGTCATGTCCCGGTTCTACGACACGATGGGCCGGGAGACGTGGGGCGTCGTCAACGAGCAACTGAACGTCGGCATCTCATGGACCCTGTCCGCCCGCAACGTCCGACCCATCATGCGCGACGTTGCCCGCCGAGTGACCCGCATCACCGAGGACGGGCGGGACGCCATCCGGTCCATGGTCGCCCGCAACATCGAGGACGAGGCGAACGCCGACATCTTGGAGCGGGAGTTGCGCGACCTCCTGACGCATTGGGGCGAGTCGGGGTCCCGGGCGCACGTCATCGCGCTCACCGAGTCCGCCAACGCCTTCAACCTCGCCGCGGTGGCGGGCTACCGCGAGACGGACTTGGTGTCACAGGTTGAGGTGTATGACGGGCCGGACTGCGGGTGGACCGAACACAACGACCCCGACCTCGCGGACGGGTCCACGCGGACGCTTGACGAGGCACAGGCGTACCCCATCAGCCATCCGCATTGTCAACGGGCCTTCGGGCCGGTAGTCTCACGCGAGTAGGAGGCCGCGATGCCATACGCGTCGAACGCCGAACTGCCGCCGGAGGTCCGGGACCGCTACTCGACCGAGTGCCAGTCCGTGTTCCGCCGGGTGTGGAACGACACCTATGAGAAGTCGGGGGACGAGACGAGGGCCTTCGCAACGGCCCACACGGCAGCGGGCAACTGCGAGGAGGCGAAGGTGGGCGTGGAAGGCTACGCAGTCAAGACGGCGAAGCCGCTCGACTTCAACCTGACGGAGGAAGGCGAGGTCAAGGTGGCGTTCGCCACGCTTGGCGACATGGCCTCCCCCAAGACCGACGACATCGACAAGGACGGCGACGTGTCGCTGAAGGGGTCCATGCCGGTCGGCAAGGCCATCCCCATCAGCGCGTACGCTCACAAGTCATGGCCGGAACGGGGCGGGGACCTCCCCACCGGGCGGGGCGTCATCGAGGAACACGATGGCCTCGCCGTGTTCAAGGGCCAGTTCTTCCTCGACACGTCCCACGGGCGCGACACCTACCACACCGTCAAGGGGCTGGGCGAACTGCAGGAGTGGTCGCACGGCTACAAGGAGGTCGAGTCGAAGCCCGGGACGTGGGCGGGCCGGAAGGCCAACATCATCACCAAGTTCGACGTGTTCGAAGTGTCCCCCGTCCTCGTTGGCGCGGGCAACTCGACACGGACCCTCGCCATCAAGCAAGATGGCGACGACGACGGGCTGCCTGACGGCCTGTCCTACGCCGACGACACGGACCGCGTGCTGGCCGTGGTCAAGGCATGGGTGGAACGGACGGACGAACTCGCCACGCTGCGCGGGGCATCGCGCGGCAAGGCCGGACGGGTGCTGTCAAACGCCAACCGCGACCGCATCGCCAAGGTGCTTGCAGCCCTGCGGGAGTCGTCGGGGTTCATCGCGGACCTCGATGCGCTGCTCAGGGAGACGGACCCCGACCGGACCGACAACGAAGATGCCCGCAAGGCGCTGGAAGTCGAGTGGCTCCGCACATCCGCCCGGTTGCGCGACATCCTGACCACGCACTAGGAGCACACCACACATGAGCGACATCGTGTCCCTCCGCGAGGAGGTCATCGCCAAGCAGAAGGCGCTTGGTGCCATCTTCGCCGCCAAGTCTGACCTCGACTTCACCGAGGACGAGGTGGCGGACATCCGGGCCAAGAACAAGGAACTGGACGACCTCGGCTCCAAGTTGGACCGGCTGTCCGAACTCGACGGCATCAAGCAGCGGGCGGGCAAGACCGTCCCGTTCGCCGAGGCCAAGTCGGACACCACGCCCGCGGAGCCCAAGTACCGCTCGTTCGGCGAGATGTTCGTCAAGTCCGCGGCGTTCACCGGCTTCACCGGGTCGAAGGGTCCGGCGGTCGAGGTGGACCTCGAGGACGCGTTCGGCGCGGACCGCATCAAGCACGGCTTCAAGACGCTGTTCGACACCACGTCCTTCGTCCCCGAAGTGACGCGCATCCCCGTCATCCTGACGCCGGGTGAGCAGCAGCCCACCATCGCCGCCCTCATGCCCAGCGGTCGCACGTCGCAGACGAGCATCGCGTACATGGAGGAGACGACCACGACCAACGCCGCCGCGGAGACCGCGGAGGCGGACGCCAAGCCCGAGTCGGCGCTGGCGTTCACCGAGCGCACGTCCCCCGTCCGCAAGATTGCGACGTTCCTCCCCGTCACCTCCGAGGTGATGGAGGACGCGCCGATGATGGAGGACTACATCAACACCCGCCTTCAGCAGTTCGTCGCGTACCGCGAGGACAGCCAGTTGCTGAACGGCGATGGCATCGCCCCCAACCTCACCGGCATCCTCAACACGGCGGGCATCCAGACGCAGGCGAAGGCCGCGGACCCGACCCCGGACGCCATCCACAAGGCCATGACGAAGTTGTGGACCGGCGCGTACCTCGCGGCGGACGGCCTCGTCATGCACCCGTCCGATTGGGAGGACATCCGCCTCCTTCGGACCGCGGACGGCATCTACATCTGGGGCAGCCCGAGCGAGCCGGGGACGGCACGCATCTGGGGCCTGAACGTCACGCAGACCACGGCCCTGACCGCGGGCACGGCCCTCGTCGGTGCCTTCCGGTCCGCCGCTCAGGTGTTCCGGCGCAGCGACCTCTCGCTGGAGGTCTCCAACAGCCACGCCGACTTCTTCCAGACCAACAAACTGGCCATCCGCGTCGAGGAGCGCCTTGCCCTCGTCGTGTTCCGGCCCGCTGGCTTCTGCACCGTCACCGGTATCTAAGCCATGGCAGTCATTGAAGGGACCGCCCGCGGCCTCACCAACGCGGGCGCACCCGGCACGGGGACGGATGCCGTCCAGACCCTGACCGTCACCGGCACCCCGACCGGTGGCACCTTCAAGTTGCGCTTCAACGGGTTCACCACAGCGGCCATCGCCTACAACGCGGCGGCAGCGGCGGTGGACTCGGCGCTGGAAGCGCTGGCGTCGGTCGGCGCGGGCAACGTCGTCTGCACTAGCGGACCCCTGCCCGGTACGGCAGTCGTCATCACCTTCAGCGGGACGCTCGGGCGTCGTCCGCAGCCGCTCATCACGGTCGTCGAGGCCGCGCTGACCGGCGGGACAACCCCGGCAGCGGCGGTCGCGGAGACGACCCCCGGTGTGGCTGAAACCGGCATCGGCGCTCCCAAGGGAGCGCTCCTGACGGACACCACGAACGGGGTCCTCTACATCAACACCGGGACCGCCGACAACCCGGTCTGGACGGTGGTCGGAGCGCAGACATAGGCGGCTGAGTCGGGCATCCAGCCGCGACGAGGGGCTGTATGGAGAACGTCGAACACACGTTCGCTATGCAGCCCCTCATGCCGTCTATGCACACTTGGGCTCTCGCCGCGAGAGAACGACGGAGCGCGAGAACAGGGGGGGGTCTGCCCGTTTACTTTGCCCACTCCATTAGGACGCCGCTCCGTCAATCTCGTTCGGAGCGAGCGCCCCGTCTAAGGGCCATTCTCGGCAGCGTATGCTAGGGCCGGTCTGGCGACGACTGCATAGGAGGTTGACGTGAGCATCACCCTGAAGGAACGGGTCTACCTCGACGCCGATGGGCGCGCAACGACCGACGAGGCGACCGCCGCCTACCTGTGGGGCACCCCCGGAATGGTCGTCAAGGACTCGGAGGCTGAGTCGGTCGGCTACCGACCCGGCGCTGCCGCTGTCGAGGTGGCAGACGAGCCCGCGCCGAAGGCGTACCGCGGTCGCCGCAGGACCAAGGTGGTCGAGGGTCCGGGCGGTGACAAGTGAGCATCCTGTCGGTCGCACAGGTCAAGGAAGCCATCCCTGAACTGTCGTGGTCCGATGACACCATCCAGATGGCTATCGACGCCAACGAGGCCGCGTTGGACGAGGCCATCGGTCCGCTCGGCTCGGACACCCGCCTCATCATGTCGGCTGGTGACATGGTGTTCCTCCCCCGACCCGCGTCGGCGGTGGATGCCATCACCGAGTGGACGGACGACAGCACATCGACCGTGCTGGCATCGGATGACTACGAGGTGTGGTATCGGGGTCGGGCGCTCCGTCGCCTCGCCAACGGGACCAACCCTCGCGGGCGGTGGGGCTTCAAGGTGTCGGTGACGTTCACCCCCAAGGAGGAACCGGTCCAGCGGGCGGTGGCGCTCACGGAACTCATCCGCGTTGACAACGCCTACGCGGGCGGCACCATCAGCCGCACGATGGGCAGTTGGAGCGAGTCCACGTCCGGGGCACCCGCCGACCGCGAACGCGAGCGGGCCAACGTGGTATCGCGCTACGTCGCGTCCGCCATGGGGATGGTGTTGTCGTGACGATGCCCACCATGCGCCACACGGTCACGGTGCTACGCCGGGTCCCCGGTGCCGAGGATGACTACGGTGTCCCCACGGTCACGGAGACGGCCATCACGACGACGCAACGCGCGCTGGTGCAGGAACGGACCGGACGGGAGGTAGCGTCGCCCTCCGGGGCGGGAGTGGTCGTGAGCGACGCGCTCATCTTCCTGCCGTTGGGTGCGGACGTGACCCCCAAGGACGTGGTGGTGCTGGGGTCCACGCGCTACGATGTCCTGTGGGTGCGGGACGCGGGCGGGGCGGGCCATCACCTTGAAGCCGACGCGAGGCGGTTCACGACCTGATGGGCAAGGTGAAGGTGTACCAGCAGGAGATGCTGCGGTTGCGGATGTCGCTGGCGTTCGGGGTTCACAACTGGGCCATGGCGGTCGAAGCGGACGCCAAGCGAGACGCCCCGGTCCGTGGCGGGCACCGGTCACGCATGACCACCAAGCGGGGCAAGGCCGGTCAGGTCCTCATCGGTGGCACGTTGCGGCGGTCCATCCACTCGGTGACGTACTTCCAAGGCCGACCCATCGCTGGCGGCACCGACGAGAACGGCAACCGCGCTCCCAACTACGAGAAGGCCGGTGACATCGTGGGCGTCGTGGGCACCAACTGCACCTATGGAGCCTATGTCGAGTTGGGCACGGTCAAGATGCCCGCCCGCCCGTTCATCACGCCCGCCTTCGACGCCAACGCTCGGCACATCACGCAACTCATCAACGCGGGCGCTGCGAGGAAGCGATGATTGACCCCCTCGGCAAGTTGGTCACGGAAGTCCGTGCGGCGTTGCAAGCGGACGGTGGCGTGTGGCCCGTCGCCGTGAGGGGTGGGGACCGCTACGAGGGAGAGGCCACGACCTCGGGCGACGTTCCTCCCCTCGTCATCCTGCGGCGGCTGAACACGGTCCGGTCCCGGTACGCCACGGGCCGCTACCGCATCGGAGTGACGGTGTACGCGGACACCCGTCCCGACGCCGCCGAACTGTACGGGCGCGTGTCGGACGCGCTGCACATCATCGGGCCTCGCGTTTCCCCTTCCGGTGTGGCAATCTACATCTCGCGGGAGGAAGTGGGTGCCCAAGCGGGGGAGGACCCGGACACTCGCTGGCCGTCCGAGACGGCTGTCGTCATCGTCCACGCCGCGACTCAGGTCGTGACGGCATAGCACCCGGCGGGGAAGCCGTCGGGAGCGAAGGAGGATAGGGCACCATGCCTGTCACCGCACAGACCTCGCAGGAGGTGTTCATCGGCGCGGGGGAGGTCTACGTCGATGACAACCCCGTCGGGGCGACCATGGACAACAACGTCTTCAGGGTCGTGCAGGAGAAGTTCGCCCCGGAGTTCAACGGCACGCCGGGACCGCTGCTCGACATCGACTACATCCAGTCGGAGACCGCCGAACTGGAGGTGACCATCCCCGAACTCGACCCCACCAAGTTGTCGTACATGGTCCCGGGCGCGACCGCGGTGGCGGGTGACGCGGCGGGCGTGCTGACGGGCGGCGGGCTCGACACGACCATCGCGGCTGCGGCTGCGGCGGGCGACAGCAACATCAAGGTCACTTCGGTCACGGGCATCAACACGGGCGATGTCATCCAGATTGGGGTCGCCGGTTCGCGCGAGTTCCGACAGGTCACGGTGGTCGGCACGGCGGGCGGTGGCGGCACCGGCCTCGACCTCAACGCCCCCCTGTCGTCCGCCCACTCGGGCGTCGGCACGGACCCGGTGCAGGAGGTGGACAGCACCACCCTCGCCGCGGACAGCGCGGTCGGGGCGACCAACGTGAAGTTGGTCAGCGTCACCGGCCTCGCCATCGGTGACTACCTCCGGGTCGGTTGGCAGTCGGATTGGGAGGTCCGTCGCATCACCTTCGTCGGCACCGCCGGGGCGGGTGGCACGGGCGTCGGCTTCGTGGAGCCGCTGCAGTTCACCCACCGGCTCAACGACATCGCGCTGGAGCAGACCACCAGCGGGTCGTCGGTCATCTCGTCCACGGCGGGCGTGACCCGGCGGCTCCCCAGCAGCGCCTACCACAAGTGGGAACTCCGGGTGCCGGGGCTGAACGGGCGCGAGGTCCGGTTCGCCATCCTGCAGGGCATCATGACTGAGAACGCCGAGTACGAGGCAGCGGACGATGGTGCGCTCGCCCCGCGGCTGACCATTCAGGCTCGGTGGGACCCGGCGGACATCACCACGTCCCCGTGGAACATCCAGAAGATTGGTCCGACCGCCTGACGGTGGTAGGGGCCTGACATCGAGCGGGGGTCGCTATGGACACACGTTCAGAAGCCGACAAGTTGGCGGGGGTCATCCCTGTCAACTGGTCCGATGGGAAGCACGGGGTCGTGCGGAAGGTCCCGACGCTGAAGCGGAAGGCGTCACGGGAGTGGAAGGACCTGCTACTCGCCAAGGTGGGCGACGTGTCCAAGTTGGACGTGTCCGGCATGGACAGCATCGGGGCGGCGGTCAACGTGGGCACGGACATCGTGGCCGAGTTGGTCGTCGCCTACGATACGAGCGGGGTCCTCGGTGGGACGGACTTCATCGAGGACAACATCGACGACTCCCAACTGTACGACGCGCTGAAGGCGTTCCTTCAGGTGGCCTTCCCTTTCGTGTCGGACCTACGGAGCGCGCTCGGGGAGTTGCGGGGCGTCGTAGGGCCAGCCTCGCTGAACTCTACGAGTTCGCTCTTGCCGAGTGGCACCTCGACCCCGACGCCCTCGACACCCGGCTAGACGACGCGCAACTGGAACTGTTGTGGAAGGCCGGTCAGGACCGCCAACGCCGCAGGGCGGATGACCTCCTGACCATCGTCCACACGGGGAGCCGTGAAGGCATGACGGATGTCTACGTCGCCTTGAAGCGGTTGCGTCGGCGGGGTGGTCGCCGTGCTAGCGTTGACGGTGGCCGACCGAGCGGGGCGACCGGCGCGGAGTTGGAGGCACAGTTGGGACGGCTCGCGCTAGCGTTCCCCGACCGCGTGGTGGAGGTGGCTCATGCCGATGCAAGTCGCTGACGCCTTCGTCCGCCTTGTCGCGGACAGCACGGGCCTCACCAAGTCGGTCCAGACCGAAGCGGGCAAGGCCGGGGACACCGCGGGCCGGACGTTCGGGGACCGCTTCAAGTCGGCGTTCAGCCCTGCCAAGGTTGGGGCAGTCATCGGTGCCGGGTTCGGCGTGGCGGGCATCGCCGCGCTGAAGTTCGGGGACCAAGTTGACGACGCCTACGACTCCATCCGCATCGGCACGGGTGCCACGGGCGAGGCGTTGGCCGGGTTGGAAGGCGACTTCCGTGCGGTCGCCGGGTCGGTCACGGATGACATCGGCACGGTCGGTCAGGTCATCGCGGACCTCAACACCCGCACCGGGCAGACGGGCGAGGGGTTGCAGGACCTGTCCAAGCGCATCCTCGACCTGTCCCGCATCACGGGCACCGACGCCACGGCGAACGTCGCCACGCTGACGCGCGTGTTCGGTGACTGGTCGATTGCCACCGAGGACCAAGGCGAGACGCTGGATGCGCTGTTCCGCGCATCACAGGCCACCGGCATCGGCATCGACCAGTTGGGCGGGTCCATCGTCCAGTTCGGCGCGCCCCTGCGGCAACTCGGGTTCTCGTTTGAGCAGTCGGCGGGGTTGCTCGGCAAGTTCGAGAAGGAGGGCGTCAACAGCGAGTTGGTCATGGGGTCGCTCCGCATCGCCCTCGGCAAGATGGCCCGGGAGTCGGCCGAGGTGGATGCGCGGACCATCGCGCTGGAAGCCTCGCAGAAGGCGTACAAGAAGGCGGTCAAGGAGTCCGGCGAGGGGTCGGACGAGGCGGCGGCGGCGCTCGCCAAGGTTCAGGTGGCACAGGAGGAACTGGACAAGTCCATCGCCGCTGCCGACGTGCCGCAATACCTTCAGGAACAGGTACAGGCCATCAAGGACGCCGGGACGGCGGGCGAGGCGAACGCGCTGGCGCTGGAACTGTTCGGGGCACGTGCCGGTCCCGACATGGCAGCGGCCATCCGCGAGGGCCGGTTCGAACTCGGGGACCTGTTCGACACCATCGAGTCCGGGTCGGAGACCATCGACAAGGCGGTAGCCGACACCGACGACGCCGGGGACCTTCTCGGGCGGGCCATCAACGGGCTCAAGGTCCAGTTCGGGGACCTGTTCACAGGGTTGGCGGGCATCACCGACGCGCTCGGTCCGATGACCTACGTCCTGCTCCCGACGCTGACCTCCGGGCTCGGAGCGGTGGCGGGCAAGGCCGCGGGTGCGGCGGGGTCCATCGTGGGCCGCCTCATCCCGGCGCTCACCGGGTCGCTCATCCCGGCCATCGCGGGCATCGTCCCGGCCATC
>Ga0210103_1000197_pt1 | contig 11760 bp, 12 predicted proteins | sample RushSE_CattailNL_6_FD_185564 | JGI IMG/M metagenome (GOLD analysis project Ga0210103, IMG submission 185564) | Wetland microbial communities from San Francisco Bay, California, USA, that impact long-term carbon sequestration - RushSE_CattailNLA_D2... | ecosystem: Environmental > Aquatic > Marine... | reverse complement strand
TGCCGAGCCCCATGAACAAGATGAACGCCACCAGCCAGCCGAACGACGGGGAGAACGGGACCAGCGCGATCCCGACGCCGGAGATCGCGCACCCCAGCGGCAGCAGGATGGGGAAGGGGCGCCGGTCCGTGACGTAGCCGAACAGCGGCTGGATCACCGACGAGGTGAGGTGCGCCGCCATGAGCAGCGCCCCCGCGGCGGCGTACGACAGGTCGAACCGCTCCTTGAGGTACGGAAGGAGCGCCGGCAGGGCCCCCTGCACCATGTCCGTGCACATGTGCCCGAAGGAGAGGAGCAGGAGCAGGACGGCGGGGGAGTTCACCGGTGCATCCCGTCCGAGATGTCGTCCTTCCCCAGCAGGAGCATGACGAGCCGGTCGACCCCCAGCGCGGCGCCGGAGCAGGGGGGGAGGCCGTGCCGCAGCGCGTCGAGGAACCCCGGGTCCACGGGAAGCGTCTCTCCGGTCGATCGCCGGTGCCGGTCGGTCAGCGCAAGCAGCCGGGCCTCCTGCTCCGCCGGGTCGTTCAGTTCCTCGTACCCATTGACCAGCTCGACGCCGCCGAGGAACCCCTCGAAGCGCTCCGACACCCCGGGGCGCCCGGGACGGCGGCGCGCCATCGCACCGAGGGCCGTCGGGTATCCGGTGAGGAAGCAGGCGCCGCGTTCAACGAGCGCCGGCTCCACCACGTCGAGGCAGGCCCGGTGGAAGAGGTCCTCCCACGGTTCGTCCGCTCCCGGGCGCAACCCCTTGCGGTCGAGCGCTTCGCGCAACCCCTTCCCATCCTCCATGCAGACACCGAGCAGTTCCCGGAACGCCTCGTCGAGTTCCCAGCGGGACCACGGCCCGTCGACCGGGATCCTCCGGCCGCCGCCTTGGACGACCGCCTCGCCGTCGATCGTCCGGGCCAGCGTCCGGATCAGCTCCTCGACGTCCCGCATCACGGCGTCCGCGTCGCCGCCCACCCGGTACCATTCGAGCAACGTGAACTCGGGGGAGTGGAGGGGCGACCCTTCACGATCCCGGAACACCTTCCCCAGGAAAAAGATGTCTCCCGATCCGGCGGCGAGAAGCTTCTTCATCGCCAGTTCGGGGGAGGTGTGCAGGTAGAACCGCGCCGCCTTGCCGGAGGGGTCGGCGATCCTCACAGGAAAGATGTTCGGGTCGATGTTCGGGTACGCCTGCGCGATCGGGGGGTCCACCTCGAGGAACTCCCGATCGCGGAAGAAGGCCCGGATTTCCTCGAGGACCCGTGCCCGTGCCCGAAGCGCCTCCCACGGCAGCTCCCCGTCCGCGAGCCGCCGCCACGTCTCCCTCGGTTCTCTCTCCGCGCACATCCGTACTGTTTACCCTATGATCCGCCTTGCAGTAAAGCCTCACGACCGATTACGGCAAAGATCTCAAGGGACGGCGGGCGGGCGGACCCCCGGCATCTCTCCCGAAAGCCCGGTGGCGAGGAACTCCCGGAGGGACTCCTTTTCCTCCTTCGACAGGCCGAGGGGCCGCAACAGGGGCGATTTCTTCGGGTCGACGCCGCCCCCGCGGTCGTAGAACTCGATCACCGCCTCGAGGTTCGGGAGGATGCCGTTGTGCATGTAGGGGGCGGTTGCCGCCACCTCCCGCAGCGAGGGCGTCGAGAACGCCTTCCAGTCCGCCGGGTCCTTCGTGACCAGAAACCGCCCCGGGTCCTCGCGGAGGGTCCGGTAGTCGGGGAACCCCGACACCTTGCCGACGAACCGCGCGGTTGCGAACACCCGTGGGTCTTCCTTCGCCTTCGGGTCCTCCGGGACGCCGAGGTTGTGGAACCGTTCGTCGGTCAGGTTCGGGCCGTTGTGGCACGCCGCGCAGCCGGCCTTGCCGAGGAACAGCCCGAGCCCGGTGTGCTGCCGCGGGGTAAGGGCCCCCGGCCCCCCGCGCAGGTGACGGTCCAGCGGCGTGTCGCGGGAGAGAAGGGTCCGCTCGAAGGCGGCGATCGCCATCGCCACGCGCTGCCGGGTGATCTCACCCCCGAAGACGGATCGGAACGCTTCCACGTAGGCGGGGACCGTTTTCAGCACCTCTTCGAGATAGTCCAGGTTCCGGTTCATCTCGAAGGGGCTCATCATCGGGAAGAGAGCCTGCTCTTCGAGGGAGGTCGCCCGTCCGTCGTGGAACAGCCTCTTCCGGTACGCCACGTTCACGAGCCCCGGGGAGTTCCGCCAGTTCCGCGTGGTGGGATAGGAGAGGGAGATCGGGAGCGCGTCGGCGAAGCCGGTCTCCGGGTCGTGGCAGGTGGCGCAACTCATCGTCCCGTCCCCCGACAGGCGCCGGTCGAAGAACAGCTTCTTCCCGAGTTCGACCTTCTCCGGTGTGGTCGGGTTCTCCGAAGGGGAAGGCGGGGGTGGCAGCGGGGCAAGAGCGGGCGGCGGGACGGGTTCGGCCGCGAACGAAGGAGAAGGGACGAGGATCGCTCCCGCGAGGAGCGCGCAAAGAAGAAGGGGGGGAAGTGCGCGCGGGTTCACGGTTTCTTCCCTCCCGGCCCGGCGGTTTTGAGCTCCCCGTCGATGACCGCCTTGTACGTCTCGAGCGGCCGGTTCCCCAGGAGCCTCACCCCGTTGATGAAGATCGTCGGCGTGTTGTACAGGTCGAGCGCTTCGCCGAGCTTCAGGTCCCTGTCGATCTCCGGGTTATGCCGCATCGTGTCCAGGTCCTTCGTGAAGCGGGGGACGTCGAGCTTCAGTTCCTTCGCGTAGCCGATGAGGCTTTCCCGGTCGAGCTTCGGCGACCGGTCGAGGAGGAGGAGGTGCATCTCCCGGAATTTCCCCTGGTCGCGCGCCGCGAGCGACGCCTCCGCGGCGATGCGCGAATAGTCCCGGTACCGGTACGGCAGGTGCTTCACCACGAGGCGGACGCTGTCGCCGTACTCCTTGAGGATCTTCTCGACGGTCGGACCGACCGCCTTGCAGTGCGGTCACTGGTAGTCGAGGAATTCGACGATCGTCACCGGCGCATTCGCGGGCCCGATGAACGGGGAGTCGCCCGCCGGCACGTCGTACCGGACGTCGGCGGCCCCCGCCGGGACCGCGACGAGAAGCGTCAGGGCGATCCACAAGACAAGGCGGCGCGCGTTCGATCGCATGGCGCTTCCTTTCATCCTGTCCACCTCCTCCAGAAGATCGGTCATTCTCCCTCGAAGATTCTACTACAACGCGGCCGGTTGGTCCCTTGCGGGAAGAAAATTCCCTTCGGCGTTGGCAAAAAACAAATGACGGTTATTTCCGGCACTACGATAAACCTCTTGAAATCATATAGATGAAGAGAGTAATGATTATTGTCTTTGTTATTGCGGTTTTTCATTGATCTGTTTATAACATTTTTATAATATCAGCGAGGACCCGGCGGGTTTCTCTTTTTACGCATACGGCGTCAATCCGACCGACCGAAGGAGGTGTACCGGATGGCGATATCACGCAGGGAGTTCTTCAAGACCTCGGGGGCGGGGCTGGCCGCGGGCCTGCTCGGCTTCTCCCTCGACCCCGTAGTGGCGAAAGCCGACGAGTTCAGCCTCCGCTACGCGAAGGAGACGACCACCATATGCCCCTACTGCTCGGTGGGGTGCGGGATGATCGTCCACACCCTCGGGGGGAACCTCGTGAACGTCGAAGGCGATCCCGATCACCCGATCAGCGAGGGATCCCTCTGCCCGAAAGGCTCCTCGGTCCTCCAGCTGCGGGACAACAAGGCCCGGGTGACGAAACCCCTCTACCGCGCGCCGGGCGCGAAGGAGTGGAAGGAGGTCGACTGGGACTGGGCGCTCGACGAGATCGCGAAGAAGGTCAAGAAGACCCGGGACGCCACCTTCACCGCCAAGAGCACCATCAAGGTGAAGGAGAAGGTCGGCGACAGGGAGATAGAGAAGACGGTCGAGGCGGTCGTCAACCGGACGAACGGGATCGCCCACGTCGGGAGCGCCGCGCTGGACAACGAGGAGTGCTACCTCCTCCAGAAATTCCTCCGGGGGTTGGGCCTGGTCGCCATCGAGCACCAGGCGCGAATATGACACAGCGCCACTGTAGCGGCTCTGGCAGAGTCGTTCGGACGGGGCGCGATGACGAATCACTGGATCGACATAAAGAACGCGGACGTGATCCTCATCATGGGGGCCAACCCGGCGGAGAACCACCCCGTCGCCTTCCGCTGGATCCAGCGGGCTAAGGATAACGGCGCCAAGATCCTCTGCGTCGACCCGCGCTTCACCCGGAGCGCGGCGAAGGCCGACATCTACGCCCCCCTCCGATCGGGGACGGACATCGCCTTCCTCGGCGGGATGATCCGGCACATCCTCGAAAACCGTCTCTACCACCAGGAGTACGTGGCGAAGTACACGAACGCGTCGTACCTCGTCGGGCCCGACTTCCAGATGCCCGGAGACCTGGCCGGCCTCTTCTCCGGGTACGACAAGAAGAAGGGGAAGTACGACAAGAAGACGTGGGCGTACCAGAAGGGCCCGGACGAGGTGATCCGGAAGGACGAGACGCTGAAGGATCCCCGTTCCGTCTTCCAGTTGATGCGGAAGCACTACTCCCGCTACACGCCGGACCTCGTATCGAGCATCACCGGAACGCCGAAGGAGACGCTCCTCAAGGTATACGAGGTGTACGGCTCCACCGGGAAGCCGGACCGGTCGGGGACCGAGCTGTACGCGATGGGGTGGACGCAGCACACGGTGGGGACGCAGAACATCCGCGCGATGAGCATCATCCAGCTGCTGCTCGGCAACGTCGGTGTCGCGGGCGGAGGGATCAACGCCCTGCGCGGCGAGAGCAACGTCCAGGGCTCCACCGACCACGGGCTCCTCTTCCACATCCTTCCGGGGTATCTTGCGGTTCCTTCCGCGGACCTTCCCACCCTCGAGAAGTACGTCGAGAAGTACACCCCCAAGACGAAGGAGGCGCAGAGCGCGAACTGGTGGGGGAACCGGAACAAGTACATCACGAGCTACCTGAAGGCGATCTACGGCGCCAAGGCGACGAAGGAGAACGACTTCGGCTACGCCTGGCTTCCCAAGAACGACCCGGGGGTGAACTCCTCCTGGCTGATGATCTTCGACAACATGTTCCGCGGCAAGTACAAGGGGTTCTTCGCCTGGGGGCAGAACCCGGCCTGCTCCGGCTCCAACGCGGGAAAGGTCCGGAAGGCTTTGGAGCAATTGGAGTGGATGGTGACGGTCAACCTGTTCGACAACGAGACGGCGTCGTTCTGGAAGGGGCCGGGGGTGGACCCGTCGAAAGTGAACACGGAGGTCTTCTTCCTCCCCGCGGCCGCGTCGTTCGAGAAGGAGGGGAGCGTCACCAACTCCGGGCGGTGGGCGCAGTGGCGCACCGCGGCGGTCAAGCCCCTCGGGCAGTCGCGGCCCGACTCGGAGATCATGAACGACCTCTTCTTCCGGCTCAAGGCCCTCTACGCGAAGGAAGGGGGCGCCTACCCCGACCCGCTCGTGAACCTCACGTGGAACTACGGGTACAGGCAGCTGGACGGCACGGTCCGGTCGGTCGACATCCACGCCGTGGCGAAGGAGATCAACGGCTACTTCGTCGACAACGTCGAGGAGAAGCCGAAACCGGGGGAGCCCCCCCCGAAGGAGAAGAAGTTCGTCGGGAAGAAGGGGGAGCTGGCCGGCAGCTTCGCGCTGCTCCAGGCGGACGGCACCACCACCAGCGGGAACTGGCTCTACTGCCAGAGCTACAACGAGAAGGGGAACCTGATGGCCCGGCGGGGAAAGAAGGACCCCACGGGGCTCGGGCTCTTCTCCGACTGGTCATGGGCGTGGCCAGTGAACCGGCGCATCCTCTACAACCGGGCGTCGGTCGACCTTTCTGGCAAGCCGTACCTCGTGAAGAAGGCGGTCATCTACTGGAACGCCAACGCCGTTCTTCCCGACGGGAAGCTCGGCAAGTGGGAGGGGGACGTCCCCGACGGGGGGTGGCCCCCGATGGGGAACGAGAAGGACGGGAAGAAGCCGTTCATCATGCGGGCCGACGGCGTGGCGTCGGTCTTCGGGCCGGGGCTTGCGGACGGCCCGTTCCCCGAGCATTACGAGCCGCTGGAGTGCCCGATCCAGGAGAACCTGATGTCGAAGCAGTTGACGAACCCCGCGTCGAAAAAGTTCGCCGACGGGGGATTGCCCGAGGACGTGTACGCCTCCTGCGACACGCGGTTCCCCTACGTGGCGACGACGTACCGGGTGACCGAGCACTGGCAGACGGGGGTGCTTTCGCGGAACGTCCCGTGGCTCCTCGAGCTGCAGCCCCGGCTGTTCGTGGAGATGGGGCTCGAGCTCGCGAAGGAGAAGAGGATCCGGAACGGCGACATGGTCGAGGTCGCCTCGGCGCGCGGGAAGGTCGACGCCGTCGCCATCGTCACCCCGCGCTTCCGGCCGTTCAAGGTGGCCGGCGGGACGGTTCACCAGGTCGGGCTCCCCTGGTGCTTCGGCTGGTTCACGCCGGGGGTGGGGGAATCGGCCAACCTCCTCACGCCGACGGCGGGGGACGCGAATACCATGATCCCTGAAACGAAGGCGTTCATGGTCAACGTAAAGGCGAGGGGGTGACCGCCATGGCCCAGGTACGCATGGGATTTCTCGTGGACACGTCGCGGTGCATCGGCTGCCGCGCCTGCCAGGTCGCGTGCAAGGCGTGGAACCACCTGGACGCGGACAAGACGGTCGAGAAGGGAAGCTACGAAAACCCGGCCGACCTCACCCCCAACCTCTACAACCGGATCCGGTTCCTCGAGAGCGCGGACGCCGGGGGGAACGTGAAGTGGCTCTTCATGAACGAGCGGTGCGTCCACTGCGGCGACGCGGGGTGCATGAAGGTCTGCCCGGCGCCGGGGGCGCTCCACCGAACGAAGGAAGGGATCGTCGTCTTCGACAAGGAGAAGTGCATATCGTGCAAATACTGCGTCTCCGCCTGTCCGTTCAACATCCCCCGCTACGGGGCGGACGACAAGGTGACCAAGTGCCACCTGTGCTTCGACCGGGTCGGGGCGGGCAGGATCCCGGCGTGCGCCTATGCGTGTCCCACCCAGACGCTGCAATTCGGGGGCCGGGACGCCCTGATCGCGAAGGCGAAGGGGGCGGGGAAGAAACTGTACGGGGAGAACGCGCTCGAGGGACTGGGGGTCGTCTACGCGCTCGAGGAGAAGCCCGAGGTGTACGGCCTTCCGGAGAATCCGTCGATCCCGACGTCGATCTTCCTGTGGAAGGACGTGGTGAGGCCGCTCGGGATCCTCGGCTTCTGGGGCAGCGTAGCCGCCGTGGTGGTCCACTACGTGACCTTCGGATCGCGCCAGCTTGAGGAGGACGAGAAGGGGAAGGGAGGCGATGCGCATGGGTAAGAGATACGTCGAGCGGTTCAACACGGCCGAGCGGGTGCTCCACTGGTTCGTCGCCGCGTCGTTCTTCACCCTGCTCCTGTCGGGGCTGGGGCTCTACTCCCGGCTCTTCCACGGCTACTTCGACCTGTTCGGGGGCGGGGCCGGGGCGATCCTGGCCCACAAGTACGCGGGGGTGATCTTCTTCTTCAGCTCCCTGCTGCTCTTCTTCAACCACGCGAAGGAGATGTTCACCTTCGACGAGGACGACCGGAAGTGGTTCAAGGCGCTGGGAGGCTACCTGTCGAAGACCCCCAACCACATCAACAGCGGGAAGTTCAACGCCGGGCAGAAGCTGTTCGGCGTCTTCATGGGGATCGCGACGCTGCTGCTCGGGATCACGGGGGTCATCAACTGGGTCCCCGAATCGTTTCCGCGGGGGCTCGTCCAGTTCTCGCTGCTGCTCCACGGCCTGCTGTTCGTCTGGTTCGTGATGCTCATGGTGGTGCACGTCTACCTCACCACGATCGGCAATCCGGGGACGCTCGAGGGGATGCTGTACGGCAACGTCCGCAGGATCTGGGCGCGGACCCACCACCCGAAATGGTATAAGGAGATAGGGGGCGAATAACCGACGGGAGGGTCTTCGGGAGCGGGATGAGTCGTACGGCGGACAAGATTGCGCACCTCCGGAAGACTTCCTTCGAGCATCCGGAGTACATCGACGTGCTCCGCCCGTTCGTTGAGATCTTCGCGTACGTCGACGGGAAGGAGGCCGGGACGGGGATCGGCTTCGCCATCCCCGAGGGGAACGGGGCGGAGCGGGTGCGGGGTGGCCTTCCTCTCCTCTCCCCCGAGGCGCTCTCCGTGGATCGGGACGCCGCGACGGCCTTCCTGGCCGGCCTGCTCGACGTCCTGCGGCGCGTAGGCAGGGAGGGGCACGCGGATCTCGACCGGATCGGGGGGGGGCTTTCCGACGGTTCCCTCGACCTTGCCTCCCTGTACGTCGCCTGTCTTGCCCGGAAGCGGGACGTCGTGGACCAGGCGGCGGCGTCCCTTTCGGTCCAGGCGCCCCTGCTTGCCTTCGTCCTCGAGATCCCGTTGAAGACCGCCCTCGAGCGCGTTTCCTCCTCCCTTCCCCCGGACCGGTTCGACGGGTGGAAGGAAGGGTATTGTCCCGTCTGCGGCTCCCGCGCGGGGATGGCCGAACTCTCCGGGGACGAGGGGAAGCGGCGGCTCTGCTGCTCCGCCTGCTTCTTCCTCTGGACGTTCCCCCGGATCCAATGCCCCTATTGCGGAAACGCGAACCCGGAAACGCTGTCCTACTTCACCGCGGGGGACGGCCCCACCCGGGTCGGTGTGTGCCGCGGCTGCAGCCGGTACCTGAAGACGCGCGACACGCGCCTCGGGAACGCGGACGTGCCGCTGGAAGCCGAAGACCTCGCCACCCTCCACCTGGACCTTCTGGCCGGGAAGGAAGGGTTCGAGAGGGGGAAATGAGCCGCCTCCCCGGAGACGACGCGAAGGGCGGAGACGCCCCTCCCGTCCTGCGGTACGACGGGCGGCGGCTGGCTCCCGCCCGGCACCAGCCCGTGCGGGAGGTCCCCGTCGCCCTTTCGGTCAACGGCGTCGCGCTCGCGACGCTGATCGCCTCGCCCCACGACCTGCATTTCCTGGTGGCCGGTTTCCTCCGCATGCAGGGACTGGTCCGGTCCGCCGGGGACCTCCTGACCTTGAGCGTGTGCGAAGACTTCGGCGCGGCGTCCGTCCGGATCCGGGGAGACGTGCCGGACCGGATCACGCCGACCTACACCTCGGGATGCGGCGCGGGGATCAGCTTCCACGTCCCGGCCTCCGCCGGTCGCCCGGTCCAGGTCCCCTCCGCGGGACCGTCGGTTGCGCCGGAGTCGCTTTTTTCGGCGATGGACGCGCTGGGGCGGGCGTCCGAGGCGTACCGCGGGAGCGGAGGGATCCACTCCGCCGGGGCCTGGGACGGCGAGCGGCTCCTCCTGTTCGCGGAGGATATCGGGCGGCACAACACGATCGACCGGATCGCGGGGCAGGCGCTCCTGGGGGGAATCGACCTCGCGGGCCGCATCCTCGTCGCCTCGGGGCGCGTTTCCTCGGAGATGGCGGCGAAGGCGGGCTCCCTCGGAATCTCCGTGATCGCCTCGCGCACCTCCCCCACCGACCTCGCGGTCAGGATCTGCGGGGAACTGGGGATCACCCTCGTCGGGTACGTGCGGGGCCGCAGGTTCAACGTCTACACCCATCCGACGCGGATCGCCGCCGCGGCCGCGGAGAGGATCCCCGGGGTCACGGGGGTGATCCTCGCGGGGGGGCGCTCCGGCCGGATGGGGAGCGACAAGGCGCTCCTGCCGTACCAGGGCGGGCGGTTCATCGAGGCGATCCACCGGCGGATGGAGGAGCTGTTCGACGAGGTGATCGTCGCCACCGGGGAGACGGCCCGGTACGATTTCCTCCCGTGCCGCCGGGTGACGGATCTCTACCCCGGGATGGGCGCGCTGGGGGGGATCCACGCGGCGTTGCGGGCGAGCGGCTCGGAGAAGGTCTTCGTCCTGGCGTGCGACATGCCGCACCTCGCGCCGGACCTCATCCAGCACCTGTGCTCCCTGGCGGAAGAGGCGGACGTGGTGGTTCCCGAGGGGGAGGGGGGTCTGGAGCCGCTTCACGCGGTGTACCGGAAGGGCGTCCTCCCCGCCGTGGAAGACGCGCTGAGGAACGGGCAGTGCCGCGTGGTTTCCTTCTTCGACCGGGTGCGCGTCCGCCGCGTTCCCTTCGCGGAGGTGGAGCGGATCGACCCCGATCTGCGCGCCTTCCGGAACATCAACACTCCCGAGGAGTATTACCGGTTCCGGGACGGGGAGTAACCGACAGGAGGGTGCGATGGAAGGACCGCAGAAGCCGATGGAGATCCAGGTGACGTTCCCGGAAAACCTCAAGGGCGGTGCCTACTCCAACAGCATGACCGTGACCCACACCCGCGAGGAGTTCGTGCTGGATTTCATGATGGTCGCCCCGCCCGTCGGCTCCGTCACCGCGAGGGTCATCCTCTCCCCCGGCCACGCCAAGCGGGTCGTCGCGGCGCTCTCGGAAAACGTCAGGAAGTACGAGGATGCGCACGGGACGATCTTCACGGCCGAGGAGCCGAAGGGGAAGATCGGCATCAACTAGGGAGGCGAATGCCTCAATTCACGAATCCGATCGCATTCGACCGCCGCTGCATCCGCTCCGGCGGCGTTGCCCTCCTTGCGGCGTACCTCCAGTACGCCTCAGTCGTGCGCCTTGCCGGCGCGGCGCATCGACGCTCTCTGTGCTGACCGTATTCGTGAACTGAGACATTCGCCTCCCGCGGCGAATGCCGGGATCTTCGCCCCCCTTCGGCCCTACCTCCCCTCGAACCGGGCGGGCCGCTTGTCGAGGAACGCCCGGATCCCCTCCCGGAAATCCCGGGTCCCCGCGCACCGCGAGATGTTCTGCCGTTCCTCCTCGAGCTGGGCCTCCAGGGGTTGGGACAGCGCCCGGTTGTACAGCTCCTTCGCCCTGGCGTACGCGAGCGTGGGGCCGGAGGCGAGCCGGTCCGCCAGCGCTTCCACCCCGGCGGCGAACTCCGCGTCCGGGAAGATCTCCTGCACCAGCCCCCACGAGGCGGCCTGGTCCGCGGAGAGGACCCTCGAGAAGAGCGTCATCTCCATCGCCCGCTGGGTGCCCAGCGCGCGGGCGACGAAAAAGGTCATCCCCCCGTCGGGGGAGAGCCCGATGTTCTGGTACCCGAGGGTGAAGCGGGCGGACGAGGCGGCCACGGCGACGTCGCAGGCGAGCGCCATCGAGAACCCGGCCCCGGCGGCCACGCCGTTGACCGCCGCGACGACCGGCTTCGGGGCGCGCCGCAGCGTCGCGATCAGCGCGTGCAGGCCGATGGCCATCCCCAGGAACTTCCCCGGGCCCTCGTTCTCGAACGCAGCGAACGACTCCACGTCGCCGCCGGCGGAGAACGCCTTCCCGGTTCCGGTGAGGACCACGCACCGGACCGACGGGTCCGCCGAGACTTCCGAAACCGCCGACAGGAGATCCTCCCCCATTTCCTGGTTGTAGGCGTTCAACCGCTCCGGCCGGTTCATCCGGACCGTCGCGACCCCCCCGTTCCGCCCCACCTGGACGATTTCGCACATGTCCGCCCCCTCTCTCTCTGCGTCGGCCGGCAGATATCGCCGGCGGTTCGTTCTTTTCGCGGCACCGTACCAATATAATGGATAATAGGTCGCGGCTTACGATTTCGTCGCCGCATTGATATTCTTCCACTGTTTCCCGGCCCGTGGACGCGGGCGAAAGGAGAGTCATGCCGACGCTGTTCGAAAAGATCCGGGACCGGCACGTCGTGACACGAC
>Ga0210103_1000196_pt1 | contig 11779 bp, 9 predicted proteins | sample RushSE_CattailNL_6_FD_185564 | JGI IMG/M metagenome (GOLD analysis project Ga0210103, IMG submission 185564) | Wetland microbial communities from San Francisco Bay, California, USA, that impact long-term carbon sequestration - RushSE_CattailNLA_D2... | ecosystem: Environmental > Aquatic > Marine... | reverse complement strand
CTGCCTTGGAGTATTGTTCCAAAAAATACAAATTCCAAGCACCAAATTTCAAATAAAACTCAAATTCAAATATCCAATGACCAAAACCTTCCAGAACGAGACATTGTTTGGATATTAGAATTTCGGTCATTGGGATTTGCGTGCCCTGTTAAATAAATCGAAGATTTAATGCGAAGCATTATTTAACAGGGTAAATATTTGGGGTTTGATATTTGCGATTTCAGTAAGTTAATTAACATTCAACAAAGCAAATCCCCTCTCCTCTAAAAAACCGGCGGACAAGTTGGGATAAACAAAGCCGGGTCCTCCCCCGCTTGGGGCGGGATTTAAGATAGGCTCAGATTCTTTACTTGTAAGTTTTTATATCGGTTGTGCGATTTATGTTCCTACGAGTGGGCATCAATGATGTGTTTCATCTTGCTTTAAAAGAAGATAATGGATACTATGTATCCAGAAAACAAGGCAGAATCAACCCGATGGGTAAAAAATATCCATGTTGATGAGATGTTTGAGTGGGCTGCAAGTTGTTGTTTAAAGTTTGTCTCCGAAAGGGTTGGTGGTTTTAAAAGGATACAAGGGATCAGGGGGAGCCAAATTAAATCAAGAATGATCCTTGCCGAAAAGTTCCGCTCATTAATGCGGGGGGGATTCAATCCTTTTTCCTAAATTGTGGCATTGGATTTGCTTAACACATACGATTATGTTGAATAAAATAAAAAACAGCCGATTCTGGCCGGGTGTACCACCTTGGATATTTATCGGTGCGGTGGTCGTTTTGTTTCCGATTTTTGCCTTTATGACCATACAGAATATAAACCGCCAGAATGAAAACAACACCCGTCTCCTATTGGAAAAAGGTGCAGCCTTAATCCGGTCTTTTGAGGCCGGCGCCCGAACAGGGATTGGGTTGAGCTGGAACGAGTTCCATCTTCAGAAGCTTCTTGCCGAGACTGCCCAGCAGCCAGATATTCAATACCTTCTGGTTACCGATGAAACCGGTACCATTCTTGCCCATCACAATCCCAAATATATCGGGAAAAAGCATGGTAGCGGGTTGGAACTCAAAAGGATCTCGCACCTTAAAACGGTGCAGTGGCGCATCGTCTCTAGTCCTTCGGGCAAAAAGATCTTTGAAGTGTTCAGCAAATTTTCTCCTGTGGAAACGGGCATGGTTATCGGGCGCGGGCATATGATGATGCGGATGTGGTTTCAACGGGGCTTTGAAGAAGGAATAGACAGCGCTGTTTTAAATCCGATAATTTTCATTGGACTCGATATGACACCTCTTGAGGATGCCATTAGAACGGATACCCGGCATGCTGTCATCATGGGGATTATCCTGCTTTTTATTGGGTTTGCCGGCATCATGCTGCTCTTTTTAGCGCAAAGTTACCGGGTTACAAAGACATCACTTTCCAGAATAAAAGCTTTTTCAGACAACCTGGTGGTAAATATGCCCATCGGCTTGGTTGCTCTGGACGACAAACAAAAGATTACGTCCTTGAACAATGTGGCTGGATCTATTTTAAAACTTTCACCGGAGGAAGCGACCGGAGAAGATGCCGGGAAAATGCTTCCGGTCGAACTGTGGCAACTGCTTGAAAACCTGGATGTGGAAAAAGGGGTTGTGGAAAAAGAAATCGACTGTACCGTACGGGAAGGGGAAGTGATTCCCCTGGAAGTCAGCGCCACGTTGATCCATGATGAAGATGGAACGTTTCTCGGACATGTCGTTTTATTTAAAGATCTCAGTGAAGTCCGCGCTTTGAGAAAAGAGATTGCAAGGAGTCAGCGCCTTGCGTCGGTCGGTCGGCTGGCTGCCGGTGTTTCTCATGAAATCCGCAATCCTTTGAGTTCAATCAAAGGTTTTGCGACCTACTTCAAAGAAAGATATCATGATGTACCTGAAAATCAACAGATCTCAAACCTCATGATTCAGGAGGTCGACCGGTTGAACAGGGTGGTTGGCCAACTTCATGAGTTTGCCAGACCCATAGCCATTTCGAGAAGGTCGATTCAAATTAGAGGATTTTTGGAGGACTCTCTCAAACTGATTGAAAGACAGGCATCGAAAGCAAACATAAGCATTAACACCGATTATAATTCCGAAATAAAAGAAGTTTTTATCGATCCGGACAGAATCAACCAGGTTCTTCTGAACCTTTATCTGAATGCCATTGAATCCATGGATCATGGCGGGAGCCTGACGGTCCAGCTAATCAAGAATTTGAAAAAGAACGGGATAGAAATCAAAATTAAAGATACCGGAACAGGTATTTCGGATGCGGATCTTGGTCATATCTTTGATCCTTATTTTACCACCAAACCATCCGGCACCGGCCTTGGACTGGCCATCGTTCATAATATCGTGGAGGCCCATGGCGGGGAAATAAAAATCGAGAGCCGCTTTGGCCAAGGAACGGATGTTACCATCTTTCTACCCCGAGTTGAAAAAAGAGATGAGACGAGCGCTTCGCGGCAGGAGGTTTAAGGTTAGAGGTCGGCGGCAGGGGATGCAGATTTTAATTGGTTTCAAAAGCCCAGACGATTATGGGATAAGCAATGACACAAAAAAAGACAGTACTGGTCGTTGACGACGACGACACCCATCGCACCATGCTGAAGACACTTGTCGGGGGGTGGGGGTATGATATTGTTGAAGCGGATGACGGTTCAACAGCCATTGAAATGGTTCAGGAACGCCCCTTTGATCTTGTTTTGATGGATGTCAGAATGCTGAAGGTTTCGGGTCTTGAGGCGCTGGAACGGATCAAAGCGTTTAATCCGGCCATTCCGGTAACCATCATGACGGCGTATTCTTCGGTCGAGACGGCAATTGAGGCGCTGAAAAAAGGAGCATATGATTATCTGACAAAACCGCTCGATTTCGACAAGTTGCATCTGACAATCGAAAGAGCAATGGAACACGTCCGACTTAAAGAAGAAAATCGTATCCTGAAAGAAAACCTCGGTAAGCATTTCGACATGCAGAATATCATCGGTCGAAGTCCCGCCATGAAAAGCCTGCTGGAAACAGTGGCCCATGTGGCTCCGTCTGAAGCCACGGTAATGATTACCGGCGAGTCCGGAACAGGGAAAGAGTTGATTGCCGGGGTGATTCATTATAACAGCCCGAGAAAAGACGGCCCTTTTGTGAAGATCAATTGTGCCGCCATTACGGAGACACTTCTGGAATCAGAGCTTTTTGGACATGAAAAAGGAGCGTTTACAGGTGCCGAACGCAGAAAAGAAGGGCGTTTTTATCAGGCGCACAAAGGGAGCCTTTTTCTTGACGAGGTGAGCGAAATGCCGCTTGCCATGCAGGTTAAGCTTTTGCGTGTGCTACAGGAAAGAGAGCTTACCCGTGTCGGTGGTGAAAAGGTCGTACCAGTGGATGTCCGGGTCATTGCCGCCACAAACAAAGATCTTGTTGATCTAAGAAACAAGGGGCTTTTCCGTGAAGATCTGTTTTATCGGTTGAACGTTGTCAGTCTGGAAATTCCACCATTGAAGGAGAGAAGAGATGATATTCCGCTGCTTGCCCAGCATTTCTTGAAGATGTTCTCCGACAAGAACAATAAGGAAATAAAAGGGTTTACACCCAGGGCAATGGACCTGCTTATCCGGTATGGCTGGCCCGGCAATGTTCGTGAACTGATGAATGCCGTCGAAAGAGGGGTTGTACTGGCCCGTACGGAATATCTTGACGATCAGGATTTTGCCATTATACAGCCGACGCTGCAACAACCTGTTGAAACATTGTCTTATGTTGACCATACCATGCCCCTTGAGGTGATGGAAAAAGCCGTTATATTGCAAATGCTGGAATTTGTGGACGGGAATAAAAGTGAAGCGGCGAGGCGCCTGGGGATTACCCGGAAAACCCTTCACAAAAAACTTAAAAAGTATGGTGTGATGGACTAGGTGGCTTGGATTTTAATTGTGGTTTTTTCGGATGAGGAGATTTGTTGATGAAGTTTAAAATATGGTGGGTTGTTTTTTTGCTTTTTTTCTTTTTCTGTGGACAGACGGTATTGGGCGGCAATTTGCCTTCTGAAACAGCATCGCCCCCGGATGATTCGAGTTTGACTCTGGACGAGATTCTGGATAGGGTTGAAAAGCATTATGCTGTCCCTGGCTTTTCTGCAGATTTTTATCAAACCTCGACAATAAAGGCTATGGACATAACAGATAGTGCATCCGGAAAAGCTTTTTTCAAGCGTCCCGGAAAAATGAGATGGGAGTATGAAACGCCTGACCGCCAAATGATTATAACGGACACCCATACGCTTTGGGTATTCAGACCCGAAGACAACCAGGTAATGATCGGGAAAGCGCCTTCTTTTTTTAAAGATGGTAAAGGGTTCAGTTTCCTTGCCGATATGAAGGTGATAACGCAAAAATTCAATATTGGTCTTGAAACAGAGACCAAAGATGATTCGTTCACACTCAAGCTTTTACCCAAAGAAAAAACATACGATTTGGTGGAAATCTATCTGGGGATTTCAAAAAAGACGTTCGATATTGTCAGAATTGTAACCTATAATTCATACGGCGATGAAACCCGGATCGTGTTTAACAGTATTCAGTTTAAACAGGAACTCGATGACGGGTTGTTTGTATTTAGCGTACCTGAGGGTATCGAGGTTCTGTCCCTTGATGAACAGTAAGAAGTTAAGGGTTTGTTTCAAAAATTTAAACAGTTACTATTTTTTGATGGAAGAGGAACTGCAGGATGAAAGAAAAGATTAGGAGTTTGCTGAAAAAAAGAAACGCCGTTATGCTTTCGCATAATTACCAGCCTCCGGAAATTCAGGATTTGGCGGACCTTTGCGGTGATTCACTGGAGCTGAGTATCAAGGCCGCCCAGACCGATGCCGAAGTCATCGTCTTTTGCGGTGTTCATTTTATGGCCGAAACCGCTTCAATTCTATCACCGGACAAGACCGTGCTTCTTCCTCGCAAAGATGCGGGATGTTTGATGGCCGATATGATCGAGCCGAAGGGGCTTCAGGCCATGATAGACAAGCTTCCCCCGATGCCGGTTGTCACTTATGTCAATTCAACCGCAGCAGTGAAGGCGCTTTCCACCATTTGCTGTACATCCGCCAATGCCGTCGATGTTGTCAGCAGCCTTGATGCCGATGAGGTGCTCATGACACCGGACCGGAATCTCGCCCTGTACACCGCATCACAGACCAAAAAGAAAATTCACACCTGGGACGGGTATTGCCCGACCCATGATCGACTCAAGCCCGCAGATGTTCATAACGCCAGAAAGGCCTATCCGGACGCCGTCTTTATGGCCCATCCCGAATGTCGACCGGAAGTTCTCGAACTGGCGGATGTGATTCGCAGTACTTCGGGAATGATCCGGTATGCAAAAACGTCCGAAAGTTCCTCTTTTATCGTGGGGACGGAGATCGGGTTGATTTATCCCTTGAAAAAAGCCAATCCTGAAAAAGCGTTTTATCCGGCTTCAACCAGGATGCTGTGTAAAAACATGAAAAAGATCTCCCTTGAAGATGTTGCCAGAAGTCTCGAATTGGTGGAAGGCGAGGTAAAGGTCCCCGAACATATCCGGAAACCGGCATTTACGGCGGTTCAGAGGATGATCGATTTGTCCCTTTCGAAATAAAAACCTTCTGTGATACACCTGAAAATGATAATCAAGCATATCATATTGACAGGGGATGGTGTCTTGGTTAATCTGTATGGATAAAACCTCGAAGGACACTTTTTTTGCCGGATGGCTATATCAGGTGGCGCATCCTGCTGAAGGCAAGATTTCATATTAGACAACAGGGTCGTATTTGTCACATAATTCTATCCCTGAATTTGAGCCCTCCATTTTTATGGTACAAGATATAAAAAACCAGACAAGAATCATTTTAGACAGTATTGCCGACGGTGTTTTTACCGTGGATGCCGATTGGAAGATTACCTCATTTAACCGGGCCGCGGAAAAGATCACCGGTATCAAAAAAGAGGAAGCCGTCGGCCGGTATTGCTGGGAGGTTTTTAAGGCCAGTATATGCGAAAAAGGATGTTCCCTGAAAAGAACCGTGGAAACAAAACGTCCCATTATCAATCAACACATATTTATTGTTAACTCAAAAGGGGATCGGGTTCCGATCAGCATTTCAACCGCCATTTTAAAGGACAAAAGCGGCAACGTCATTGGAGGGGTGGAGACATTTCGTGATTTGAGTGTTGAGGAGCAACTGCGCAAAGAACTGGCCAGACAACACACTTTTTTTGACATCATCAGCAAAAACCGGGAAATGCAACGTCTGTTCGAGATGCTCGAACTGGTGGCCGAAAATGATACCACGGTCCTTCTGGAAGGTGAAAGCGGTACGGGTAAAGAGCTTTTTGCAAGGGCCATTCATTCCCTCAGTCACCGAAAAAAGGGACCAATCATTACGGTCAACTGCGGCGCTTTGCCGGACACGCTTCTTGAATCCGAACTCTTCGGCTACAAGGCAGGTGCCTTTACCGATGCCAAAAGGGATAAACCGGGACGATTTGCCCAAGCTGAAAGTGGAACACTTTTTCTGGATGAGATCGGAGACATCTCCCCAATGCTTCAGATGCGGCTTTTGCGCGTGCTTCAGGAAAAAGTGTATGAACCTCTCGGAAGCACAAAATCCGAGACGGCCAATGTCCGCATTGTAGCTGCAACCAACAAAAATCTGGAGGAGCTGGTACAACAGGGATTGTTTCGAGAAGATCTTTTTTATCGGGTCAATATTGTTAAACTCTGTTTGCCCCCTTTAAGAGAACGTAAAGAAGATATTCCGTTATTGGTAGAGCATTTTGTTCGAAAATTTAACAGTCTTCGGGGCAAGGATATTCAAGGCCTTTCCCCCAAGGCGATGAATTTTCTGATGTCTTATGATTTTCCAGGTAATATCAGGGAGTTGGAAAATATCATCGAATATGCCACCGTGGTTTGTAAAAATCATTTAATCAGAGAAGAACACCTCCCCGAATCCCTTTATCAGAAATTAGACCGCAGGATACCGCCGGCCGCTGAAAAAATTACCCCTGGTGAGCCTTCGTTGGATGACGTGGAAAAAGACTTTATTAATAAGGCGTTAAAGAAAAATAACTGGAGCCGGAAATTAACCGCCACCCAAATGGGTATTCACCCCACGACACTCTGGCGTAAAATGAAGCGATTGAATCTTGAAATCCCCAAACAGGACGGCCGATCACTAAAGAAATAATCTTCAATCATTTTGTACCATTTGGAATCACACCCACTCAATTGGAGGTGATTCACTTATTTTTTCTTTATGATTTCACTGAACCTGATAACCTTTTCGATGATATTCTCTAAATCGACGGTCAGAAGTTTCCGATCCTTGACGAGGGTGCGCCCGGCAACGATGACGTCCCGCACATCTGAACCTCGAGCGGCATAGACAATTTGCGAAACGGGGTTATACAGAGGCACAAGATGGGGTTTATGGGTGTCGATAATAATGATGTCAGCCTGTTTGCCGATTTCGAGGGATCCGGTCGCCCTATCGAGACCGATGGCTTTGGCGCCGCCGATGGTCGCCATTTTCAGGACAGTGACGGCATCCATCAAGGTGGGATCCAGGGCATTGACCTTGTGGAGTTTGGCCGCGGTATCCATTTCTGAAAACAGATCCAGATCATTGTTACTGGCACAACTGTCGGTACCCAGACCCACCGTTACCCCGGCCTTCAACAGCGCCGGTACCGGTGCAATCCCAGAGGCCAGCTTCATGTTGCTTTCAGGATTGTGGGAGACCCCGGCCCGGCGTTTTGCGATAATCTCAATGTCCGGGTCGTTGAGCCAGACGGCATGAACCAGGAGGGTGTTTTGATCGATAATGCCGATTTTGTCGAGGTATTTTATCGATGTGGCGTGATGTTTTGTCTGAATTTGGAGATATTCATCCTTGGTTTCCGCCACATGGATCTGGAAAAGAACACCGTTGTCGTCGGCGGCCCCCTTGGCCTTTTTTAATGTCTCTTTTGAACAGGTATAGGGAGAATGGCAAAATATTGAAGGAATGATTAACGGTGTTAAACCGTCCCATTTTCGAATGAACTTTAGGGCGTTGTTGACGTTGTCCGCAGGATCCGATACTCCGGGAGCCGGAAAATCGATCACCCCCTGGGCGAGTACCGCACGCATACCGACTTCATTAACCGCCGCGGCAACATGGTCTTCAAAAAAATATCCGTCACAGCATGTGGTGGTTCCCGACAGCAGCATTTCCGCACACGAAAGCAGCGCTCCGAGTCTTACGGATTCAGGTTGGATGTGTTTTGTTTCAGCGGGAAAGATGTATTCATTCAGCCACCTGGAAAGGGGAAGGTCATCCGCTAAGCCCCTGAACAGTGCCATGGGAAGGTGGGTGTGGGTATTCACAAGACCCGGCATGATAATACCCCCTTCGGCATCGATGGCGTTTTGAGCTTCAGGCAGCGGCATATTGGATGTCCGGGCTTCAATTTTAACAATTTTGTCGTTCTTTGTGCAGAGAATCCCGTTATTGATAATATTACAATCGGAATTCATCGTGATGACAGTGCCGTTATGGATGACAATATCAAAATGCATTGTTTTTCGTGGTTGATATTTGGCGATCAAAAGTTGAGGTCTCGTAAAAAGTCATTATTGCCCGCTCCGTTACGCGCATCAGAAATCGGATTTTTCGACGACCTTTTTTATGACGGCTTCAAGTCCGGGTACGGCTTCTTTGGCAACTGCGATGACTTCCTCAACGGTTACGGGAGCAGGTTGATCCGGATCTTTAATGTTGGTAATAATTGACAAGCCGAGGACTCTGATGCCGGAATGGACCGCGGCAATAACTTCCTGTATGGTTGAAAAACCCACGGCATCGGCGCCAATGTTCCTTAGGAAGCGAACCTCGGCCCGAGTTTCGAGGGATGGCCCTTTTAGCCCGGCATAAACCCCTTTTTGCAGTGGAATGCCTTCTTTTTTTCCGGCAGTTTCGGCAACTTCAGCCAGTCTTGTGTCATATGCCTCGATCATATCCGGGAAGCGGGGACCCCAGCTCTCTTCATTGGGCCCGACCAAGGGGTTTGAACCGGTTAAGTTGATATGGTCGGTAATGATCATAATATCACCGGCGTTAAAACCTGGATTCAAACCGCCTGCTGCATTTGAGAGGATCAGCATCTTAACGCCGAGAACCTGCATGACCCGTATCGGAAAGGTTACCTCAAGCGGGGAGTACCCCTCATATAGATGAAAACGTCCCTGCATGGCCATGATTTGTCGATCCTGCATATTTCCGAAAAGAAGCCTGCCATGATGACTTTGAACCGTTGATACCGGAAAGTGAGGGATGTTTTCATATTCAAAGGACACGGAAATATCCAAAAATTTTGCACTTTCTCCAAGACCCGTTCCGGTCATCAGTGCGATTTGAGGACGTTTTTTGATAGAAGATCTCAGGAATTCAGCAGTTTCAATAACTTTGCGTTTATAGTTTTTTATCATAAGGTGCTTGTTTGTGAATTTTTTCCCGTATATCTTTATAACCTGTCCGATTCGTTGCTTCCGACTGTTCAGGTTAAAATAATAGCCCGTCATTTCACCGGCGTCAAGAATACGAAAAAATGGTTTTTATGTATTGACATGCTTTTTTTCAGACTATAAAATTCTAAGTTTGTATTAAAGATTACGATTGTCAGAATGACGCTATATTTTTACCAGGAGAATTAAACCATGTCCAAAGATATCATCGGATCGGTAATGGTTTTGGGCGGCGGGATTGCCGGGATGCAATCTGCCCTGGATCTGGCTGATTCGGGATTTTATGTCCATCTTGTGGAAAAATCACCGGCCATCGGCGGGCTCATGTCGCAGTTGGACAAGACCTTTCCGACCAATGACTGTGCCATGTGAATTATTTCACCGAAACTGGTCGAGGTCGGCCGGCACATTAATATAGAGCTTCACACCCTGACTGAAATTAAAGAAATTACCGGCGAGGCAGGAAATTTCAAGGTCACGCTGAACAAAGGCGCACGATATATCGATATCGACAAGTGCACGGCATGTGGAGATTGTACTGCAGTTTGCCCCGTGAGCCTTCCGAGCCTTTACGATGAGCGCCTTAAGGACAGAAAGGCTGTTTTTAAGCCGTATGCACAGGCTGTACCCGGAGCCTATTCCGTAGACAAAAGGGACCGTTCGCCCTGCACCAATGCCTGCCCGAACAGCGTCAACGCCCACGCATATGTGGCCCTGATTTCCCAAGGCAAATATCAGGAGGCGCTGGAGGTCATTACAAGAACATTGCCCCTTCCCGGCGTGCTCGGACGTATATGCCCCCACCCGTGTGAAACCGCGTGCCGGAGAGATGAGGTGGATGAACCGATCTCTATCTGTACCCTGAAACGTTTTGTGGCGGACCAGGTGGATATCGATGATTTGCCCCTGGTCGATATCGAAACCAGGGACGAAAAAATAGCTGTCATCGGTGCTGGACCCGCCGGTTTGACGGCAGCCTATTTTCTGGCCAAAGACGGTTTCAAGGTAACCATTTTTGAGGCCCTTCCGGTGGCCGGCGGCATGCTCAGAGTCGGTATTCCGGATTATAGACTTCCCCCGGAAGTACTTGAAAAGGAAATTAAATGGATCACCCGGATCGGCGTTGAGATAAAATTCAACACCGCGCTGGGCCGCGATATCACCATTGACGGTCTGCTCAGCGACGGATACAAAGCCGTTTATCTGGCTGTCGGCTGTCATGCCAACATGAAACTGAACATCCCGAACGAAGATACGGAAGGTGTTATCCCCGGGGTTAAATTTTTGAGAGATGTTTCACTTGGCGACATTAAGGAACTCAATGGGAATGTGGCCATCGTTGGCGGAGGGGATGTGGCCATCGATGCCGCAAGATCCGCGCTGCGCCTTGGGGCGGACAGCGTCAGCCTCATATACAGACGGACCCGTGCAGAGATGCCGGCCCGCGAAGAGGAGATTGAAGATGCCCTTGAAGAAGGGATTGATATTCAGTTCCTTATGGCGCCCGTGGAAGTGGTGGAACGCGGCGGAAAAGCCGTAGGGCTCAAATGCATTAAAATGAAACTGGGCGATCCCGATGCATCGGGACGCCGGCGCCCGGTCCCTGTTAAGGGGAGTGAATTTGTTGTTGACACCGATGTCATCATACCGGCCATCGGTCAGAAGACCGACACCGCTTTTCTTAAGGATACAACGGACATTGAATTGGATCGATGGAACAACATCAAAGTCGATCCCATCAGCTTCCAGACCACAAAAACCGGCGTATTTGCGGGCGGTGACGCGCAAACCGGCGCATCCATCGCCATAAAGGCCGTTTCTGCGGGACGGGAAGCCGCTATTTCCATACAAAGATACTTGAATGGAGAGGATTTAAAGAAAGGACGGGAGCCATTTGAAGCGCCTCAGGACAACTTCTATCCCGTCAAAAAGGATATCCAAAAGGTCGAACGGGCGAAGATGCCAAGGATTTCCATGGATGAAAGGAAAACGGGTTTCACGGAGGTCGAACTGGGCCTCAGTGAGGCGGCGGCGGTTGCCGATGCAAAAAGATGCCTGAACTGCATGGTCTGTTGCGAATGTTTGGAATGTGTCAAAGCCTGCAAGGCCGAAGCGCTGACGTTCGAAACCCATTCTCAGCAGGACGAGAGCATAGAGGTAGAGGTGGGATCGATCATACTGGCGCCGGGAGCTGACGTGTATGATCCTGGGGAGCACGACACGTACAAT
>Ga0210103_1000195_pt1 | contig 11832 bp, 7 predicted proteins | sample RushSE_CattailNL_6_FD_185564 | JGI IMG/M metagenome (GOLD analysis project Ga0210103, IMG submission 185564) | Wetland microbial communities from San Francisco Bay, California, USA, that impact long-term carbon sequestration - RushSE_CattailNLA_D2... | ecosystem: Environmental > Aquatic > Marine... | reverse complement strand
CGTTGCGGTAACCCTTGCACACCCCACGGACGGCAATGAGGGCCTCCGGCGGGCGCACCGCGCTGGTTTCGTCTCTTCGTTCCGTCATGATCGCGCGCTCATCCGTACCGAATCGCCTCGACCGGGCTCAACCGTGCCGCCTGGCGGGCGGGGTAAATCGTCGCCAAAAAGCAGATCACCAGTGCGGCGATCACGATCGCGGCGACGTCCAGCACCTCCACCTTCACGGGCAGCTGGGTGGTGAAGTAATAGATGTCGCCCGTGAGCTCGTGGATGTTGTAGCGTTTAAGCAGGCTGCAGACCCCGATGCCCAGAAGGAAGCCCAGGCCCGTGCCGATGGTCCCGATCACCATGCCGTTCAGCACGAAAATTTTGCGGATGCTGCGTTCGGTCGCCCCCATGGCCTTCAGGATCGCGATGTCCTTGGTCTTGCCCATGACCATCATGATCAGGGAGCTGGCGATGTTGAACGCGGCCACCAGCACGATCAGCGTCAGGATGATGAACATCACCCGCCGCTCCAGCTTCAGGGCCTTGAACAGGTTGCGGTTGAGCTGCATCCAGTCCCGGGCGTAATAGCCCGGGCCCAACCGGGAGAGCACCGCATCGGCCACCTCGCGCGCCTGGTAGATGTCGGTGGTGCGGATCTCGATCCCGCTCACCGCGTCCCCCATTTTCAGCAGCCGCTGCGCGTCGCGCAAGTTGATGTAGGCGAACGTCTGGTCGTACTCGTACATGCCGGACTCGAAATAGCCGGTGACCTTGAACTGCTTCATGGACGGAACGTGCCCGACGGGCGAGAGCATGCCGCGCGGGGAGATGAGCTGGACCACGTCGCCCACGACCACACCGATGTTCTTGGCCAGCTCCTTTCCCAACACGATGCCCGGCATGGCGGCGGAGGCCTCCTCCCCTTCGCCCGGGGGGCGGCCCTCCGGCAGGTTCACATCCGCAAGGGTTTTCAGCACGCTGCCGACGGTGGCCGGATCGACGCCGCGCAAAACGGCGCCGGTGACCGAGGCGGTCGACCGCAGCATGATCTGGGTGTAGATGAACGGGGTGGCGGCCTCGACCCCGCTCACGGTCTCCACCTGGCGCATCACCTCCGCGGACTCGGTGAACGGCCCGGTGTGCCGCATGAGGATGACCTGGGCCTGGCCGCCGAGAATCCGGCTCTTGAGATCGGCCTCGAACCCGCTCATCACCGCAATGACCACGATCAGGGCCATGACCCCCACCGCCACTCCGGCGATGGACAGGTAGGTGATAAGCGCAATGAAGGCCTGCTTCTGCTTGGCCCGCAGGTATCGCCCGCCGATGAAGCGTTCAAAAGACATTGGAAGTGTTTTTAGTTTGGTGTTAAGTGTTTAGTATTGCTGCCGAGCATTCAGTATCGAGCATTCGGCATCTATATTTTTCCCTGGGCTCGCCGGCCGATGGCCGTGCCCATAGCCCGCATTCAAGGCACGCGAAGCCCGCGGCGCGAGGCGTACGCTCTGTGCGCCGCAACGCCCGTAGGCTGAAGCGTAACGCAGAAATTGGGCTTTCGGCGCTGCCGTCACTCGCGAGGCTTCATGTGCGGGAACAGTATCACCTCCCGGATGGACGGAGCATCGGTCAGCAGCATGGCCAGCCGGTCGATGCCGATGCCCTCACCTGCCGTCGGGGGCATGCCGTATTCGAGGGCTTCTAAATAGTCGTCGTCCATCCAGTGGGCCTCCGTGTCGCCCGCCTCCCGCTCCTTCACCTGCTGCAGGAACCGATCGCGCTGATCGGCCGGGTCGTTCAGCTCGGAGAATCCGTTGGCGATTTCCCGCCCGCCAATGAACAGTTCAAAACGCTCCGTCAGGTCCGGGCTCTGGTCGCTGCGCCGGGACAGCGGCGACACCTCGGCCGGGTAGCCGGTGATGAACGTGGGCTGGATAAGATGCGGCTGCACCAAGACGTCGAAGAGTTTGGTGATGACTTTGCCCAACTTGCCGGTCTTGGTGATGGTGACTTTCCGCTGGGCGGCGAACTCGAGCAACCGCCCGCGATCCTGCAAAACGTCACGATCCACCCCGCCGATATCCACCAGCGCGTCGAAGAGGCTTAAACGACGCCATGGGCCCGCCAGCTTGATGGCCTGCCCCTGGCACGTCACGGTCGTTGAGCCGGTGACCCTCTCGGCCACACGGGCCAGAAGGTCCTCGGTGAGATCCATCAGGTCCGTGTGGGTGGCATACGCCTGGTAGAACTCCAGCATGGTGAACTCGGGGTTGTGCTGGGTGGACACACCCTCATTGCGGAAATTGCGGTTGATCTCGAACACGCGCTCGAACCCGCCCACCACCAGCCGTTTCAGATAAAGCTCGGGTGCAATGCGCAGGTAGAGGTCCATTCCCAGTGCGTTATGGTGGGTTTTGAAGGGAGTCGCCTCCGCCCCGCCCGGGATCGGCTGCATCATCGGGGTTTCGACCTCCAGGAATTCGCGCTCCAGGAAAAAGGCCCGGATCTCCTGAATCATGCAGCTGCGCCGGATGAAGGTCTCGCGAACATCCGGATTCATGACGAGATCGAGGTAACGCTGTCGGTAGCGCTTTTCGGGATCCTTGAGTCCATGGAATTTCTCCGGCAGCGGACGGACCGCCTTGGACAACAGCCGCAGCGCGTCCGCGAGCAGGGTCCATTCGCCGGTCCGTGTCTGGAAGAGCGTCCCCTTCAATCCTACGAAATCGCCGATGTCAAGCTGCTTGAACAGGGCAAACGCCTCCTCCCCGATGCGATCCCTGCGGACATAGGCTTGCAGCTGCCCCGAACGGTCCCGGACCCGCACGAAAGCCGCCTTGCCGAAGTGGTTGACGGCCATCAGCCTCCCGGCGATTTCGAAGAAAGGGCCTTGTTCGGTCAGGGTTTCGGGTGCGCTCTGAACGGTCTCCTGGATCCCCGCGATCATGTGGGAGACCTTAAAATCGTTGGGATAGAGGTTGAGCCCGGAACGCTTCAGGCCTTCTATTTTTTCATGCCGCTTCTGAATGACGTCGCTTACGGTTTCCATGGCATCCGCGGTGCATTGCGCGAGTTGAACCTGAACGGGGCGATTCATCCGCCCGATACGATCCCGGCCGCTGTGCAAGCCGGAGTCTTTGCTAAACGAACCATCGTTCAGGAAAGGTTGAGATTGACGGCTGGGGCGTTCGGGGCGAAGGACAAGGCAAAGACCCGGGGGCTCGCAGCAGCCCTTCGGTCTGAAACCGAAGCCGATCGAAAACGGCATGAGCACCCGCCCGCAACCCGGAGGCGGAGCTCCCCTCTCATCCGAAAGGCCGCACCTGCAGCCGCTTGGGTTCGAAAACGCACGGCACAGGGTGACGGCACCCCGACCGGCTCTCCGCGCCGGCATGAACCGGCGCACATCAGCGGTATTCGATAGCCCATTTCGGCAAAGACTGTCAAGGCTTAGTTGGCGGGCCGCGCTTGCTCCTCGATCTGGCGGAAATGCAGGCTGAAGGTCGTCCCCTGTCCAAGGACGCTTTCCACCTCCAGGCGGCAATCATAGGCTTCGAGAATACGTTGAACGATCGACAAGCCCAGACCGGTGCCGTTGGCCTTGGTGGTGAAAAAGGGGTCGAAAATCAATGCCAGGACCTCCGGCGGCATGCCGCCCCCGGAATCGGCAATCTGCAGGCAGGCCATCCGGTCTTTACCGGCTGACAGCTCGATGCGGATTTGACCGCGGCCCTCGATGGCTTCGGCTGAGTTGATCAGCAGGTTCCACAGCACCTGTTTCAGGTGGACGGGATCCATGCCGACCCAGATGCCGGGTTGGGCCTTCATGGTCGTTGATACCCGGCCGTTGAGGGTTCCTTTCTTGCCGAACAGCTCGACGGTTTCCCGCACCGCTTGATTGAGGTCGATGGGTTCGGATTTGCCGACCGGCGGTCTGGCGTAGAGCAGAAAATTGCTCACCAGCGAACTCAGACGGTCGGCTTCGCGCAAAATGATCTGCATCAGTCGGTCGTGGTCCGGGTCGTACCGAATCTCCTCGCGCAGCAACTGGATCGCGCCGGCCAGGCTGGCCAGCGGGTTCTTGATCTCATGCGCGAGTCCGGCGGCCATTTCACCGACGCCCGCCATTTTCTCAACGCGCTTGACGTGCGCTTCCATGACCCGTAGTTCGCGGCGGGTTCTCACGGCCTGATCCGCAAGGAAGCTGCTCAGAAACGCCACCACGATGCAAGCCGCCATGATCGTGACGATCTTGGTAATGACCTGATCCCAGCCGGTGGCGTAGGCTGAAGGGTTTTCCAGCCCGTCGAACAAGGCCAGCAGGCCGTAATACTCGAAGTCGACCATCAGACCGAACTGGACGCTGCACAGGGCGGCTACCAGCACCGTTCCGCGGCGGGGCAGCAACAGGCTGGAAGTGACGATCACCACCAGATAGAGGAATGAAAATGGGCTCGAAAAGCCGCCGGTCACAACCAAAATAATCGTGACGAGGGCGGTGTCGACGATGCTTTGCAGGTAGGCGAATGCCAGATACCTCCGGAGACGCACCAGCACGATGGCATAGCCTCCGGAAAGAATTAAAATGAATGCGATCAGTCCGTACAGAACCATCAAGGGCGCCGTTTCCAACGACCCCGCCCGGTTGAACTGCAAGAAGAGAGTCGACCCCAGCAGCAGCAATGAAAAGAGGATCCGTGCGCCGATCAGCTTCTGCAACTTGTTTTTCAGATCGCCTTCGGGGCTCATGTACATGCCTTCATAAAAACCGGACACCGGCCAAGGTTGGGTGAATTCATCGCCGGCGTGAACCATCCCCCCCCTTTCGGCAGACGCAGGATGCACCGCATTGCGAATGGCCGGGGCAACAACACGCGATCAGGGCCGAAACGAACAGGCCGCCTATACCCCAGGCGGCCTGTGACGAGCACGGCTGAATACGACGGATGCCCGACGACGCGGGAACCGCCCCTGCGGCGTCAGGCGATGGCGCCCGCCATCTTGAAAATCGGCAGGTACATGGCCACCACCAAACCGCCGATGGTAACTCCGAGGAACACCAGCATGAGCGGCTCGATCAGCGCTGTCATGTTCTCGACCGCCTGATCGACCTCTTCGTCGTAGAAATCGGCGATCTTCTCCAGCATGGCATCCAGGGCGCCGGTGGACTCGCCGACCGCAATCATCTGGCAGACCATGGGCGGGAAGACCCCGCTCTCCGTCAGGGGATCGGCCATGGTGCGGCCCTCGGTAATCCCGGAACGGACGTTGTAGATGGCCTTCTCGACGCTGCGGTTCCCGGCGGTCTTGGCAACGATATCCAGCGCCTCAAGGATCGCCACGCCGCTTGCAAGCATGGTGCCCATCGTACGGGTGAATTTCGCCACCGCCACCTTGCGCAGCAGCATGCCGAACACCGGCAGCCTCAAGAGCAGGTCGTCCACTGTGTCGCGCCCCTTCTCCGTGGCGTAGTATTTTTTGAAAGCGAAGGCGCCCAGGAAGAATGCGATGATGATGTACACGATCTTGCTTTTAACCAGGTCGCTCATGGCGACAACCAACTGGGTGGGGGCCGGCAGTTCGCTGCCGAAATCGGCGAACATCTCCTCGAAGACTGGGATGACGAAAATCAGAATGACCGCCAGAACGACGACGGCGATGCCCAGGGTGACCAGCGGGTAGGTCATGGCGCCCTTGACTTTCGCCTTGAGCCGGGCGGCTTTTTCCATGTAGGCGGCCAGCCGCCTGAGAATCGCATCCAAAATGCCGCCGGCCTCGCCCGCGGCGATCATGTTGACGAAAAGGTCGTCGAATTGCTTGGGGAACTTCTTGAGCGCCTCGGCCAGGGTGGCGCCGCCTTCGACGGATTCCTTGACCTGCTTCAGCATTTTCTTGAAGGTGGCGTTGCTCTGCTGGTTGTGGAGAATGTCCAGGCACTGGATGATGGGCAGGCCGGCGTCGATCATGGTGGAAAACTGCCGGGCGAACAGGATGATATCGTTTTCCTTGACCCGGGGCTGCAGAAACTTGATGTTCTCAAAAAGGTCCTTTGGCTTCGCTTTGATCCGGGTGGGGGTGATTCTCTGACGCACGAGACTGGCGCGGACACCTTCCTCGCTCTGTGCCTCCATTTCCCCCTTCTGGACTTTGTTCAACCTGTTTTTTCCGACCCATTGATAGACTGGCATGCGGCATTCCTCCCTGATCAACCCTGCGCACGAGACGCTTGCCTGTGCGGCCCGCAGGATCCGTCGTGCGAACCCCTGCGCTGGTAGTTAAAAAATGACGATTTTCAACCCTGATGGCTTCCGGCTGCGCACTGCCTGCAGGCGGCACCGGCGCACGGCAGCATAAATGGTTTCGGAATATCTATCGGCTGTGGGCGCTAAAACTTGAGGCTTTTTCACCCGAGCCTTTACAAATGGGACCGGATCTCTCCCCAAGGGCCTTCCTTCAGCGAGTTTGTTTGAAATCATTTCAGATTGGCTTTAACTGGCGAATGTGATAATTTTTCACAAAATGTTCCCTGTCAGCCTAAAAGTCTCTGGATTTACACAAATTTTATGATGACCCCACCACGACATGTCGACGCGTCCGCACTGACCGTGATCGCGACCCACATCAACGCGGATTTCGACGCCCTGGCATCCATGCTGGCGGCCCAGAAACTCTATCCGGAGGCTCGCGTCGTTTTTCCGGGATCCCAGGAAAAGAACCTGAGAAACTTTTTTATCAGCTCGCTGGTCTACCTGTTCAACATGACGGACATCCAGTCGATCGACCTCGACCGGGTCAAGCGGCTCGTTCTCGTGGACACCCGCCAAGCCGGCCGCATCGGCAAGCTTGCCGCTCTGGTCGGTCGGCGGGATGTGGAGATCCATATATACGATCATCATCCGGCCGGGGAGGTCGATATCCGCGGTAACCTCGAGGTATGCGAACCGACGGGTGCGACGGTCACCCTCCTGGTCGAGGCCATCCGCGAACGGTCCGTGGACCTCACACCGGATGAAGCCACCATCATGTGCCTGGGGCTGTACGAGGACACCGGCGCGTTCACCTTCCCCTCCACCACCGAGAGGGACCTGTTGGCCGCCGCTTTCCTGCTGTCCAGGGGCGCCAACCTCAACGTCGTCTCCGATCTCATCGCCCGGGAGCTCAACCACGAGCAGGTGGCCCTGCTGAACGACATGATCCAGGCCGCTCACCGACTGAACATCAACGGGATCGAGGTCGTGGTGACCAGCATCTCCCGCGAAGCGTACATCCCCGACTTCGCTTTTCTGGTCCAGAAAATGGCCAAGATGGAAAACATGGACGTCATCTTTGCCTTGGCGCTGATGGAATCCAAGATCTACATCGTGGCCCGCAGCCGGAGAGACGAGGTGGACGTCGGGACCCTTTTGGGGACCTTCGGGGGCGGCGGCCACGCCTACGCAGCGGCGGCCACCGTCAAGGGCCAGACCCTCACCCAGACCGAAAACCAGTTGCTCGAACGCCTTCAGGAGAGAATCAAGATTCGGCGCCTGGCCCGAACCCTGATGTCGTCACCGGCGATTGCCGTCGACCCGGCGGTCTCCTGCGAAGACGCCAACCAGCTGTTGACCCGCTACAACATCAATGCCCTGCTGGTCACCGCCAAAAACGACGGCCGGGAGGAATTGCGGGGATACATCACCCGGCAGGTCATCGAAAAAACGCTCTTCCACAAGCTCGGCGGACTGCCGGTGCGCGAGTACATGACCACCGAGGTCGCCACCGTCGGACCCGAGGCCGACCTGCAGGAGATCCAGAAAAAGATCATTGAAAACAAACAGCGCATTCTGCCGGTGTTGCAGGAGGGCCGCATCGCCGGCGTCATCACGCGCACCGACCTTCTGAACGTTTTGGTCGGCCATGGGCGGCCGGAGGCCGGGGCGTCGGTCGAGCCGCTGCGGGACTCCTTCCTGCCGCGCACCCGCAACGTGACCAAATTCATGCAGGAGCGGCTGTCGCAACGACTGATGGGGATCCTGAGACAGATCGGGGACGTGGCGAGTTCCCTCAACTGCGGCGCCTATGCGGTGGGCGGTTTCGTGCGGGACCTCTTCCTGTATCGCGGCGACGAGGACCTGGACATCGTCATCGAAGGCGACGGCATCGCCTTCGCCCGGCAATTCGCCGCCATCGCCGGCGCCCGCATCCACGCCCATGAGAAATTCGGCACGGCGGTGATCATCTACCCGGATGGGATGAAGATCGACGTGGCCTCCGCCCGCATGGAATATTACAATTTTCCGGCCGCCCTGCCGGTGGTGGAGATGAGCTCGATCAAGCTCGACCTCTACCGTCGGGATTTCACCATCAACACGCTGACGATCCAGCTCAACCCGGACCGCTTCGGGATTCTGATCGACTTTTTCAATGCCCAGAAGGACATCAAAGAGAAATCCATCCGGGTCTTGCACAACCTGAGCTTCGTCGAGGACCCCACGCGTGTGTTCCGGGCCATCCGCTTCGAGCAGCGGTTTGGGTTCAGCATCGGCCGCTTGACGGCCGGATTGATCCAGAACGCAGTCAAGATGGACTTCTTCCGGCAGCTTTCCGGCCGAAGGGTGTTCAACGAGCTGCAGCTGATCCTGCAGGAGGAAAACCCGGCGGCGGCCGTTGCCAGACTCAGAGATTTCAACCTGCTCAAGGAGGTGCACCCCGGCCTGGTGTGCGACAAGGCCATGCTCGGGTTGATGAATGCGGTCCACCAGGTCGTTGCCTGGTATGATTTGCTTTTTCTGGATGAATCTTATATGAAGTGGGCCGTTTATTTTCTGGCCCTGATCCATTCGTGTGAAAAGGAGCAGGTGCAGGAGATCTGCCGGCGCTTCGAGCTTACGCCCCGAATGCAGAAACTCTTCGTGGATTCCCGTGCCAAGGCGCAGGAGTGCCTGCATGCGTCGGCGCGCAGCCTGCCGGCCGAAAACAGCAAGGTGTATCACCGGCTGGCCGGGTTCCCGACCGAACTCATCCTGTTCATGATGGCGGCCGCCGATCAGGAGAAGGTGAAGAAAGCCATTTCACTGTATTTCACCCACCTGCGCCGGACGGCCATCTCCCTGAAGGGGGATGACCTGCTGCAGCTGGGAGTCCGTCCCGGCCCGATCTACCGAGAGGTCTTCCAAGCGGTCTTCGACGCCAAGCTGAACGGCCGGGTCAAGACGCGCGAGGAGGAGCTCGAGTTCGCCCGGAAACGGCTCCGCGGATGACCCCCGAGGAGGTCGTCTTTCGGCAAACCGGTGGGAACGGCTTTCCGGCCGCAATTCAGCCGTAGCAGCCAAATGCTTCGGCAGCGCCGGCGCATCGAGGTTGAACGCCCCTCCCACCGGAATTCGACGCCGCTCCTCCCGATGGTGGCGAAAGCACCGCAACGTGCATGTTCACGTGATAAACATTAAGGAGTAGATCCGACGCGCATGAAAAAACGTCTTTTGAGCGGAATGAGACCCACCGGCCCCCTGCACTTGGGCAACTACCATGGTGCGCTCGCCAACTGGGTGCGCCTGCAGGAGCAATACGACTGCTTCTTTTTTGTCGCCGACTGGCATGCCCTGACCAGCGACTACGAAAAGCCGGATTTCATCAGGGGCTACACCACCGAGATCCTGCTCGACTGGTTGAGCGCAGGCCTCACCCCTGAGAAAAGCACGCTGTTCATTCAGTCCCGCATCAAGGAGCACGCCGAGCTCTTCCTGATCCTGTCGATGATCACACCCGTGCCCTGGCTGGAGCGCAACCCGACTTACAAGGACCAGATCGATCAGCTCAACAACAAGGATCTCTCCACCTTCGGGTTTCTGGGATATCCCGTGCTTCAGGCGGCGGACATCATCATGTACAAGCCCTACGGCGTTCCGGTGGGAGTGGATCAGGCTCCGCATGTCGAGATCACCCGGGAAATCGCCCGCCGATTCAACTATTTCTACGGCCCCGTGTTTCCGGAACCCGAAGTCATCCTGACCGAGACCCCCAAGCTGCTCGGCACCGACCGCCGTAAGATGAGCAAGAGCTACGGCAATGCCATCTTCCTCTCCGACCCGCCGGAGATCGTCGCCGCCAAGGTGGCGACCATGATCACGGACCCGCAGCGCATGCGCAAGAGCGACCCGGGCAATCCCGATGTGTGCAACGTCTACGATTTTCACAAACTCTACTCACCGCCGGAGGTGGTGGCGGACGTCAACCGGCGCTGCCGCACGGCCGACATCGGCTGCGTCGAGTGCAAGAAGCTGATGGCGGGCCACCTGAACGCCTTCCTTGAGCCCATCCGGGAGCGTCGGCGTTTCTACCTGGAACGCCCCGGACTCGTTGAGGAGATCATCACCGCCGGCAGCGACACGGCCCGGCAGACGGCCTGCAGGACCCTTGAGGAGGTCCGGGCAGCCATCAAGCTGTGAGGGGAAGGGGTGGACGGTGATGGAAGGGTACCCAACAGCGGCGGCACCTTATCGGGTGAAACTCTCGGACATCTTCGAGGGCCCGATGGACCTGCTGGTGCACCTGATCAAGAAGAATGAAATCAACATCTACGACATCCCGATCGCACTGGTCACCGAACAGTATCTGCAGTACCTCGGATGGATGGACGCGCTGAACCTCGACTACGCGGCGGAGTTCGTCGTCATGGCTTCCACGCTGACGCAGATCAAGTCCCGCATGCTGCTGCCCGTGCACCCCGAGGAGGAGGGCGAAGAGGAGGACCCGCGGCAGGCGATCGTGCGGCCGCTGCTCGAATATCTGAAGCTCAAGTCGGCCGCCGAGCAGCTGGCGGAGCGCCCGCTGCTGGGTGAGGACACCTTCACGCGGCCGGCGCAACCCGCTGCGCTGACAGCCGCCGACGATGAGGAGGTCATCAAGATCGGCCTGTTCGAGCTGATCGACGCGTTTCAGAAAATCCTTGCCGGCCTGCCGGATGAGGCCCGGATCGAATTCACCACCGACACCATTTCGGTCAAGGAGCGCATCTCGCAGATCGCCGACGAGCTCGAGGCCAAGGGGTCACTCACCTTCTTCGAGCTGTTTTACGAACAGCCCGGCCGCAGCGAGATCGTGGTCACCTTTTTGGCGATCCTGGAAATGGTCAAACTGGCGTTGATCCGCCTGGTCCAACATGTGAACTCCGGCATTATCAGGATATTCTACCTGTGATGGAAGACCTAAAGAACATCATTGAAAGCCTGCTGTTCGTGGCGGAAGAACCATTGAGCCCTGAGCGCATCAAAAAGCTCGTGGGGCCGGTGGAGGCCTCGGAGATCCACCAGGCGCTCGCCGCCCTTCAGACCGATTACGACTCCCGCAGGGGCGGCTTCTTCCTGTCGGAGGTGGCAGGGGGGTTTCAATTTCGTACCCGGCCGGAGTACACCACCTGGATCCGGCGGCTGGTCGAGCCCAAGCCCGTGCGCCTGAGCAAGGCCGCACTGGAGACCCTCGCCATTATCGCCTACAAGCAGCCGGTCATCCGGGCCGACGTCGAACACATCCGCGGGGTGGATTGCGGCGGCGTGCTGCGGCAGCTGCTCGAGCGCAAGCTGATCCGCGTTCTGGGACGCAAGGAGATCGCGGGACGCCCCCTGATCTATGCCACGACCAAGAGGTTCCTTGAGACCTTCGACCTCAAGGACCTGAAGGATCTGCCCACGCCCAGAGAGGTCGAGGAGTTCGGCAAACCGCCCCTTGCAGAACGCGGATATGTCACGATCGAGCCGGACGAGGAAACGGAGCCGGCGGGGGAGTCCCTCGCAGGACCGGCAGAGCAACCCCCGGCGGAAGGGACGCCCATCGGGGATGCTGCAGCGCAGGCCGACGGCTACGACG
>Ga0210103_1000191_pt1 | contig 11902 bp, 11 predicted proteins | sample RushSE_CattailNL_6_FD_185564 | JGI IMG/M metagenome (GOLD analysis project Ga0210103, IMG submission 185564) | Wetland microbial communities from San Francisco Bay, California, USA, that impact long-term carbon sequestration - RushSE_CattailNLA_D2... | ecosystem: Environmental > Aquatic > Marine... | reverse complement strand
GCCACGCGCATCCGACACCGTGTTCCTCGTCGATACGCTCGGCGAGCTGCAGATGTTCTACGCGGCCTCGGACGTGGCGTTCGTAGGTGGCAGCCTGGTGCCCATCGGTGGGCACAACCTGCTCGAACCCGCCGTTCTGGGTATCCCGATGCTGTCGGGCCCGCACACCCAGAATGCCCAGGACGTCGCTGACCTGCTCGCGCAGTGCGGCGCAATGCACCTCGTGCGTAGCAGGGAAGAACTGGCGCAGCGCGTGGCGGACTGGTTCGACGATCCGGAGCGCGCGCGCAGCGATGGCGCCAGGGGGCTCGCGGTCGTGGCGCAGAGCCGCGGCGCAGTCGAGCGCCTGGTCGCGATGATCGCTCCGCTGCTCGGGGGGCCGCGGCCTACTTCGGGGGCGGCGTAGGAGCCGGGGGTGTCGGCGTCGTCGCCGACGACGGGGCGCGGTTCCCGGCCGGTCGCGTGATCGGCAGCGTCGTCGGCTGCGTGAGGTCGCCGTTGATCGCTGCGAGGTCCTGCGGCAGCAGCGTGCCGGCCGCCGACTTGAGGCGCACCACGTTGATCAGGTAGTCGTAGCGGCTGCGCGCGAAGTCGCGCTGCGCCTCGAACAGGCGGCGGCGCGCGTCGAGCACGTCCACCGTGGTGCGCGTGCCTACCTCGAAGCCCGCCTCGGTCGCCTCGAGCGCCGTCTGGTTCGACTTCACCGCCTGGGCGAGCGCCTGGACACGCGCCCGTTCGGCGATCACGCCGAGGTAGGAATCGCGGGCCTGCCGCTCGGCGCCGCGCATCGCGCCTTCGAGACGCTCTCGCTCGGCCCGGTGCAGGTAGGTCTGCTCGCGCACCTGCGAGCGCGTTACGCCGCCGGTGAAGATCGGCACATTGAGGCGCACGCCGATCTGGTCGTCGGTGCGGTCGAGGTCGGCCGGGAACTCCTGGGCGGGAAAGTTCGGATCCTGGAACTGCTGCGGCACACGGGTGAGCGACGTCGCGTCGGAGGCCGATTCCCCGTAGCGCGCGTACAGGTCGAGCGTCGGCATGTAACCCGCCTGGGCGATCTTGACGTTCGACTTGGCGATGTCGACGCCGAGCCGGGCCGCGACGACATCGAGGTTCTGCTCGAGGGCCTCATCGACCCAGACCTGCTCGTCGAACGGCTGCGGCTGATCGAGCGGCATGGCGTCGGACGGCTTCGCGAGCTGCGCGTAGGCCTCGCCGGTGAGCTCGCGCAGGAATTCCTGCGCAGTGGCGAGTGCGCGCTTCGCGGCGATCACCCCGGCCGTGGCGCTGTCGTGCGCGGCACGCGCTTCCTGAACGTCCGTGATCGCGATCAGGCCGACCTCAAAGCGCTTCTCCGCCTGTTCGAGCTGGCGCGTCACCGCCTCCAACGTGGCCTCGGCCGCAGTGAGCGTGTCGTCGGCGGCGAGCACCTCGAAATAGCGTTGTGCAACGCGCACCATCAGATCCTGCTGCGCCGCGCGGTAATTCGCTTCCGCGAGCGCGACGCGCGAGTCGGCCTGCTTGAGGCGCTGCCACTGGTCCCAGCGGAACAGCGTCTGCGTCAGTTGCGCGTCGTAATTCCAGTACGCGTCGGTATCGGTGGTGTTGGTGAAAGGTACCGACACCGCCTCGACCGCGGTCTCGCCGGTGGCCGGGTCTGTGACTTCCCGGAACTGCCGTTGGAAGCCCGACGTGTCGGCGTTGCCCATGTAGGCGTCGCCGCTCAGCGAGACCTGCGGGAACAAGACGCCACGGGCCTGAGGCTTGGCCTCCAGCGCCGCCAGGCGGCGCGCCTCGGCCTCGCGGATCAGGGGGTCACTGCGGGTGGCGTCCTGGTAAACGTCGAGCAGGTTCTCGGAGCTGGCAGCGGCGGCAGCGAGAGTCAGCGCGACGCAGCAGGCGAGCAATGCAGGCTTCTTGAGCATGAATTCACCGTGAGGCGACCGGGTCGCCGCTGGATCCGTTGGTGTTGTAGCACACTATATCACCCGGTGGGCCGGCGCCAAGGCCCCTTGGCATCGGGTCCCCTCAGAAGACGAACCGGGGTGGCTCCGCAGCATGGATCAGGGGATCCAAGACCGTCTCGAACAGGCTCTCCCGCAGGAACGCGCCCGGGTCGGAACGCGTGATCCGCAGCGCCTCCATGACCTGGCCCCGGCCTACGACCGCGAAGAGCCTTCCCCCGTCGTTCAGCGCCTCCTCGAAGCGCGAGTCGTAGAGCGGCAGCGAGCCGGTCAGCACGACGACGTCATAGCGCCCGAGGTCGTCGCGAGAGAATGCGTCGGCGACCTCGACGCTGACGTTGGTCACCCCCGTGCGCAAGAGGCTGGTGCGAGCGGTGGCGGCCAGGTCCCCGAAGCACTCGAGCGACGTGACCGACCGAGCGAGGGCGCCGAGGCAGGCCGCGAAGTAACCGCTGCCCGTGCCGACCTCGAGCACCGTGTCGTCCGGGCGCAGCTCGAGCGACTGCAGGATGCGGCCCTCGAGCTTCGGCGTGAGCATGTGCTGCCCGTGGCCGAGCGGGACATTCATGTCGGCGAAGGCGAGCTCACGGAACGCGGCGGGCGCGAACTCCTCGCGTGGAACCCTGGACATGGTCTCGAGCACCGCGAGGTCGAGCACATCCCAGGCGCGGACCTGCTGCTCGATCATCTGGCGACGGGCGAAATCGACGTCAAGCATGGATTGACTTCCAAGCCGCGGCGCGGGCACGAGTTGCCGCGCGGAGCGCGCAAGAGGCTAAGCAAAGCTACGTCGGGCGACAAGCCGAAGCGGCGCGGGCATTATGGTGAAATTTGGCGGAGCCGGCGAGCGGTTCCGTTATCCTCGGTCACCGATTCGAACAACTACAACGTACGAGGATGACGGGCGCACTCGGCGTCCCGCGTAGCCAAGGACGATTCAGACCACGACATGCAGACCGTCGCGCTTATCGCCGTCGGAGTGCTGGCAGCGCTACTTGCGCTGCTGTTCGCTCGACGCGTGCAGGAGATTCGCCGCGTGCGCGAGGTCGGCGATCGTCTCGAGGCCGCGGTGCAGTCCGGTGACCTCGCGCCGGAACTCCAGTCGGAGGCGGGCGAAGGCCCGGCGGCGGCACTTGCACGCGGTGCCGACGAACTGCTCGCCCGGCTGCGCGACGAGCGCGCGGGGAACTCCGCACGTGAGGCGGTGCTGCAGCGCGTGGCCAGCGCGATGCACGAGGGCCTGGCCGTCGAGCGCGATGGAATTCGCCTTGCGAACGCAAGATTCGCTGATCTCTGCGGCGCGGTCTCCACGACCGCGCTGATCGCGCGTCCCCTCGGGGAACTCGTGCACCCCGATTACCGCTCGCTGGTCGAACAGCATCTAGACCGTCACCGCAGCGGCCAGCCGGCCCCGGCGCGCCTGGAGATCGAGCTGCCGGCGGGCGGCGGAGCAACGCGCGTCGAGCTCGGCGTCGAGCGCGTGGTCTACGACGGTGGCCCGGCGCTGCTGGTGTCGCTCGTCGAGATGCGTCCCGCGCGTCCGCGCGAGCCGCGGCCCGGCATGCATGCCGCGGCCAGGGGAGCGCTGGACGCACTTGGAGAAGGCGTGATCACCACGGATCTCGAGGGCCGCATCACCTACGTGAATCGCGCCGGCGAGGAGCTGATCGGGCGTGCTGCGCGCGAGGCACTCGGGCTTACGCTGCTCGAAGTCATCGAGCTCGTCGAGGAGGGTGAGCGCAAGGCGCTCGGGGACCCGGTGCGTCAGTGCCTCGCGTCGGGCTCGCGGGTGCAGATCGGCAGGCGCGGCATGGTCGTATCGGGCGACGGCGAGGGCGAGCGATCCATCGAGCTCAACATCTCGCCGCTGCGCGACGCCGCGGGCGACCTGTCTGGCACCGTGATCGCATTGCGCGACGTGAGCGACCTGCGCGGCCTCACGCGCCAGATGTCCTACCAGGCGAGCCACGACGCGCTCACCGGGCTCGTCAACCGTCGCGAGTTCGAGCGCCGACTCGAGGAATCGCTCGCCGACGCGCACACCAGCGGCCACCGCCACGTGCTGTGCTACCTGGACCTCGACCGCTTCAAGGCCGTGAACGACGAATGCGGTCACACCGCCGGCGACAGCATGCTCCGCGAGGTCGCCGGGCTCATCAAGGACGCGGTGCGCGACTCCGACACCGTCGGTCGCCTCGGAGGCGACGAGTTCGGCATCCTGCTTTCGGGCTGTCCGCTCGACAAGGCGCGCCAGATCGCGGACGACGTCGTGCGCAGCGTCGCCGAGTACCGCTTCGTCTGGAAGGACAAGATCTTCACCATTGGCCTGAGCGTGGGCCTGGTGGAGATCTCGCGCGAGAGCGGTTCGCTGGAAGATCTCATCAGCGCCGCTGACTCGGCCTGCTATGTCGCCAAGCGACAGGGCGGCCACGTGCACGTCTACTCGGCGCGCGACGAGGCGGCGGCGCGCAGCCGCGGCGAGATCCAGTGGCTGCAGCGGCTGCAGGTTGCACTGCGTGACGGGCGCTTCGAGCTGCACGCACAGCCGATCGTCGCCGTGGACGAGAACGCCAGCACCGGACCGGGTCTCGAGGTGCTGCTGCGGCTTCGTGACGAGGCGGGTACCGCGGTCACGCCCGCGGAGTTCATGGTCGCCGCCGAGCGCTATCGCCTGATGCCGCACGTGGACCGATGGGTGGTGCAGACCGCGCTTGCCGCCTTCGCGCGCGGCGTGCTCAAGCTGGCACCGGGCCGAAGCCTGTGCATCAACCTGTCCGGGCAGACCCTCGGCGACGCCGCATTCCTGGAGTTCGTCGTCGAGTGCCTGGACCGCACGGGCGTATCGCCGGATCGCGTGTGCTTCGAGGTCACCGAGAACTCGGTGATCACGAACATCGACCATGCGCGCCGGTTCATCGGCGTGCTGCACGGGATGGGTTGCCAGTTCGCGCTCGACGACTTCGGTCGCGGCCTGAGCTCGTTCGCCAACCTAAAGAACCTGCAGCTCGACTACCTCAAGATCGACGGCTACTTCATCCGCAACCTCGCCTCCGACAGCGTCAACCAGGCGATGGTCACGGCGATGATCAAGCTCGCACGCTCGCTGAACTTCCAGGTGATCGCCGAGCACGTCGAGGATGCGACCGCGCTCGATTCCGCGCGGCGCATGGGCGTGGATTTCCTCCAGGGCTACCAGATGGGCCGCCCGCAGCCGCTCCAGATCGCGAGCTGAGGCGCTGGCCGCCGACGCGTCCGCAAGGACTGCGTCGCGAGACCGCGGGATCGGCTAAGGTGGCGACGTGATCAGGCTGGCTGCGCTCAACGTTTACCCGGTGAAGTCCTGCCGCGGGATCGCACTCACCTCGGCGCTGGTGACCGCCGCCGGCCTCGAGCACGACCGCGAGTGGATGATCGTGACGCCGGAGGGTCGCTTCCTCACCCAGCGCGAGGAGCCGCGGCTCGCGCTCATCGCCGTGGCAGTGGACGACGGCACGCTGGTGCTGTCGACGGCCGGCGCGGGCGAGCTGCGCGTGCCCGTGGATGTCGGCGCGAGCGTGTCGCGTGCCGCGCGAGCCCCCGGCCGATCGGTCGAAGTCACGGTCTGGCGCGACCGCTGCCGCGCCATCGACGAGGGCGCGGCTGCCGCCGACTGGCTCTCGACGCTGCTGGGTCATCCGCTGCGGCTGGTACGCCTCGATCCCGCGCACAGCCGTGCCAGCGATGCCGCGTGGACCGGCGGACTGGAGGCCCTCACCCGCTTCTCCGACGGTTTCGCGCTGCTTGCGATCTCGACGGCTTCACTGGCGGACCTCAACGGACGGCTCGCGAGTCCCTTGCCGATGAACCGGTTCCGCCCGAACCTCGTGCTGGAGGGCCTGCCGCCGTATGGCGAGGACGGGCTGGGCGACCTCGTCGCGGGCGACCTGCGACTGCGGTGCGTGAAGCCATGCGCGCGCTGTGTCGTCACGACCACGGACCAGGAAAGTGGCTCGCGCAGCGGCGAGGAGCCGATGCGGACGCTCAGGTCCTACCGCTGGAACCCGGCCCTGAAGGGCGTGACCTTCGGGCAGAACCTCATCGTCGTCGCGGGTGCCGGTGGCCGGCTCGAGGTCGGCATGGAACTGCAGTCGCTCATTTCCCCGGCGTAGCCTTCGGCTCCATGACCAACTGGGTCTGCGACACGACCGCGCAGAGGCGGCCGTCCTCGCGGCGTATCGAGGTCTGCCACACCATGGTCGTGCGCCCTTTGTGCAGCGGGATGGTCTCGCCGCTGATGACCGTACCTTCCGCTGCCGCGGCCAGGAACCTGGTGCTGGACTCGATGGTGGTCGTCGTCGCACCGGCCGGCAGGTTCATGAATGTGCCCACCGCGCCCAGCGTATCGGCGAAGGCCATGATTCCTCCGCCGTGAAGGATGCGGCCGACGGTGCAGATCTCCGGGCGCACGCGCAGCCTTCCGACCACGCGGTCGGGCGTCGCCTCCGCGATCTCGATGCCGAGCAGCCCCGGCAGGTGCGGTGCAATCACCTTCTGGATCGCGGCGGGGGTGAGGCTGGTCGCCGCCGCCGGCGACTGGTTCGAACGGTCGTCGCTGGAGTTCATGCTGACTCTCCCTCCGTCCGCCAAAGCTCGGGCGAACGGAATGCGTAGCGATACGAGGCGTAGAAGGCCGGCGCGATGACCGGCATCCCGAGCAGGACCACGATTATCCCGTCGCGACCGGCGATCGCGACGGGAATGATAGTTATCGCCGTGGCCGCGAGCAGGACCCAGAACGCCGGACCCCAGTATCGTCGCGCCCCGATCGGCCGGCGCAGCGCGTAGCCCCAGGTCGCGAGCAGCAGCACGAAGGTCAGCACCCAGTTCGCATAGGTGCGCTCGTCCACGCGGCCGTGCTCGACATTCCAGGCCTCGCCCATCACCATCGCGGCGGTCAGCAAGGCGGCATAGGCGGTCCAACCCTTCCGAAGCACGGTCTCAGCCTCAGTAATGCGGCGGGATCTCGACGGCAGACGTATCGCTGGTCCGGCCGTCGACTTCCTCGAGTTGCTGCCGCAGCCGCTGGTGCGCGGCGACCACACCGTCGAGTTGCTGCTGCTGTCGGTAGACCACGTCACTTAGTTCCTGGATGGCCCGCTCCAGGTGCGCGACCTTGAACTCGACCGCCTCGAGCCGCGTCGCATTGTCGGCTGCCGCACGCTCGACCCCGAGCGCCACTTCGAGAGCGCCCGCATGGCACAGGCCCTGTGTGCGCGCATCGACGTAGGCCTGCGCCGCCTCCGACCCGAGCCCGCTGGGCACCTCCTCGATGTCGTCGGCCATGCTCATGCCTCGAAGCGCCCTCCGGTCGCGGTCGCCATAGTGCAGGCGCCTGCCGCAGGGCGCAAACCGCCGCGACCATGTGAGGAGCTGCCGAGTGGGGGGCGCCGTGCCGGCCCCGGTGTATCGTCCGCAGATGAGCATCGGCGTACGTGTCGCGATTGGTTATCTCGTCGTTACGGGCGTCGGCACGCTGCTCTACTGGCTCGACTTCTTCACCTCGGGTCGTCTTCACGTGCGCACCGACGCGGTCTACCTTGCATTCGAGCGTGCCTTCCCGCTCGCCGACGCATGGATGGCAGCCTGCGCGCTCGCCGGTGCTGTCGGGCTCGCGCGACGTCGCCCGTGGGGGCTGCTGTTCGGCCTGCTCGCCGCGTCCTCGCAGGTGTTCCTCGCGCTCATCGACGTGCTCTTCAACCTGAACGAGGGCAACTACTCGATCGCCGCGGGCGGGATGGCTTTCGAGTTCCTGATCAACGTGGTGCTGCTCGTCGGTGCGCCGTGGCTGATCACGTGGCTGTGGCGGAACCGCGCGGCCTGGCTTGGAGCGGGCGCCGATCGCTGAAGTGTTGCCGCCGCGCCGGCCGGCCTGCGAACGAAGCGGACCTACCGCGAGCCGCTGCGCCCGCCTCGCAGCAGGAACGTGCACACTGCGATCACGACGACGAATGCGACGAGTTCGCCGGCGAGTCCGCCGAGCCTCGGCTCCATCGCCTTCGGCGCGATGCCCGCCGCGACCAGCCCCGCCACCGCGACGCCCGCGAGTCCCTCGCCCGCGACGAGCCCCGAGGCTGCGAGCACGCCCCGATCGCTCGCGCCTTCTGCGAGCGGCGGGCGGTCGCGCTCCACCAGCGCGCGCATGCAGCCGCCGACGAACAGTGCCGCCATGGACGCGAGCGGCAGGTACACGCCAATCGCGAAGGCGAGTCCCGATACGCCACAGAGCATCGCGCCGATCGACAGGCCCGCGCCGGTCAGCACGAGGTCCCAGGGCAGCGCGCCCGACAGCACGCCCTCGATGATGGTCTTCATCAGCGTGGCCTGCGGCGCGGGGATCTCGGGCGAGCCGAACTCGTAGGCCGTGCCGAGCAGCATCACGGTCGCTGCAACGGCCCAGCAGGCGAACGCCGCGCCGATGAGCTGCCCGAGTTGCTGCCGCGCGGGGGTTGCGCCCACCAGCCAGCCGGTCTTGAGGTCCTGCGAGATATCGCCCGCCTTGCTCGCCGCCACGGCAACGATCGTGCCCACCGTGAGCACGCCGGCCTGTGCGCCGGGCCCGACCCAGCCGGCCGCGGCGAACACGGACGCGGTGCCGAGCAGCGTGACCAGTGCGATTCCCGAAGTGGGCTGCGAGGACACCCCCACGATGCCGACGATGCGCGCCGCGACCGCGACGAACAGCACGCCGAACAGGCCGACGCCGGCGCCGAGCACGGCCCGTTGCATCGCCCCCATGTCCCCCGCGAAGACGCCCGGCACGAGCGCCGCGACCAGCACCACCAGTGCGACGCCGCCGAACACGAAGCTTCCCGGCATGTCACGGTCGGTGCGCGCCAGCGACCCCTCGCCGCCTGCGCCACTCCTGATGCCGCGCGCCACCGCGAGGAACGCACCCGCCATGGTGGGCAGGCCTCGCAGCACGGTGAGTATGCCGGCGGTTGCGACAGCACCTGCGCCGATGTAGCGCACGTACTTCGACCAGATGTCGCCCGCCGACATCTCCAAAACCATGCGCGTGGTCTCGGGGTACAGCGGCGTGCTCATCGAGGCGCCCATGAACGCGATCAGGGGCGTGATCGCGAGCGCCGAGATGATCGCCCCCGCGACGCACACCGCGGCCTGCCGGTAGCCGAGGATGTAGCCCACGCCGATCAGTGCCGGTGCGACCTCGAGCGCCAGTTCCGCCTTCGGGAGTACCGGCACGACCGCGCGCAGCTCATCGGGCATGAGGTAGGCGAGCGAGACCGCGAGCTTCACCGCAGCGCCCACCGCCATGCCCCTGAAGATCCATGCGCTGGCACGCGAGGCGCGGTCGTCCTCCTGCGCCGTCGCCCGCAGTACCTCGGCGCATGCCGTGCCCTCGGGGTAGGGCAGCTCGTGGTGTGCATTCACGATCAGCAGGCGTCGGAGCGGCACCATCGCGGCGATGCCGAGCACCGCCCCCAGGAATGCGAGTGCCACGACCTGCAGGTAGGGCGGCACCATTCCCCAAAGGAATAGCGCCGGGATCGTGAAGATCGTGCCGGTTGCGAGCGAGGTCGAGGCCGAGGCCACGGTCTGGGAGAGGTTCGCCTCGAGGATCGTGCCGCGGGTGCGCAGCAGGCTGAACACCGCGACTGTCATCACCGCGGCGGGGATCGACGCCGAGACGGTCATGCCAACGCGCAGGCCGAGGTAGGCGTTGGCTGCGCCGAAGACGATGCCGAGCACGATTCCGACGGCGACGGCCTTGAGCGTGAATTCGGCGACGTCGCCAGGCGGGGGCTGCATGGACCGGATCATGACGCAGGCGAGGCTTCGGGCGAAATGGCTTCGACCGCGATTCGCCTTGCGCCCGACGGGCACGCAGCACCGCGTCCCGCTCGCGCTCACCCGGGGCGCTCGCCTACGATGCACGACCGCCGCCCGAGGAATGACGTGATGATCCTGCGCAGACACACCCTCATTCCGCCCGCGCCGGGCACGAACCGCGAAATCCTGAGCCTGCACTACGGCCCCGTGGACGCTGGTCGCAAGGCGATGATCCAGGCGTCGTTGCATGCCGACGAGGTGCCGGGCCTGCTCGTAGCGCACCACCTGCGCCGCCGTCTTGCCGAACTGGAGGCGCGCGGCGCGCTGCTCGGCGAGATCGTGCTCGTTCCGTTCGCGAATCCAATCGGGCTCGCGCAGCGGGTTTTGCAGTCGGTCGAAGGCCGCTTCGATCTCACCAGCGGCGAGAACTTCAACCGACGTTATGCAGACCTGGTGCCGCGCGCCTGCGATCTGCTGATGCCGCAGCTCGGTGGAGGCGTGCAGCCCACGGTCCCGATGGTGCGCGCCGCGCTGCTCCAGGCCTGCGCCGAGCTGCCGGCCGCGACCGAGCTCGAGAGCCTGCGCAGGACGCTGTTGTCGCTTGCCGTCGACGCCGACGTCGTGCTCGACCTGCACTGCGACAACGAGGCTGTGCTGCACCTGTACACGACGCCGGAGCTCTGGCCGGACGTCGAGCCGCTCGCGAGGCTGATGTCGGCCCGCGCCGTGCTCGTGGCCGACGGTTCCGGCGACGAGCCCTTCGACGAGGCCTGCTCGCTGGTGTGGCCGCGCATCGCCGCGGAACTCACCCGGCGCCTCGGGCGCAGCGTGACCCTGCCGCCGGCATGTGCCGCCGTCACCGTCGAGCTGCGCGGCGAGGCGGACGTGCGCCACGAACTGGCCGACGCCGACGCCGAATGCATCATCAGGTACCTCGCATGCCGGGGACTCGTGTTGGATGCACCCGCGGAGCTGCCGGGGCTGCTGTGTGAGCCCACGCCGCTCGCGGGCTCGATCCCGCTGGACGCTCCCCACGGTGGTGTGCTGGTGTGGCTCGCGGAACCCGGCGCGCTGATGCGTCGCGGGGAGCCGCTCGTCGAGGTGGTCGATCCATTCTCCGGCGACGCGACTTTGCTCGCGAGTCCCGCCGACGGCGTGTTCTACGCGCGCGAGAGCCGCCGCTTCGTCTTCGCGGGCACGCGGATCTGCAAGGTGGCCGGTCGCGAGGCGGTGCGCAACGGACGATTGCTGTCGGACTGAGTGTCAGACGACATGGTGCGCTGGGCTAAGTGCCGGGCCGTGCGCGTCCGGGCACCGCGCTCCGGTGTCGCGCTGCTCATTTCAGCGTGGACAGCAGCAGGCTCGTCTCAGTCCGGGCGACGCCCTCGATCTGGCCGATCCGGCGAAGCACGTGGTCGAACGAGGCGAGGCTGTCGGTGCGCAGCTCGGCGACGATGTCCCAGCGCCCGTTGGTGGTGTGCAGGGTACTCACGGCCGGGTCGCCATACAGCGACTCGAGCACGGCCTCGTTGCGGTTGCCTTCGACGGCGATGGTCATGAGTGCGCGGATGCCGTACTCCTCGACCTGCGGCCTGAGTCGCACCGTGTACCCGAGGATCGTCCCGTCCGCCTCGAGGCGTGCCATCCGGTTCTGCACGGTGCCGCGCGCGACCCCCAGTTCCTTGGCCAGCGTCGCAATCGTCGAGCGGGCGTCGTGTCGCAGCAGGGCGATCAGGCGGCGGTCGGTATCGTCCACGGATGGCTCCGTTCGTGGCGGGAGGCCGGTCACTTCGACAGGTCTAGCTGGCAAAATGATCGAAACGTCCGTCGAATTGTACTGTTTTCTGTCTTTTCTTTGGCCGGCATTCGGCGGAACACTATGACCTCAGACGAGGGGATCGACCCCACCGTAAGCAAGGCGCCGGGTCAGACCCAGGCCGCGGGAGAGGAAATCATGGTGGACTACACGGGCATCGAGCGCGTCCGCGAACTCGTGACGCAGACCGGAGCGGCCTCCTTCATCGAGGCGCTGGCGTCGGAGATCGAAGCGGACTTCCGCCGCTGGCGGGAGTTCGACAAGTCACCGCGACACGCGGTGCATTCGCCAGTCG
>Ga0210103_1000190_pt1 | contig 11940 bp, 9 predicted proteins | sample RushSE_CattailNL_6_FD_185564 | JGI IMG/M metagenome (GOLD analysis project Ga0210103, IMG submission 185564) | Wetland microbial communities from San Francisco Bay, California, USA, that impact long-term carbon sequestration - RushSE_CattailNLA_D2... | ecosystem: Environmental > Aquatic > Marine... | reverse complement strand
TCCCACCACCCCAACCTCTTTGTCGCCATGCTCATCGCGTAAAGCCATTACACCTAGTGCGGCAGCAAACCCGACGGCGAATAGCACACCCCCAAATACATATAGGCGGGAGTTCGGTCCCGATTTGACGCCTTCAGTAATGTCTCGGATACGCTCTGCAATGTCGTTTCCGGAACTTCAAGCGGTTCTCGGCATCCGCAGCCGGTGCCAGGACCGAATTTTCAATCTCGTCGAGTGCCTGGCGTATCGCCTCCTGGGACGCGTTCTCCGGGACCCCGAGAACTTCGTAAAGGGTCCGTCCATCGGCTTCGACATCGGCGGCAACGCGGCCAAGTGCTTCACGCTGGTCTACAACCTGAAGGAGACCCGGCAGCTCTTCCAGCGCTTCCCGCGCGTGGAGGGCAGCCTCTACTTCGTCGGCGGGTTCAGCCTGAACTACAACCGCACCGACGACGTCACGCTTGCGCCGGTGCGCTTCGGCGTGGGCTGGCGGCAGGGGGCAAGCGTCGGCTACCTGCACTTCACGCCGAAGATGTCGCTGATACCGATCTAGACCCTGGGCCGCACGCGGTGATTCCCGGGCTCCGACGCGCGGAGCTGCGGGCGGCACGCTGCGCGCCGGACCGTCGATCACGTCGGTCGGGCGATCGAAAGGACAATGAATCCACTTCGTCGGACCAGAGGACCGCCCCGGGGTCGTGGGAGGATCCCGCTCGACGCATGGGCACGCGCCCCCTCTGCAGCGCCGGGCGGAGACGACCTTGAATCTTCCCACAATGGATCACCTGATCGACGGCCAGCTCGTTCGGCCCGCGGGCGGCGAATACATTCCTGTCGAGAATCCCGCGACCGGCGAGGCGATCGGTCGGGTGGCCGCAGGCGACGCACGCGACGTCGATGCGGCCGTGGATGCGGCGCGCCGGGCGTTCGAACGTCCCGGCTGGAGCGACATGGCGCCGGCCGAGCGCTCGGCACTGATCTACCGACTGGTGGGGATCCTCGCGCAGCACGCCGAGGAGATCGTCTACCTGGAGTCGATCAGCACCGGCGGGACGGTGAGCCGCATCGGGACCATCGACCTGCTCGGCGTGATCGAGATCGGCACCGCCGTCGCCGAGACGATCAAGACCTATCCGTTCGTCGAGGAGCTGCCGCTCAAGAGGATACCGGAGCCCACGCAGGCGCAGGTGCTGCGCGAGCCGGTCGGTGTGTGCGCGCTGATCACAGCATGGAACTTCCCGCTCATGCAGTTCGTCGGCAAGGCGCTGACGGCGCTCGCGGCGGGCAACACCGTGGTCGTGAAGCCCTCGGAACTCGCGCCGAACAGCACGCTCAGGCTCGCCGAACTCTGGGCGGCGGAGCTGCCGCCCGGCGTGCTCAATGTAGTGAACGGCACCGGCGCCGGAGTCGGCGACGCGATCAGCACGCACCCCGGCATCGACAAGATCTCGTTCACGGGATCCACCGCCGTCGGTCGCCGCATCCAGCGAAATGCGAGCGATTCGCTGAAGCGCGTCACGCTCGAACTCGGCGGCAAGGGCCCGGCCATCGTGCGCGCGGACGCGAACGTCGAACTCACGGCGCACGGCGTCCTGTGGGGCTTCCTGCTGCACTCCGGCCAGGCCTGCGAGTCCGGGACGCGGCTCATCGTCCACGAGGACGTGCGCGCGCCGCTGCTCGCGCGCATGGTCGAGATCGCGCGAGGCCTCAGGATCGGCAACCCGCTCGCGGCCGACACCGCGATCGGGCCGCTCTGTCATGCCGCGCACGGCGAGAAGGTGCTCGGCTACGTGCGCTCTGCGGTCGAGGATGGCGCACGCGTGATGTGCGGGGGCGAGCGCGTGACGGTGCCGGGTCTCGAGGGCGGGTTCTTCGTGGCGCCGACGATACTCGACGGCTGCCGCCCGGAGATGCGCGCGGTCCGCGAGGAGATCTTCGGCCCGGTGCTCACGGTGCTGCCGTGCGCGAGCGACGCGGAGGCGGTGGCGCTCGCGAACGACACGAGCTATGGACTCTCGGCCGGTGTCTGGAGCGCCGACCTGCTCGAAGCGCAGCGCCTCGGCCGCCGGCTGCGGGCCGGCTCGGTCTGGATCAACGACTGGCACGTGCTGCGTGCGGACCTGCCCTTCGGTGGTTACAAGACGAGCGGCATCGGGCGCGAATTCGCACGAGCGGGCCTCGAGGCCTTTCTCGAGACGAAGTCCATGACCACGGCGTTCGAGCGTTCGCCAGTGGCGCGCAGGCTGACGCACGGCGTCGTGCATCGGCAGTTCGAGCACTGAGCGGGGCGCGGCACATGTCGACCGGTTACGTAGAATTCTGGGGTCGCACCCGCATCCATTGTGCCGCCGGCGCCGTGGTCCGCCTGCCGTCGATTCTGCAGGGGCTGGGCGCGAGGCGTGTCCTGCTCGTCAGCGATCGCGGCCTCGTCGCGGCCGGTCTCGTCGATCGCGTGCAGCGGGTGTTCGCGCTCAACCGCTCCGGCAACCTGCCCGCGCTCGCCGGCACCTACGCCGAAGTCAGCCAGGACGCCGGCAGCGAGACGGTCAATGCTGCGCTCGCCGCGGCACGCGCCTGCGCGGCCGATTCCATCGTCGCGCTGGGCGGCGGCAGCGTGCTCGACGCGGCCAAGGGCGTGAAGTACGGACTCGCGCACGGCCTCACCGACATTGGCGAGGTGCTGCTGTCCGGGCTGCGCCTCGAAGTCGAGGAGCGGCCACTCGGCGTGCCGCACGTCGCGATCCCGACGACGGCGGGCACCGGCGCCGAGGTGACGAATGGTGCGGTGATCCTGAACCAGGCGACCGGTCTCAAGGTGCTGCTTGTGGCGCCGTATCTCGAGGCCGACGTCGCCATCCTCGACGCACAGCTCACCACGGGCCTGCCCGCCGCGCTGACGGCCGACTCGGGCATGGACGCGCTCACGCACGCCGTCGAGGTGATCACGAACCCGGCCGCAAGCCACTTCACCGACGCATTGGCGTTCAACGCGATACGCGTCATCGAGCGTGCGCTGCCGCGTTCGGTCGCAGACGGGCGCGACCTCCAGGCGCGCGAAGACATGCTGCAGGCCGCGACGATGGCCTGCCTCGCGCTCGCCAACGCATTGGGCGCCGCGCCGGTACACAACTGCTCCCACGCCTTCGGTTCCGTGGCGCACGTGCCGCACGGACGGGCGAACGGCGTGCTGCTGCCGATCGTGATGGAGGAACTCCGCGAGTTCTACCTGCCGTACGCCGCGCGACTGGCCGGGGCCTTCGGCATCGATGCGTGCGGACAGCCGTCCGAGGTCCTGCTGGACCAGGTGATCGCACGGATTCGCGACCTGCAGATAGCGGTCGGCATGCCGCGGGATTTCACCGGACTAGTATCGGCGCCCATCGATCCTGCGGTTGCCGTCCGGGCGATCCTGACCGACCCGCTCGCCGCGCTGTATCGCATGTCGGTGGAGCGCGCGACGGCGATCGTGGTGCGAGCGCTGGGCGACACATGAACCTGACACGATGTGCGAGATCGATCGCGCTGGCAGCGACATTCTCTCTCTGCGCGCACGGTGCAGACGCACAGCAGACCACCGGCACCCCGGGGTCGCCGGACGCAACGACCACCCTCGACGGCCGCTACCTGCCGGCGCCCCCGCAACCGTTCCAGGGACAGATCGAGCTGAACGCGCGGCAGTCCAAGCCGGCGTGGCCCGCCCGAATCGTGCCACCCAAGGGCGCGCCCAACATCCTGTTGATCATGACCGACGATGTCGGTTTCGGCGCACCGTCGACCTTCGGCGGCGTGATACCGACTCCGACGCTCGACCGGCTCGCCGCCAGAGGGCTGCGGTACACGAACTTCCACACGACGACGCTATGCTCGCCGACCCGCGCGGCGCTGCTCACGGGACGCAACCACCATTCGGTCGGTTTCGGCGTCATCTCGGAACTCGCAACCGGGTTTCCGGGCTACAACAGCGTCATGGGGCCGGAGAGCGCGACCGTCGCACGCATCCTGAAGGACAACGGCTACCGGACATCGTGGTACGGCAAGAACCACAACACGCCGGCGTTCGAGACCAGCCCCGCCGGGCCGTTCGACCAGTGGCCGACCGGCATGGGTTTCGACTACTTCTACGGGTTCAACGCCGGCGACGTCAGCCAGTGGGACCCGATGCTCACGCGCAATACGACGCCGATCATGCCGTTCGTCGGCCAGCCCGGCTGGAACCTCATTACGGCCATGGCCGACGAGGCCATCGGCTGGATGCGCGGGCTCGACGACATCGATCCGTCGCTGCCGTTCCTCATCTACTACGCGCCGGGCGCGACGCATTCGCCGCACCACCCGACACCGGAGTGGATCAGCAAGATCAGCGCCATGCACCTCTTCGACAAGGGCTACGAGGCGGTCCGCGAGCAGATCTTCGCCAACCAGAAGCGGCTCGGTGTGATTCCACCGGACGCCCGGCTGACACCGTGGCCCAAGGACATGCTGAAGACCTGGGCCCAGCACACCCCGGAGGAACGCAAGCTGCTCGTGAAGCAAGCCGACGTCTACGCAGCCTACCTCGCCTATGCCGACCACGAGATCGGCCGCGTGATCCAGGCGATCGAGGACATGGGCAAGCTCGACGACACCCTCGTCATCTTCATCAGCGGCGACAACGGCGCCTCGGCCGAGGGCTCGGCGATGGGCACGTGGAACGAGATCCTGCCATTCAACGGCGTCAACCCGTCGGCCGCCGAGAACATGATGTTCTACGACAAGTGGGGCGATGCCGACACCTATCCGCATTACTCGTACGGATGGGCCTGGACGTTCAACACGCCATACAAGTGGACCAAGCAGATCGCGTCGTTCTTCGGCGGGACGAAGAACGGCATGGTGATTTCCTGGCCGGCGCGGATCAAGGACAACGGCGGAGTCCGCTGGCAGTTCCACCACGTCATCGACATCGTGCCCACGCTGCTCGAGGTGTCAGGCATCGCGCAACCGGTGCAGGTGGACGGCATCGCACAGAAGCCGATCGAGGGGGTGAGCCTCGCGTACACCTTCGACAAGGGCGCGGGCGGATTCGGCGCGCAGTCGCGGCACCGGACGCAGTACTTCGAGATGCTCGGCGTCTATGGCCTGTACAGCGACGGGTGGATGCTCAGCGCCAGGCCGCTGCGCGCTCCGTGGCAGCTTGCAGGCGCGGCGATCCCCGATCCGGCCACGGCCTATGATCTCGAACTCTACGATCTCAGCCACGACTGGACGCAGGACAGCAATGTCGCGGCAAAGTACCCGGAGAAGGTCCGGGAGATGAAGGACCTGATGTTCGGCGAATTCGCCAGCCACCAGGTGCTGCCACTCGACGCGTCGGCGGCCACGCGTTTCATCACGCCTCGTCCCAGCCTGGCGGCCGGCCGGACCGAGTTCGTGTACTCCGGTCGGACGCTGCTCAACGTTCCCGAAAGCAACATGCCCAGCCTGCTGAACAAGTCCTACAAGATCACGGCCCAGATCGACGTCCCCGCGGGCGCGAACGGCATGATCTACAACGAGGGCGGGCGCTTCTTCGGCTACGGACTGTACCTGCTGAAGGGCCAGCCGGTGTTCACCTACAACCTCATGGGTCTCAAGCGCACCCGGTGGACGGGACCGGCCCTGTCACCTGGCAAGCACACGGTCGAGTTCGACTTCAGGTACGACGGCCTCGGCCCAGGCACGCTGGCCTACAACAACCTGAGCGGCATCGGCCGAGGGGGCGCTGGCACGCTCTCGGTCGATGGCAAGGTGGTGTCGACACAGCGCATGTCCAACACGCTGCCGATGACCAAGCCTCTCGACACCGTGGTCAACATCGGCGACGCGACTATCACGCCGGTCGACGACCGCGACTATCAGGTCCCGTTCAAGTTCACCGGCACGATCGACAAGATCACGATCAGACTCGAACCGCCCGTGCTCTCGGCCGAGGACGTGGAAATGCTCAAGAAGGCCGAGTTGAAGCAGGCCGCGGACGAGTAGGTTCGCGCGACCGCCGCGACCCGGGCACTGCCCGGGGGCGTGGCCTGCAGGAACGCTGCCGCGTCCGCGGCCGGTGGACGCGGCAGCTCACGCGCAACTCGACTACGCCTGCGCGCGAAATTGTGTGGGCGACGTGCCGGTCCAGCGCTTGAAGGCGCGCGTGAAGTTGCTGACGTCCGTGAAGCCGAGCAGAAAGGTGATCTCGGTCACCGAGACGCCCGACCGGCGCAGGTAGCTGCAGGCCAGCTCGCGGCGGATGTCGTTCGACAGTTCGTGAAAGCTGGTGCCTCGCTCGAGAAGCCGCTGCTGCAGCGTCGTGGGGCTCATGTGGAGCGCGCTGGCGACGCGCGCCTTGCTGCAATCACCGCCCGGCAGCAGCTCGACGATGCGTGCGCGCACGTTGGCCACGACGTCCGCACGATTCAGCTTCGCGAGATAGGTTGCCGCCAGGTTGTCGTTCAGCTGCGCGAGCTCCGGGCAGGCGCCCTGCAGGGGGACGTCCATCACGCGACGCGGCAGGATCAGCGTGGCCGCGCGGCAGTCGAAGCGAACGGGCGCACCGAAGAACTCGACGTACGGAGCGTCTCCACCCGCCGGCATCGGGTGCGGCAATTCGGCCCCGGTCAGAGGCAACTCGTCCACGTAGAGTTGGCGCATCATGCGGTACATCAAGCCGATCCACATGTCCTGGGTTTCCGCGCAGACTCCTGCGCCGGGCACGCTTCGGAAGCAGATCGTATCGCCCTGTGCCGCGATCTCGATGCGGGCGGCCTGCGAGACCACGCCGAAATAACGTTGCACGCGAATGCAGAAATCGGTCAACGTACTGCTCGCAAGCAGTCCGAAGCCCAGCGCATGCAGCGTCGCCGGGCCCATGAGGTTCGCGACCTGCAGCCCGATATAGGGATCGCCCGTGGCCTCCACGGCAGCGCGGTACATACGCGTGATCGTGTCGACCGGCAGGCGCATCAGCGGGTCATTCTTCAGTGCGTCGCCGATGCCGGCCGCGGCGAACACGCGACGGCTGTCGATGCCGCGCCGCTCGAGTGCCTGCGCGACGACCCGGGCGTAGCCGGCGATCGTTGCGGAGCCCTGGGCCCGGGCGGCGTCGGAGGCTTGCATGGCTGGCTCGGTCCCGATCGTCATGGCACGGGTCCTGCGGCTGCGGGGGGGGTCATTCTATGCAGTGTCCCGGGCGAGGCAAGCGCAGTCAACGGCAGCACGAAGTCGACGGCCCGAGTTTTGCGCCCGCCGGACCAGCGAATCGCTGCAACGGACCAGTCGGCCGCAGGCCGTCCGCATAGCATGCGAGGCATCCGCAGTACGGAGCCGGCGCCGACGCCGGCTCCGGGCGACTGGTCGACAGGAGGCGTGATGAGCGACGTACTGCTGCTCGAGATCGACGGCCCGGTCGCACGTCTGGTGCTGAACCGGCCGAAGGCAATGAACGCGCTGAACCTGGCGCTGATCGCGCAGATTGAAGGGGCGCTGCCGGAACTCGCCGCCAACGATGCCGTGCGCGTGCTGGTGCTGACCGGCAGCGGGCCCGCGTTCTGCGCGGGCGCCGATCTCAAGGAGGTGCTGGCGAGCGCAGCGCCGGTCCCCGGCGAACCCGACCTTCTCGACCTGGCCGCCGCCATGTGCGCGCGTCTGCGCGAGTTCCCGAAGCCCCTGATCGCGGCGCTCAATGGCGTCACGATGGCCGGTGGTCTCGAGCTCGCGATGTGCGCGGACATCGTGCTGGCTGCGGAGAGCGTCAGGATCGGCGATGCCCATTCGAACTACGGTGTCTTCCCGGGGGCGGGTGGTGCCGCGGTACTGCCGCGTGTGCTGCCGCTCAACGTCGCGATGTACCTGCTGTTCACTGGAAGCACGCTCACCGCCGAGCAGATGCGGCAGTACGGCTTCGTGAACGAGGTTCACCCGGACGCCGAGCTGCCGGCGGCAACCGATCGCCTGGCGCGCCTGCTGGCCGCCAGGAGCCCGGCCGCGCTACGGCGCATGAAGGCGGTGGCGCGTCACGCCGCGGACAAGACCCGCGAAGACGCGCTGCTGCACGAGCAGGTGATGCTGCGCGAGCACCAGCGCTCCTGGGACCTGCAGGAAGGGCTGCGCGCGTTCGCCGAGAAGCGCGCGCCGCAGTTCCGGGGCCGCTGACGGGCGACGGTCATGGCAAACGTCTACATCGTCGGAACCGGCATGACGCCCTTCGGCCGGGCGCTAGAGAAATCCGTGGCGCAGCTCGCGGGCGAGGCCATCGCGCTCGCGCTCGCGGATGCGGGCTGCTCGCGTGGCCAGGTCGGCGCCGCATTTTACGCGGGCGCGACCAACGGCCCGTTGCAGGGGCAGACCAGCATTCCGGGGCCGATCGCTCTGCGCCGGGCCGGGTTCGGCGGCATTCCCGTGTACAGCGTGGAGAACGCCTGCGCGTCCGGGTCTTCGGCGCTTAATCTCGCGGTGCAGGCGGTCCAGGCCGGCAGCTGCGACGTCGCGCTGGCGGTCGGCGCGGAGAAGATGAACGTTTCCGACAAGGCGAAGATGTTCGCCGTGTTCGACGGCGGCTGGGACGTCACGACGGTCGATGAGAACAAGGCTGCCCTGCTCGAACTCGGCAAGGGCGTCGAGCCGCCTCCCGGCTCCGTGTCGGACCGACCCTACAGCGTGTTCATGGACATCTACGCTGCGTTCTGTCGCAGCCACATGCGCCGCTACGGGACGACGCAGCGGCAGATCGCGGCGGTGGCGGCCAAGAACCACCAGCACTCGGTGCACAACCCGCTGTCGCAGTACCGCGACCCGCTCACGGTCGAGCAGGTGCTCGCGGCGCCCCCGATCACGTACCCGCTGACGCTGCCGATGTGCTCGCCGATCAGCGACGGCGCCGCGGCGGTGGTCGTCTGCAGCGAGGACGGTCTCAGGCGCCTCGGGGCCAGCGCGCGCCGCGCCGTCGCGGTGCTCGCGAGCGTCGTCCAGGTCGGCGTGGACCATCCGAGCGAACGACGTGAGCAGGGTGTCGGACACCTCGCCGCACGACGCGCCTACGAAATCGCGGGCGTTGCCCCCGACGACGTGGACGTGGCCGAGGTCCACGACGCGACCGCGATGGGCGAAATCCTCAATGCCGAGGCGCTCATGCTCGCGGCCTGGGGCGAGGGCGGCCCGGCCGCGGAGCGCGGGGACTTCACCCTCGGCGGCCGGTTGCCGATCAACCCCTCCGGGGGACTCGAGTCCAAGGGCCACCCGATCGGCGCCACCGGGCTCGGCCAGATACACGAGCTCGTCGCACAGCTGCGCGGTGAGGCCGGCGCCCGCCAGGTCGAGGGGGCGCGCGTCGCCATCCAGGAAAACGGCGGCGGGCTCTACGGCATCGAGGAGGCCGTAGTCGCCGTGAACATCCTCGCCAGGTAAGCGGAGTCGGTCATGGGTCACGTCTTTCGCAGCGAAGAGCAGAAGCTGGCGGTCGAGGGGCTGCGCCGCTTTCTCGACCACGAAATCGAGCCGATCGTGCGGGAATACCGCGACCGGTTCATCCCCAGGGACGTCATGGTTGGCATGCTGCGCGAGCTGGTGCAGTACGGACTCGTCACCGGCGTGGTCTCCGAGGAGCGCGGCGGGATGGGCGGCACCGGCTGCGACTGGCAGACGGCGACCATGCTGTTCGAGGAACTCGTCTATACGTCGGTCGACCTCTCGGTCGTGGTGCTGATCAACAGCTTCGGCGCCAACATGCTCGAGCTCGTCGCGCCGCCGGCGCTGCGCGACCGTTACCTGCCCGGCCTGCTTGCCGGCGACAAGATCGTGAGCATGGGCATCTCAGAACCCGACGCCGGCTCGAACGTCCTCGAGATCAGGACGCGGGCACGCCGCGACGGCGATCACTTCGTCATCAACGGCGAGAAGACCTGGATCAGCAACGGGGTGTATTCGGATTTCCTGGTCTGCACGGCGCGCACCGGCGACGACCCGAGGAAGGGACTCACGCACTTCCTGCTCGACCGGGCGGAGCATCCGTACGATGCGCGCAACATCCACAAGATCGCGATGAACAGCCAGTCGACGTCGCAGATCTTCCTGGACAACGTGCGGGTTCCCGCCTGCAACATGATCGGCGACGAGGGCGCGGCCCTGCGCAACACGCTGAAGCTCTTCGAGCGCTCGCGCGTATTCGTTGCCTGCCAGGGGCTCGGGATCGCGCGCCGGGCGCTCGACGAGTCGATCCGCTACGCGACGGAACGCCGGCAGCACGGCAAGGTGATCGCCGGACACCAGCTAATCTCGGCAATGCTCGCCGAGATGGCCACGAACGTGGACGCGGCGCGGCTGCTGGCGCTGCGCGCGGCCGCCATGATCGACGCCGGCGTGCCGGCTGAGATGGAAGCGGCGATGGCGAAGTACTTCGCGTGCGAGGCGGCCGTCAAGGTCTGCCGACAAGCCGTCCAGATCCACGGAGCCAATGGCGTGACGACGGAATACCCGGTCGAGAAGCTCGCGCGGGAGGCGATCATCGTGCCGATTCCCGAGGGCACCACCCAGATCCAGCAGCTCATCATCGGCCGCGCCCTGACGGGCATCGCCGCGTTCTGAGTCAGATTCGAGGACATTCTCAATGCAGGTCAAGGACAAGGTCGTGGTCATCACGGGCGGCGCGTCGGGGCTCGGGCTCGCAACAGCCCGCTACCTCGTGCAGGAGAAAAGTGCACGTGTCGCGATATTCGACGCCAACGCCGAGGCGGGGGCCGCCGCCGCGGGCGAACTCGGCCCGGCTCGCGCGATCTTCGCGGCCACAGACGTCACGAGCGAGGAGTCGGTGCGCGCCGCCATCGCGGCCACGGTGCAGGCGTTCGGGACGGTCCACGTATGCATCAACTGCGCGGGCATCCCGTCGCCATTCAAGATCCTGGGCCGCGACGGGACGGCGACGCCGCTCGCGCGCTACGCGCAGGTGGTCGGCGTCAACCTCGTCGGCACCTACAACGTGATGTCGAAATGCGCCGAGCAGATGGTGAAAAACGAACCGGAGGCCGGTGAGGAACGCGGCGTCGTGATCAACATCTCCTCCGGTGCGGCCTACGAAGGCCAGATCGGGCAGTGCGCGTACGCGTCGAGCAAGGCCGGGGTAATCGGCCTCAACATTCCGGCCGCCCGCGAGCTCGCCGCGGTGGGCGTGCGCGTGAATGCCATCGCGCCTGGCCTGTTCCGGACGCCGATGCTCGAGACGCTCGATCCCAAGGTGATCGAGTCGCTGGTGGCGGCCACCGAGGCGCCGAAGCGGCTCGGCAACATGCGCGAGTTCGCGCACTGCTGCGCATTCATCATCGAGAACCCTTACCTGAACGGCGAGACCATCCGGCTCGACGGCGCGGCGCGGCTGCGCGCGCGCTGAACGACCGCAGCACGGGAGGCCATCGTGAAGATGAACTTCAGCCGGGTCATGGGCCTGCTGGCCCGGAACTTCGGCGACCGGGAGGCGCTGGTCAATGTCGAGCGCAACCGGCGCTATACCTACCGCGAGCTGCACGCCTGCACGAACCGCGTCGCCAACATGCTGCGCGACACGCTGAAGCTGCGCACCGGCGACAAGCTCATGCTGATCCTCGACAACGACAACATGAGCCTGATGCACTTCATGGCGACCTGGAAGCAGGAGGCGACGGCGGTCTACACCAACTTCCGCGACTCGCTCGAGGAGCACAGCTGGCAGGTCGAGCTGGTCCGGCCCAGGGTGGTCTTCCTCGAGTCCGCCTGCGTGGCGCGCTACCACGCGATGCTGCGACGACACGGATGCACGATCGTCGCGATGGACCCGCTGCCGGAGCCGCTCGACGGGGTACTGGACTTCTGGACCCTGGTCGACGCGGCGTCGCCGGAGGAGAACGACTGCGAACTCGACGTGCACGAGCACACGCCACTGCTGCGCTTCACCGGCGGCACGACGGGCAA